>Ga0182018_10000133_pt1 | contig 92675 bp, 80 predicted proteins | sample 812P2MmetaG_FD_120490 | JGI IMG/M metagenome (GOLD analysis project Ga0182018, IMG submission 120490) | Permafrost microbial communities from Stordalen Mire, Sweden - 812P2M metaG | ecosystem: Environmental > Terrestrial > Soil > Wetlands > Permafrost | place: Sweden: Stordalen | collected...
AAAATGTTTTATTACTTTTCTGAATACCACCGCGCAAACTGAACACTCTGGCTTCAACCCTAAGACTTTGCCTGCGGTCTGCGCTCCTCTCAGAGCTCATTTTTGCGACGGAAAGTAGTTAGTCCTCCTTTCCCTTCGAGTGAACGAAAGCCTAAACTCGCGGCGTTCGTGGTTCCCACCCTGACGTCGAAAGGCACGACGTTAGGATGGGCCACCACACACTCGTCTATTGGGTGCTTCGGATCAGGGCACGGATGTCGTCGGTGAACTTCCTGGCGCTGCGCTCGACTGTGTAGGCCATGTGACCACCCTCATAATAAGAAAGCGTGGCTCGTCCGTCGGGCCATCCCGCCTGCCGTACAGCATACTCCGCCGCACCCACAGTGGTTTGCGTGTCGTGATACCCGTTACCGATCAGGACATGGAAACGAGGGTTGGCTTTCATCACTTTCAAGAGGCGGTCGCTATAGGGCCAGTCGGAAAACGGGCCAGCGCCTCCGTAGTTCCATTCAACGAGGTTATCGCCGGTTGCCGCCGGGATATATCGCTCGATCCAATCCACTTTGAGGTCATTGCGAACATACTCGCCGAAAAGTCGTTGAAACGGAGCTGTGATCACGCCCGATGGATCGTCGGCCAGACCTTTCTTCGTCATCGGCGCTACATACCTGCCGTCGTTGCGACCTAGAAGCAATCCGCGGTCTTTCAGCAATTCGCCGCGATACTGCTCCTTGCTGATGCGAAGCTCATGCTCCCGGTAGTGCGCGGCCGGGATGCCACTGAACTCTGCGAGGCGCTGGGCGATGCGGTCGCGTTCGGCGGTATTTAGCGAACTTCCCTGGAACAGTGCGGTCAGATAGTCGGTCTGGGCGAAATGCCAGGCGTCGTTCACGAACTGCTCGAGCGTTTCGCCCTTGCGGTCAATTTTCTGGTGATACCAGGCGAGCGCTGCCAGCGTCGGCAGTGACACAGCATAGCTTACGATGTTCTGAGGCCGCTGGCGGTATTCGATGATGTTGATGGCCTGCCCCATCAGCACGACGCCTTGCAGCAGGATTGGCTGCGGTAATTCGGCGAGCTGGGCAGCAACTTCAGCGGCGCGAATGGTGCCGTAACTCTCGCCAAGCAGGTAAGCGGGCGAGGTAAGGCGGCCATGCTGAATCAGCCACGCGGAGATAAATGCTGTTACTTGCTGTCCATCCGCGGCGACGGAGAAATAGCTCTGCGGCGTGGTCCCCGGCAACACGCGGCTATAACCGGTGGACGCCGGGTCGATGAACACGAGATCGGCTACATCGAGCGGCGAATAGACGTTGTCCACCAGTTGGTACGTGTCCGGATCCGCCGTCAAATCCTCAGGGACCGCTACGCGCTTCGGTCCCATCACGCCGATGTGGAGCCACAACGAGGCCGTTATCGGTCCTCCGTTGAAGACAAACATCACGGGTCGGGTCGCAGCGTCGCGAACTTCATCCGCGGTATAAGCAAAGCTCACCAGGCGCGCGGACGGTTTGCCTTTCGTGTCGGGAACGTCGATGGCCTCGACGGTCGCCGTGTATCGGACCTGCTTGCCGTTGAATGTTCCGGTGCGGTGAGTAATTGCCGGCGGATGGGAAACCGCCTGCACGGATGGATCCCGGGGGGCCACTTCTTGCCCGGCAGCAACCACGGTCACGGCGGACGGCGATACAAGCATCACCATTAACATCGCCGCCAAGCCCGCTGTTGTTCTCTTCATTCCGGCCTTCTGAAAATCCCATGCTTTATGGTTCAGTGGAAACCACACTAACGTCGCAAAGGACGCGACGTTAGGATGGGGCACCCGGCCGTTGTGGTTACTCAGAAGCTAAGCTTCAATGCGAGTTGGCCGATGCGGGGCGCCACCGAGGTGGTGGTTATCTGACCAAATGCTGGTGCACCGTCGCTGTACGTCGTGTCGGGATTGCTAAATTGCGTACTGTTGAAAACGTTGAAAAATTCGGCACGGAACTCAAGACTGCTACGCTCGGCAAGCCGAGTCGTCTTCCTTAGAGAGAGGTCGACGTTGTGCTGGGATGGTCCGCGCATGAGTCCCGGCTTCGTATTGCCGAAGCCCGTTCCTTCGTCAGAGCTGATTACTGGCGGTTCAGTGAAGCAATTGGTATTGAAATACTGATTTCGGCGGCTTTCCACCGAACCTCCGACCGTAAGACTTCCGTTGCATCCAGTGTTAGTGAGGTCCAGGTAGGCAAAGTCGCTCGACGTTCCGAAAAGATTGTTCGAGTTGCTGTTCAGGAACGCCATGGCTGTTCCTGACTGGAGAGTTATTACTGCCGATACAGCCCACCCGCTCGTGAGCTTTCCTACCAAGCCGTCTCCTTGGTTGAGATGGGGAAATTCGTAGATGGGGCTCACGATTAAGCGGTTAGGCCGGCTGAAATTGGCGATGCCATAGCCAGCGTGCAGGTTGTTCTGGTCTCCGACTGTTCCGCCCCCGAAAGTGCTGCCCACAACAGTCGCCGCGCCGGTTGACATGGTCTTCGACCAGGTATACGCCGACAGGAACTGCAAACCGTGGCTAAGATTTTTTTTCAGTGTGATTTCCAGAGCGTTGAAGTTCGAGCGCCCTTCCGAACCCTGCTCCAGGAAATTGGCTGGATCGAAGCCTTCGTACGGAACCCGCAGAGTAAGGTTCGACAGAGTGCTGGTGGTTTGTCCGCGGATCGGGTCCGCGGGAGTGGCCAGACCCGCCTGGTTGATGGAGTGTGAATAAATCAAATGGTTGGCATTCGATCCGACATAGCCGACCTGCAGAGCCAGGGTAGGAGTAAGTTCAGTCTGCACGTTCAATGCGAACTCCTGGGTAATTCCGGGACGGATGTTCTGCTGGGTCGCTATGGGACTGAGGTCGCTGTTCGGCGTGTAGGGCTCGAAGAATGGAAACGCGCTGAGCGGGGGAATTGGTTCCTGGAAGGGCTGCGCGAAAGAGGCGGCGCCGTTCAGGGGCGGCACAAATACACTGATGTCGGCCCACGGCAGTCCTGGAATGGATTGGAACTGGCTGTTGCCGGTTACGGCGGAGTAATAGATTCCGTATCCGCCGCGCAGCACTATGCGGTCACTGTGAGGCAGCACGCTGTAGGCGAAGCCCAGTCGCGGGCCCCAGGTATTGTTTCCGCTCCCGGGTACGAATCCGTTTATGTTTGATTTCACAACTCCCGCGGGCACGGGGAAGGTCCAGTTCTCCGGCACCACGTATCCCTGTAGACTGCCCCCTGCCGGAGGATTGGGATTAATTAACGAAGGATTGATGTTTGTGGCGCGGCCACCGAGGTTCGTGAAGGGCGGCAACCACTCCCAGCGAAGCCCAAGGTTCAGCGTCAGCTTGGAAGTGACCCGATAATCGTCCTGAGTGTAGCCGGAAATCTCCCACGTCCGGCCATGGCCCGCCAGCACGCCGAGCAATTGCAGCGAGTAGAGCACATTGCTGAAACCGTTTGGCGGAAAGACCGGTATGCCGGCGGTGCCGTTCTGTGCGCCGTTCAATCCAAGCAGAAAATCCGGCCAACCTGGGAAGTTAATCTGGCCATAATATTCCTCTCCACTGTTGACGAGGTACGCCCTGGTGACGCCGCCTCCGAAGCGGAAACTATGGCGGCCATGGACCCAGGCGACGTTGTCCTCCAGGCTGAACAGGTCCTGCGCATTCGGGGAGTAGATACCGGCGTTGAAATTATCGGAGCCTGCGATCGTAACCGACGGTTTGTCGTTGTTCTGGGCGGAACTATCGACCCCGATTCCCGAGAAAGTAAAGGGCGAATGGGGCGTGGTCAGCGAACTGATTCGGTCGTAGGCAACTCGAATCTGATTGAACAGGTTCGGCCTGAATATGTAATTGTCGGTCAGCGAGGCCACCAGATAGTTCAGGTTAGTGGTCGACGTAGCCCCCGGAAGATTCGCCCCATCCCCGGCACTGCCAAAAGGATTGATCGTGTTGGTAAGCGCCGTGAAGAATCGAGCCTGGATGGTGTTCTTCGACGACTGAATGTAATCGGCGTTCCCCATGTACTGATTTTCATTGAAGGTCGCCGGCTGGCTCAGCGAGACCAAGTCTGTCGCCGGGTTCGCAGTCGGAAAGAGATATTGTCCGTTCGGCAATTTCATCTGCAGCAGAGTCAGCGCTACCGGGTTGATATTCGATCCGTCGGCGGCGATTGGCGGTCCGAATCCAGGCGGACCGAAGATGTATTGCAGCCCTTGCTGTCCTGCGAAAAGGGCTCCGATCGAAGCCGCCGAACGATCGTCTGTAGTCAGCGGCGAATAGAAAGTCTGGCGGCCAGCTACGCCATTGATTTGCCGGGTGCCCTGATAGGAACCGAAAAACAGCAGCTTGTTTTTCAGGATCGGGCCGCCGAGCGTGCCTCCGAACTGGTTTTGCTTGAGTTCGGGGCGTGGCACGCCATTTTCATTGAGGAAAAAGTCGTTCGCGTTGAGCACGTCGTTACGCCAGAACTCGAAAACGTTGCCGTGGAAGCTGTTCGTCCCCGATTTCGTGACCAAATCCACGTTAGCGCCGGCGTCGCGGCCATACTCGGCGTCGTACATTCCCGTTTGCACTTTGAATTCCTGGATCGTATCGGGATTGGGGATCGGTACTCCGAAACCGGAGGCGTCGTAGTCGTTGACGTCGACCCCGTCCATTCGAAAATTGATATCACTCGCTCGGGCGCCATTGACGTTTTCTCCTGCTCCCTCGGTCGTGGGAATCTGCCCCCCGCTGCCGGCACCGAGTTCATCGGCTCGCGTCACGCTCGCAATCACTCCGGCCGAGAGGGTCATGATCTGTGTGAAATTCCGATTCACCAGCGGCAGTGACTCCACCTGCGCCGTGTTCACCACATCGCCCAGCGCGTTCGTGCTGGTTTCAACGATCAGGGGCGCTCCGTTCACTTCGACCGTCGTGGAAGCGCTTCCCACCTTAAGCGGCACATTGAAAACCGTCGTCTCCGTCACCGTAATCGCCACGCCGGATAGCGTGGCTCGTGAAAAGCCGGTGGCGTCGACATCGATCTCATACGAGCCGGGTGGAAGCAGCGGCACGACGTAGGCGCCATCGCCGCCTGTTTTTACGTTTCTCTCTTCGTGAGTTCCCTGGTTGGTCACGCGAACGGCGGCGTTCGACACCAGCCTGCCGGAGGGATCGGTGACCACTCCTTTTAGAAGGCCAGTGGTGGAGGTTTGGGCCAAAGAAGCCGCGCTCAGGCACAGAACGGCCAGCGCCAAGAACATCGATTGGAACAAATCCCGGCGCCAAAGTGAGAATCGAATTCTGGTGGATGATATCCGTTCCATGGCTCCCTCCCAAGGTGCTCGCTGCGTCTAAGTTGACTTTTTGTAATCTCACCCGGAGCTCCAACTGAAGTGCAGCTGTTTGCGATTCATTTGCTAACTTACTTAGAATCAGCCGCCGCCCGGGATGGGAAGCGAGTCTATTCAACAAATACTCCAATGTCAAGATCGTAGACTTAAAATATTATTTGACTGCCGAACGCGGATCGCAGTATGGTCCTATGCGTTAGCGGCGACTGATCGCTCGCTTTCAGTGCAGACATTTCTTCGCGATTTCGTGATCGTAATCAATCGTAATCAGGAGCATTCGGTGTCTTTTCGAATCTTCGGGAAGTCGGGAGTTCGCGCGGCAGGTCTGGCGTCATGGTTGATCATCGCCATTGCGTTTGCCGACCGGGGCGTCGCCGCGTCGATCGCCAGCTCGACCGGGACTTCGGCCGCACCGTCGCCTGCCAGTTCGATCGAGAAGTTCTCTATCATTCAAGGCGAGACCACCGTTGGCACAATCTCCGCGAGAACCGGCGGTGCGGTGGTCAGCGTGGATTATGCCGTAAGCGAAAACGGCCGCGGGCCGAAGCATCATGAAACGATCCGTCTCGGCTCCAATTTCATTCCTGTCGACTGGACGGTTTCCGGCACTTCGCTGATGGGCGGCCCGGTCTCGGAGAAATATTCCTGGCAGTCCGGTAGGGCCACCTGGACAAGCCAGGCGGATCACGGCGACATTGCGGCCGCTGACTCTCCTCTTTATGTCGTCAATGACGACAGTCCATGGGCACTTTTTGTTTACGCGCGTGCGCTTCTCAAAACATCCGGCCATGCGCTGGATGTGCTGCCGAGCGGCACCATGAAATTGGCCGAGGTGCGCGCCCTGACTGTGGGCACGGGGAAGGATGCGGTTCCTGTCACGATCTACCGCATCGACGGCACCAAATTGGAATCCGACTACGTCATGCTTGACCGGTCCCAGCGCTTGTTTGCTTCGTTCGGGGGAGGCGCGCTGACCGTGCGCCAGGGCCACGAGAAGGATGCGGCTTTCATCTCCAAAATTTCGCATGATCTCGGGTTCGAGTTGGCTCGTGATGAGCAGCGCAAACTCAGACATCAATTTGACGCGCCGGTGCGGATTCGTAACGTTCGGATCTTTGATCCCAGGAGCGGCCAGCTAAGCGGACCTTCGACCGTTGTGGTGATACGCGGCCGCATCGCCGAAATATTGCCGCTCACCGAAACCAGCGCCGATCCATCGAACGCCGATCCATCGAACGCAGATCCAGCGAGTGCCGACCCAGCGGACGAGGTGCTGATCGACGGGGAGAGCGGAACGCTTGTTCCTGGTCTCCACGACATGCATTCTCACTCTACGCTGCAATCGGGGTTGTTTTACCTTGCGGCCGGCGTCACATCGACGCGCGACATGGGGAATGACAACAATTTTTTGCTCAGTCTTATTGCACAAATCAACTCGGGAGAAATCGCCGGCCCGCGGATCACTCCTAACGGGTTTCTCGAAGGAAAGAGTCAATACTCTGCGCGCACCGGCTTCGTTGCTGAGTCACTCGCCGACGCTTTGCGCGACGTGCGCTGGTACGCCGATCGCGGATATTTCCAGATCAAGATCTACAACTCGATGAATCCCGATTGGGTCAAGCCCATAGCGGACGAAGCGCACCATCTGGGCATGACGGTGACCGGGCACATCCCGGCTTTTGATACTCCCGATCGGGCAATTCACGATGGCTACGACGAAATCACTCACATCAATCAACTGATGCTCGGCTGGCTGCTCAGGCCCGAAGAAGATACTCGTACTCCCTTGCGTCTCACCGCGATGGCACGCGCCGCTAACCTGGACCTTGCCTCGCCGCCGGTGCAGTACACGATCTCTCTGATGAAGGCGAAACATATCGCTCACGATCCCACGGCGGTGATTGTTGAACGGCTGATGTTGAGCCGGGCCGGCACCGTTCAACCGGGCGACATCGACTATCTCGATCACATGCCGGTTGCGTATCAGCGTTATCGCAGGCGTACATTTGTTCCCATCCAGAACGCAGCCGAGGACGACGCGTACCGCGCGGCTTTCGCAAAGGTGATTGATACTCTGAGGATGCTGCACGAAAATGGTATTCGTCTGTTGCCGGGTACGGACGACACTACGGGTTTCACACTTCACCGTGAACTCGAGCTCTACACCAAGGCGGGAATGACACCCGCCGAGGCGCTGCGTGCTGGCACGTTGTTGCCCGAAGAATATTTTGGCCATGCCGATGAACTCGGCTCGATCGAGCGCGGCAAGATCGCGGACTTTTTCCTGATTGCCGGCGATCCAACCAGGGACATTCGAGCGATCAAATCGCCACGGATGGTGTTTCAGGGGGAGTCGATTTATTTCCCAAGTGAGATTTATCAGGAGTTGAGCATCAAGCCCTTTGCCTCTCCACCCAAGATTCGACCGGCCGCATCTCGCGAGAATGATGCACCGGGTAAGAGCCTATGAAAGCTGCCGCTGACGGGATCGGGAGATTAAGAATGAGAAACGCGCGTGAGAAGAATTGGGTTGCATCGGGCAGGTTTGTCATTTTCCTTTCGTGCGTCTTGTCGTGCGTCCTGGCCGGGTATCCGGCTGCGCAAACCCGGGGATCTGCGGCGTCTCCCACTCCGGCGCCCGCGCCGACACCATTCTCGCCTCGTGAATTCGTGACTCATCACGAAGGTGTTTTTGGCGGCGAGAAGATTCGCTACACGGCCATCGCCGCTGATACCGTTCTCACCGACGAAGCCGGAAGTCCCGCAGCGACGATTTTTTCTTTTTCCTACATTCGCGATGAAGTCAAGGACCGCACCTCGCGGCCGGTTTTCTTCGTGTTCAACGGCGGACCGGGCTCGTCCTCAATATGGCTGCATTTGGGATTTTTTGGTCCTCGCCGGGTCGCTCTGGGGGATGCCGTGAATCCCCCGACCACTCCTCCATTTTCGCTGCAAGATAATCCGTATGCCATTCTCGATCTCGCCGACGTTGTCCTCATCGATCCGGTGGGTACCGGCTTCAGTCATCTGCTGCCAGCGGGAAATGCCAAGCAATACTACGGAGTCGAGCAAGACGGCCGCGCGACCGTCGAATTCATCGAGTCTTGGCTGACCAAGCAGGGGCGTATGAACTCACCGAAGTTTGTTGTAGGCGAAAGCTACGGCGTAACGCGGGCGATTGTCGTGGCGCGCATGCTGATGGGCGGGCCATTCAGCGAGACCGGCCGCCTGACCGCAATCACGCTGAACGGCCTGGTTATTATGGGAGGCTCTCCCACGGAAAGTTTCGGCAAAGAAACCGGAGACATCGGCTATGTGAATAACTTGCCCACACTGGCCGCCACCGCCTGGTATCACAAGAAAGCAGGGCGCGCGGGAAGCACACTGGAAAGTGTGATCGCCGAAGCGGAAACTTTTGCCGGCAAAGAATACCTGCAAGCTCTCTACACCGGCGACCGACTCGAAGCGCAATCGCAGAAGCAGGTAGCCGAACGCCTCGCAAACCTGACCGGGCTGTCGGCCGATTTCATCCTGCAGAGGAAGTTGCGTGTGAGTATCGAAGATTTTCGTAAGCAGCTATTGCTGAAAAAAAGCCTGGTCGTCGGAGCCTATGACAGCCGGTTCACCTTGCCCGCCGGTGCGGACGAAGGACCGCTCGACCCCGTCGCCGACGATCCCGCCATGGGAAAATACAGCCCGGCGTACATTGGGGCGATGGATGTGTATCTGCGTGATGAGCTCAAAGTAAAAGTGGATTCGCCATACGAGGCCATCGCTTTTAAATCGGTGAACAGCGCCTGGGATTATGGTTCGGGGAACAAGCCGGGAGGGCCAACCACGCGGGCGCAGGATCTTGCCGCAGCGATGCGGCGCAGCCCTCGCTTGCAACTTCTGTCGGCGAGCGGCGCTTACGATACCGTGGCCACCCTGGGAACGGCGGCGTACGGGATCGCGCACAGCGGCCTTCCGCTCGATCGGGTCAACGCCCGGACTTATGCGGCGGGGCATATGATCTATCTCGGAGACGAGGGTTCGGCTGCTTTTGCCGCGGACTTGCGAAAACTGGTGGCTTCGGGGATCACTCACTGACGAATCACTCACTAAGAGGAGCGTGCATTGAGAGGAGCGTACGTATCAACAAAATGTTAGCAGTTACAAAAACATTTGACTACTTACGAGTTTCTTGCGTATCGTTACCCGGGGTTGAGTCAGGACTAACTGTTACGCAGCTTTCCAAGAGCCCGTTCGAAGATATTGGATCCAACAGGAGATTAGCAGCGTGAAGAAGAGACCAACCTCCATCGCCGCCTCAGCTTCCGGTAAAGGCAAGAGTGAGTCGCGCAAACGCCGTTATATTCAGTTGAATCCTCAAGCCCCGTTTAGCGAGGGCGTGCTGGTGGGGAATACTCTCTATTTGTCGGGCTATATTGGAGTGGATCAATCTGGCAACCATGTGCCAGACGACATTGAAACGGAAGCGCGCAACGTCATGAACGGCATTGGGTCGGTTTTGCAGAAGGCTGGGATGGAAATGGACGATCTGGTGTACGTACAGGTTTTCTGTCCCGACGTTTCTTTATGGCAACAATTTAACCAAATCTACTGCTCATATTTTAAGCGTAAGACGCTACCCGCCAGGGCCTTTGTCGGGTCCGGCAAACTGCTCTTTGGCGCTCACTTCGAAGTGCAGGGGATTGCGGTCAGGGACTAGCAGGATTTAGAAAGACGAATAGAATGGTTAGAATTTTGCTGGCGAGGCGTCTTAAAGATGCCAGAATTTCAGGAGAGTAACAGTGAAGCCAGGTGAGAAAGCGTATCTTCTCAATTTCGTTTCCAAGCTCGTGGATGCCTTAGGTCAGACGTTCGGCAAATACTGCGAAATCGTTGTTCACGATTTTAATTCTCCTGAGAGTTCCATTATTGCGATTGCGAATGGCGCTCTCACTGGCCGGGAGGTTGGCGACACGCTGGATTCGCTCGGATTCCAACTGCTGAAGACCCATCCGGCGTCGGATCTCCTCAACTACCGCACCAAGACAAAAGAGGGCAAAGAGCTGAGGTCTTCCAGTATCTTCCTGCGCGATGAAAAGGGACAAATCTTCGGAGCCCTGTGCGTGAATGTTGATATTTCCGGCCTGCTTAAGGCCCAGGAGTGGTTCCATGAAGCTTTGGGTTCCGCCGGCACAACGATCGACGAGCGATTCGAACGCTCCGTGGACGAGGTTCTGGAAACGTTAATTCAGAACGCCATTTCCAGCATCGGCAAGAACCCTGCCGATATGACGCGCGATGAAAAAGTCGCGATCGTCGCTTACCTGGAAACAAAAGGTGCTTTCCTCATCCGCTACTCGGTCGAGCGCGTCGCGGAATTGCTGGGCATGACGAAGTACACCATCTACAACTACCTTGATGAGATCCGGAAGAAATCGGAAGTCGGGGAGATTGAAACCGCGAAGACATCTTGAACATTTGGAGCCCAACCCCGAAAAGATTATCGTGACGCCGGTGTATTCGTTCCCGCGGCAATAAAGTCGTGCAATTCCTTCGAGACCTGCGCTCGCGCGTCGTCTTCGTAGACCGTATGCCCCGCCCCAAAGGCAACCATGCGTGTTCGATCGAGGGGGACGCCTGCATGCGTCAGCGCATAACGCTGGTACAACACCGGGGTCGCCAGGTCGTAGTAGCCGCTCAGCAGAAGCAGGCGTGATGCGGGCTTTTCTTTCATCAGCTTCGCCAGATTGGGAGTAGGGTTCAGGTTGCGCAGATTGTCTTCGATCTTGCGAGATCCGGAGTTCCAGTTCCAGGCGAAGTTGACGTCGAGCGTCAGCGAAATATAGTCGAGGTCGGTTTTCACTCCGATCTCGTTGCGCAGATAGTCTCGCACCCGTGCGTTCCTGATCACGTTGGAAGCACCCATGTGGAGCGCCGGATCATCCGCCGCTTTTGGCCGGCCGGCGACGAGCGACTTGTCTGGCTTTGGAGCCGCGACTCGTGTGTCGATGCGGCCCACCACTTTTCCGGGCACTAACTGTTCCAGAAAGTCCTGCGTGTCGATCCGCAGGTTGGACGCGGAGATGGTCGATGCCGGCAGGCCAATCAGCTTTGCCATCCGCGCCGCTAATCGATCGCGATCGTCGGCCGGGAGTGCGGATCCCTGCTGCAAAGCAACGACATAGTCATTCTGGGCGAAGGCGCGGGCGTCCTCGAAAACCTGTTCCACGGTGCGGCCGGACGTCTGACTTTTATCATGCGCGTAGGCTGTCGTCGCCATTGACGGTAGAGTGAATACGAATCGCTGATCGCCTCCCGCCTCGCCGGAAAAGTCGGTTCCCGGCGAAACCAGAACGAGTCCCACGATGTTCAGATCGCCGATGTCTTTTGCCATCTCGGCCAGCCGGTATCCACCATAACTTTCACCAACGATGTAGACCGGCGACGTGGTGCGGCCATGGTCGCGCAGCCAATCGCGGATCACGGTCTGCGCCGCTTTCGAGTCGCCCTCGGGGTTCCAGTAGGCCTGACCGCCTCCCGCGCGCAGTTCGCGACTGAAACCGGTGCCCACGGGGTCGATCAGCACCAGATCGGCCACATCGAGCAGAGTTTGAGGGTTGTCAATAAAGGTAGATCCAAAAGTCGATCCGCCCTTCGCGTCGGACGGCGCGAATCGACGCGGGCCGAGGATGCCAAAGTGTAAGGGTGAGCTCGATGCACCGGGGCCTCCGTTAAAGGCGAACATCACCGGCCGCTGGGCGCGGTCGCGCACATCTTCGCGGATGTCTTCGCGAACATCTCCCCGAATATAGCTGGTCGTCGAGATCGTCGCTTGCGGAACGCCGGCCGCGTCTTTCAGCGACGTCGACGACCACGTGGCGACATACGGAATCGTGATATCGCCCAGGTGAAGCAAATGATGCGACGAAGCGGGAAGGATTGGCTCCGGTGAGAGCACGGAAGAATCGGCGGCAGGATTCTGAGTGCTTGCCGTCGCTTGCTTCGCAGCTGGAGTAGTCTGCTGCGCGTCGAGCGCTGGTGCGGCTGCGAGCGCCGCTATGAAGATCGCGCTGGCTGTCGAAACCACGAACAATCTCATATAGCGTTTCCGATCGGCTTGCGCCGGTTCCGCAAATTTCTGGAACCTGGACTTCGCCTGCATATCAACAAAATGTAGAACTCAAGTGCGTCGTGAGTTCAAATCTTTGTGCTGGCAGCTATTCGCTCGCCGCAATCATTTTGCGGCCATCGTTGCCTGCTCGATCATAGCTTTGACGTCGCGGCTGAAATCCGTGCGTGTGGAAGCATCTTTATACATCGCGTGTCCTCCCACGTAGCACTTGAACGTGATAGCTTGACGCAGGTTGGAGGGTAACTGGCGATCAATTTCAGCGCCGGCAGCGCAGGGCAAAAATGAATCATACATTCCGGCGGCAACCAGCACCTTCATGCGCGGATTGAGCGCCAGCGCCTCTTCGGTTCCAGGCAGCGGCGGACCGAGACGCGGAGGCCCATCGCCTCGCTTGCCTGCTTCTTCCACCGCGGCCTTCAGTTCCTCGGGCGTGATCTTGGCCGTGGCATAGTTCCAACGTGCGTTCACGGGCTCGGGATAAGTTCCGCTGGGCGCGAAGCCCTGGCCCATTTCTTCCAGCCCGATGTAAGGCAAGCTGGTGTGATAGCCAAGGTCGTGACGGAAATATTCGAGGATCACGGGCGCATCGACATTTCCCGGCGAGGTGGTTTGGCGCAGGTCGAAGATGTACGGCTCTTTATTTTGGCTTTTCAACAGTCCGGTTCGAAATTCGCGGGGCGTGATCGTCAGTGTCTTGCGGTTGATTAGCTCTTGCGGAAGGCCGGTAAAACGCGACAATTGCGCCGCGATTGCAGTTCGCTCCGCGTCGGAAAGGCCTTCAAGCCGGCTCAAAGCAGGAGCGTAAGTTTCGCGCACCCATGTCTCGGCCGCTTGCCGCACGGCCGCCACATCTTTGCCGAGGTCGGGCGCCGTCTTGCCGTAGTACAGCGCGGTGCTGGCCATATCGACCACTTGCAGTGCGGAGCGTAGCTGGGGGAAGCCGTATTCCTTGTTTAGCGCCCACCCGCCCGAGATCAGGACCAGTCCGTTGACGGTAACGCCGCGCTTCTCCAGCGCATAACCCACATGCGCCGCGCGCCCTGCGCCCCAACTTTCGCCAGCGAGGAAAACGGGTGCATCCTCGGCACCATGGACTAGACGCCAGGCGCGCACGAACTCGGCGACGGAGGCGACGTCACCCACCGTGCCATAGAATTCGGCGCCGTACTCCGCCTTCACGGGCCGGCTGAATCCGGTGCCGATCGGATCGACCAGCACCAGGTCGGTTGCGGGGAGCCAGCTATCGGGATTGTCGACAAGATGGCCGCCCTGCGCCAGCTTCGGGCCGACCACGGAAAAATGCAGCAATGCAGAGTCAGCGCCGGGGCCGCCATTCCACACGAATGCTACTGGACGAGGCGCACCCGGCGAAGGAATGCGATATGCCGTGTAAAACATGTATCCATGCGGCTCGCCTGTCTCGACGTCGCAGATCGCGATCCGGCCAACTTCGGCGGTGTACTTCAGCAGCTTGCCGCCCATCTGGGACTGGTGTTGCGTCACGACCGGCTGTTCCTCGCCGCGCACCGCTACAGGCAAACAGAGAAAAGTGAGAACTGTCGCGCAGGCCAGGGCGATAAGATTCTGGCTGCGGCGTTTCCTCCAGTTCACTAACTTCATTTCATCGATCTCCCAAGAGTGATGTGATCTTATCGCCAGTCTGATGTCGCGAGGCGGCGGCGCGAGCGCGGGCTGAACATATCGAAAGGCCGCTGCGGAGTCAACTAATTTTTAAAAACGCCTCCCTTTATGTTAAGTTTTTGTTGATTCTGCTTCAAGACGAGGGTTCATAGTGAGAACAACTATGCGCACGCTCCTCAGGAATAGGACTGCAAGGATTAGGACCGCAGGTCTGCGGTCTCTGACCGCGTTCTTACCGTTCCTTCTTCTCAGCTCGATTCTTAATTCGGCTGGATGGGCCGCCGAATCCGGTGCTGCGCCTCTCACGATTACCTTGCGACCGGCGGCCGCTGACTCTCAACAGCGCGTGCCATATATCGACATCACCCTGACCTGCACGATTCCGCCGGTGGCGGCGGGGGCGCCGCTCCTGAAAATGGCGCTCGTCACCTCCAATGTGGAAACCGTTGCTAAGACGATCGAGGCTCTTTCCGTCAACGATGCGAGTGGTCCAGTTGCCGTGACTGTCAAGGACGATCCCGAGAGTGGCGAAGGCACGTATCGCCACTGGGTTGCCTCCCGCCCGACCAAAGGCACGCTCACGGTTCACTACCGCGCACCCATCTCAAATAAGGCTGCTCCGCGAGGCGCTGCGCCACCATTGGAACTGCGCTCCGACAGCGGCGCATTTTCGGGCGCCGGCGGAACCTTCCTGATTTTGCCGGACGTAGATTCGTCGCAGCCGATGTTCCAGCCAATCGAGATTCGCTGGAACCTCGACGACATGGCGAAGGGAGCCGTGGGAATCTCCAGCCTCGGAAAGAACGATGTCACCGCGCCTCTGTCGAAGGACCTGCGTTCGTTGCAATCCAGCTTTTTTATGGGGGGCAAGCTTGGTCTTTATCCGCAGGATCCTCCCAGAACTGGATTCTTCTCCGCCTGGCATGGGGCTGCGCCCTTTGACTTGCGTGAGCTGATGATGTCTGAAGAGAAGTTCTACGCCTTCTACGGCAATTTCTTCAAGCAGCCGGCGGCCGCTCCCTATGGCGTATTCCTGCGTGAGAATCCGGTGAATGCAGGCGGGGGCGTGGAACTCGCGGGTTCTTTTGTCGCGACGTTTGGACCGAAGACAAAGGTCGATGATCTGAAAATCACGCTCGCGCACGAGATGCTACATACGTTTGTCGGTGGCATTGAGAAGCCCGGCGGATTGTCGAGTTCCTGGTACTCGGAGGGTATGGCCGTTTACTATGCTCGGTTGTTGGCGTTGCGCGCGGGCCAGATCACTCCCGCCCAGTTCCTCGACGATCTGAACTCGACCGCCGGACGCTATTACACCGACGCCCTCATCGCAACACCGAATGCTGAAATTCCCGCGCGCTTCTGGGCTGATACACGCGTTCGGGTGTTGCCCTACGACAGGGGCTCGATGTATTTCGCGGTCGTTGACGGGGAGGTGCGCGCCGCCTCCGGTGGAAAGCGTACGCTCGATGATTTGCTCTTCGCCATGCTCGCACGGCGACAGGAAAAACCGCCGCTCGACGAATCTGCATGGATTGATCTGGTAACGAAACAGTTGGGTGAAAAAGGAAGAACGGAATTCCAGGCGATGTTGTCGGGTGCAGTCATGCTGCCCGAACCGGGCGGGTTTGGCCCATGCTTTACCCGCACCACGAAGATGCTGCGCCGTTATCAGCTGGGCTTCGAACCGAAAGTATTGACCGAGCCCAAGCGGATCGTTCGAGGCCTGATCGCGGGGTCGGCGGCGGAGCGTGCCGGGGTTCGAGACGGAGATGAAATCACGCAACCGGTTCCTCAGGATCGCATACAGGGCGACCAGGAAGCAGTCCTGACGCTCAAATTGTTGCGCGACGGCAATCCGATCGAGATCAGTTACGTGCCCCGCGGGGAAGCTGTGGAAGCCTACCAGTGGATGAGAATCGGAAACCTGCCGGACAGTGCGTGCGCGTTCTAAACGAGCGCCGCTCCCCACTCCTTGCGAAGGAGCCGCAAGGAGTGCTCCCCACCCCGTTGCTGGAATTTACGTCCGAACTAGTTTACGTCCGAACTATGCGCTCGCCGCAATCGGGTTCGGGGCAGGCGTAGGTCACGTGATTGCGCTGGCGGTCGAGACTGATGATGAACATGGGGCGTCCGTGTCGGTCGCAGGTGGGCTGGTTGGGGGTCAGGACCGGCGCATCTCCGCGCTTGGGCGTGGTGTAGCCGATGCGCTCGCCGAAGCAGCGATGGCAGAACTTGTCGGTGCAGCGGAAGAATTCGATGGAAAAGTCGGCGTTATAGGGAGCGAGTACCGGTTCCATGGTGCGATAGTGCTGGTCGCAAAGGGGCAGGATGTCCGTCCGCATGCGAAGCGAGTTTAGCACTCGCAGCGCTTCACTGGCGCGGTTTCACCTTGCAATGTGGAGGATGACCTCGCTCGCTTCGCGTCGCGGGACGGACGAATGCGTCCGTCTCCACACGGGTGGGAATCAATGTCGGGCGCGACCTTTACAAATCCCTACCCTCTCTATGCAAACCTTTACTCGTAGAACTGCTACCCTCCCGCCACAATCCGGGTCCAACTGATCGGGCGCGGGTTTCCTATCCCAAAGTCCGAACGAATCGCAAGCGCCATGCGAAAGCTTCACACTGGAGGCACCAAATGCCTGACAAGAGTCGCTGTCGTCGAATCGTTTTCGCCATTGCTGCGTTTCCAACTCTGGCCAGAATCAATGCACGGCAAGCCGTCACGCTCGTTTCAACGCTTCTTCTCGCTTGTACCTGCGTTGCGCAGGATCAACGGCAAACCACACCTCCTGTTTCACAAACCAGTTCACAAGCCTCGGCAAGAACAGAACCATCCACGGTGACCATTCCGGCGGGAACCAGCTTCGCGCTGCTGCTCACCAATCCGGTTGCAAGCAAGACCATGCATCGCGGGGATTTGATCTATGCGCAAACCACCGCTCCCGTCACGGTCGGCGACCAGGTGCTGATCCCCGCCGGAACCTTCGTGCAGGGAAAGGTCGAAAAACTCGCGCGTAACGGCAATCGAGCTGAAATGCTGATGAAATCCGCCTCTCTGGTTTTTGCCGACGGTTATGTGGCCGGCATCGCAGGGCCACTCAACGTCGAAAGCGATGAGGGCACGGCTTGGCGAGATCCGAGTAGCGGAGCAAGGGCCGGTGCGCTTATCGCGCCGATGGCTGGGGCCGGCCTCGGCGCGCTGATCGGCAGCGAGGCGCATACCACGCAGAGTTCCACCCTCGGTGGAACGACGCTCACTTCCAGCACACCCAAGGGATTGGCGATCGGCAGTTTGGCTGGCCTGGGCGCTGGGCTCGCGGTCTCGCTCACGCTTCTCTTGCACAGTCGCCACTTCTTCGTAGATGTCGGCTCGCCGATGGAAATGACGCTGCCGCAACCTTTAACGTTGTCCGATAACCAGGTTGCAGACGCTCTTCGATGGGCTCAGGAGCACCCGGTCGCCGCTCCGATGGCCGCCCCACGGCCGGTGCCATATCCGCCGTACGACCGCGGGATTTGCTACACGCCGGGTTCGCCCGGCACACCGCCGACAATCATTCCAGGCACGCCTCCGATTGGAAACAGTCCGGGGACGCCGGGCACGGTCATCCCCGGCACGCCACCGACTCCGGGAACGCCGTATCCATGTCCGTAATTAGGGATGTCTTCTAATCGCATCGAAGGCGAAAGTCGTGATCGCGCTACCCGATATAGCGCAGGGCGTCCACGATGCCAAGGTTTGAGGCGCGGTAGGCGGGAATCACGCCGCTGACTAGCCCCACGAGCAATGCGACCACCATGACGACTGCCGCAGTCATGGTGGTCATGTGCATCGAGACCGGTAATCCGATCCCGGGACGCGCCACGACGAGAATCGCCCCGGTTGCGAGCGTTATACCGATCAACCCTCCGATCAGAGAGATGGCGATCGATTCGCTTAAGAGCAGCTTGAGGACGTTTCCGCGAGTGAAGCCGAGAGTGCGCAGGACGGCGACTTCACGAGTCCGTTCGCGGACCGTCATGGCCATGGTGTTGGCGCAGACGAGCAAGGTGGTGAAGACTACCGCTCCGCAGATGCTGAGGATGAATGCTTTTACACTGCCCAACGTGTTAATGAAATCGAGTTTGAACGCCTGTTCGCTTTCGCTCTTGGTCGGAACCGGAGTGCCATGGAACATGTCGTCGATGGCGCGGGCGACGACCGGCATGTGTTCGGGTGTGTCGACGCGAACAAAATAAAAGCCGGCCGTGTCTTTGAACCAGCCGACGGATTCTTCCAGGTATTTGGTGTTCAGGTAAAGCGCGCTGTTGGGTGGGTCGATGGTGTAGATCCCGCGCAACGTCAGATCGAGATTGGTGGGGAAGATGTTCCCCTGGAGTACGATGTGGTCGCCGATCTTCCAGTGATGTTTATTGGCCAGCTCAGCGTCGACGACGCAGCCCGCGCGGTCGCGCTTCCAGGCAGCGACTTGGTCGGCGGGCATGATCTTATCGGCGGCCACGTCGAGGTATTCGTCAGGATCGGTGGCGAACTGGGAGAAGTAGTTTTCCGGCTTATCGTCTATATACTTGCCACCGATCCAGGTTATGGGAACAACATGCACGACACCGGGAATAGTCCGGATCTTGTCGCGATAGTAGATGGGAAGAAAATTAGCCAGCGAGACCCTGTGCCGCGTCATGATTCGAAGCGCGGAGTCGGGGGCCCCCTTGTCGATGTAGAAACTGCGCCAGACGCAGAGCATGATGCCGAGCAGGAGCAGAGAAAAAGCGATGCTGGCGACTGTCAGTAGACTGCGCCGCTTATTGCGGAACGCGGATTTGGCAACGAAGCTGGTGAAAGTCATGGGAACAAGAGCATTTTACACCGCGCCCGGCGAGCCCGCCGGAGCGACAGGCGTCCCTGCAGGTATAGCGAGCGACACGGCGGTTAAGACAAAGCCTTGCGCAGTTCGCGACGAAGAATCTTGCCCGAGGGCGTCCGCGGGACGGCATCTACGAAGCGAACCTCGCGGGGCTGCTTGTGGTGGGCAAGGCGGTCGGCGACGAAGTTGCAGAGTTCTTTCTCCAACGCGTCGGACGGGCTGAATCCTTCGCGCAGCACAACAAAGGCGCAAGGGATTTCTCCAGCGGCAAGATCGGGTTTGGCGACAACGCCGCAGTCGCGGACAGCAGAATGCTCAAGCAGCACGGCTTCGACTTCGGCCGGGGCCACGGGGAATCCCTTGTACTTGATCATCTCTTTGCTGCGGTCGAGGACGTAGTAAAAACCATCGGCGTCTTTGCGCACAATGTCGCCGGAGAAGTACCAGCCATCGCGCAGGACAGCGGCCGTGGCTTGCGGCTCTTTCCAGTAGCCCAGCATGATCTGCGGACCGCGCATGACGAGTTCGCCGGCCTCGCCCGGCGCGACGTCATTGCCTTCCGGGTCGACGATGCGACACTCGGTAAGGGCCAGTGGCTGCCCAATCGAGGCCGGACGCTTCATTTCAGGCGGAGTGTTGTAGCCCACGTGGGTGACGGGGGAAGCTTCGGTCATGCCGTAGCCCTGAGTGACGATGATGCCGGTGAGATCGGTAAAGCGACGGGCAAGCTCGGGAGCGAGCGGCGCAGCGCCGGACTTGATCCAGCGGACTTTGTTGTTCCTGGGGAAAATGCCGGCCTCGACGGCCTGGCAGAGCGCATTGATGGCGGGCGGGACCGCGAACATCATGGTGACGTTTTCCGAGATGAGAAGAGCACACAGTTTTTGCACGTCGAAGCGCGGCATCAGAACGAGAGTCGATCCGAGTGTCAGCGAAAGAGTCAGCGCCACCGTGAGTCCATAGATGTGGTAGAGCGGCAGGAAGCAGAGTATGACGTCATCGGGCGAGAGCGCCGTAGCATTCGGGCCGATGGTCTGATATACATTCGCGACCAGGTTGTAGTGCGAGAGCATGACGCCCTTGGGCATTCCAGTGGTGCCGCTGGAGTAGGGAAGTGCGGCAATGGTTTGCTGCGAGTTCTGTCGAGCTTCCGGAAACCTGGCCGATGTCGGCCGCAGCAGACCCGCGAAGTCCTCGCTCCCTGCGCTTTCGCTGGCGACGCTGCGCGTAGTGAAGATGCGGCGCAGATTGGAAAGTCCCGCAAGGTTCACATTTTCCAACAGTGGACCGTCGGTAATGAGGAAAGCGGCTCCTGAATTTTCCAGTTGATAGCGTATCTCACGTTCGCGGTAGGAGGGATTAAGCAGTGTGGGGATTCCTCCGGCGAGTGTGGCCGCATGGTAGGTGATGGCGAATTCCCACGAGTTCGGAAGGAAGATGGCGATCACTTCTCCCGGAGCAAGTCCGGCTGAGATGAGGCCGCGGCCCACGGTTTCGACAAGGCTGCCATATTCCGAGAAAGTCAAACGGCGATTGCAGGAGGTGTCAATCAGTGCTGTCTTGCTGGAGTTTTTTCTGCAGCTGTCGAGAACCACATCGTGGACGAAGCGGCCTGCGGGGTCGGCGTAAAGTTCGGTGCGAAGCATCGAGGCTGATTGTAATGGAGATTGCGAAAGGTAGAAGTCAGTTTGCAAAGTCAGGGCAAGAGCCAGGAGCACGCGAAGGGCGATATTCAAACGCTCAGTTTGCGCAGGAATTCCTGCTCATCCATACGGTACTTAAAGGCTTTACGCCCGTTAATGAACACTACCGGGACCTCGTCGGTATAGAGGCGCCGGATTTCCGCGTCGGAATCTACGTCGATTTCGCGCCAGCTGAAACCGCCGCGCTTGTGCAGCTTGACGAGGCTCTCCTTGACGATTTCGCATAGATGACATCCCTTGCGGGAATACACAATAACTTCCCGGGCCTGCGTCATGCGAGGCAGTGTAGCAGTTTTGGTGCAAGGTTTCCAAGACCGGAGGAGCGTAGAATTTCGGGATGACGACGCTTGAAATGATGACGAATAGGGTGCTTGCTGGAAAAACGCTGCTGGTGACGGGAGCGGCGAAACGACTGGGGCGGGCGATTGCTCTGGCTGCGGCCGAGAATGGCGCGGACGTAGCAATCACCTATCGCAACTCGGCGCGCGAGGCGCGGGCGGTGATAGAAGAACTGGCCCTGCATGGCGTGGAGGCGGTAGCGGTGCGATGCGATGTTACCGACGAGCGCAGCGTCCGGGAAATGGTCAAGGAAGTGGCCGGAGAGCTCGGCGGAATCGATGTGCTGGTAAACAACGCCGCGAATTATGAGACCGCTGAATTCGACAAGATTACGGTAGCGCAGTGGGATGCGATTTTTGCGTCAAATACGCGCGGACCGTTTCTGGTGTCGCGCGAGGCGCTGCCCTACTTAAAAAAACGCCACGGCCGTATCGTGAATATGGGTTCGCTGGGCGGACTGCGGCCCTGGGCGACGCATGCGCACTATTGTTCGTCAAAGGCCGCGCTGCACATGCTGACGAAAGTGATGGCGAAGGCGCTGGCTCCGGAAATCGCCGTCAATGCGGTGGCTCCGGGGATGATTGACCTGGGAGAAAAATCGGCGGCTGCATTCATGAGAAAGACAGCGAAGCAGACCCCCATGCTACGCAGCGGAACGGCGGCGGACATTGCCGCGGCCGTGCTGTTCTTTGCCACCGCTCCGCAGTTTATTACCGGACAGGTGTTGGCGGTGGATGGCGGCCTGGGGCTTTAGATTTTGTTTCCTGGCCCCGGTTTGCGTATCTTCGTTCCCCAAATCCTATCGTTTCGCGTATCCTTCGTTTTCAACCTTGACCACCTTATGACACGATCCATGCCGGGCACGCGTTCTTCCTTTAGGGAACCAATTTTGACATTGCTTCTAACCGTGTTTCTTGCAGTTCCTTTTGCGGTTGCGCAAGACCGCCCGGAGGACGGCGGTCATGAGCTCGAAGTCTGGACTGGCGGCGGACATTCGGTTCCAGGTGGTACTAAAGATACCAACGAGTGGAACGCGGGAGTTCGATATGGGTGGATACTGACAGAGCCGCACCTGCCGGGTTTTCTCAGCGGCCGATTCGAGCTTGCGGTGGATGCAGTGCCGGCGTTTGTTGTGTTTCAGAGAGCCAACACGGCGTACGGGGCAGGAGTAAATCCGGTCGGGTTTAAATGGATTTTCGCCACGCGTGGACACATTGCTCCATTCCTCGAATTGAACGGCGGCGTGCTCTTGACCGATCATCAAGTGCCGAAGGGAACCTCGACAATAAACTTCACGCCGGGGGCGGCGTTCGGGACTTATTTCCTTGGGGAGCATGCATGGTCAATCGATGTCCGCTACCTGCATATTTCAAACGCCGGGCTGACCGTGCCCAATCCGGGTGTGAATTCGGTGCAGGTGCGGTTGGGGTTTGGGAAGTTCTTCGGAAAAAAGAAGTAACGCAGCAGGCCCTTCCCCTTCGGCAAGCTCAGGGTCCGGATGACAAATCAAAACACAGAAACTAACGCCGTTGGAATAACGCAGCAGAGTTTTGCCGAGGTTCGGCACGACGCCCGCAGCAGGGGCCGGGTGGAATCGGCGCGCCGTGGGGGCAGGTGAGCGGGTGGTTAAGAAACGCGCAGATCTTGTCGGTGGCTTCGGGTGACAATATGTGCTCGAACTTGCAGGCCTGTTGTTCGATTTCGGTTTCACTGTCCATGGCGAGCGAATCGGTGAAGAGGCGCTCGGCTAGCCGATGTCGGCGGATAATGTCGGCGGCGCGCTGATGACCGCGCGCTGTGAGTTCGACGATTGCAGAGCCGTCGCCCGTCGAAAAGCCGGCCGGCTTCAGCGCGTCGTGGCAAGGATTGATGAAAGGCTTGTGATCGTGCGCTTCGGGCGGATGCGGGCGCGTTGTTACCAGTCCCATCTCAGCCATTTTTTCGACGGCAATGGAGACGGGCAAAGCGCCATGGACTTCCATCCGGCCGATCTCAGCGATCTGGCCGTTCTCTTCCATCGCAAATAATTCCTCCAGCACTTCGTCGAACTGTTCCTCGTCCGCCATCGCAAAAACTTCCTGGGCGGCGATTTTACCGTGATGCAATTCGATGCGCCGGTCAGCCAGACGCGCTACCACGGGATCGTGCGTCACCATCACGATGGTGCGACCCTGCTGGTGAAGTTCGCGAAGGAGCCGCAGGACGATTTCTTCATTCGCGGCATCAAGGTTGCCGGTAGGTTCGTCCGCCAGCACGATCTTAGGATCGTTGATCAATGCCCGGGCGATGCAGACACGCTGCTGCTCGCCTCCCGAGAGCTGTGAGGGCAGGTGACCAGCGCGGTCTTTGAGGCCGACGCGATTGAGCGCTTCGAGAGCTTCCTTCTCATCCGTCATGCTGTGGAAGTATTGCGCGAGCATGACATTCTCCACCGCCGTGAGATACGGAATCATGTGGAAATGCTGGAAGATGAAGCCGATGGTTTCGGCGCGAACACGGTTGAGTTCGGAGGCGCTCAGGTTGGCGACGTTCTTTCCGTCAAGCCAGATCTCGCCGCTGGCAGGGCGATCGAGGCATCCGATAAGGTTGACCAGCGTGCTCTTGCCGGAGCCGGACGGTCCCATCACGGCGACCCACTCGCCGGCCGCGATGGAGAGAGAGATGTCGTCGAGTGCTTTAATAAGGCCGAGGCTGAGGCCGCCAATATCTTCTTCCGCTCTGGCGGAATAACTTTTGGTGACCTGGTTGAGCCGGATCATCCCTTACTCTCCCCTCAGAATCATAGCGGGTTGGATGCGTCGCAGCATAGTAATCGGCAGGATGGCCGATAGAACCGCCACGATCATACTTCCTGCCAGCACATAAGGGAACACGCTGAAGCGCGGGACGACGGGCGCATGAAAGTTGACTCGTCCGATCCAGGCCGCGACGCCGATGCCAATGACGAAGCCGAGAACTGCGCCGACTAACCCCAGGGCCGCCGCCTCCGCAGCAAAAAACCCCTTCACCAGACGTTCGGATGCGCCCAGTGCTTTCATGATGGCGAAGTCGCGGCGGCGGTCGAAGACCCATCCCATGAGCGTGGCCAGTACACAGAGAGCGGAGGTGAGAACGATCAGTACGGCTGAGGCGTAGAGGGTGGCGCGAGTTTTATTCAGTACGTTGGCTTCGCCTTCCATAATCTGGCGGACGGGTCGAATGTCGGCGGAGGGCAGCAGCTCGGCGAGTTGCCGAATCGACGCCTCAACCTCCGCGGCAGTTCCAGTGGCGGCGAGTTCGATGGTGGTGGGAGCCACGCCGGTCCAGTTCTGAAATTCAGATTGATCGAGATAGATGCGGCTGTCTTCGCCGGCGCCGGTCTGCAGCATGCCGGCGGGAGCGAGGTGGATCGCTTTGCCTTGGAAGGTAAGTTCGAAGGGTTGACGACTTGGGCTGACTATATTGGCGGCACGCATGCCGATGAGAGCTTCGTCAGGCGCGTCGGGCCAATGGCTCACCTTCCACCAACGGTTTAACTGGCGAGCTCGAGCAAAGTCGGTGCCGACGACGACTACAGATCGCCCGTCTTTGGTGCGGGCCACAGCATAGGAGAAGGGAACAGCCACCGTCTTCGAACCGAGAACGGATTCGATTCTGGGTATTGCATCGGCGGGCAAGGACTGGCCTTCTTTTGCGACGATGACTACGTTGGCGCCATAACTGCGGAGCTCGGTACGGAGTTTCGCTTGCACGTCGACGTACAGGTTCATCATCGCGGTGGCGACGGCGGCGGCAACGATCATGGCGACCAAGGCCGCGGCCGCGCGTCCTCGACGAAGCACGGCGGCGCGGAAAAGCATGCGCGCGAACATGGATGGATGCGGCGAGTGAGCGCGGCGGGCCGCGACCTGCTCCGAAGTGTGGCGCGTGTCGCGAACGGTGCTCACCCTTCACCTCGCAGGGCGAAAACGGGATCGAACTTCACCGCGCGCCGGATGGCGGCGGCGCTTCCGGCAAAGCTTACGAGGACGGCGATGGCGAGGATGACGGGGAAGAGTACGGGCTCAATCGAAATCTGCGAGTTGAAAATCGAGCGACCTATCCGATGCGCAAGCAGCGCCCCAGCGGAGAATCCAGCGACACCACCGGCGATTGCCAGCAGCAAGGCCTCGGCAAAGAAGATCGCCGACACCGCGAAACTGCCGGCGCCAAGAGCCTTCATCAGTCCAACTTCGACGCGGCGCTCGAAGATGGCCGTGGCCATGGCCGCGGAAACGGCGAGCGCGGATGCGAAAAGTGCGGCAAGCGTGACCAGCAGCATGAGCCCCTTAATCCGCGAGAGCACAGTGCCTTCGTTTTGCGCGACCTGGCGAATCTGCTCCGCGTGCGAGTGCGGAATAACTTCCTGCAACTGATAGGCGATCGACTGCACGTAAGGGGAGCAGTACCAGCGATCATAGACCTCCGGAGTCATCGTTTTGGGATCGCGAACGGCGAGCGCATCCTGGGGCTTAGTGAGAGCACTAACGTAAACGCGGCGCACCGCGCCCGGTTTGCCGAGAATCTGTTGCACAAGAGCCAGAGGCGCGATGATCTGGTCGTCTTCCGCGGCACCCGTGGAGAGAATGCCGGAAATGGTGAGTTGGCGGCCAGAGATATCGAGTGTGTCGCCTGGTTGCTTGCCAAGCCGCGCTGCCAGATGTTCGCCCACCACCACATTCTGAGAGTCGTCCGCTGGCCAACCGCAGTTAGAAGACTCCTTGCCATCCCCGCACAAAACTTTCCACCACGGATGCGTGATGCTCACCCCGGTTCTGAAGTCTTCTTTGCCGAAGCTGAGCGGCTTGTTGAAGTACGTGCCCACCAGCGTGACATCTTTTGCATCGCTCCCGCGGCCGACTTTCACGGTGACCGGCAACATAGGCGAGAACCCGACAATATTGTTGTGCCAGAAGGTGCCGCGAATCTTCGGCAGGTCGCTCTCGTTGAGGAACGCGCCGTCGCTCGGTGGTTTGAGGTTGACGCCTCCGACTTCCACGTCAAGGGTGTCTTCCTGCGGAGTGACAATCAGATTGGCGCCGTAGCTGCGCAGTTCGCGATTCATCTTGTCGCCGATGTCGGTGGCGACGGCGATCATCGCAGTGGCAACCGCTACGCCCAATGTGATCGCGATGCCTGCGAGAAGTTTGCGGCGAGCCTGGTGGCGAAACGATTCGTAGACGAGGCGCGGAAACATTTTATTATTTCTGCTCGAAGTAGTGTCTGCCGGCCGCGATGTCAGCTTCGGAGACAATGACCGCGTCACCGGTAACCAGCGCCTTCAGCGGGATCGGATTGCAGCCGCCCGCCATGCCGACCGATTGCGGGTTGATGGGCGCGGCGCAGTTCTTGCAGACCATGCCATGCGAGGTCTTATAAAAGCCGACGGGGCCGCAGATTTCGCAAGCGTCGAAAAGGGTTGCGATTTTTCCGTCGGGCTTCTGATAGAGCCAGAAACGGACTTCGACCCCACCTTCGTTGGTCTCATAGCGGTGCAGTTCACCGTCGTAAACGTCCTTCACGGGGATGGAAACCTTGCCGTCAACAAAGGTGACTTCCGTGGCGGGCGAAAGCGCGCTGGCGCTTTTTTCGTAGATGAAACTGGCGGTGACCATCACAATGAAGACGAAAGAGCACATGTAAACCGAGGCCATCCAGAGACGCTCGCGCCGGGCGGTCCAGAGAGCTTTACGGCGCGCCGCGCCCGCTGCCGGCACCTCGACCGGCTGGCGGCTCTTCATTTCGAACAGCACCATCAACGCGGCTAGAGCCAGGATGGTGATGAAGAAGAAGAGCTCGTTGCGCACGATAGGGCCGATAATGGCCATCTCCTGACGAGACGAGGGAAGCACCCCGTTCTCGGAGAGCTCGTGCAGGCCGGAGATTACAAGTTGCGCTGCTACCAGAAAAAGAATCGCGGTCGTAACCCGGAAGAATTTCTGCAGGTTGATCCTGACGCTGCCTTTTACGAACATCACGCCGAACAGTACGGCGACCACTACACCCAGCACTGTCCCAATGAAGCTCATCAGTTCGCTCGAGTTCAGCGTTACAGCCGAAAGGATCAGAACGGTTTCGACGCCCTCGCGCAGAACCATGAGAAAGACGAAGAGGAAAAGGCCGATCGATTTGTCGCCACTCCCGACGCCGCCACCGGCGAACAAGCCAACTTTATTCTCGATTTCGCCTTTGAGTTTGCGGCCTGTCCTCATCATGAAGACGATCACGCTGACGACGAAGACGGCAGCCACCAGCATCACCCAGCCTTCAAAGATGTCTTCGTTCCAATTGAGGCGAGAGAGCAGGACGGCCACGGCAATCGATCCGGCAAAAGCGGCGCCCAGGGCGGCATAGACCGTCTTGCGCAGATCATTGCGCCCGATCTTTGCCAGGTACGCCAGGGTGATGCCGACGATCAGGGCGGCTTCGACGCCTTCACGGAGCGTGATGATAAATGCCTGAAGCATCAGGAAATAGGCCTTCTAATTGAAATTGAAATTCATTTTCAATATCAATAGGATACGGGCTTCCAGTGCGGACGGTCAACGCCGTGAATCGCGGATGCTGGGGATTTACACCGCACGGGGAAACGGCGCATTGAACGGAGTTTTGGCGGAACACAGCCTTCTACACCATGTGCAGAAATGTGCGCGCCTGCTCCAGTTCCGGAAACAGGTTCTCTTCCGCGCGAAACTCGCGGGAGTGCACGCAGCGCCGGCTGCCGCGGAGTCTGACCGGGTGCTTCAGGTGCAGCATCTCGTGGAACAGGATGTATTCGACGGCGTAGCGCGGCACGCGCGGGCCGTCGAAGACGCGGCTGATGACGATAGCGTTGTGTGCCGGATCGTAGTGGCCGAGACTGCTGCGGGCGTGGTTCTGGCTCCAGGTGAGCTGCGGACGCCCCATAAGTCCGTGGAAGAATCGGCGGTTGAGGTCTTCGAAGATTTCTTCCAGATGGTAATGGTGGCCGCGGGCGGAGCGGATGTGCTTGCGCCCTCGCATCTGGCGGACAATCCGCGCTTTGGCAGCAACATCGTGGCCGGCGACATAACGGCGATAATGGGCACTGTGGCTGCGATCGACCGGCTGGCGATAGAGTTTGGCGAGCAGGATATGAGCGATCGACTGCAGCACGGTTTCGGGAGCGCCTTCCAGCAGGTCGGAGAGGCGAATGTAAAGCTCTCGCTGGCGCAGGCGGATGGTGTTGTTGATGGAGACAAAAGGATAGAAACGAACGTGCATTGGAGGCGCGGGTGCGCGGGGACGGAGTTCGCAATAAGCTTCGCGAAAGATTTCGGCAAGCCTTGGAGACACGTTGACGGAAGAGTAGCATGCGCAGTTGTCGGCGGTCAGTAGTTGGTAAGGTCTCTATCCTGCCGGCGGATTATGCCGGTTATGGTCGGTAAACTGCCTTCCCATGAAGGAACGGGTCTAGCACCATGCCGAAGAAATAGCCTGCGCCATCAAGGATGCCCGCATCGAGAACCACAAAGATGCCCCGGGTGCCCGGCGCGGGATGAGGGGCAGTGGCGCCGATAACGGCTCCAGCTCCGGCTCCGATTCCGAACCCGATGGCTCTGGCATTGTGTACCAGGTACACCGCCTTAATATTGTCCCGGCGATATTGCACTCGGACGCTGTTGAGCATCCCTCCGTAATCGCAGGCCAGCGCGTCGTCGGTCGCTCCCAGAAAACGGCAATGGCCAAACGTGCGACCGCGCTTGAGTTTGATTTTGAGCTTGATTCCGCCGGGAAGGTTCTTGACCGCCTGCCAGTCTCCGGTCTGCGCTACTGCAATCGATGCCAAAAGAAGGATCGTCAACAGGAAGAGGATGATTCTTGTGTATCTCATGAGCGGATGCTAGTCATCGCTAAGTCGCTCGACCTGCGAGACTGTGACACTTTCTGGATTGTCACAGCCTCGGGTGACGACAGAAGAACCCGGTTTTCAGTTCCGCCCGGTGCAGAAGGAATACGGGCAGCGGGCGCGAGCCTGGAGTACGGCCTGGAGTGTGCGTGGCAGGTGTTTCGGAACCTCAAAGACAACAACCTGCAACGCGGGCCCGGCATCGTGATAAGAAATGCGGAAAAAATGCCGACGCTCCCGTTTCTTGAGCAACCCGACGGCTATGGCTGGCAAGACTCCCAAATGATGAGTGACCTCCGTTGAGTATTCGAAGGATTCGACAGCGGTGTAGGGAATCACCAGCTTGCTGGTGCCGTATTCGAACGTTAGGGACGTCTCTGACGTGATGTCGAGGCGGCCCACCAGACCGGCAGTGAGAGCCGGAACCGTGCCACCGAAATACATAACCTGACCGTCTTCCACTGCAGCCGCAGGCAAAGTCAGGCCAAGAATAATGAAGAAAGCCACGAGTCGCTTCATGCCACACCTCCTCAGGTTTCAGCATCTGCATTCTGAGTGATGTCGGCGATCAAGGGGACTGGGTTGTGACACTTTCGAGAGTGTTACGAGGTCAGGGGGTTCTGGATGAACTCGACATAGCGCCGGAGTTCCGCGATCGACGATTCCGACAGCAACGGGAAGGGAATTGCCGGGCAGCTTGCGGGAAGCTGGCCCGCTGTGACGGAGTCGCACACCACCGCTGCGGTCTGCTGAAGGCCGCGCTGCCAGTTGGCTTTGCGTGTGTCCCGAAATACCAGGGCGTCCGGGTGAAAACCGGAGGCATGCAACATGGTGCGCGCCAGTTTCAGGAAGTTCGGCCACCCGGAAGCAACTCCGACCAGCGTACCGGACGGCGCCGGCAGCCATCCTGCAAGCGACGTTGGCACGGATCGAACCTGCAGCGTCAGCATGTCGGCGCCTTCTGGCAGCGCTTGCCGTACGGCTGCGGCGCGATTTGGAAGCGCGACCGGAATGGCGCCGTCCGGAGTCTTCGGGCAGTCGAGCAGACCGCAACTCTCGACCGGAAAAGTCACGGCCTGCCGCATCTCTGCGGCCAGAATTTGTCTCAACTCTTCGTCGGGCTCGATCAAAAGGAAATGATCGGGTGGTTGCATTTCCAACCATTGCCGCAGGTGGGTTCGCACCGTGCTAAGGGGAGCACCGAGTTCGCGCGCCGACCGGAAGAGTCGGGCCAATAGCTGATCGAGCGCAAGGGCCGATGAGGGCGCCAACTCAGGTTTGCGCTCGCGAACATACACGCCGCTGCCATGGCGAAACTCAACCCACCGCTCCCGTTCGAGCTGGCGGTATCCAGCACTCACCGTGTTGGGATGAAGTCGAAACCGTCGCGCCAGTTCTCGCGTGCTCGGCAGTCGTTGCCCCGGCGCCAAATCGCCGCTGAAGATACTCAACACAACCTGCGTTACAGGCTGTTCGCGGATGGTGACTTCGCTGCCGCGCGCAAACCAGAGTTGCATGGCGCACTATCTTAACTGAGACCACGAAAAGTGAACCACGGGGAGAACAGAGGTCTCTCTATTTCTTCTTCTTCCGTTTCATATATTCCTCGACTTCGGCGACGGTTTTACGGTGGTCGTCGGCGCTGGAATCCACAGTATCGAGCGCGTCGGTCAGCAGGAATTCGTACTGGCTCGCTTCGGCGGCATTGGTATTCGCGGAGTTTTTGAGAGCGCGCAGCTTGGACTGGAATTCGGTGTCGCCTTCAATAACAGCCTTTAGAGGCTTGCGAATATCGTCTTTCCGGCCGACATACATATCGATGTTGTCGTTGAGCTCGTCGTAAACGGCAAGAAAATCTTCCAGCATGTCATGGGTCTGGCGGCCGCGCTCCGTCGTCTTCGGATCGCTGCGCATTTGCTCAAGCTTTGTCATGCGATCCCGGGAAAACTGAACGTAAAGCTTTAAGCGCTGTTCGGGGTCAAGCATGGCATCGCGGAGCTGATCGATTTCCAGCGGATTGAGCGGGTCGCGTCGGCCTTGCGCCGCAAGCGTGGGGCAGAGCGGATGCCACAACGAACACAAAAGAGGGCTGACCAATAAAAAGGCCAGTCCAAGCACAGTGCGCACACGTCTGCCCGGCTTCATTTCTTCTCCTTCTTGTTGTCGTTGGCAAACATTACTTTGAGCAGTGTGGTGCGCACGTCTTCGAGCCGCCGGATCGCCTGTTCGACCGCAGGCTGATCCTCGAAGGCCAGGGTGCGCTTGATGTCACGGAGCTTGTCCGCAATTTTTCGGACGTCGATCTCGACATTCTTGAGCCGTTTGTTGGTTTGAATCGCGGCGTCGCGCGCCTTTTCAGAGTAAGTAACAATGTCATCGACAGCGGCGACAGCTGGTTCGGCCCTGCCCTCGCTGTAGAGCTTGTCAGCGTTGCGAAGCTGATGTTGCGCGATCCGCATGCCCAGATCGGCGCGGTCTTCGGGACGCGCGCTTTCAAACCGCGATTTGAGTTCGTCGACGGTTTCTTCCTTTGCCACTGCGCACAAGTTGAAGGCGAAAATCACCAGCAACATCGAGATGGTCACCCGGCGCATAGTCGTCAATGGTGTTTCGGCTCAATCGCGATCAGGCGATGTCGAGCTTGCCACTCCTGATCAGGATACTTCCCCTTGGCGGAGTCGAGAAAGAGATGATAGTTCACCGAGGCCTGTTTGTAGTCGCGTAGGTGATCGTAGGCCGAGGCCCGAAAAAAGAAGCAGACCGGCGGCATGTCCTTGAACTTGGCGCGCGTGTCGGCAGCCCTGATGACGAGTTCGTAGTTCTTATTCTCGCCCGCGACAAAAGCCAGGTCCGCGTAGATGTCAGGCCAGTCGGGCTTCAACTTAGCTGCGGTCATGAATTCCTGCTGCGCTTCAGGGAATTTCTTCTGACGCAACAGAGCCTGGCCAAGCCCGCGGTGCAACTCGGCATCTTTCGGATGCGCGCTGAGCAGTGTGCGATAGATCGGCTCCGCCAGATCATTCTTTCCGGCACTTACATAGAGGTCTACAATTTCGCGCTGCGCGTCCGAGTCCGCGGGGGCCAATTTCAGCGCCGTCTGGAATTCCGCGATGGCATCGTCCTTCTTGCCCTGTGCGATCAGCACGCGCCCCAGTTGAAGATGAATGGCGGTGTCATCGGGGCGCTCGGTGGCGAGTCGACGTAGCAGGGGTTCGGCGGCGTCGAGGCGTCCCGACTTCATATATACGTTGGTCAGGCCGATGACAGCTTCCGTGCTGTGCGGATCGATTGCCAGAACCTGTTTATATTCGGCTTCGGCGGCGGTGAATTCTTTTTGCCGCTCGTGCAGCAGTCCGGCAGAGAGATGCGGCTCCGGATCTTTCGGTGTGAGCTCGGATGCCCGGCTGTAAGCCTGCAGAGAGTCTTCCGGCTTGCTGTTTTCAACCAGATGCGCCAGTGCGAGCCAGGCGCGAGCCTGACCTTCTTCGATATCAGCCGTAGGCTTGAGGGTTGTGGCAGCGCGCAGGAATTGCTCGGCATCCGGATTATTGGCGCGGACAAGCATCAGCCCCAGGTTAAGGTTCGATTCAAAAACGTCAGGCTTGGCCGCCACAGACTTGCGATACGCCGCGATGGATTCCTCGGAACGGCCCAGGCGATTCAGCACGAATCCGAGATCGAACCATGCCGTGTAATTGTTGGCATCTTTGGCGAGAGCTGCATTCAGCAGAGTCTCCGCGCCGGCGAAATCGCCTTTTTGGATGGCATCTTCCGCCTGCGCGATGTCCGGCGCCTGCGCATCGACGCGCTCCTTGTGATGGCGAACCGTAGTCTGGTCTTGAGCAAAAGCGCTGGCGGTGAGGACGCCGGCCGTGAAGATGATGAGCAGCATCTCTTTGCTCATAGGGCGGTTCATGCGCGGGCGGAAAGCCTAAACTCGCAGCGTTCGTGGAATCCCACCCTTCGCAAAGTACGCGAAGGATGGGGCACCCCTTGTGTTGCCACATGTATTCTACCGGTCCCCATGGTGTACGCCGTTTCCGTTCAAGACCTGCTTTAAGTAATGTCCAGTGTAAGAGTTTTTCAACTCCGCGATCGCTTCGGGTGGTCCGAAACCGACCAGGTTCCCGCCGCGGTCGCCGCCCTCCGGACCAAGGTCGATGACCCAGTCCGCAGTCTTGATGACCTCGAGATTGTGCTCGATGACGACGATCGAGCCTCCTGCATCGATTAGACGGCGAAAGGCGGAAAGCAGTTTGCTGACATCGTCGAAATGCAGGCCGGTGGTCGGCTCATCGAAAATATAAAGCATGCGGCGCTTGCGTTTGGGCGCATCGCCACCTTCGCCGGGGCGGCTCCCCGCGCGAGCGGCGACAGGCTGACGGGTTCCCGGCTGAAGATGCGCCGCCAACTTCATCCGCTGCGCTTCGCCTCCAGAGAGCGTGGTCGCCGACTGCCCCAGTCGCAGATATCCCAGCCCGACTTCGTCGAGTACGCGCAATTTTTCCGTGAGCCGCGGAACTTCGGCAAAGAACTTCAGCGCTTCGCGAATCGTAAGGTTCAAAACTTCATGAATGTTCTTGCCTTTGTAATGAATGTCGAGCACTTGCGGTTTGTAGCGCGTTCCCTTGCATTCGTCGCAGATCAACTCTACGTCAGCCAGAAACTGCATTTCTACGGTCACCGTGCCGTCACCCTGGCAGTTTTCGCAGCGTCCACCGGGCACGTTGAAGGAAAAATGTCCGGCAGGGAAGCCGCGTTTCTGCGCCTCAGGCAACGAGGCAAACAGCTCGCGGATAATATCGAAGGCCTTGATGTACGTGACCGGATTCGATCGCGGAGTGCGGCCAATAGGCGATTGATCGACGAGGATGACTTCGTCGAGAAATTCGTCGCCTTCCATGCTGTCCCACAAAACCGCGCCGGAATGGTTGCCGGAATTGTTGATGCCGCTTTGCCGCTTGGCCGTGGCCAACGCCTGATAAAGAACATCGTGCAGCAGCGAGGACTTCCCCGAGCCGGAGACACCGGTGATTGCGACCAGCATGCCGAGCGGAATTTCCAGATCAATACGCTTAAGGTTGTGCGCGCGCGCGCCAGTGATGCGTATCTTGTGCGGCCCGGGCGGACGACGCTTCGCAGGAATCTGAATGCGAATTTCGTCGGCAAGGTAGCGGCCGGTGAGCGAATGCGGCATTTTCAGGATCTCGTCGTAGGTGCCGGCGCCTACGACTTTTCCACCGTTTTCTCCAGCGCCCGGGCCGAGGTCGAGTATGCGGTCCGCGGCGCGCATGATGTCGGGATCGTGCTCGACCACGAGAATGGTATTTCCGAGGTCGCGCAGGTCGTGCAGGATCTTGATCAGCCGGTGCGTATCGCGGCTGTGCAGGCCGATGGAAGGCTCATCGAGCACGTACAGTGTGCCGACCAGGCGCGAGCCCAGAGAAGTCGCCAATTGAATACGCTGCGCTTCGCCGCCCGATAGCGTGGACGCGAGACGGTCAAGCGTCAGGTACTCCAGGCCGACTTCGTTAAGAAAACGCAGCCGCTCCTGAAGCTCGATCAGCAACCTCTCTGCAATCGCCGCTTGCTCAGTCGAAAGTTTCAGTTGACCGAAGAAGCGGGCTGCCTCTTCGACCGTCATGGTGCACACCTCGCAAATGTTCTTGCCGTCGATCTTTACCTGACGCGCTTCCACCCGCAGGCGCGTTCCTCCGCACACTGAGCAGAGCGAATATCCGCGATAGCGGCTGAGAAAGACGCGCACGTGCAGCTTGTACTTCTTGCGCTCGAGATGCTGAAAGAATCCGCGGACGCCCCCGTAGCTCCCGCCCCCATCGCCGTCACCATAAACGACCAGCTTTTGTTGCGCGGCGTCCAGTTCATACCAGGGCACATCGAGCGGGATTCCGGCGTGGCGCGCGAAGCGTTTGAGTTCGGTGAACAGTGGCCGGTGCTTTGGCTTCGTCCAGGGTTCGATCGCACCTTCATTCAGCGTCTTGCCTTTGTCCGGGATGACGAGGTCGAGATCGAAATCGATGGTGTTGCCGAATCCCTGGCAGCGCGGGCAGGCGCCATAAGGATTGTTGAACGAAAACAGGCGCGGCTCGGGCTCTTCGTAGCTGCTGCCGTCGTTCTTGCATTCGAAGCGCTGCGAAAAACGCAGTCGCTGAGGTGTTTCATCATCGCCATCCCGCGGCGCGGTTTCGAAAATCACCTCACCCGCCTCGCGATAGCCGATCTCGACCGCATCGACGATGCGGGAACGCTGGTCGGCGGAGACCACCAGGCGGTCCACCAAACCAAAAACAGGTTCGGCAAAATTGACGTCAAGCAGAGATTCCGGAGTCGAGAACTCAAAGACCTTGCCGTTCTGAAACAGCCGGTTGAATCCGCGCTTTCGCAAATCAAAGAGCCGTGCCTTGATTGCGTCGGAAAGCAGATTGGACTCGATCGCCTTCTTCTTGCCGCGAGACTTCTTGGCCCCCTTTTCTTCGGCAGCCGGCACGTGCGCCTGAATCGGAAAGAACACATTCAGACGAGTGCCCTCGCCCAGGGCCAGCAGTCGTTCGGCGACTTCGTCGACCGTATCCTTCTTCACTTCCCGGCCGCATAGCAGGCAGTAAGTACGTCCGACGCGGGCAAAGAGCAGGCGCAGGTAGTCAAAAATCTCAGTAGCTGTAGCGACGGTAGAGCGCGGATTGCGGGTCGCGTTCTTCTGTTTGATGGCCACCGCCGGCGCGATCCCGTCAATCACATCGACGTCCGGCTTCTCGATCCGCTCCAGAAACTGGCGTGCATAGGCGGACAAAGACTCCACATAGCGCCGCTGGCCTTCGGCATAGATCGTGTCGAAGGCAAGCGACGACTTGCCCGAACCGGACACACCGGTGACCACGGTCAGAGCGTTGTGCTCAATCTCAAAATCAATGTTCTTGAGGTTATGAACCCGGGCCCCGCGAACTACGATACCTTCTGTCGACATCTTCCCCTGGCACTACAGATGGATCAAAACTGGCAACCGAATCTTTCTATTATAAATGGTCGCTCGCGAGAGGACGGATTCGGCATACCGCAAGTCTCCAGAGGCCCAGGATGGTTCGAACTTCAGTGCACCGCGTAGCGGAACGGCCGCCCTTCCATGCTTCTCCAGAAATAGACGAGGATGATTATGCTGGCGATGGCGGCGTAAGCACACCACAGCGAGGTGAACGCGTACCGCTTGAACGCCATTACAACCAGCAGAATCGCCAGGTTGGCCGCGCCGAAGACTACCATCATCCTGATTTTGGAGACAAACAGCGAACCACAGGTTGCAATCACATAGAGCACGGCAATCGCTGAATTGTTCGTTGCCTGATTGATGTAGACGATACTGTTTCCCCGGACATAGAGTTGCAATGGGAACGCCGTCAACGCCCACAAAATATACAGCGTCGTTCCTCCGCCAATAATAAGGAACGGCAGCATGCGCGTGCGGCTCTTCCGGTCGACTTCGAACAGCATCACGCTTAGAGGCAGCAAAAAAGGCAGGAGCCCCTGCGCATAAAGCATGAACGCCGCGCCCATGTCGTGGGTCACCGCCGGCGAGAGAATTCCGTCCAATCCCAGCCAGACAAATCCCTCGATGAACTGATGAATGGCGAATAGCGTGGGCAGCGCCGCGAACAGGATTTCGCGCCTGTGCCTCACCTTCGTTAATGTGACGACGCCAATCGCACCCAGAACTCCGCTGCCAACAAAGTTTGCTGTTGCTGAAAAACACATGGCCCGTTTTCTCCGTTGCGAAGATTACACCGATCACGGTGGAACGCAAAATATTTCTTGGGTGGCGACCGCTCACTGCGCCGCGAACGAGAACAACAAGAGGATGTACAACCACAGGCCTGTCATGCAATGCCAGTACCAGGACGTGATGTCGACAACAATGCGCCGGTTCTCCACCGGACGATGCAGCACCGACGCCACATTGGCACATACAAGAGCCAGCACCCCGCCGGCCAGATGCAGGCCGTGCATCGCAGTGAGGATGTAAACGAAGGAACTGCTGGTGCCCCCGGTGAGGTGGAACCCTCCCGCGGAAAGCTTCCTCCAGACGTAAAGTTGCCCGCCAAGAAATAGCAAACCGAGAACCGTGGTCAACGCGAGCCAGGGGAATCGGCGCTCATCCCCCAACGAAATGCCAGGAATCGATTGCACGGGGGCGAGCGCCGCCTCTCGCGTGATATCGCGCCGGGCGAAGTCGACTGTGATACTGCTCAGGATGAGAATCGCTGTATTTACCAGCAATAGGGTCCACGGCAATCGGACCGGAATCCAGGTTTGAATGTAGCGCGGATTGCTCGTATCAACACCGAGAAACCCGCGCCGGATAAGATAGACCGCCGAAAAGGAGATGAAGAGCACGAGGATTGGCGTCATGGCGACGGCCAGCCCCATCCGCGCCCTACGTAGCCGGTCCCCATAGTTCGGCATGGAATTCGGCATTGAGTTCGGCATCCCGTCGCCGCGTCCGCCGTCACCACCGCCGGTTCGGGGAGGGAGCGAGTCGCCGTGGTGGCCGGAGCGTGTCGAGAAGGGCGTCAGTCGCGGCATATCCAGCGCTCACTTCCTGAACCGAGACTAAAGTCGCAGAGCATGATGCCTTCTTCTGACAAAGAACGCGAGCGCTGGAACCGGAAATATCGCGAGGCGTCCGGGACACGACCAATCGGCGCCACGGCGCCCGATCCTTTTCTACCACTGGCGTTTTCAGAATTCGTTCTGCCGCTGTTTCCGAACGGAGGAACCGCCCTCGACCTCGCGGGCGGAACCGGACGCCACGCAATCTGGCTGGCGAAGCAGGGGTGGGAAGTGACCCTCATTGATATCTCGGAGACCGGAGTCGAACAAGCACAGCAGAATGCCGGGCCGCTCTCGTCCCGCATTCGCTTTGTAGTAGATGATCTCACTCACCTCGAGGCTTGGCAAACGCGGTGCCAAGTAGGAATCGAAGTGGGATTTGAGGTGGTGATGACGTTCTTCTACCTCGAGCGGAAGATTTTTCCGCAGATAGTGCGAGCCATCCGGCCAGGCGGGCTGCTCATCTACAAGACGCCCACGTCGGCGCAGGCAAAGCTCGACGGAGGCTCCCGAGGCCCAAAGAACCCGGCCTACCTGCTGGAACCGGGCGAACTCCTGCAACTGGCAAACGGGTTGCGCGTACTGCACTACCGCGAACAGGCGGGGAATCTGGCCACGGCGGAGTTGGTGGCGATTGCATAGCGCTCGCCATTCTCGCGCCGCCCCCCGACACGAAAGTTACGTAATGGTAAACCGCGATAGAGCGGGTCAAACCGGCCGCAAACATATAAAATGGAAGTGCGGGGTTGAAAAGAATCAGACCGCATTCGTTCTCCATTTGAGGTCTCAAACATTTGTCCGCGCTCAGTAAATACTTCCGAAGTAGCCGGGTTGCGCTCCTCGCCGTCATATTCGCGCGCTTGCTCGTAGCAGACGCTGCGTCTGCCGACCCCGCTGCCTTCGACCTGATAGGTCCGAAGGTTGAAGTGCGCGTGCAACGGGAAGGTCAGACTCTCCCGATTGCTGAGGTGCCCACTCTGCAGGAGGGTGATCGGCTTTGGGTTCATCCTGATCTGCCTGACAGCCAGTCCGTGCATTACCTGCTGATTGTCGCCTTTCTGCGGGGAGCCACCAATCCCCCGCCCGATTCCTGGTTCACGCGGGTCGAGGCATGGAGCAGACCGGTCCACGAGGAAGGCGTTTACGTAGTTGTGCCCGAGGGAGCCGAAGAGGCCATTTTGCTGCTTGCGCCGGACACCGGTGGAGCCTTCAGCAGTCTGCGGACTGCAGTGAAGGGCAAGCCCGGAGCCTTTGTGCGTGCTGCCCAGGACCTTGAACAAGCCAGCCTCGACCGGGCTCGATTGGAAAAGTATCTGGAAGTCGTCCGCGAGAGTTCCGGCACTGATCCGGAACTTAAAGCTCGGACCACCTTGCTGGCGCGCAGCTTGAACATGCGCCTCGAGCAGCAGTGCTTCGACAAGCCCACTGCCCAGCAGGTGCCGTGTCTAACCCAGAATACCGATCAACTTGTGCTTGACGATTCTCACAGTCAGACCATGGCCGCTACTTTGACCTCGGGAACCTCGACGGACCTGCTGGCTCAAGTCAGTTCGACACCCACGGCTCGCGGCGGATACTACAGTCCTTATATAGGAGCTATCGTCGACGTAGTCAGGATTCTGAGTACAGCGCATACTGCGCAGTATCAGTACATTCCCGCTCTGGCGTTGCCCAAGCAGGACCAACTTAATTTGCGTCTGAATAATCCTCCGTCCTTCCGCAATCCCAAGTCAGTGCTGGTCATCGGTCTGCCTCCGGTTAAACCCGCGCCTTTGCCCGCGTTGCGGGCGGTGGCAGACTCGGCCCAGGTTTTTTGCGCCAGCCAGCCCGCGCTTATCCTGCCCATCGACGGTGCGCCGCTGGTCTTCGCGACCCAGTTGGGACACAACTTTGTGCTCCACGTGGAAACCAAGTCCGCCTCGGGGATCGATCTTCCTGCTCGGCCGGATCCGGCCCTCGGCGGTTTCGCAGTAGAGACTCGCGATTTGCCGGCCGATGCATTCGACGGAGAGGTGACTGGAATTCTGCGGGGAACGTGGGGTTTCCACGCCTTCGAAGGGCCGCGATTCCGGCTGCGAAGTTCACGTCCGGCACTGTGGATTGTTCCTTCCAAAGATGCGAGCGCCCTGATCGTGGGGAGGGAAGATATTCTCCACCTGCAGGCCGCCGATACATCCTGCGTGAGCGAAGTAATCCTGCGCGATGAACAGGGAAGACATCTGCCGGCGGAGTGGAAGGTTGCAAAAGCTGATGAACTTGAAGTGCGAGTTGGGTTGCAGGAATCGCCGGCCGGATCGTTAACCATGACGGTAAAAAAGTTCGGTCTGCGCGACGCGGATGAGGTCCGCCTTCACACCTACGCGGAAGCTGCCCGGTTGGACGGTTTTGCGATTCACGCCGGCGATTCTTTCGGGGTGCTGAAGGGCACGCGTCTTGACCAGGTGATGGAACTCGACACCGGCAACCTGCACTTTAAACCCGAGACGCTCTCCCGTGCCAATCAGCAGGATGAGCTGAGCCTCGTTGTCCAGGAGGCGGCGCCGGCCACGCTGCTGAAGGCCGGCGATCCCCTTCCATTGCGAATTACATTGAAGGATGGGCGGCTCCTCGAGCTGAAATCGGCGGTCGGGCCGTCCCGTCCCAGCGTCAGCATCATGAGCAAGAGCGTGCAATACGACCCAAGCGCGCCGCCCTCGCCTTTCGCAGTTCGACTCGGTGACACCGATGAACTGCCGCAGGAGGCCCGTCTCAATTTTTTCCTGAAGAGCCAGTCGCCCGATTCATTCTCCGCGACCGAAAAGGTGGAGGTGGCCACCGCCGACGAGTCGTTCCGTGTTTTGCTGAGTTTCAAAGAAGGCAATCTTACCCTGCAGGATTCGAAGACAGTCTTTGCCGTGCTCGATCCCATGAAGCTTCTTGGCCCGTCAGCCTTTGGGCCGCTGAAGTTTCGTCCAGTAGCGGCGGATGGCGTTGAAGGAGACTGGCAGCCCCTCATCAACTTAGTGCGTGTTCCCGCACTGAAAGGCGTGCGTTGCCTGCCCGGACGCGAAAAACAATGCACGCTGAGCGGTGACAAACTCTTCCTCATTGATGTGGTGAGCACGGATCCGGACTTTGACAACTCAGTCACAGTTCCGGATGGCTTTGCGGAAGCGACCCTCGTCATCCCGCCGATGAAAGGGAAAACGCTGTACCTCAAGTTAAGAGACGATCCCTCGACGGTGGATACCGCAGTGCTGCCTACGCTACCCAGCGCGCAGTAGCCGATCGCCGTTCTTGTGCATCCCGTTCCAGTTTTGAGGGCGCACTACAGGCCCCTTCCAGTCACCGCTTTAAATCGTTCGTAGTGCCATAGCGTAGGCCAAACCACTTCCAAGTCAAAATGCCAAATAAGTATCCTGCTAGCAAGCAAAGAGGCAAGCGGACCAGCAAATCGAGAGAGACTTGGCGAAGACCTAGTCTCGTGAGATCCCTGACGTGCTCCCATAAGAAGGTGAATGCAGCGAGACTTACTCCGTAACCGAGTACTCCACGCACAACGACGTAGTGTGTCTTGCCCTTCGCTGCAAGCGCTCTCCACCATCCTCTCTTTCGCGAATTGATTCTCTCTTCTCGAGTCGAGCTCATTCAAAGTCTCTGGTGCGGGGCACAGGACTTGAACCTGCACGGCCTTGCGGCCACTGGCTCCTAAGGCCAGCGCGTCTGCCAGTTCCGCCAGCCCCGCGTTCTCAGCAGTATAAATCAGACGCTTTTCGCCGTCGTTTGCAGCGATCTCTCGGAGTGTGGAAGAATGAGTCTTCGCGGCAGGTCTGACTCCATGAGCGTTCCGAAATTCAAATGAAAATCGTGAGCGCGGCGGAAATGCGCGAGATTGATCGCGCCACCGAGAGCCGCTTCGGAGTATCTTCTCTCATGCTGATGGAAAACGCGGGCTCAGCCGTTGCCCGTTTCATCCTCGCCGAATACCCGCAAGCGGAGCGCGTCGGAATTCTCTGCGGCAAGGGCAACAACGGCGGCGATGGATTCGTGGTGGCCCGCAAGCTCCTCGATGCCGGTCGCGGCGTGCGAGTTCTTCTGCTCTGTGATCCCGAAGAGCTTCGCGGAGATGCGGCAGCCATGTTTCAGAACCTGCTGCAAAAACTTCAGCCCTTGAATATTGCGCCTTTCGTCGTGCGCAAGCCGAGCGACTTGGATTCATCCGAAGGCGCTGAAATCTTCGCGGCGGATGTGATTGTGGATGCAATCCTCGGCACAGGTTTTCGTCCGCCCATTAGCCCGCTGTACGTGGCGGCAATCGCCAGGATGAATGCCGCTCCCGCTCTCATTGTTGCGGTCGACATTCCCTCGGGCGCCGATGCCGATGCGATGCACCCGGCTAGCGCCACTGGCTCATCCTCGGATGGCGGCAAGGAAGCCCGTGCCGCTGCCCGAGCCGACGCCCGAGCCGACGCCATCGTGACCTTCACCGCGCCGCGTCCGGCGCATGTCTTCGCCGCGTTGACCGGCGGGCCGACTCTGATTGCGCCCATCGGTTCCCCGGCAGAGGCGATCGTCTCGCAGCTTGGACTTCATCTCAGTACTCCCCGGGATTTCGCTCCGCTGCTCGCATCGCGCGCGCGCGACGCGAACAAAGGCAGCTACGGACACGTGCTCGTCATCGGCGGATCGCTCGGCAAAGCCGGTGCAGCGGCGATGGCCGGGTTTTCCGCGCTCCGAGCGGGCGCCGGTCTTTCAACAATCGCCACCGCGAAGTCCGTGCTCGCGACGGTGGCGGCGTTTCATCCCGAGGTCATGACCGAGCCGTTGCCGGAAACCGAAGCGGGCACGATTTCATTGCGAGCGCTCGGACCGGGCCTTGATGCGTTGCTGGAAAAAAAGACGCTGGCGATTGGCCCTGGTATTTCACGGAATTCCGAGACCGCTGAATTCGTCCGCGCAATTGTCGAGCGCAACAAGGCCGTCAACATGGTTGTGGATGCGGACGCGCTAAACGCCTTCGAGGGTGCGGCCGACCAGCTGAACGGCCGCGGACGAACCATCGTCATCACTCCGCACCCCGGAGAAATGTCGCGCCTGACCGGGTTGAGCATCGAAGACATTCAAGCCAACCGCCTGGAAGTAGCGCGAAATTTCGCCAGCAAGCACGAGCTCATCGTAGTGCTCAAGGGACATCGCACCTTGATCGCGGCCCCCGATGGCACCGTCTGGGCGAATCCCACGGGCAATCCAGGCATGGCAACCGGAGGCACAGGGGATGTTCTGACGGGAGTGGTCGCGGGCCTGATCGCGCAACATCCACGGCAAGCGCTCGAAGCCACCGCTCTCGCTGTTTATCTTCATGGACTCGCGGGCGACTTGGCCATGCAGTCCGTCGGCGAGAATTCTTTGGTGGCGACCGATCTCCTGCGCTTCCTCCCGCAGGCATTCGCCCACGCGAGGAATCAGGAATCCGAAGAGATTCGCCTCCACGCGTAGGGTAGAAGCTCGAAGCTGGAGGGTGGAGAGCCGGGCGCCGCGCCCGGCCGCGCGAATCTTGAGGCCCTAAGAATCAGCGCGGAATGTAGCTATCGAGCAACGGAAGCACCTGCGACCCCAGCTTCATCATGCGTGCCTGCGCGGCATCGGCAGACTCGCCGTCCAACATCGGCGTCATCAGGCGCACCATCCCGCCGTCGCTGCGCTTCATGTGAATGGAATCGTCGATCAGATAATACTTGGCCCAGTACTCGCTCGCCACCGCGCGACCATGCGCCTGAAACCAGTACAACACCAGTAGCCGGTCTCCCGATTTTGAAACCACGTAACGATTGACGGCCAACTGAGAGCCGTCGGGACCAGTAATCTGAACCCGGTCCCGCGAAGTCGGAACCCATCCCGCGCCCGGCAGGCACTGCTGCGGAGAATGGATGGTATCGCCTGCTTTCTGCGTCGGGAAGTACGCGATGTAAAGATTGATCGAGGGCTGCGGCCGTATCGCGTTTTCATAATCGCGCACCAGGAAGTCGCCCGGTCCGAGGATCTCGCGAGTTTCCTCATCGAGAGCGACATCGGTTCCGGTCCAACTATCAATCTGGAGCGGCAGGGAACTCAGCGGAGGGGGCGTCGGAATGTACTCGCCTCGTGAGCGTGCCTGAAGCACGAGCGCCGTGGCCAGCATGAGGACCACCGCAATGCCAAAGCGAACCGATCCGGCCTTCACGCCCATTTCACTCGCCGGGCGCGCTTTCGAGCGCGTTTGAATGTACGCGGCAGCGCGCCTTGCATCCGGGGCGATTTTCCAGATGAGCGAAATCACACGATGCACGGCAAACAGACAGATCAGCGCTACTACGAATATCAACCATCCTCCCAGGGCATGGTAAAACCCTTCTGCTTTATCCGGATTCCAATACTGCACCAGCAACCCTGTGCCAAAAATGCGAAAGCTATTGGCTGCCACAGCGATCGGCACGGCCGAGATTGCCAGGACCACGCGCACCCACACCCGAGTCTCCATCAGATATCCGTAGATGATGGCCAGCGTCACCAGGGAGAGCAGGGACCGGATTCCACTGCAGGCTTCCGCGACATCCAGCACCATGGCGGCAAGAGAGATCAGATTTCCCTCGCGCAACACCGGAACCCCGACTTGTTGCAGCAGCACAGTTGCAAGTTTTGCCGCCAGCAACTGAAGCGGAAAGGTAACTTGCTGAATGATCAGTTTCGGGATCGGGATCATCAAAACCAGAAAAGCCCATGGGAACAGCACCGCGCGAAAAAACGTCCGTCCCTGAAACAGAGTGACCATGCCCGCGAGCAAAATCAGGAACGACACCCGGGATAAGAAATTCTCCGCACCCAGAACTCCCAGAATCAGCACAAGCAGGCTCAGAACTACCAGTGGAAGACCAGCCCAGGAAGGTGTCGGCGGGATCGCCCTCAGTTTCTGACGGTCCTGCCAGAGAACAAACATTGCAAAGAGCGGGACGAAAATTCCATGCTGGAAGTTTGGATCGCTGTGCGGCCCAACCCACTGCAGAAAGAGGCGGCCCAGAATTGCGCCGTAAAGCCAACCCATCAACAGCAACACCACGACCACTTGCCATCGAGGCAAGATAGACGACGGACGACCCTCCATCTTCTGGATCGGCGGAGGTACGTCTACTAATAAGTGACTCATATAACTTGTTTGTGTCTGAGAATATGCGAAAAACCGCTCTCCGCGCAAAGTAAAACCAGCGCTTGAGACCGGCACTTCAGGCCAACAGTGGAAGTAACCCTTAGACCAGAGAGACAAAAGACCGAAGACCGAGTTCTCTCCGGCCTCGAATAAACGCTCGAAAAACCCCGAACAACAATGACCGGCGGGCCCCCGAAAATGGAAAATTGTTTCCCATTCCACCCAATTCCTTCGTCGAGCGGTTTCATCCCTTGTATCGCAACCCTATGCTCGTGCTTGCAGAGACTTAGGACTTTATTCCCCGATTGAGGGGAAGTGTTACCGAAGAGGTTACCTCAGATGTGGGTAACAAATTTCCCATTTGTCCGCAATGTGGTAACGTATGAAGCGGATCGCTTTCTGAGTATCAGGCGCAAGTGATTGATAAATAAGCGATCTATTGTTGTGGCGACTCGCAACCATTTTGGCCCGATTGGCAGCGAGTGTGCTCTAGACCAAGTGGGTTAGTCTTCAAGAGTCCCTCCCTCTATTGTCTTGGGTACGAAGTTTAAAGCGGAATCATATGGGTCTCGACAGTACCGAAATCCTGGCAACTGCGGGTGCGCCGCAGAACGTTGGCGCTCGCATTTGGCTGGAGAGCGTCAGTGCCGGCATGCGCACCGTCGAAGCGGTGATCCGCGAGCTGTCGCAGAATGACGTTCCTGTCCTGGTTGTGGCTGAGCACGGCTCCGGCAAGGCAGCGGCAGCCGCACGCATTCACATTCTTTCCAGCCGCGCGGCAGGGCCGTTTCAGGTCTATCAGGGCCGCGAAGCCAGTGAAGAAATTCTCGCGGCTCGCGACGGCCAAGGTGGAACCATCTATCTTCAGGAAGTCGGCGATCTCACGGCCGCCGCCCAGAAAGAACTGGTTCGCCAGATCGGTCTTAACGGCGATGGCGAAGCCCAGAGCCGTGTGCCTCGCTTCATCTGCGGAACCTCGCGCGAACTGGAACCCGAGGTCAAGGCCGGCAAGTTCCGTGAAGACCTTTACTATGGAGTTAGCGGAGTTTGTTTGCGGCTGCCTCCGCTGCGTCAGCGGAAGGAAGATATTCCACTTCTCCGCGACTGGTTTCTCTCCGGCGCCGCCCGTGATTTCTGCCGGCCTGTGCCCGTGCTCAGTCCCGAGACCCAGAACTTCTTCCTGGAATACAACTGGCCGGGAAACATTCGCGAATTGAAAGACGCGGCGCGAGCCATTGTCGCGCTCGGCGATGAAACACTGGCCATGGGAGGATTGCGCTCTCTTTTGCGGCGCGTCGATCGCAGCGGCAACAGCGAGAAGATTTCTTTAAAGGATGCGGCGCGCGCAGCTTCCCGCGAAGCCGAGCGGGAAATCATCCTCCAGGTGTTGGCTCGAACGCGCTGGAACCGGCGCCGGGCCGCGCAAGAGTTGCAGATCAGCTATAAAGCGCTTCTCTACAAACTGAAGCAGATCGGATACGAAGAGTACGGGGCCTGATCGCAAGCGCTCAGGGCCTGGAAGGATTAAGGGGTTCAGAGGAGAAGATATGAAATCAGCATCGAAAACGATGGTTGCGGCGCTAATCCTGATCAGCGGCATCGCCTTGGCACAGGAGGCGCATGCCAATTCCGCGGCCGGGCCAACACCCGACAAGACAGCCAATACGGCGTCCGTCAGCCAAGGCGGACCCGATTACATTATCGGGCCCGAGGATGTGCTCCACGTAGCAGTATGGAAAGAAGCCGACCTCACTACCACTTTGCCGGTGCGTCCCGATGGCAAGATTTCTCTACCCTTGCTCAACGATGTGCTGGCCGCAGGTCTGACGCCCAAGCAGTTAGGTGAGGCACTCACGGAGAAACTGAAGAAATATATCGCCGATCCGCGCGTCACCGTGGAAGTGAATACCATCAACAGCAAGCGGATTTATCTGACCGGTGAGGTCTTGCATGCCGGGGCGACGCCGATGTTACCCAACATGACCGTTCTCCAGGCATTGTCCAGCGCCGGAATCAGTCAGTTCGCCAACATCAAACGCATCTACGTCCTGCGCACCTCGAACGGCAAACAGGAGAAGCTGCCGGTGAACTACCGCAACCTGCTGAAGGGTGAACAGATCGAGCAGAATTATGTGTTGCAGCCGGGGGACACAATTGTCGTCCCGTAAAGGCGTAAAGCGATGGACCGGTCCCGTGAGGACTTACGCGTGAAAAGCATGGCAAGATTGCAAACAATCCGATGGGCGCTGGTTTTCGGCATGAGCATCGGTGCGGCTGCCCAGGCCAGTTCCCAGTCTCAGTCAGACACCGCTCCGGCGCCGGCCTTCGGGCAGAACTCGCCCGTGTTGAATCCGGAGAACCCGCCGGTGACGGGCCTCGACGAGCCTGGCCTCGAACTGAAAACCGCGACTCGCAGCTTCGTCTCCCCCGCCTTGCAGGTCAGCGAATCGGCCGACACCAATGCGGGCAATCAAGTCGGCGGTTCCGGTCTGGAATCTGTGACCCGCGTTCTTGGAGCTCTCGATCTCCAGCAATTCTGGCCCAAGAGCGATCTCTTCCTCGAGTACCTCGGCGGCGGAGCGTTCTACGGCGGCCCTTTTAGCGTGCAGCAAGTGCAGGCCGCCGGTCTTGAAGCGGTCACGCGCTGGCGGACTGGCCAGTTGACGTTGCGTGACGGCTTCAGTTACCTGCCCGACGGTTCCTTTGCTATTGGAACCTACGGCGGCGTCCCGGGTCTCGGTCTGGCTACCGGGGGCCTCGGCACCGGTGGGCAGGGCGGCGGTTTGCCCGGCACCAACAATTTCAGCAGCGGCCAGCTCGGTTCCATTGCCAACATTCCCCGGCTCGCGAACACCGCGATTCTCGATGCCGTGCAGGCTCTGAGTCCCGTCTCCGCCATCACTTTGGCCGGCGGCTTCAGCAACGCTCATTTTTACGATCCCACGAATACTCTCATCAACAGCGACCAGATTACAGTCGAGGGCGGCTACAGCCATCTCCTCGGGCATCGCGATCAGATCGGCGTGATCTACGGTTTTCAGCTGTTTCAGTTTCCGCAAGCCACTGGCGGACAGATTTATAACCACATCGTCAATGTGCGCTGGAGCCACACCATCTCCGGCCGAATGAGCCTCATTATCGGAGTCGGTCCCCAGTACACCGACCTGCAAGACGCCGGCACTTACGCCCATTGGACGGCCAGCGGGCGCGCTCAGTTGCGCTACAAGTTTGCTCATGCCGCGCTGGTTGCAACTTACGAAAAATTTACCTCCGCGGGATCCGGTTTCTTCGCCGGCGCCGATACTCAGGCTGCGCGGCTCGGGTTTCAACGCCCCCTCGGGCGCACTTTTGATTTATATGCAGATCTGGACTACTCCAATAACAAGAAACTCCAGACTCTCGACACCGTGGAGTTTGCGGGTATTCCTGGGTCAACTTACAACGAAGGTTCCGCCGGAGGCGTCCTCCGCAAACATATGGGACGCGCCTACGACTTGTTTGCCGCTTATCGCTTCAGCGAGGTGGCTTTCGATGTCCCCCTCCCGTGTGGCAGTGGATTTGGCTGTGGCAAGCTTAGTCAGCGGAATGTCGGCACGGTTGGGGTGGAATGGCACCCCAGGCCGACTCGTATCGAATAATTTCTTGGCCGCCGCTGGCGGCCGGACTGGTGAACAGTATGAGTGAAAATCGCGAACTCACAATGGACGATTATCTGGCGATGCTTCGGCGACGCCTTAAAGTCATTTTAATCCCGGCACTGCTCGCTCCCCTGGCCGGCTTCCTCGTCTCTTATGCCTTCCCGCCAAAATATACTTCCCAATCCACGGTCCTTGTGGAAGCGCAGAAAGTACCGGACAGCTACGTCCAGCCGGTCATCACTTCCGACTTTGCCCAGCGCATCCAGACCATCGAACAGAAGATTCTGAGCGCCAGCCGGCTCCGTCCCGTGATTCACAGTCTCGGACTCGTCAAACCCGATGACGAAGGCAAGCTCATCGCCGAAATCCAGGAAAATACCCAGGTCGACCCGGTCATCACCTCCATGGGTGAAGCGGGACTCGCGAGCGCCAAGAAAAAGAAGCCCTCTGCCTCTGACGAGCCGCAGCCTGGCTTCATTGTCACCTACACCGACAGCAACGCGGACCATGCCCAGAAAATCTGCAATGCCTTGACTGAGCTGATTGTCGATGAAAACCTGCTCTCTCGCGAGGATGTCGCCAAGGGCACCACGGAGTTTCTCAGCCGCCAGGTCGAACAGGCCAAGGACGCCATTAACGAGCGCGATAAAGAACTCGCCGACTTCAAGAGAAAATACATGGGTCAGCTGCCGGGTGACGTTGACAACAACATGAAAATGCTGATGTCGCTGAACTCGCAGCTCGACGCCACGACCCAGACCCTCGGGCGCGCCCAGCAGGACAAGGCCTATACCGAAAGCATGCTGGCGCAACAGGTCGCCGCCTGGAGAAGTTCGCAGTCCAGCACCAACCCTCAGACCCTCGAACAGCAACTCGGCCAGCTGCAGTCACAATTGCTGCAACTGCAGGCGCGCTATACCGACGATCACCCCGACGTGATCAAGACCAAGGCCGACATCGCCGAAGTCCAGAAGAAGCTGGATGAGATCAACGCCGCCGCCGCGGCCGCCACCTCCACCGACAGCAGCGATAAGGCCAGCGCCGCCGAAACCCCTGAGATTCGCCAGCTCCGTCTGCAGATTCACCAGTATCAGAATGTGATCGAGCAGGCCACCACCGACCAGAAGAGGCTTCAGAGCCAGATTGGCGTCTACCAGAGCCGCACCGCCATGAGCCCGAACGTCGAAGAGGAATACAAGCGGCTCACCCGCGACAACGATAACGCCCAGAGCTTCTACAAAGACCTGCTGGCCAAGAAAAGCTCCGCCGAGCTTGGCACCAACATGGAGAACCAGCAGGAAGGCGAACAGATACACATTCTGTCCCCGGCCAGCCTGCCCGATGCTCCCAGTTCCCCCAACCGCCCGCTCTTGGCGGCGGGTGGCCTCGGTGTCGGCCTCGCGCTCGGTATCGTCATCGCCCTCTTTTTGGAGTTCAGCGACAAGTCCATCCGCACCGAAAAGGATGCGGCCTCCATCATGGATCTCCCTCTTCTGATTTCCGTGCCCTGGTTGGGTGGGGACGACGACAATGCCGACGGACAAAGCAATGGCCACCGCCGTTTTTGGGGTCGCGGTGGTCCGCCATCGCCAAAAGAGCACGAGAACGTCGAGGTCTAGCGCAGAGCCATGTACAAAGAATTTTTTGGACTTCGCGCCAACCCGTTCAACGTCAATCCGGACCCGCGCTATCTGTTTCTCACGCGGCACACGGAAGAGGCGCTGGCCTGCCTTACCTATGGCATACAAAGCCGCAAGGGCTTTGTGTTGCTGACGGGCGAGGTCGGTACGGGCAAAACCACGCTGATCAATAAATTGATGGAATGGCTGCGCCTGCAGCAGGTGGCTACCGCCTTCATCTTCAACTCCCGCATGGACGTGCCACAGCTCCTCGATTTCATGATGGCTGATTTCGGCATTCCCTGCGATACCAAGTCGAAGAGCCAGCTCCTGCAGCGCCTCTATAACTGGTTGCTCGATCGCTATCGCGCCGGTGAGACGGCCGTCCTCGTCGTCGACGAAGCGCAGAGCCTCTCCGATGAAGTGCTCGAAGAGATTCGCATGCTTACCAATCTCGAGACCTTCACCGAGAAGCTGCTGCAGATCGTACTGGTCGGACAGCCGGAACTCGAACAGCGCCTGAAGCAGCCCCAGTTGCGCCAGCTGCGTCAGCGCTTGACGCTGCGCGCCAAAACCCATCCTTTCAATCTCGAGGAGACCAAGTCCTATATCACCCAGCGCCTCCGCATCGCCGGCTCGAACGGCGAGCCGATTTTCGAGCCCGCCGCCACCGTGGCCATTTTCCGTTACGGCATGGGGATTCCGCGCATCATCAATCTGCTCTGCGAGCACTGCCTGGTCAGCGCCTTCGTCGATCAGAAGAGGACAGTTTCCGCCGAGGTCGTCGAATCCGTCGCCCGCGATTTCGATCTCAGCGATGGAATGGTCGCGGGCGCCATGATGGCACCGCTGCCCGCCTCACCCGAAAAGTTTGATCTGGTCGAAGCCTTACGTACCTTGGCGACGCTGGCCGACCGGCTGCGCCAATCAGAACAACAGGATCTCCCCAAGGAGAGGAAACTATGAGCCGCATACATGACGCTTTGAAACGCGCCGAGCAGGAGAGAGCAACTTCTCTCGGGACGCACGTCGAACCCGTCTTTGATCAACCCGAAATTCAGCGCGAGCACATGCCGTCGATGCAACCCTCGGTCGCCGCTGCCATGTCATCCATGAGCTCGGGGAGCTCCGGCTTGAATTACGAATCGCTGCTCGCCCGTTGTCCCCAGACCGAATGGAGCCCCGACCCGCGCACCATGCTCTTTTTCCAGGGAGAAGACAGTCGCGTCGGTGCGGAAGAATTCCGCACCCTGCGTTCTCGCCTCTACCAGATCCGCGAGAAGATGCCGCTCAAACGCGTGATGGTCACCAGCGCCCTTCCGAAAGAAGGCAAGTCATTCGTGGCTGCCAATCTGGCCCAGGTCATGGTGCGTCAGCATGGGCGCCGCGCCCTGGTGATCGACGCCGACCTGCGCAACCCCGGCATGCACCGCCACCTCGGAGCGCCCCAGTCGCCCGGATTGGCCAATTACCTGTTAGGGGAATGCGACGAGTTCGCCGCCCTGCAACGCGGGCCGGCGGAAAACCTGTTCTTCATGCCCGCGGGCCAGGCCCCGGGCAGCGCCCCCGAACTGCTCTCCAACGGCCGTCTCAAGCTGCTGCTGCAGCGCCTCGAGCCCATGTTCGACTGGATTATTCTCGACACTTCGCCCGTCATCCCCGTATCCGATGCCACACTCGTCGCCAAATTCTGCGACGGCATCCTCATGGTGGTGCGCTCGAATGTCACTCCCTCCGATTTGGCTCGCCGCGCCCGCGAAGAATTTCCGGACAAGCTCCTGCTCGGCGTTGTGCTGAACGGAACCCAGTCCGACGATCCTGAACGGTCGAAGTACTACTATGGCGAGGCCGTGAACAGCCAAGTCTAAGATGAACCGAGGCCCCGTTGATCCGGCTCTTCAATGTCTATTACCCCGTCCGTACTCTGGTCCTGCTGATCGGAGAAGCCCTGATCGTTGGGGCCTCCCTTCTGCTCGGGGCGTTCTTCGAACTCCGTGAAAATACCTACCATGTGCTCATGGGCGAGCGCGGCGCCTTCAAGATCATTGCCATCACGGTCCTGGTATTACTCTGTTCGCACTGGCTCGACCTCTACGACACCGCCCGCCTCAATACCACTGGAGAGCTTTATTTCCGCTTGCTTATGGTTCTCGGGGTGCTCGCCTTCATCATGGCGGGTGTCGCCTACGTACGGCCGAATTACTTGTCGGGCAGCGGTTCCTCGGCGGTCGGCCTGCTCATCCTCACCGTTGCTCTCATCGGATGGCGCCTGGGGTTTGCCTGGCTGGTGCATTTGCCCATTCTGGTCGAGCGCGTCTACGTCGTGGGTACCGGCGAGCGCGCCCAACGTGTCGTGCAGGGCTTGCGCCAGAATCCCGAAATCGGCGTCGAAATCGCCAGCTGGACGGGAAAAATGGAAGGCGCGATCGACCGGGACTCTGTAGCCGCTCACCTGATGGATGTCGTCCACACACAGAAGGTCCATCGCGTCATCGTCGCCATGCCCGATCGCCGCGGCATCATTCCCATGCAGGAGTTGCTCGAACTCCGCATGCGCGGTGTCAAGGTTGAGGAAGCCACCACCTGGCTCGAAAAGATCTCTGGCAAGATCGAGGTCGAGAATCTCTATCCCAGCTGGCTGGTGTATGGCGAGGGTTTTCGCCGCAGCTCCGCTTTCATCTTGATTCGGCGCGCCGTCTCCATCGTCATCTCGCTGATTGGTCTGCTCCTCGCTCTGCCTTTGATTCCCTTCATCATTCTCGCCATTCGCCTCGATTCCGACGGGCCCGTGTTCTATACCCAGGATCGAGTGGGTAAGGCCGGACGTGTGTTCAAGGTCGTGAAGTTCCGCACCATGCGCCAGGACGCGGAAGCCGAGAGCGGCCCAACGTGGGCGGGTGATAACGATCCCCGCGTGACCCGCGTCGGTAAGTTTCTCCGCTCCTCGCGCCTCGACGAGATTCCCCAGTTGTGGTGCGTTCTCAAAGGCGATATGGCATTCGTTGGCCCGCGGCCCGAGCGCCCGGAATTCGTCGAGATGCTCTCGAAAGAGATCCCTTATTACAAGGAAGTGCGTCACATGGTGCGGCCCGGCCTCACCGGATGGGCGCAGATCAAATACAAGTACGGCAGCACCGTCGCAGATGCGCGCGAAAAACTTCAGTACGACCTGTTCTACATCAAGAACGCTTCGATCGGTCTGGACCTGCTGATCATGTTCCAGACCATCAAGACCGTTCTGTTGCGCCGGGGTGCGCAATAAATGGGTGCGCAATCATGCCGAAGATGAAATACCTCTTCTGGATCGCAGCTTCGCTGGTTGGCTACTCCTACCTGGGGTATCCGGCGTGGTTGTGGCTGCGCAGCCGCTGGTCGCCGCGTCCGGTGCGCCGCAGTTCCGGCGGAACTTTCGATCAAACTTCCGATCGACATTCTCCTGTGCCCGCCGTTTCCGCCGTCATGGTCGTGCGCAACGAGGAAGCTGTGATCGCTCGCAAACTCGAAAACCTGCTGACCCTCGACTATCCCCAGGCGCAACTGGAAGTCGTGGTCGTCTCCGACGGCTCCATCGATAGCACTCCCGGCATTCTCGCCAACTATGCGAGCGACTCCAGGGTCCGGACTCTAATCAAGCCCTCATCCCAGGGCAAAGCCGCCGGTCTGAACGATGCCATCCAACTGGCCACTGGAGAGGTGCTGCTGTTTACCGATGCTCGCCAGCACATCGAATCCCGAGCCCTGCGTTTGCTGATCGAGAATTTCGCCGACCCCGATGTCGGCGCCGCCAGCGGAGAATTGATGCTCGGCGATCCCGCGAGCGGAGAGACCGGGAAGGGAATGGGCTTCTACTGGCGCATCGAAAAAAAGATTCGCGAACTGGAATCTGCTTCCGGTTCCGTGGCCGGCGCTACCGGCGCGATTTACTGCGCCCGCCGCAGCCTCGTCGACCCCTTGCCTGCGGGCACCATTCTCGACGACGTCCTCGTGCCCATGCAGATCGTGCGCAAGGGATATCGCGTGATCTTCGACGCCCGCGCCCGCGCCTGGGACACTCCTGACCTGGGCGAAGCCCGTGAATTTTCCCGCAAGGTGCGCACCCTGAGCGGCAACTATCAGCTTTTGCAACTTGCTCCGTGGCTGTTGAGTTCCGAAAACGCGATTCGATTCGAATTCGTAAGCCACAAACTCTCGCGCTTGGCCGTCCCCTTTGCCTTGGTGGCGCTTCTGGTCGCCTCCATATTCTTGCCCCAGCCGTTCTATCGAGCGGCGCTCGCCGCGCAGTTGGCGTTTTACGCGCTCAGCCTCGCCGCGCTTGCCGGCGTTCGGATCGGACCGCTCTCCCGCATTGCCGATCCGGCTCGCACCTTCGTCGTCCTCAACTCCGCCGCCATGGTTGCCTTTGTCAACTTCGTCACCGGCAGAAAGGCGGTCTGGGCTCGTTGAACCGCGGTCTGGGTTCGCTGTATTAATGCGCGCTGATCTCGCATGAAAATTCTCTGGGTCAAAGCCGATAAGCTCCTTCCCGTGCAGAACGGTGGCAATATCCGCACGTACCACGTCTTGCGATATCTGTCCGCGCGGCATGAGCTTACGTTCTACTCTTACTATGGAGGAGCGCCCGACGCTGACTATGAGCGCGAACTGCGGCGGCAGTTGCCCGGTGCCGTGGCCGTCTGCACCGGCAAACGCGAACTCTCGGGAGCCGCGCGCGGCCTCGACTATCTGGCGCATCTCGGCGCCCACCCGCCTTATGCCGTCAGCCGCTTCGCTCACCCCGAAGTCCAGAAACAAATTCAGGCCTGGTTCCGAGAGCAACGGTTCGACGTCGCCGTTTGCGACTTCCTCGATGCCGCGGTCAACTTTCCCGGAAGTCTCACCATCCCCAGCGTGCTCTTCCAGCACAATGTGGAAAGCGAAATCTGGCGCCGCCATGCCGATACCGCGGGCAATCCAGTGAAGAAAGTGATCTACGCCGCGGAATTCCGGAAGATGCTCCGCTATGAGCGTGCCGCGGTTTGCAAATTCCAGCACGTCATCGCCGTTTCCGAAAACGATCGCTCCCTCATGGCGCAGTGGGTGGATGGCGACCGCATTACCGTCGTTCCTACCGGAGTCGATCTCGCGGAGTATCGCCCCGCCCCGGCCGAACTCAACCCAAATCCTCCATCCCCGCCGCTGATTACCTTCGTCGGCGCCATGGACTGGGAGCCGAACGTCGACGGCGTCGAATTTTTTTGCGGAGAAGTCTGGCCCGCGATCAAGGCGGAAGTCCCCGAGGCGCGACTTCGCATCGTGGGCCGCAATCCGGACCGTCGCGTTCAGAAATGGGCCTCGGACTCGACCCATAACTCGATCCGGAACTCGATCGAAGTTACTGGCCGCGTCCCCTCCGTGGTCGAACATCTGCAGCAATCCGCCGTGGTGATCGTGCCCTTGCGCATCGGAGGCGGAACCCGACTGAAAATCTACGAAGCCATGGCAACCGACAAGGCCGTTGTCTCGACCACCGTCGGCGCCGAAGGATTGGACGTTCAGCACGGCCGCGACATTATCCTCGCCGACGATGCCCGTTCATTTGCCCAGGCCGTGATCATTCTGTTGCGCGACCCCCAACTGCGGCGCCGTTACGAAAAGGCCGCAGCCGAGACCGCCGCCCGCTACGACTGGCCCGCGATCGGTGAGCGCTTCACCCAGGTCTTGCAGTCGGTGGCGGAAAAGAAATCTTTTACGATGCGCGCGATTCCGCCGCGCCTGGCGGAAAAGAAAGCGTAAGAGAAAAAGCTTAACGAGAAAAAGAGGAATTTGTGGCTATTGGCGATAACGGAAATAACGGTAACCTGACACCGTCGGATGTTCCTCGATGGCGCGCTTCCTATAAAGCCGCCGACCCGACCAGGAAGGCGTTCTTTTGGCTCTGCGCTTTCTTCGTGGTCTATTGCGCCCGCCCGGAGGACTGGATTCCCGGTCTGGAATTTTTGCCCCTCGCCAAGATTACCGCCATCCTGGCCATGTGGGGCCTGTTCACCAGTCTCGGTAGAACCAAACGCACCTTCAAGCAACTGCCGAAAGAGGCTAACCTTCTCCTCGCCATGATCGCGCTTCTCTACGTGGGAGCATTTCTGTCTCCGGTCTGGAGGGGCGGCGCCGTTACGCGCACGACCGACTTTTCCAAGATCTACATCGCTTGGGTGCTCGGCTTCCTCCTGATTACCACTTTCGACCGCTTGCGGCGAATCATTTTTATTCAGGCGTTTTCGGTGATCGTCATCTGTGCCGCCGCCCTCCTCAAGGGCCACAGTACGCCCCGCCTCGACGGCGTGTTGGGTGGCATTTACTCCAACCCGAATGACCTTGCATTTGCCATTGTGCTATCGCTGCCTTTTGCGCTGGCCTTCATGGTCACCGCGAAGAATACTGCCATCAAAGTCTTTTGGCTTTTCGGAATGCTGGTGATGGCGGTCGCCATTTTTATGACCGCATCCCGGGCCGGTTTCATCGATCTGATTATTTGCGGGAGTGTCACCCTCTACTACTTCGCCATTAAGGGAAAACGCTTTTACCTGATCGTGGCGACTGGCCTCGTCGGCGTCGTGGTAATGGCCGCCGCCGGCGGAAAGCTCTATGACCGCTTTGCCGCCCTTTCCGGCGACAGCGCCACCGACCAGTCGGCCTACGGATCCTACGAAGATCGCAAGTATCTTATGGTGCGCGCCCTCGATGGCATCGAGCATTATCCTATCTTTGGGATCGGTGTTCGCAACTTCGAAACCTATTCGCTCATCTGGCACGACGTGCACATGACCTACCTCCAGATTTGCGTCGAAGGTGGAATTCCTGTCCTTATCATTTATCTGATGTTTTTCCGCCGTAGCTTTCAGAATCTCAAGATTCTTCGCAAACGAACCGACCTCGATCCCGACATCGTCCTTTTCGTGGGCGCACTGTACAGTTCGCTGATCGGCTTCGTCGTGGGCGCCTGCTTTGCTCCCGAGGCGTATCAGTTCTTCCCTTATTTCGCGGTATGTTTTACAGCATCGTTGTTGCAGACGATCAAAGAAAATGATCAAGCACCCGGCTCGGCGCCCCTGCCGCCGAAAAAGCCGCATCACTTCCTGGAGGTTTATGCCGATCACCGAACAACCGGTGCAGTCTCCCCTGTCCGCTGACCTGGAGGCAATTTTGCGTTGCCTCACTTGCGGGTCGAAACTCGAAAGCGACCAGGCGGAAGGCTTCCTCTGCCCCGCTTGCAGGCGCGCCTATCCCAATGCGCAGGGCATCGCGCGCTTTGTTGACGCCCAGCACTACGCCGCCAGTTTCGGTTTTCAGTGGCATCGTTACCAGAAGACGCAGCTCGACCACGACGAAGTTCGCGAATCCGAACAGAACTTCCTCATGAAGACCGCTCTCCGTCCCGAAGATCTCAATGGCAAACTGGTCCTCGACGTCGGTTGTGGCATGGGTCGCTTTGCCGAGGTTGCCACCCGCTGGGGAGCGCGTGTGGTCGGCATCGACTTGAGCGCCGCCGCCGAAGTCGCCGCCAAAAATTTAGCCGACCGCGACTTTGTAGCCTTCCAGGCCGATGTATTCGCCCTGCCCTTTGCTCCCGAAAGCTTCGACGTCATCTACAGCGTGGGTGTGCTTCACCACACCCCGGATTGCGAAGCCGCCGTCAAAACACTCGACAAATTTCTGAAGCCCGGCGGACTCCTCGTCGTCTGGCTCTATAGCGGATACAACAAGTGGTATCGCTTCAGCGATTTCTGGCGTCGCTACACCTACAAGATGAAGCCCGAGAACCTGCACCGCGTTCTGAAAGTTGCGGTCCCGTTCTTCCACAACGTGCAGGAATTCTTAAAGCACGTGCCCCTGGTAGGTCGTCCGGCTGCGGGCTTTGTTCAACTCGTGTTTCCGGTGAACCGCCAGAAAGATGCAGAAGCCCGCATGCTCGATACCTTCGACTGGTATTCTCCCAAGTACCAGTCCAAGCACACCTACGAGCAGGTGTTCAAATGGTACGGAGCGATGGGCATGGAAGACATGCGGGTTGGAGAAATCTCCATTGCCGTCCGCGGCCGCAAACCGGCACGCGGATGACGAACCGGTGGAGCGACGGGCGCCCCGCCCGTCCACCTGAAACCGGCTAAGCGGCAATTCCAGTTTTCAAATGTGTATCGAAAAATGTGTCTCGAAAAATGAGTCTCGAAAAACAAATCGCCTACGCAAGAAAGGTCCTGCCGTCCGCGACCTGGCGCGCGCTCATCTCGCCGCCCCGCCGCCCCGTGCACCTCATCCTTGCCCTGGCCGATCATTTCGAACCGGCCATCGATCCCGAAGACGGCCAAAAGCGTGTCCCGCGCCCGGAGCAGGAGCGCCGCGTCGAATCCTGGGTGCGCGAGTATCCCAAAATCGCTGACGCCTGGCGTGACCACGATGGCCGCCCCCTCGTCCACTCCTACTTTTATCCCGCCGAGCAGTACGACCAGGGACTGCTCGAGATGCTAGCCGAGCACTGCCACGCTGGCTGGGGAGAAATTGAAATCCAGCTGCACCACGGAATTCCCCACGCCGACACCGCCGAAAACACCCGCCGGATGCTCACCGAATTCCGCGACCGGCTGGCCTTTCGCCATCGTTGCCTCGCCCTGGAGGAAGGTTCCACTCGTCCCGGCTACGCTTTTGTCCACGGAAATTTCGCGCTCGCCAACTCCGCCGCCGGACGCTTCTGTGGCGTCGATTCGGAAATGCAGATTCTGGCCGACACCGGCTGTTACGCCGACTTCACCATGCCGAGCGCTGTCTTGCATCCCGCGCAAATCGCAAAAATTAATTCGGTCTACGAATGCGCTCTTCCGCTCGATCAGCCGGCGCCGCACCGCAAGGGGCTCGACCTGGCTGCCGGACGTCCGCCCCGGAATCTTCCTCTCATCGTGCAAGGTCCACTCGTGACCGACTTGCGACGTACCTTACGTTCGGGCCATCCCGTTCTCGAAAACGGCGCCTTCACCGGAACCAATCCTCCGACCCTGCACCGGCTTTCCCTGTGGAAGCAAGCCCAGGTCCGCGTGCTCGGCCGTCCCGACTGGCTGTTCATCAAACTCTTTTGCCATGGCATGGATCCCACCCAGCAAGACGCCGTCATTGGCGACAGCTTCCGCGCCTTTCTCGCTGCGCTGGTCGAAGGTGCCGCCGCTAGAAATGAAACGCTGCACTTTGTCGCCGCCCGCGAGATGTCGAACATCCTGCTTGCCGCCTGCGACGACCGCGAAGGCGATCCCGGCGACTATCGTGATTATCGCTTCAAACGCCTTGCCAGCCGCCCGCGATCGGCGGAAAATGCCAGTTCTGTCCCCGTAGTTGTGAAAGGATAGTAGTAGAGACCATGTGTGGAATCGCTGGAGTCGTTAGCGCAACTCGCGAGAGCAATATCACCGAAGCACTCGTGCACCATATGTGCGAGCAGATCGTCTACCGCGGCCCCGACGACGAGGGACTCTACGTCGCCGACGGCGCCGGTCTCGGCATGCGCCGACTCAGCATCATCGACCTCTCCGGAGGCCATCAGCCTGTTTTCAACGAAAACCGCAGCGCATGGACCGTTTTCAACGGCGAGATTTACAACTTCCTCGAACTCCGCCCCGAGCTCGAAAAACAAGGCCATCGCTTCGAGACCAACAGCGACACCGAAGTCATCATTCATCTCTACGAAGACATGGGCGCCGACTGCGTCAAGAAGCTGCGCGGCATGTTCGGACTCGCCATCTACGACAAGACGAAACGAAGCTGATCCTCGCCCGCGACCGCCTGGGCAAGAAGCCGCTGCACTACGCCCTCCACAACGGCAATCTCTACTTCGCCTCTGAGATCAAATCGATTCTCGCCGTCGCTCCTGAACTCGCCGAAGTGAACCCCCAGGCGCTCCTCGAGTACCTTTATCTCGGTTACGTCCCCGATCCCATCACCGCCTTCACCGCGATCCAAAAACTCTCGCCCGGACATCTGCTGGAATTCGAGAATGGCAAAATCACCGTCCGCCAGTATTGGGACCTGCCACGCTACGACACCTATTTCCCGAAGTCCGAAGAAGAGTGCCTCGAAGAGTTGGATCGCCGATTATTCGAGGCCACGCGCATCCGCCTCATCTCCGACGTTCCGCTCGGCGCTTTCCTGAGCGGCGGAGTCGATTCCTCCACCGTCGTCGCCATGATGGCCCGCGCCAGCTCCGGCCCGGTCAAGACCTTCAGCATCGGCTTCACCAAAGACGATTTCAACGAGTCCCACTATGCGCGCATGGTCGCCAAGAAGTTCGGCACCGATCATCACGAGATGATCCTCGAACCCGACGTGGTGCAGACCGTCGAGCATCTGACCACTTCGCTCGAGGAGCCATTCGGCGATTCTTCCATGCTGCCCACGTATTACGTGTCGCAGATGGCTCGCAAGCACGTCACCGTGGCGCTTTCCGGCGACGGCGGCGACGAAATCTTTGCCGGCTACGACCGCTACCGCATCCACGCCGGGCGCCAGATCTTCGAACACATTCCCGACTGGGCGCGAAAGTTCTATCGCAATCAGATTTTTCCGCGCATGCCCAACACGATGCGCGGACGCAAATTCAGCTACAACGTCTCCTTGCCCTGGCAGGAGCGCTACGTCGATGGACTTTCATTCGTGCCCGCTTTCGAACGTGACATGCATCTGCTCTCCGATGGTCTCCGCGATCTCCTGCGCCGCGGCGATGATCCCGGCAATGTTCTGCGCCGCTACTTCGCGCAAGCTCCCGCCGAGGACCCGGTCAGCCAGATCCTCTACGTCGACACCAAAACCTACATGGTCGCCGATATCCTCACCAAAGTGGACCGCATGAGCATGCTCAACTCGCTCGAAGTCCGCGTCCCCATCCTCGATCACGAACTCGTCGAATGGGCCGCCGGTCTGTCGTCCGACTGGAAGCTGCGCGGACGCCAGCAGAAGTACATCCTGTTGAAGCTCGCCGAACGCCTCGGCGTCCCGAGAGAAGCTCTCTACCGCAAGAAGCAGGGTTTCGCGCTCCCGCTCGTCCACTGGATGCAACACGAACTCAAAGAAATGCTGATGATCCTTCTCGAGCCCCGCACCCTCGATCGCGGCTACTTTGACGCCAACGGCGTTCGCAAATTAATGGACGACCACATGGTCCGCGGACGCACCGCCACCGGCCGCCTCTGGCGTCTGCTGATGTTCGAGCTCTGGCATCGCAACTTCCTCGAAAAATTCGTGAAGCCCGCTGGATTATTTTCTCTCCCCGTAACCGCCGACTCTCGCCGCCAGACGCGCAATTCCGCCGACGCGCTAGCCCCCACGCCGGTGGGAGGATGATCGGAAGGATGATCGGTGCCCGTCACTGAACCGGCCAGCCCGGCCACAACTTCACGAACCGATCTTTCCGCTCATCCCGATCCCGCGATCAGCCTCTTTCTGATGATCAACACTTTCGAAACCGGCGGATCGGAGCGTCAGTTCAGCGTCCTTGCTCAAAATCTCGTGCTTCCACAATTCCAGACTCATGCCGGTTGCATCAGCCGCCGCGGCCCGTTCGCCCACAACTTCGCGGATGCTCCCGAATTTCCCCTCGGTGGCAGCCTGTTCGGATGGCAGTCGCTGCGCACTCGCCTCGACCTCAAGCGCCATCTTCGCCAGCATCGCGTCCAAGTCGCGCACTCCTTTGATTTCTACACCAATCTCACGCTGATTCCCGCCGCGAAGTTCGCGCGCGTGCCCGTCGTCATCGGCAGCCATCGCCAACTCGGCGACCTGCTGACACAGGCGCAGTTCCGCGCGCAGGCCGTCGCTTTTCGCTGGTGTGACGCCGTCGTCTGCAACTCGCAAGCCGCTGCCGATCGCCTCATCGCCGTCGGCCTCTCGCCCAATAAAATTGCGGTGATCGGAAACGCCCTGCCAGCCGACGCTTTCATCGCAGCCCCCGCCGCTTTGCCGAAGCGCCCCGGTATCGCCCGTGTCGGAATGGTCGCGCGCATGAATGCGAGTTACAAAAACCATTCTGGATTTTTACGCATCGCCGCGCTCGTCCACCGCCACATGCCGGAGGTTGAATTCGTTCTCGTCGGCGACGGACCACTGCGCCAGCAACTGGAGAGGGAAGCGTCCGGCCTCGGCCTAGGCGCCTCAGCCATCTTTCTAGGCGATCGCCAGGATATGCCCGCCGTCCTCGCCTCGCTCGATGTCGCGGTCCTCACCTCCGATTCTGAAAGCTTGTCCAACGTCATTCTCGAAGCCATGGCCGCCGGTTTGCCGGTGGTCGGCTATAGTGTTGGCGGCAATTCTGAACTGCTTGGCGATCAGCGCGGAGTCCTGATTCCCGCCGGCGACGAAATCAATTTTGCCGATGTCATTCAGAATCTTCTATCAGACTCCCTATTTCGCGAGGAACTCGGCCGCAACGCCCGGCAATTCGCACAGGAGAACTTCAGCCTCGATCGCGTGCGCCAGCGCTACGTCGACCTCTACGTCACGCTCCTCCACAAAAAACGCCGAAGGAATTCCGCCGCATGAGCGAGCAGGTCCCCACGAACCACCCAGCGCGACTGCGAATCGCGATCATTGCGCCCAGCCTGCGTTATGTCGGCGGACAAGCGGTTCAGGCCGACCTGCTCCTGCGCCTCTGGCGTGACGATCCGGAGGCCGACGTTCGCTTCCTCGCCGTCGATCCCCCATTGCCCCGCGTCCTCGCCTGGGCGGAACGCATTCCCGGTCTGCGCACAATTCTGCGCGAGCCCATCTATTTTTGGCATCTCTGGCGTGGCCTCGCTGAGGCCAATACCGACGTGGCGCACATGTTTGCCGCGTCCTACTGGTCGTTCCTGCTCGCGCCCGCTCCTGCCTGGTTCTTCGCAAAACTGCGCGGCAAGAAAACCATCATCAACTATCGCAGCGGTGAAGCCCGCGAGCACGTCCGGCGTTTCCGCTCCGCCGCGTTCGTGCTTGCGCGCACCGACAAAATTGTTGTTCCATCCGGCTATCTGGTCGATGTCTTCCGCGAATTTGGATTGCCCGCGGTCGTGGTTCCGAATCTCGTCGATCTCTCGCAGTTTCGCTATCGTGAGCGTGTTCCGCTGCGCCCGCGCCTCGTCTGCACCCGCGGCTTCTCGCCTTACTACAGCGTCGATGTCGTCGTCCGGGCATTTGCTGAAGTTAAAAAAGAATATCCCGAAGCGCAGCTCGATCTGGTCGGCGGCGGCCCGCTAGAGGCCAATATCCGCAAGCTGGTTGCGGACTTGAATCTCACCGGCGTCAACTTCACCGGAGTCGCGTCGCGCCAGGAAATCGGCAAGTATTACGACCGGGCTGACATCTTCATCAACGCTTCATGCCTCGACAACATGCCGGTGTCGGTCATCGAAGCCTTCGCCGCGGGCACTCCCGTGGTCACCACCTCGCCGGAGAGCATGCCCTATCTCGTCCAGCACGAGCGCACCGGATTGCTCTCACCCGTAGGCGACGAAAAAGCCCTGGCCGAAAATGTCATCCGTCTGTTGCGGGATCCAGCGCTCGCCCTTAGTCTCGCGCAAAACGCTCACCACGAATCAAAAAACTACACCTGGGAAGCCGTCCGAGGCCAGTGGCTAAGAACCTATCGCGGCCTGATGACAAATGAATCGTAGAGACGGGGCTAGCCCCGTCTAGGCAGCCGCGGGCGCCGCAACTGCATCGGAAATCCAAAATTCCTCTGTCATCCTGAGCGCAGCAACTGGTTCGCGGAACGCGAACCATCTGCGGAGTCGAAGGACCCCTGCACCCTTCCACCACGCGCGCCAGAGAAATTTCCCACGATGCAGCCGCAAGCTTAGTTATTGAACAAATCGCACCGCCCCGTCACACCGTTTTCTTAGGCAAAGGCCATGCCACCGTCACCACCAGCGCCACCGCAATCCCCAACGACACTTCCAGAAACCGATGCCACGCGACAATCCATGGCAGCCTGACATGCGGAATCAGCAAAATAATGCTCAGAGTAATTGCCGCAAACCGGTAAGCCCCGCCCGCGCGCAATAAGTACGCGAATAGCCCGCACAACAGAACCCCTAAGGCATAAACACAAACAAAGACGATCGCGTTCGGATGTATGAAGAACGTAGCCAGTGTAGCCGCCAGCACCGCCCCCAGCGCCGTCCCCAAAAATCGCTGCCACCCCAGCGTCATCGGAGGAATCGTGGACTGAATGATGACGATCGTCGAAATCGGAGCCCAATAAGATTCCGGCAGGTTCAATAGACGAGCCAGCAGCAAAGCGACCACCGCCGCAACAGCGGTGCGCACCGAGTCCATTACAGAGTCCCGATTAACTCCCGATAAAATCCCACGGTTCGCCATCAGAATGCTCATTAGGGCGCCCCGTCCAAGCTCCGCTTGGCCGGTTCTTTGACCTGACCGTCTACTGACCTGCCCGTCTACTTCAGCGCGACGACTTCTTCCGCTCATCGACCATCACTTTTCGCAGAGCCTGGTTGATCCGCGTCTGGTAGCCCCGCCCAGCCCGCTGGAACCACGCCAGAACGTCGGCGTCCAACCGGACCGTAACCGGCTTTTTCACGGGCTTATACATGCCCGCCAACTCCTCCGGCAGGTACCGCGGACGCCGCCGAGACCTCGCCGCCGCCTCGATCTTGGTCACCCTTCGCGAGGTCTTCACCCGCTTCGTAACTCGCTTCTTTTGTTTCATATCGGCCTCATTGTACGTACGATTAATTAGTAACACAAACACACGTACAGTGTTTCACGTGAAACACTTCTCCGGTTTGTAAGAAATAAGATTTACAGAAAAAAAGCCCCACTCTCGCGAATGGGGCTTTGAACCAACGTAAGGCTGGCAAACGACTTAGTACATGTCGCCCATGCCGCCGCCGTGACCGCCAGGAGCTGGAGCATTCTTCTTCTCTTCTGGGATCTCCGCCACCAGCGCTTCGGTCGTCAGCATCAACGCCGCGATCGAGCCGGCGTTGGTGAGTGCCGTGCGCACCACCTTCGTCGGATCAAGCACGCCCGCCTTGACCAGATCCTCATACTCGCCGGTCAACGCGTTGTAGCCGTAGTTGTTGTCCTTGGAGTCGTGCACCTTGCCGATCACGATCGCACCTTCTTCGCCGGCATTCTCGGCGATCTGGCGCAGCGGCTCGGTGATGGCGCGCTTCACGATGTTCACACCGATCTGCTCGTCACCTTCCAGCTTCAGTTTGTCGAGCGCTCCAACGCAACGCGCCAGAGCGACGCCGCCGCCGGGGACAATTCCTTCCTCGACTGCAGCACGCGTAGCGTGCATGGCATCTTCCACGCGCGCCTTCGTCTCTTTCATTTCGGTTTCGGTAGCGGCTCCAACTTTGATCACCGCCACGCCGCCGACCAGCTTCGCCAGCCGCTCCTGCAACTTCTCGCGGTCGTAGTCGCTGGTGGTCTTGTCGATCTGGCCACGAATTTCCTTCACGCGGCCCTGCACTTCGCCCGGCTTGCCTTTGCCTTCGACAATCGTGGTGTTGTCCTTGTCGATGGTCACTTTCTTGGCTTGTCCGAGATCCGCCAGCGTCACGTTCTCCAGCTTGATGCCCAGATCTTCCGTGATCGCTTTGCCGCCGGTCAGAATTGCGATGTCCTGCAACATAGCCTTGCGGCGATCGCCGAAGCCCGGAGCCTTAACGGCCGAGACCTGCAGCGTGCCACGCAGCTTGTTGACGACGAGAGTCGCCAATGCTTCGCCTTCCACATCCTCAGCGATGATCAGGAGCGGCTTGCCGCCCTTGGCGATCTGCTCCAGCAACGGCAGCAGGTCTTTCATCGAACTGATTTTCTTTTCGTGGATCAGGATATAAGCGTTCTCCTGTACCGACTCCATCCGCTCCGGGTCGGTGACGAAGTAGGGAGACAGATAGCCGCGATCGAATTGCATGCCTTCGACCACGTCCAGCTGAGTCTCGAGCGTCTTCGACTCTTCTACGGTGATGACGCCGTCCTTGCCGACTTTCTTCATGGCTTCGGCAATGATCTTTCCGATGGTCTCGTCGTTGTTCGCCGAGATGGTGCCAACCTGGGCAATCATTTCGCCGGAAACCGGCTTGCTGAATCGGTCGAGTTCGCCCTTTTCGCGATTGCCTTCCTTATCGACTCTGCCGGTGATGAGCAGAACCGCCTTTTCGATGCCGCGCTTCATCGCCATTGGATTCGCGCCAGCAGCAACCGTCTTCACGCCCTCGCGATAGATTGCCTGGGCCAGAACGGTAGCCGTGGTGGTGCCGTCGCCGGCAACGTCCGAGGTCTTCGAAGCAACTTCGCGGACCATCTGGGCGCCCATGTTCTCGAGGCTGTTTGCCAGTTCAATTTCTTTGGCCACGGTTACGCCGTCCTTGGTAATCGTCGGCGAACCGAATTTCTTTTCAATAACAACGTTGCGCCCCTTGGGGCCAAGAGTAACCTTCACAGCGTCCGCCAGCAGGTTGACGCCGCGGAGAATGGCCTGTCGCGACTCTTCTCCGTGAACAATTTGTTTTGCCATAACTGTTTGCTCCTTAAGATATGTGCAGGCAGGGCCTGCAGAGGATTCTTTTTGTAGAAACGCGGCTTGCCGCGTCTTGAGACAGGGCTAGCCCCGTCTCTACAGCGCATTTACCTACGCGATCCGGCTGCTTCTTTCTTGTTTGCCGTGGAGGCCGCGCCCGAAAGCAATCCGAGTACTTCTTCTTCGCGCATGATGATGAAGTCCTCACCATCGATCTTGATCTCGGTGCCAGAATACTTACCAAACAGAATGCGGTCGCCTTCCTTCACATCGAGCGGCCGAACCTTGCCTTCTTCGCTGATCTTGCCCTTGCCAGCGGAGATTACTTCTCCCTCCATTGGCTTATCTTTCGCGGAGTCGGGAATAATGATTCCGCCGCGGGTGGTGTCGGCTTCTTCTACCCGACGGACCAGGATGCGGTCATGCAGCGGGGTGAATTTAGTAGCCATAGTTGCGTACTCCTTTCAAGAGTGGTTAGGTAGGGTCTGAATCGAACTCGGGATGCCCGAGAATCGAGGACTGTTAGCACTTGATGGTTACGAGTGCTAATTATAGGAATGTGAGTGGATGGTTGTCAAGAGAAGTTATTAACGTTATTATAATCAATACGTTACGGAGGCAAGGCGAGCCCTTGCTCTTAGTTATTTCCTGGCGATGACCCGGTCCGCGATCTTGTCATACTCGGTTTTCGACATGATTCGCCGCGTCACCAACTCGCCAGGCTCGCTGTAAGGGCGCCCGGCAACCACCCGGTCGGCTTCGGCGACGGTCACGCCTGGAAGGCTCACTAACTGATCTCTCGTGGCAGTGTTCAAATCGAGCGGCTTGTCACGGCTCCAGCCCTCGCGGACTCCTGCCGCCACGGCTTCCGCGTCGTTCTTCACTTCCGCCGTCGCCTGGGCGGCTTTCTCCTTGATTCCCTGGGGATTTTGCGTTTGATTGCAGCCCGCCATGACCGCTAGCAGCAAGATTGTGGCAGACTGCCAATATCGAAGAAGGTCTCTTTCCGCTATCTTTAATGCTCTTTTGGATGACATTCGGGCCCGCCTGGTTGGCGGCATTCCCCGGTGGGGCCGGACCGGCTACGGCCCCGCAGGGAATGTGGAGGAGAAAATGACCGCCGCACCCCGACGAACACGGGGAGCTACGGTCATCCATTATGGTCGGTTGTCGTTGCGGTTACTGCTTTACCATCTTCAGCGACATGACATGGACTTCCATCTTGTCGGGATAAACGTGCGCGTTCAGGACGACGTGGTGCCCTTCGTGTCCTTTGATCGCATCCGGGTTGACGATGGTCCAGCTTTTGCCGTCCTTGTCGCTCACAAACGATTTGCCGTCGTCGCTGATTTTGCCCTTGACGTCAATCGCGTTCTTGGACGCATCAGCCTTCATGGAGTCGTTCTGCATAGTGTCCTGAGCCGAAGCCAGTCTGAGCGACAGCAGGCCGAGGACGAAGCAAATTACCACTAACTTTTTCATATTGTTCTCCTTTAATTTGCAAGATTGTTAAGCGGCCTTACGCCGCCGCGGCTGGGAACGCTCGGGAACCTCGCATACCACAGTCACGTACTGAAGCCGGACAAAGCGTCGCAACGCACCGGCCGGATCAGTAACAACGCCAAAAATGCGCGTTCAAATCGACGGCGTTTTCCGCTAACCATTTTCCGCTAACGATCTTCCGCTAACGATGATGAGCGTCGCCGCCGCCTCCAATCACAGCACTGGAACGTTACCATACCCGGCACTTGTCCCTGTGGAAAACTACGGTCCGGTATCGGGTTGTCGTCTACCGGGAAGGAAAACTTCCTGGCAACTGGCGCTGCGACACCCCTTTAGCCTGGGCGGAGAAATTGTGCCGCCGATCGAAACGCGGTTCACTCTGTGACGGCCAATTTGCCCAACTGACGGCAGAGTTGCCAACTCTCCGGCGATTGTTTGCCGTCGCGCGGTGCGGAAGTGCTGCAAGGAGTGCCCAAATGAAAAAGCCGATGTGGCAATCGGTGTGCAACCGCTCCGTTATCACCTTCCGCACGGGGCGGTCTTGGCCAGCCATGGGATTTGAATATTGATGTTCGTCTATCGTTGCTCGCCAACCAGACGTACCTGTGTTTCTGTGGGGAGGAGTTGGAGGAGCGATGAGCGTATCCGGATTGAGCTGCGTTGAAAGCTGTCTTGGTTGTCACCTGCGTTGCGGCAGTTTCTTCTGCAATCTTTCCCGCGAGTCGGTCGCGGCTTTCAACAAAATAAAACATGCCGCGGTTTTTCCTGAACACGCCGTGGTTCTCGTGGAGGGACAAAAACCTTGGGGAATCTTCATCCTCTGCCAGGGGCGCGCCAAACTTTCAACGACCTCGCGCGACGGTAAAACGTTAATTGTGCGCATCGCGGAACCCGGCGAAGTTCTGGGCTTGCACGCGATCCTTACCGGCGGCACGTACGAGTTGACGGTCGAGACCATGCAACCCTGCCAGCTGAACTTCGTGGCGCGTGAAGACATGCTGCGTTTTTTGAAGGAGCACAAGGACGCGTCAGTGCATGCCACCCAGCATCTTGCCCGGGATTGTTCGGATGCCTATGGCGTCGTGCGCTCGATTGGGTTGTCGCACTCGGTCTCAGAGAGATTTGCGAGATTCCTGCTCGAAACTGCGGCCGACGGCGAGGTTAGCAACGGTACGGTACGGGTCCGGCTGGCCATGACCCATGAAGAAATCTCACAGCTGGTAGGCACCAGCCGCGAAACCATAACCCGCCTCCTATCCGAGTTCCGCCGCAATGAGATGGCGGAATTGAAGGGGTCGACATTGATTATCCATAACCAGCCTGCCCTGAGGAGTCTGGTCCGGGTTTAGAGATTCTGGCGTTGTCGCGCATTTCGACCACTGTTTGCAATGCGTTAGTTCTGTTTCGACTTTCCCTTGGTTTCGTTGTTGCCCGGCGCATCGCCCAGGAAGTGCTGCACCCTGGCGACGACGGTGAACGGCTTGCCAGAGCGCTCGATGGTCAGCTTGCGTTCCTGGCCGGGAGGGCCTTCGAGCAGAGACCAGACTTGTCCCAGGGTAGACTCGGCGACGGGTATGTCATCGATGGCGACGAGATGATCGCCGGCTTGAACGTCAGGGACCGATGGGTTGCCGTCGAAATCGGCGACGCCGACGATGGTGAAGCCGGTGTCGCCTTTCGGGCGAAGGATGAGGCCGACGACGTCGAAGTCGGGGAACCTGACGGTGCGGCCGATGTCGAAATAGACGCTTGAATGGGCGTAGTCGAGGCCGACGCGGTAGTTCAGCAGCGCCTCCGAGCTGAGCACGACCGCGGTGATGAAGCCGGGACGCTGGTCGATGGACGTCAATCCGGAGGTCAATCCGGGAGTCATCCCGGTAAGCCGATCCCTGGGGAGCCCGGCCACAGCCAGATCGGTGAGAAAGAGCGGACCGCATTGTACGCGGTCCAGGCGCATCACCCTCCACTTTGGTTCACTCGTCAGCTCTCCGCTGTTGAAGGGGCCGACGGTTCCGGTCATGTGCGGCCAGTCGGGGTGGGCGTTGGCGAGCTTGTCGAATAATTCTTCTGAAAGAGCGTTGACGGAAGAGCCCAGGTCGAGGCCGAGATCGTAGTTCTGGTTCCCAATCTTCCCGGGAATCTGGATGAGCCCGTCGGCGTTGACCCGCATCTTGCTCTTCACGCCATTGAATTTCAGCTGGCCGGGCAGGCCTATGGTCAACTCGCGGTCGGGGAAATTGATGAGAACGTCGTACTTGCGCAGGATGGGCGCGGGGATATTAATCTCGGCGCTCATGCCGGGTACGAGTGCGGGCGTGCCAGCGGGGATTTTTATTTCTTTCATCGGGCTCAGTGAGATTTTCATTCCGCGGATGGCAATTTCGAGCGCAGCACCCGGTGATTCCGGGGTGCCTGTGCATACTTGGCCGGCGCAAAAAACCGCGAGTTTCATCAGACCGGCGACGCGCTGGCTCATGAAGAGATCGGGATTGCCATTATCGGCCCAGCCGCGGACACGCTGAGTTGAGCCGTCAGGAAGTAGAAGGTCTACGTCGATCACGACGCGGCCCTGGTCGAGCGTGAAGGGAACGGTGACCGATTTTGGCTCGGACGCCGGCGGCGCGGGTTTGGATGCGTTTTGTGCGAGGACGGCCGTGGTCGCTATAAGGAAGACAAGGGCGGTGGTGAATCGCAGCGTGAGACTGTCGTACTTTTTGTCACTCCAGGGAAACGGGTCGTTGCGGCTAAGCTTCCGTTTGCAGCGCATGGAAGCTTCATTATAGTCGTTGGAATCATGCGATTGTAGCCATGGTCCGGTCGATGAACGCAAGCGCGTGGCAGGCTATTGGCTGGGCGGGATGGTGGGAGGGAAGCTCATGGAAACCGCTTCGCTTGAGATAAATGAAATGATGATATTGGTTTCGGTCGGGACCGGCTGACCATCCTTGAGGTAGGGCCGATAGCGCCATTGGCGAACGGCACGGACTGCGGCCGCAGCAAGCGCGTGGTTGCCAGAGACGACTGCCACGGCGCCCACGGCGCCGTCAGAATTCACCCGCGCCGTCAGAGCAACGACACCCCGAGCGCGCACATCCCGATACACCGGATATACAAAACGCATCGGCGGCCTCGAGGCCTGGATGCTCGATGCTTGGACACTCGAAGTCTGGATACCGCCCTCCTTGCCGGAGAGTGGGAGGGCGGGAGTCGGAGTCACACTGGGGATGTGAATCTCCCCCTTCGGAGCTGTAATGGGAGTTGGAATGACGGTGGCGATCGATACTTGCTTGACGGCAGCTTCCGGTGGCGCGTCCTGGCGGGCAAGGGGCTGCACGATCGCTGCCGGCGGGGCGGTGGTGCTCTCGGCAATGGCCACCGGGGTTGCGGCCAATGGAGAATTCAGCGGGGCGATGGCGTTGATCTGCCGCAGCGCTGGCTGATTGTGGGCCTGCGAGCTTGGGATTGTCTGGATTCGATGCCACGCGGCCACGGAAACGATGCAGAGGGAGAGCGCGCCGACGGTGGTTGCCAGCATGGACCAGGCTACTTTGGACCAGGCAAGTTTAGACCAGGCGAATCGGGACCAGGCGAATCGGGGCGAAGAGGAGTGGCTCGGGTAGGGCGAGGGCGCGATCTCCGCAGGCTGCGCTACAACCTCTTCAATTGGTTCTTGTTGCCGTTCCCCTGTCTCTGCCAGCGTCGCCAATGTCGCGACCGGCGGCGGCACGAACTTTTCAACCACGCCAATCACCAGCAACGGGTCGTGCGAATGCGGAACGCCGTCCGCATGATTGTGGAAGAGGGCGTGGACCAGTGCTCGCTGCCGCGAGTTCAGGAGCGCGACGGAGAGCTGGCGAAAATTGCGAAATGTCCACAGCAGATAAAGGCGTTGCCGGAGAGAAAGTTCGACGCGCACCAATCCCTGCGGCGTTTCAAACAGCAAGAAGCCGGATTCGAGCTTGTCCAGAAGCATGAGCATCGCGAACGTGGGTACCGGGGGGAAGTCTTAGCTATGCACCTCGGGTGCCACAGAGTCAGATTCTAACTTGTAGATAACAGATTTGTTATTCGTTAGGGGGAGCCCATTTGGGCGAGCTGCTGCAAAGAGTTTCATGCGAACGCCCATAGAGTCCATACCACCTGCATTGGTTCGACCGTCCCCGCCGAGCGCGTTGTCACGCCGGGAGCCTTATCGTTTTAGATGGTGTGCCGAGGCGGAGGTTGCAAGGGCAAAGCGCACTTTTTACGCGGCACGGATGGGCTTGTCCAAAGGCGACCTTGTCAGCTCTGCCAATGCAGACGATGCTTAACTCGTGTCCATAGTCGATGGTCTCGTGCCTCATACCCCTGACCGGTCGCTTGAGCCAAGGGTCTCCGCGCGGAGATACGTAGCAATAATTTTGATTTCTTTTTGCATCTGCCCGTGAAATGGTGGATGCATCCCACAAAAATCTCGCGATTGTTTGTCGACTGAAACGGGATGAATCAGTGCAAAGGGCTTGAGCGACATTCAATGTGAGGGAGACTGCCTTGGCCATGGAATCGTCTGAAGGTCCAAACCACTCTGGAACCGACAAGGACACGTTGTACATATTCGGTGGAGCGGCTCTGATTCTGTTTGGGACCGGATTGATCCTTCCCAATCCAACCGTCCGGCGTCATATCGGACTAGTGGGCGCCGGCAGTCTGATCCAGGACGCTTTCGCCGACATTGATCGGTATTTTAAATTGCGGAGCATGTGAGCGCGGGGATGAGCCCTTTGCGCACCCATCGGATTTTTCGATGCTTTTGAATTAACTTGCGAGGCCTAACAGCCGATGGCTTGTACACATTATGCGTTCGATGCCAAAACCAGCCAGTTCACGGTGCAAGCTTTCGCCGAGGGACTGGCGGGAATAGCGGACCACCGCCCCCGCTTTTCTGTCCGCGATTTCTCTGGCGAACTCTTGTTTGACCGGAACAATCTGCTCGGAGGCTCGCTGCATTTGCCCGCCAAAACCAGGTCGCTCGACCTCATGGATGACGTGAGCAAGCACGACCGTCAGTCGATTGATCGGGTAATGTTCGGCGAAGTATTGCACCCGGAGGTGCGCTTCACCAGTTCACGGGTGGTTTGCGGCGCGGTGGAAGAAAACCGTTATCGCACCGAAATCAGCGGGACAGTCTTGCTGAATGGGGTGGAACAGTCGCAGTCGATTCAGGAGCAACTGATATTAAGCGAGGGAAGCTTGCGCGCCTACGGAGAATTCCGGCTCCGGCAAACCGACTACGGTCTCAATATCGCTTCCGTAGCTGGGGGAATTCTGCGCATAAAAGATGACCTGAAGTTCGTGTTCTTCGTCGTGGCCCGGGAGCTGAATAGAACTGAAGCCGCGACGGCGCGCGCGTAGAGACGGGGCTCGCCCCGTCTCTCTCTGCGCCTAAGGATCCTTCCCTCGGCCAGCTTCAAATTGAAAACGTCGGATCACCCTCCACAATTTTTCCTACGAGTTTTGGAGCTTTTCCCTTTGCCCAAAGTTCGGCGCGATAAGTGACGCGATAGAGCAGCGGACCTCCGTCGGGCTGATCGCTGCGCTCGAGCGGACGAGGAATACAGACAAACTCCGTTTCGAGGCTGTTGCCGGTGACGCGGACGACGGCATATCCGTGACCACCCATGTCGACGAAGGAAAGATGCGGCGACAGATCGGGATTGGTTTGCGCTCGGGCCTTGGCGATGTCTCCGCTCCTGGCGAATTCGAGACACGAACGCACGCCATGATGAAGCAACAGATTGATCGTCGGCCGCGGGGCTGAGTCCTCGGGGCCCTGACCCAGAAAAAGTGGGCGAAGAGGATGTTGCTTCGGGAAGTTGTGCTCAAACGCCTCGACGAACCCGGGCGCAGAAATCGAACCGGTGACAAAGGCGACTCCGACCGGTTCAAAAGGTTTGGGCGGAAGAGACTTGGCAGCCAGACCGGCCCAGAAACTGTGACGGTCTCCGGCTACGGTAGCAAAGCCGGTGATGCCGTGATCGCGCACGAAGTCGTAGATCTCTGCGCGCTCCACGTAGGCGCTGCCGAAGTCCGCCTCGCCGACACGGGCGTAACCCGCGCCAAGCCATGGACTGGTGAAGCCGGGTGGCAGGTTCTGCGGATCGGCTCGCATATCGAGGGTAGCTATAGTGTTTCCCCAGATTTTCCAGGTAGCCTTGGAAGTTCGCAATCGATCGAGGAACCAGGCTTTTTGCTCTGCTCCCAGAATCGTGTACGGCGGTTGGTCCTTCTGGAAATTGGGGACTTGAGCGCCGCCAAATCGGATCGAATCGGGCGGTCGACCTTCATTGTAGGTGCGGCCCGCGTCGAGGATCTCGATGGCCTCTTCGGGAAACATCTGCGGAAAATCTTTGCTGGAAAAAGGTTTCGCTTCCTCGCGATCGGAAGGCTCCTCGGAGCGATAAGTGCGCTGGTCGGTGATGATCAATTCCACGTTGCGGCCCCAGCGCAATGCCCGGTAGCCTTTGAGGCTGCCGATGGCGGCCAGATTATTTTGCTCCTGGCCGAGACCATTCTGATCAAAATGTGTGATGGCGGTGTCGGCGACTTTCGGAGGATTGAATCGATCGAGTGACGGATCACCGGGCTTGGCTACGCGTGCCGGCTGATACTCAAAAAACGCCTGGTTCGCCGCCACTTTTCGAGTCTGGGCTGGACGCGTAGTTCCATCGAATTTCTGCAAACCTTGCCAGCCCTTCCAGCTGAATTCATGGTTGTCCCACATGTTGGCGAAGGGCCAGCGGGCGCGCGCATCCTGAAGATCGGGATCGTGCAGATACGAGCGATAAATCGCGCGATAGTCGTCGACCGTCGTCGGAATGTGGAAATCGTCGATCTTTTCGCCGTGAGGATAGCGGACAATATCGCGGAGCCGCCGATCGTACATGCCTTGAGGCCGGTCTTCCGGATACCAGACGAGTTCGTAGATGAAGTCGCCGAGATGCAACACAAAGCCGAGCCGATCTGGTTCGGCGGCGTGCTCATCCTCGTAGATCATCCGTCGATAAGCATTTTGCGCTCCATCGTTTGCGTTTTGGCAACTGATAAAAGCGAACCGGACCGGTCTGGGATCGTCATCCGCAGGCGCAGTGATGGTGCGGCCAACGCGGCTGCCGAATCCGTCTGCATCGGTGAAGCGGTACCAGTAAATGTGCGACGGCTTCAAGCCGCCGACTAGAACGCGGCAGGTCCAGTCGGAAGCTTCAGAAATTGGCGCCGATGCCGTGGCGATGACTCGCCGGAAAGCCGCGTCCTCCGCCACCTCCACGGTAAGTGTCTGTGGAGGGTGGGGAGTTTGGGGCAATCGTCGGGTCCACAGGAGAACGCTGTTGCTATCGGGATCTCCCGACGCAACGCCCTCGGGGTAGAGGTCTCGGCGTTCATGCCTGGGAACCTGCGATGCTGCGGCAAAGGGATTTCCCCACGCCGCCGATGCGCCAAGCACGACGGCCATTTCGAGGAAAGAGCGTCGAGTAACGGAAGGCATTTCGATTCACGCAGGCACGGCCGCCCTCGACCGTCCAGCGGAGCGAAGCTCCGCCGGTTCATGGGCAATACCGTCTTTCGGAGATCCTCCAGCAGCAACTCGTCCTGGGAAACGCCCCCCGCACAAGACCACAACACCTCGCCGCTGGTTTTTACTATGCTGCTTTGGCGATGGTGCCCGTTCCTGTTCCGGTCACTTTGCGCACCGCCAGCGACAGCATCACGCGCGAAACGCCGCTCATGATCATGCTGATGCCCACGAGGGTGCCGATCGCCCACGCCGAGCTTGACGGCCACTGGACGTAGATCAACAGTCCCAGGAGCAGGGTAATAATCCCGTCAATCAGCATCCAGCTCGATCCTTGGATTGAGCGCATCTTGGCAAACAGGACGATCTGCAGGATGCCTTCAATCAGGAAGAGTGACGCGAGAATCAAAGTAAGACTTGCCAAACCTATGACTGGATGCATGATCACGTACAGGCCGAAGCACACATAGGCGAGGCCAACCAGCAGCTTCCATATCACGCTGCCCGCGCCGTGGCTATGAAAGGCGATGGCCAGGTGGACTATGCCGGCAAAAACGATGAGCCAGGCAATCAGCGCGGTGACCGCTACCGCGGCGAAAAACGGGGCACCAATCGCCAGCATGCCGGTGACGATCAGCAAAACGCCCCACACGATGGACCAAGTCGAAGCGTGGCGCGCAATTCCAACCGAACTCTGATCTACCATTGAGACCTCCGCGAAAACCCGCGGTAAGCGTACCTCAAGAAGACGATTTTTGGAAGCTCTGGCCGGTTGAACGGCCGCCGGCTGGCTGCGCCCGACTCTTGCTTCGGGCCGCATCCGGTAATCCAGTAATTTTTAGATGGACGAGCTATCGAATGCTTCGGATTCTCTCTCTTCGCGGAAGCCGGGATGGCTTTGGAGCAGGCGGGCAACGATTCCAACGCAGAACGGCATCGTCGTCCGGAGGATGAATGACTTCGGCTTCGGCAAAGCAGCGCATGGCCTCGGCGAAGAGCCGAGGCGAGAGTTTGCGGCGCGCGGCCGATCAGTCCGATGCTTTTGTTCCTCGAATTTTCCGGACCAGCATGAGCACAGGATCGTAGAACTCGTCGACCACGCGTTCTTTTAACGGAATGATCGCATTGTCGGTGATGTGGATTTCTTCGGGGCAAACTTCGGTGCAGCATTTAGTAATATTGCAAAGGCTGATGCCGAGCTCGTCTTTGAGCATTTTAATGCGAGACTTCGAGTCGAGAGGATGCATTTCGAGTCCCGCGACGCGGACGAAAAACCTGGGCCCTCCGAATTGCGCTTGTTCGTCGTGCTCTCGCAGAACGTGGCAAACGTTCTGGCATAAGAAGCACTCGATGCACTTGCGAAACTCCTGCACCCGATCCACATCTTCCTGATACATTTTCCAATCGGTACCGGGACGAGGAGTGAATGGTGGAATTTTCTTGTTGACGCGGTAGTTCCAGGAGACATCGGTGACCAGGTCTTTGATTACCGGGAACGATTTCATCGGCTGAACAGTAATCGGCTTGTCGAGTGGCAGAGCATCCATGCGGGTTTTGCACGTCAGCCGCGGACGGCCATTGACCTCGGCCGAGCAAGAGCCGCACTTGCCGGCTTTGCAATTCCAGCGCACCGCCAGATCAGGCGCCTGATGCGCCTGGATGTGGTGAAGGGCGTCAAGCACAACCATACCCGGGGCGATCGGCACGCGGTAAGTGGCGGTCTGTCCACCGTCGCGGTTGCCTCGGAACACCTCAAATGTTGCTTCTGCCATCGCGCCTCCGCTATTTCTGTTCTACTTCTCGTCCGCAACCAGTTCCTTCAACTCGCTGGGCATTTCCGCCACCGGCGACTGGCGCAGCGTCATGGCGTTTCCCTCAAAGGCAATCACATTATTTTTCGCTCCCCAGGTTGCGTCAAGGTTGGGGTAATCGATGCGGCTGTGAGCTCCACGGCTCTCCTCGCGGGCCAGCGCGCTGCGCGTGACGGCCTCGGAAACGATCAGCATTGATTTCAGATCCTGGGCGAGATGCCAACCCGGGTTGAACATTCGCGAACCTTCGACGCTCAATACTTCAGCGCGCGCCTTCAGTTTCTCAAGTTCCTGCATGGCACGGGTGAGATCTTCGCGAGTGCGAAAGATGCCTACGAGGTTCTGCATGACGTCCTGCAAATCGCGGTGAATCGTGTAGGGGTTCTCACCCTCCTTGCGCTCGAAGGGAGCCAGCAGCTCGCGCGCGGCGGCTTCGACCTGTCCGGAGTCAATGGTTGTACTCTGCACTGTCTTGGCGTGGTCGGCGGCGGCGATTCCCGCGCGGCGGCCAAAGACGAGCAGGTCCGAAAGAGAATTGCCGCCAAGGCGATTTGCGCCATGGAGTCCAGCAGCCGCCTCACCCGCGGCAAACAGACCTGGCACGGACGATTGCGTGGTCTCACCGTCGACGCGAATACCTCCCATCATGTAGTGGCAGGTGGGTCCGACTTCCATCGGCCCCTTGGTGATGTCCACATCGGCGAGTTCCTTGAATTGGTGATACATGCTGGGCAACTTTTTCTTCACATAATCGGCGGGTTTGTGCGAGATATCTAGATACGCGCCGCCGTGTTCGGTGCCGCGACCCTCGCGGACCTCCGTGTAGATGGAGCGCGCCACCACATCGCGGGTGGAAAGCTCCATTCGCTTCGGATCGTATTTCTCCATGAAGCGCTCGCCCGCTTTGTTGCGAAGAATTCCGCCTTCGCCGCGGACCGCCTCGGTGACGAGCAGGCCTTGCACTCCGGGAGGCCACACCATGCCGGTAGGATGAAACTGCACAAATTCCATATCCAGCAGATCGGCGCCGGCGCCGTAGGCGAGCGCCATGCCGTCGCCGGTGTACTCCCACGAATTGGACGTTACTTTGTACGCCTTGCCAATGCCGCCGGTGGCCATCACGATCGACTTGGCTCGAAACACCACGAATCGTCCCTGTTCCCGCCAGTAGCCAAACGCTCCGGCAATGCGGTCGCCGTCTTTGAGCAAGCGGCTGATGGTGCACTCCATGAAGACGTCGATGCCCATCTGCACGCCGCGGTCCTGCAAGGTGCGGATCATCTCCAAACCGGTGCGATCGCCGACGTGACAAAGCCGGCGGAAGGTGTGGCCGCCGAAAGCGCGCTGCAGAATCTCTCCGTCTTTGGTCCGGTCGAAGAGCGCTCCCCATTGTTCGAGCTCGCGCACGCGCTCGGGAGCCTCCTGGGCATGGATCTGCGCCATGCGCCAGTTGTTGAGAAATTTGCCGCCGCGCATGGTGTCGCGAAAATGGGTGCGCCAGTTGTCGCCGGAGTCCACGTTGGCCATGGCCGCGGCGATTCCGCCCTCCGCCATTACGGTGTGGGCTTTGCCGAGGAGCGATTTGCAGACCACTCCCACCTTGGCGCCCTGGGCGAGCGCGCCCAAAGCCGCGCGCAGACCGGCGCCGCCAGCGCCGATGATCAATACATCGTGGTCGTGAGTTTCGTATTCTGTCGTCACAGGATTCTCAAGTCGGTAATGGCGCCGCTGGCAACCATGCGCACGTAAAGGTCGGTAAGGCCCACCATAATGAGGCTGATCCAGGCATAGAGCATGTGGCGCTCATTCAAGAACGTCAGCCCGCGCCATGCCGTATGCCGTGGGCCTCCGAAGGCCGAGCAGGAAAAGCAGTCGAGCTTTCCTCCTATAATGTGCCGGAGTGAGTGGCACGACAGCGCATAGATTGTGAGCAGTATTACGTTGAACAACAGGACAAGGGAGCCGACGCCTATGCCGAATCGTCCGCTAAAAAAGAAGCCGCGGACGGCATCCCGCCAGAGAAAAATGAGGAAGATGAACCCCGCATAAAGAAAATAGCGGTGCAGATTTTGAAGAATAAACGGGAATTTCGTTTCGCCTCGGTAGCGCCGCTTCCCAGGTTCGCCGACAGCGCAGGCCGGCGGGTCGAGAAAGAAAGCCCGATAGTAAGCCTTGCGGTAGTAGTAGCAGGTGACCCGGAATCCGAGGGGGAAAACCAATATCAATAGCGCCGGAGAGAACGGCCACCAGCGATGATGGGGGTCAATGAGAGGCGAATAAAACGGAGACAGGTACGGCCCCCATTCGTAATATGTCCCTTCGAAAGCACGCAGCGTGGCATAAGCTCCGAATGCGCCAAGCAGCGCGATGACGGGCAACAACTCAACCCACCATGAATCCCGCCGCATGGTTTCGCCGAAATGGCGTTGCGCACTTCTCTGTGGACTTGTGGTTGAACCTGTTGCCATAGGGCCACCAACCCGACTGCATAGAGTAAATGAAAAATAGCTTTTTCCATTCAAAAATGTTTGCGCCAGATAAAAGAGAAAGATGATAAAGACGATGACCAGGATAATGACGGGTGGCTGCCGGCATTTTAACCAGCAGCCTTCAGTGGCTTGTTTACGGGATGAGTTCTAGAATGTCTGTCATGAGAAAGAGTCTGTCGATCGTGGGCGCGGCCATCATCGTGCTCGGTCTGGGCTTGTGCGCGGTGGCGTGGGCTCAGTCGGACGATGCGCCGATGTCAGAGCTGCAGTTTCTGGTACTGAAAGACTACAACGGCAAGCCGGTGCGGAATGCGGCCGTAGTGTTGCATCCGATTCGGAAAGGCAAGCAGACGAAGGGCGGGTTGGAGTTGAAAACCGACAATGATGGACGGACGAATATTGATGGCATTCCCTATGGTCCGTTGCGAGTGCAGGTTCTGGCGCCCGGATTTCAGACTTTTGGGCAGGACTACAAGATCGATAAGCCGGAGCTGGAGATCACGGTGAAGCTGAAGCGTCCGGGAGAGCAGTACACGGCGGGAGACCAGAAGACTGATAACAACAGCCAGCCGGAACAGAAACCGCAATAATGACAGGCCCGTGAAATGAATTTAAATAAAGTTTCCCTGGAGTGAAATTGCTTATGAAAAGAAATCTTTCGATTGTGATTACGGTTGCGATCGTACTGGGGCTCGGTTTGGCGTGGGCTCAGGATGATGAGGGCCCGACGTCAAGTTTGCGATTTGTAGTGGTGCGCGACTCCGATGGGAAGCCGGTGAGGAATGCGGAGATCGTTCTGCATCCCGTGAAACACAAGGGCAAACAGGCGTCGGGAGAGATGGAGTTGAAGACGGACGCTGATGGGAAGACGAGTGTCGATGGGATTCCATTTGGTCCTCTGCAGGTGCAGGTGCTGGCCCCGCATTTCCAGACTTTCGGCCAGGATTACCAGATCGACAAGCCGGAGCTGGAGATCACGGTAAAGCTGAAGCATCCGGGAGACCAGTACTCGATCTATGAGAATCATGGGGACGATAAGAAACCGCAATAAGGCTCTGGACGCCGATAGTGAAGGCAAGTGTGAAGGAAAGATTTGCGTTGGCGGCAGGTGACAGGGAGAGCGGGGTGTCCTACAATCGGCTGGTCATGGGATTACAGGCACTGACAGTCGAGCGTTATGACGGAGTGGCGGACGATCAGAGGATTCTTCTGATGCGGGGGCCGATCACGATGGAAACCGCTCAGCAATTTGAGCGAGCCGTGCGCCACGAGAGCGCGGAGACCATGATTCTCGACTTGTCGGATGTTCCTTACATTGATTCGGTGGGATTGGGGTCGTTGGTGGCGACCTACGTATCGCATCAGAAAATGGGACGCTGTCTGGTGCTGACCGGGGTGAAACCGCGTGTGCGTAAAATCATGGAAATTACGAAAGTGAACGATTTCTTCGTGACTTTTGGCACGACGTGGGAAGCAGTGGAAGCGCTGGCTAACACCGGGACGGCCTGACGCACAGTTGAAATCCGGTGGAGCGACGGGCGCCTTGCCCGTTCGCCCGCGCCCGCCGAATGGCCCTGAATCGAAAACGCTGGGGCACCATCTAAATCCCATCGCCCGCGTAGTCTTGCGCCGACGCCTATGAATCTTCTTTACCAATATTCCAAACAGTATTGGAAGCTGTTTGTGGTTGCTCTTTTGCTGGCCGCGACCAATCAGATCTTTTCTCTTCTTGACCCTCTGATTTTTCGTCATGTGATCGATAGTTACGCCACCAAGTACCACCAGTTCACGCAGGCCCAGTTCATCCGCGGGGCCGGGCTTCTGCTGCTGGCGGCGGTGGGCGTGGCTTTTGTATCCCGTGTGGCCAAGAATTTTCAGGACTATTTCGTCAACGTGATCGTGCAGCAGTTGGGCGCGAAGATGTATTCGGACGGCATCCGGCATTCGCTCGATTTGCCCTATCAGGTGTTTGAGGATCAGCGCAGCGGCGAAACTTTGGGTAAATTGCAAAAGGTTCGCAGCGACGTGGAGCGCTTTATAACTGCCGCCGTTAATGTGATCTTCATTTCGGTCGTCGGCATCGTTTTCGTAATGATCTATGCCTTCCGCGTTCATTGGTCCATCGCCCCCGCCTTCCTGATCACGGTTCCTCTGCTGGGAATTATCAGTTCGGTGCTGAGCAAGCGCATCAAGAAGATGCAGAAGACCATCGTGGCCGAGACCACTGCGCTCGCCGGCTCTACTACCGAGTCGCTGCGCAATATTGAATTGGTGAAAAGTCTGGGGCTGGCGCATCAGGAAGTGGAGCGGTTGAACGGAATCACGGGAAAGATTCTGAAGCTGGAACTTAAGAAAGTTAAATATCTGCGCAGCTTAAGCTTCATTCAGGGGACCGCGGTGAATGCCTTGCGCACCAGCATTCTATTCCTGATGCTTTATCTGATCTTTCGGCAGGAAATTACGATCGGGCAATTTTTCTCTCTGATGATTTATTCGTTCTTCATTTTTACCCCGTTGCAGGAGTTGGGGAACGTCATCAATATTTATCGAGAAACGGAAGTCTCGCTGCAGAATTTTCAGCTGATCCTCGACACTCCTCGCGATCCTACGCCGGCCGATCCGGAGCCGGTCGATGAGCTCATGACGCTGCAGTTTGATAGGGTCAGTTTTCAGCATCAGAGTTCTTCGTGCCTGGCATTGGACGAAATTGGATTCAGCGCGGCTCGCGGGGACACGATTGCGTTTGTGGGGCCGTCTGGGGCAGGGAAGTCGACACTGGTGAAGCTTCTGGTCGGTTTGTACGCTCCAAAGGTGGGCGAGATTCTTTACAACGGGATTCCGTCGAATCGGGTGGATCTGGACCTGCTGCGCGAAAACATTGGATTTGTTACGCAGGATACGCAGTTGTTCTCGGGATCGATTCGCGAAAATCTGCTGTTCGTGAATCCCAAGGCGACGGACGAGGAATGCATGCAGGTTTTACAGCAAGCCGCCGCGCACAGTCTGCTTTCACGCGCAGATCGCGGGTTGGACACGCTGATCGGCGAAGGTGGCGTAAAGGTCTCTGGCGGAGAGAAGCAACGGCTTTCGATTGCCCGGGCGCTGTTGCGGCATCCCCAGTTGCTGGTGTTCGATGAGGCGACGTCTTCTCTGGATTCGCTGACGGAAGAAGAAATCAGCCGCACGATTCGCGAGGTTGCGACGAATCAGGAGGCAATCACCATTCTGATTGCGCATCGCTTGTCGACAGTGATGCATGCGGACCGCATTTACGTGTTGGAGCGGGGGCACATTGTTGAATTTGGCCGGCACTCTGAGTTGCTCGACCAAAAAGGTTTGTACTACGCGATGTGGCGCCAGCAGGTTGGCGAACGCGAGGCGATTGCGCAGACCAAGTGAGCCGGGCGGGAGCGCCGCTCTTCGTAAATTAGTATTAGCCGGCCAGAGTTTCAATTGTTCGTACCGCTTCAGGCGGCAGCGAAAAATTGCGGCTGGCCAGATCCTGTTCCATGTGCTCGGCGCTTGAGGTGCCGGTGAGTGGCAGAATTCCCACCGCGCGGGCGAAGCTGAAGATTACCTGCGCGGGTGTGGCATGGTTAGTTGCCGCCAGACTGGCAATCAGAGGATGGTTTACCACCTCCTGATTCGCGGTTAGAAGCGAAAATCCCTGATAGACGATTTTGTGTTCGCGGCAGAACAATCGTATGTCGCGGTCCCAGCCGAGGCGAGCGTAGCAACGGTTTTGAACGAACGTGGGTAGTTCGACGCGGTCGGCTGCGATCTGCTGCAGATGGCTGAGAGAAACATTGCTTACTCCGAGAAGGCGAGTGCGTCCGGCATCACGTTCTTTGCGCATTGCCTCCCAGACTTCGGCGTCGGCGCCGGTCCACTCGTAATTGGACGAGGGACCATGGAGCACGTAACTGTCGACATGGTCGGTGTCCAGATGTTCGAGCGAACTGGCCATCGACTGCGCCACTTGAATGGAAAGCTCGGCTGCGGGATCGTACGGGAGGCGGTGGTCCTGGCCACGCTGGTAGGTAAATTTTGTTTGCAGAAAAAGATCATCGCGCGTGACCAACCCAGTACGATAGACGGCCTCTAATCCCAGGCCCACTCCTTCTTCGAAATAATGGCGGCGCTGGTTGGCGGTGTCGATGCCGCGAAAACCCGTGCGGAGCGCGAGTTCAGTGAGCGCCGGCGTGCGGTCCTCCTTCCAGGCCGTGCCATACAGGAAATCAGGAACCGGCGACGAAGGTGGGTGTTGCGTTGCGCTATTCACGCGATCACCGGAATGTTGCTGACCCCGGCAGTGCCGAAGACGCGCCGGTAGCGTTCGATTTCCGATGGCGGGCCGAGCGCCTTCGCGTAGTTGTCGGACAGCTTCACCGCGGGCTTGCCTTCGACAGTGGATACCTTGCAGATCAGGCTGATGGGATCAAAGTCGGTGCCGTCGGCGGGATCGCAGCCACGAAAATCATTGGTCAGCAGAGTTCCCCAGCCTGCACTGAAACGAATGCGGCGGGTAGGATTCCACTTTTTGCGATCGAGGAAATCGGCGGCGTTGCGGAAGTCATTTGGGGTGGCGCCGCCCGTCGGCGTTCCGCCGAAATAAGCATGCAGGCCAAGGATGTCATCGACGTCGAGTGCGTCGGAAGCGATGACGAGCTTATCGGCCGGATTGCGGCCACGCCGCTTGAGCCATTCGATATATTCGTCGCCCGCGATGTAGGGATTCTTGCTGTCGATGCGCTGGCCCGTCCAATCGGCGGCCCAGTCGGGCGCGTTGGCTAGAAACTGCGTGGTTCCGAAAGTATCGGGCAGCATGATGCGGAGAGAACCTTCGTAGGTGGCCTGCCACAACTCGAGAACGCGGTACTGAGATGCCTTCAGGGCATCGTCATCATCTTCTGGCGCGAGCGCCGCGAGGACCATGGGAATTTCATGGGCGTTGGTTCCGATGGATTCCAGGTCATGCTTGTGGGCGAGGAAGGCATTCGAGGTTCCCGTAAAAGCGCTCCCCAGGCTCGCCGCCATGGCGTTGACCACGTATTCCTGCCAGAGAAAGCTGTGACGGCGGCGGGTTCCGAAGTCGGCGACAGCGAGGCCCGGGACACCGCGCAGGCGTTCGATCTTGCCCCAAAGTTTTGTTTTCGCCCGCGCATAGAGGATGTCGAGTCCGAACTCGCGCAATTTTTTCAGGCCGGCTCGGGTCTTGAGCTCGTCGAGAATGGAAAGCGCATAGAGTTCCCACATCGTGGTTTCGGTCCAAAAGCCGTCGAAAGAAAGATGAAACTGTCCGTCCTTGACCGACAGTTCATAGTCGGACAAGCGGAAATCGCGTTCCAGCCATTCCAGAAAGGCGGGTTCAAAGATTCCGCGGCGACCGTAGAAAGTGTTGCCGGCCAGCCAGACCAGTTCCGACCGGCGAAAGCGGAGCTGGCGCGCGTGCTCCATCTGGTGGATAACTTCCTCGCGCGAGAACATGTCCGCCAGGCGCACAGACGTGGAGCGGTTGAACAGAGAGAACGAGACCTGCGTTTTCGGATAATGCTTCCAGATGAACTGGAGCATCAGCAGTTTGTAGAAATCCGTGTCCAGCAAGGACCTGGTAACCGGGTCGAGTTCCCAGTTGTGGTTGTGCGCCCGCTCGGCGAAGTTGACGATCATTTCGTCCTGGCTACTATCCTCTGTGACCTCTTCGAGAAAATCAACCGTGGTTACCTTTGGGGTGCCTTTTTTTGCGGTTGGGCTGACTTTAGAAAGGCCAACACGGTAATATCAAGAGTTGCATGAAACTGTCTCGGCCCTTCACAGTCGCACCGCGGAGTTACTCGTCGTTATTTCTCGCCATTGGGCATACCCACGGGTTGCCAGAGTTCTCTGGCCGCGTGTTGCACGCCCTGGCGGTAGTGGTTCTTCCAGCGATGTTCCTGATGCGTTCGGGCCGGGATGAAATTTACAACATTCTGTGGGCGCTGGTGTTTGGCTTTGCGACGATCAATATTTTGAGCCTCGGGGCGCGCCGTTTCGAGCAGGAAAAGGGCGCACTGAACTTCGGCGAGATTCTGGCGATCCTGGTGGTGCTGGTGTCCATTGTCCTGCTGGGTTGGGAGATGCTTTACCTGTTCCACATTCTGCCCATTCGGCTCTCATCGTAGTGACGCGGATTGCGGTATGATCGCGTGTAGTGAAACGCGAATCCAATTTTGACGTGACCTGCCCCTGCTGCAGCGCGGTCATGAAGATCGATGCGGCAACCCGTAGCGTAATCGCGCACACGGCGCCGGTCAAACCGAAAACCTTCAACGACATGGAAGAAGCGGCTCGCGCCATGAAGGAGCAAGACAGCCGGCGCGACTCGATCTTCCGGCAATCGATGGAAGCACAAAAGCACGCCTCGGAGCTCCTGGAGAAAAAATTTCAAGAGGCGGTGAAGAAGGCCAAAGAAACGCCGGATACGGGAAGGCCGATCCGGGATTTCGATCTGGATTAACTCAAATCATCCATGACATGTCTTTTTCTGGGGCATCGCGGGGCGCGGGCATCCCGCCACATTCCTGAAAATACTCTGGCGTCGTTCGAGCTTTGTCTGCACCAGGGCTGCGACGGTTTTGAGTTTGACGTGCGGCTTTCCGCCGATTCGCAGCCTGTGATTTGCCACGACGCTTCCATCGGCAGGATGCGGATCGAGAAGACGACGTCGAAAAGCCTTTCGGTGCCTAAACTGGAAAACGTTCTGGCACAGTTTGCGCATCGGGCGTTCCTTGATATTGAGTTGAAGGTGGAGGGGTTGGAGCGGTTGACGCTGGACGCGCTACGCAAGCATCCGCCGCAAAAGGGGTATCTGGTTTCTTCATTCCTTCCCCAGGTGCTCACCGCAATGCGCGACCTCGATGCTGCGATTCCTCTGGGATTTCTCTGCGATACCCAGGAGCAACTGAAAGGTTGGCGCCAATCGCCCGCGGAGTGGGTGATTCCGCAGTTTAAGCAGGCCGATCGGGGATTGGTCGAACTGGTTCATACGGCAGGGAAAAGAATCATGGTCTGGGCGGTGAATCGTGCCGAGCAAATGCGTGAATTTGCGGCCTGGGGCGTGGACGCCGTCATCTCCGATGAAACGGAATTGCTGGTGCGCTCGCTGCGCTAGCGTCACCGCCATTGCTCGCTTAATTAACGTCATTTACATTGAACAGGATGTCCACTACTGGCGAACGATTCGAGCGGGCGGTTCAGATCATGGCGCGCTTGCGGGCTCCGGGCGGATGCCCGTGGGACCGTGAACAGACCTTTGACACCATCAAGCCCTACACCCTGGAAGAGGCTTACGAAGTTCTGGAAGCGATCGACAATCGCGACTGGCCGGAGTTGACCGGCGAATTGGGTGATCTGCTGTTGCAAGTGCTGTTCTATTCGCAGATGGCAAGCGAAGAAGGCCACTTCTCCGTGGACGATGTGCTGGATCGGCTTTCCAACAAATTGATCGATCGGCATCCGCACGTGTTTGGCGAGGTAAAGGCCGACACTTCCGCTGAAGTACTGCGCAACTGGGAGGCGCTGAAGGCGCAAGAGAAAGAAAAAGAGAAAGAGAAAAAGAAGAAGCCGGTTTTGGCCGGCAACGACAACAAGCATGATTCTGACTCCACGCAGTCGGTGCTCGCGGGCGTGTCCGCGAAAATGCCTGCCTTGGCGGAGGCTTACAAACTCAGCTCCCGCGCCGCGCGCGTAGGATTCGACTGGCCGCAGATTGACGGTCTTTTCGCCAAGCTCGATGAGGAGACACTCGAGTTGCGAGAGGAACTGAAGGCAGGGCCGATGCCTTTTTTCAATGATCAAACGGTGGGAACCGGCATTGCCGGGTCGGGGAGGCCGCAGGTCGCACCGGAACTGCGCGAGCGTCTGGAAGATGAAGTTGGAGATCTGTTTTTCGTGCTGGTGAACATCGCGCGCCATCTGTCGCTCGATCCGGAGTCGGCATTGCGCAGGACGAATCGCAAATTCAGGCGCCGGTTTCAGTGGATGGAGGAGCGCCTGCGCAACAGCGGGCGAGGGCCGCAAGAAGTGTCGATGCAAGAGCTCGAAACCCTATGGCAGCAGGCAAAGCAGCAGGAAAAATCAGCGTGAGCGCAGCCACCACAGGAGGGACCGCCTGCGAAGCGGTCATCCGCAAGTGCGAAGCGCTTGAAGAGATGCAGGCCTGCTTTGCGCTACAGAAAGAAGTCTGGCAGTTCGCGGATGCAGACCTGATTCCGGTGCGGATGTTCGTGACGGCGCCAAAGATCGGCGGCCAGGTGATTGGAGCATTCGTTGAAACTAAAAGCGACGAAACAAAAAGCGCCCAGTGGGGCGATGAACAAGAGCTGATCGCCTTCGCGCTCGCGATTCCCGGAATGCGGAACGGTCACTGCTATCTGCATTCGCAGATGCTGGCCGTCCGCCAGCAATATCGCAACAGCGGGCTGGGAAGGCGCATGAAGCTCTACCAGCGCGAAGATGCGCTGGCTCGTGGTTTCGAACTGATGGAATGGACGTTCGATCCGCTGGAGATCAAGAACGCGTACTTGAATATCGAGAAACTGGGTGCGATCACCCGACGTTACAACGTAAATCAGTACGGGATCACATCGTCGCCGTTGCAGGGAGGTTTGCCCACCGACCGGTTGGTGGCGGAATGGTGGATGAAGTCAAAGCGCGTCGAAGCTGTGCTGGCGGGCGCTCCGCGCGCGAAGTTCGAGTGTCGCGCGCGCATCGATGTGCCGGCGGAGATTTACGAATGGAAGGCCGATGTAACGACGCGTCCGCGAGCGCTGGCAGTGCAGGAAAGCAACCGTGAGCGCTTCAGCCGGGCATTTGGCGAGGGACTGAGTGTGCTCGGCTATGAGCGCGACGCGCGCGGCAACGGCCGGTTTCTATTGGGCGACTGGGATGAGGCCTGGCGCTATTAGCAGGGGCCGATTTCCCGTAGAGATGCGGCTTGCCGCGTCTCCAAAAGAGAAAGGATTTATAGTATTGCTGGAAATGCCTGACACGAACCAACTATGAAAATCGACTCGGTAACTCTGCGTGAAATTCATATGCCGCTCGTGCATTTTTTTGAAACGAGCTTTGGCCGCGTTTACAGCCGCCGCATCCTGCTCGTAAGTGTCGAAGCCGATGGAGTCCGGGGGTGGGGAGAGTGTGTTGCGGGGGAAGATCCGTATTACAGTCCGGAATGGACCGAAACTGCGTGGCCCACGATCAAGCATTACCTGGCGCCGCTGTTGCTGCAAGGCGAATTATCTGCCGGCCGCGATTGTGCGGCGCGGTTTGCCCGAGTCCGCGGCCACCGCATGTCCAAAGCCGCGCTGGAAAATGCGGTGTGGGATGCGGAGGCGCGGCAGAAACAAATGCCGCTCTGGAAGTTGTTGGGCGGAACGCGTCGCGAGATTGCCTGCGGCGTTTCCATCGGTATTCAGGACTCGCCTGAACAACTGCTCGAGAAGATCGAAACCGAGTTAGCGGCCGGATACCGGCGGATCAAGATCAAGGTGAAGCCGGGATGGGATCTGAATGTGCTGGAGAAAATCCGCTCTCGCTGGGCGGATATTGTCCTCAGTGTGGATGCCAATTCGGCGTACACGCTGGACGAGGTTGAGCACCTGCGCAAATTCGATGCCTTCCATCTGCTCATGATTGAGCAACCCTTGTGGAACGATGAAATTTATCTTCATGCCCGGCTGCAGAAGGCCATCCAGACTGCGATCTGTCTCGACGAATCGATTGTTAACGCGCGCGACGCCGATTTTGCGGTTGAGATCGGTGCTTGCCGGATCCTGAATATAAAAGTCGGCCGCGTCGGTGGTTTCAGCGAGGCGAAGAAGATTCACGATGTCGCGCTACGCCACAACGTCCCGGTGTGGTGCGGCGGGATGCTGGAATCCGGAGTGGGCCGGGCACACAACATTGCTTTGTCGACGCTCGAAAATTTCCGTTTGCCCGGAGATGTTTCGGCATCGAAACGCTATTGGAAAGAAGACATCATCGAGCCCGAAGTGGAGGTGCGCCCCAGTGGGATGATCCCCATCGGTGACGCGCCCGGAACCGGCTACCAGGTGCGCGAAGAGCTGGTACGGAAGTTCACCGTTCGGGAAGAGACGTTTCGCGCGGGCAAATAAAGTCGGCAGAGACGCGGATCACCGCGTCTTCCGTCGCCCCACGAATCATTGCGGATGCGCGAGTTTGCTGTCCGGTGAATTCTCAGCCTCTAAGCCTTCTTCTTTCTTCAGCAGTTCGACGGCCTGCGCAAATGTCAAATCCGCGGACACCCGTTTGAAGCCGCTGAAAGTTTCTGTCGAGATGATGGAGAGATTCTTGAACAGCAGGATCTTCCCGGTGAAGCTCAAGGTCATCTCTGAGACTTCCCAGAAATTGTCGCCGGCTTCCTGCTGCCGAACTACAAAGCGGCTGCCCCGATCGAGGTGCCCAAGAATTCCCCAGCCAAAGCCGACTTCCTTGAAGAGCGTGCCGTCGATGCTGGCAAGGCGGTAACGGATGGGATCCACGAGGACGTAGCCCTGCATGCCGCTCAAGACCTCTTCTACGCGGGACGGCGGCTCATAACTGGGATTAGGCCGGAATTTCAATTTGACCAGAGAGGAGCCGCTCCGGCCGATACCTTCCGAAGCCGGTTCCTCTCCCGCGTATTCAAACAGGAAGGCATCGGGCAGAGCGCGCACAATACGCATGGTGTGCTCGGCGTTCGAGCGCTCCTGTTCGCGCTTCTTGTTGAGTTCGTCGGGATTGTCTATGAAACGGCGGACGCGAGCCTCTTCGTCCTTTTGTTGCGCGGGAGTCAGAGTCTTGCCGTTGTAGGCAATCACCAATCCGGCAGTAGCGTCCCGGGTCTCGACATAAAGCCTGGTGGTCGAGCCCTTAGGGGTGGTCTTGGTACCGCGAAACAGGAAGCGGGCAGTGTCATCATCGGCGGCCTTAAGTTCGTTGTGCACTGCCTTGCGCACCATTTCCGCCGGGTTGGGATAAGCAGAAATCGTGTCTGGCTGTCCGGCAAAGCCAGCGGCGACTGACAGCAGAATACAAGCGCAGATGCGGGCGACGCGGTAGCCGTTGGAGTTGCGCGCAATAGAGTCGACAATCGCCGTCATTGGACTGGGCACAGGAGGGGGCACGTTTGCCCTCGTTTAGATTATGGTAGCAAACGGGAGTTGTGGGGCAGATGAAGCCACACTTCCGGCCACTCCCGTAAGTTACTGATGGAGAGTGATTTCCGGTTTCAGGACTGACCGGATTCGGGCGGAATGATTTACAATCGGTTCATCCGCGGCGAACAGAGCGCGAGAGGTATGGAGGCTAAAGCATGGATGCTCCACAGACCGGAGAGGGCGCCCACATCGGCAAGTCGGTGGTAATCAAGGGCGAGCTGTCGGGATCCGAGAACTTGTACGTGGATGGCAACGTCGAAGGCAACATTGAGCTGCGCAACCACAGTCTGACAGTCGGGCCGAACGGGAATGTGAAGGCAAACGTCATCGCCAAGTCGGTGGTGATTCAGGGGAAGTTGGATGGCTCGGTGACTGGCTCCGAACGCGTGGAGTTGCGAAAGTCGGCGGTAGTAAACGGCGACGTAACCACACAGCGCATCGCCATTGAAGAGGGGGCGTTCCTGAAAGGGAAGGTTGAGATCCAGAAGGAGGCCGGAAAAGCGGCCGGGCTCGCGTCTTCGTAAGAACGTCCTGGGTAAGAACGTCCGGTGCATCCTACGACCGGATCGCTGGTCACTATTCTATGGCGTCGGTTTCTGACAATGTAATGAAATTCTTTCGGAGCTCTTCCAACCAGACGGCGGATACTGCGGCGCTGCCGAAACTGACCCGCCGGTCGAGCGGCATGGGAGAGATTTTGCGGCTCCTGAATTCGCAGGAGGGGCTGTGCGTGCTCGACATGGGCGCGACCTCGGCCAATAACATTCGCTTTTTTACCGGAAAAGGACACAAGAATTACAGCGAAGATTTATTGCGGTCGTCACTCGACCCCGCGCTGCGTATTAAGGACAGCTCGGGGAACGCGGTTCTGGACAGCAAGAAGTTCTTGGATGAAAACCTGGTATACGAGAACGCTCAGTTCGACATCGTGCTGTGCTGGAACCTGCCGGATTACATGGAAGAAAGCCTGGTGAAACCGACGATCGACCGTTTGTGGTCGGTCATGAAGCCGGGTGGATTCCTGCTGGCGTTCTTTCACACTCGTGAGGCTGGCCCGGACTCTACCTGCTATCGCTTTCATGTGACTGATAGCGACAAGCTGGAGATGCAAGAGGTGAAGTTCGCGGCGCCCGGGCGGCCTGCGTCTGAAAAGCAGTCTCCGCGATTGCAGCGTGTCTTCAATAATCGGCACATTGAAAACCTGTTCCGGGATTTCGCGTCGATCAAGTTCTTTCTGGCGCGCGATGAGATCCGGGAAGTGCTGGTGGTGCGCTGATTTGTTTTATTCCCCACTCCTGTAGAATCATAGAGTTAGACCGAAAACCCCGCCAAATCTTTGGGTTTAAAGGGGTTAAAGTCAAAATCTAGATAACATAGGAGTTAGGGGTCTGCTGGACTTAGGTTGGCCCTTGGGATCGACTTACTAAGTCGCACACAAATCTAAATTTCAAAGACCTAGTGCTAACTACGCCGCCTTGCGTCATAGCCAATCTTTATTATAACTCCTGTGGGTGTTGAAAAAGTCACTTCGATTAGCAGGATGAGATTCAGCAGAAGCATGTAAGAAGAAAGCATCTGCCCATGCTCGGTTTGATTCTGATCGTCGGAGGACTTCTGATCATGATGG
>Ga0182018_10000134_pt1 | contig 92468 bp, 81 predicted proteins | sample 812P2MmetaG_FD_120490 | JGI IMG/M metagenome (GOLD analysis project Ga0182018, IMG submission 120490) | Permafrost microbial communities from Stordalen Mire, Sweden - 812P2M metaG | ecosystem: Environmental > Terrestrial > Soil > Wetlands > Permafrost | place: Sweden: Stordalen | collected...
CGCCTTGCGTCTCGAACATCCAGAAATGCGAGCCGGCGCGGCCGAACCCGGTCTGCACTTCGTCGGCGACGCACACGCCCCCGGCCGAGCGCACGGCGGCGAACGCATCCGCCAGAGATCCCGGCGGGAACGAGAATCGGCCGCCGCAGCCCGAGGCCGATTCGGCGAAGAACGCGGCCGGCGGGCTCTTTCTCGCGGCGTCGGCGACATGCGCGGCGTAGCGCGAGGCGGCGTCGGGTCCGCGGTACGGTCCGCGATAGGTGTCGGGCAGCGGCATAATTTCCACGTGGGCTGGCTTGCCGCGGCCGCCCTTGCCGTTGAATTTGTACGGGCTGATATCCACCAGCGCGCTGGTGTTGCCGTGATAGGCGGCGTCCAGCACGAAGATTCCATCGCGGCCGGTGTGGGCGCGGGCGAGCCGCAGCGCCAGCTCGTTGGCCTCGCTGCCGCTGCACACCAGATAGACCACATTCAGTGACGGGGGCAGAAGCGCGGTCAGCCGCTCGATATATTCGGCGAGATGCTCGTGCAGATAGCGGGTGTTGGTGTTGAGCAGCGCCATCTGGCGGGAGGCAGCCTCATTGACCCTCGGATGGGCATGTCCCACGTGGGCGACGTTGTTGACGCAGTCCAGATAGCGGCGTCCGCCGGCATCGTAAAGGTGCTGCCGCCAGCCGCGAACGATGTGCAAAGGCTCGCTGTACGAGAGACTCAGCGACGGACCGAGCATCCGCCGGCGCGATTCCGCCAGCGAAGCGGAGGTGCGGGCGCCGGCCGCATACCCGCATACGCGGCGGAAAACTTCCGTCGGCCAGCCGATGGGGAACGAAGCCAATTTCTCGAGTAGGGCCCAGGCCGGCCGGTTGCTGATGTTCAAGTACTGGTTGTCCGGCGCGAGGCGTGCCTGGTTGGCGGCGTAGCAGACGCTGGCACACAGACGCGCCGCCGCCAGCGTGTAAACCGCGTCCGTCTCGGCTTCGCTCAGGGGGCGAACAGAATGATAGCCGGCCACCACCTCGGCCGCCGCCGCGATGGGATCCTGCTTGTCGAGCATGGCGTACGCCATGGCGATGGCCAGATCGCCCGCGATGGCTGAATGGACCGCGTCGCCGAGATCGAGCAGCGAGACCACGCGCGTACCGGCGGGATCCACCAGCACGTTGTAATCGTTGGCGTCGTTATAGATCGTGCCGGCCGGCAGGCTGTCCCAATCGAGCGCTCGCCAGGCGTCGATAAACGGCCGGAGGATGCGGCGGCGCTCTTCCGGCAACAGGTCGAGATAGCGCCATGCCATGGACGCGTGCCGCAAGTCCCAATAGAAGATTCGGTGCGCGGCGGCATGCTCGAAGCCGGCGAGCGCCCGATCCACGCGCGCCAGCGCTGCGCCTAACGAGCGCAACAACTCTACCGAATGGGGCTGGACGGTCGCCATGGGAACGCCATCCACCCAGGTGAGCAGGCGCACGAAATATGCCGCGCCATCCTCGCCCGGAACCGGCGTAATCTCCAGGCCGGAACGGGCCGCGACCAGACGCGGAAACGCGAGCCCGGTGGCGCTCGCGGCGAGCCGTTCGAGCAGCTTGTTCTGCAGATCGAGAACTTCCAGCGCCTCCTCGCGATTGGCGATCTTGAGCACGAACCGCGGCCCCACATCGTCCTTCAGCACGAAATTCCGATCGCGCTCGCTAGGCAGCGATTCGGCGGTGAGCGAGAGCCCGTACAGTTCGCGCGCCAGGCGCGCCGCGTCATCGGCGGTAAATTTGGGCGCCGCCGCCACGTTCATGGGAATACGATCTCCACCGCGGCGGAGCGCTCGCTCTCATTGGGCGGGACCGTCTTGTCGAACGCGCTGACGGCGTAACGGTAGGTCTTGCCGTGCTCTGCGGCGGCGTCCGAATAGCTTGGCACGGCGTTGACGTCGGCCAGCTTCTGCCAGGGGCCACTACCCTCGGAGCGGTAGATGCGGTATCCGGCGAGATCGGTATCGGTGTCCGCCTCCCACACCAGCGACACGGAATTGGCCGTGCGATCGGCGCGCAGCCCGCTGGGGACGGCCGGCGCGAAACGATCTTTCGGTATGTGAGTATCGACCGCCGAGATGTCGCTCTCCGCCATCTTCTGATTGCCCGCGTCCACCAACGCCTGCACCGAGTAGCTGTACGGCTTGCTGTAGTCGATGCCGGTGTCGGTCCAATCGTGGCCCTTCACGGTGGCCGCTACGGTGTAATCTTTTTCGTCGCCCACGCGCCGCAGCACGCGAAACTGATCGCCCGTGCCCGTCCAGGTGACGCGCTCCCCGGCGGCGACGTCGTCGACGGCGAGCTTCGACGGAGTCTCCGGCGGGTTCACGACCGGCAAGTTCTCGAAGTTCGACCAGTCCGACTGCTTGCCGTTGGTACCGATGGAGCGCACGCCGATGGTCGCCTTTTTGCCGGTCCACGCCTGCGTGGGAATTATGAATGTCGCGAGGCCGTCCTTGGACTCGAATTCCGAGATCGGCTTGGCTTCATGGGCCCAATCGCCGGGAACGAAGGGATCGCCAGCCACGCCGATGCGGAAATCGACCTTCACTGATTTCTTGATGGGATTATTCTCGGTGGTAAAGGTCGGGATGGTGAAATGGGCGATGATCGTCGATCCGCGCTGCACTGCCGCCAGGTCGGAGATTCTCTGGGGGACGTTGGCCAGCGGTACCAGAGGCTGGCCGATGTATCCACACCCGGCGGTGAGGAGGAGAAGGAATAAAGTCAGGATCGCTTGGGCGGGCCTTTTTTGTGGGACATGCTTTAGCTTGTCCGGCGAGCGGAGCTCGCCGTTAGCCAACTTCGATGATGCCGCCCACCCAAGGTATGCCCTGAATGTCAAAACTCCAGGGCCGGGCTGTCGTCCGGCGGGGCAAGCTAAAGCATACCCCACGGCCGAGCCGCGACCGCGAGGGAGCGGTTGTTTAAAGCGGATTCCTCGCACCAGACCAGCGTAGCAGGGCGCGCTCACCACTCGGAATATGGAGTGCCTTCGAGACTGTTCTTGTCCGCTCCGCTGTGCACGTCCCAGATGCCGGGCTCGTCCTGGCTGACGCTTTGGGTGGCGTCTTCCAACACAGTCCGCCACTCTTTGGAGTAGTTGTTCATCGGATCGGTGGGGATGGCCCGCAGATAGCCGTCCGTGACCAGGTCCTGCAAGCTCTGCGGGCACTTGCCTTTGTCGTAGCAGTAATTGTCGAGCACGGTTCGGATGGTGAACAAGTTATTGCGCAGCACGCTCTCTTTGGTGCGGGTGATCGACCGTGTGAGCTGCGGGATAGCCATGGAGATGAGAATCACCATGATGGTGACCACTACCATGAGCTCGACGAAAGTGAAGCCGCGACGGCTTAGTTTCTTACCATTCCGCATAAGGTGTACCATCGGGGGCCTTGTCCTCCGTTTTGGTGTAGACGTCAAACACGCACTGGCCGCCAAAGCTCTTCGATTTGGGATCGTCCTGCGGACTGCGCATGCCCCACTCGTACTTTCCGGTGAACGGATCTTTGGGGATTGCCCGCAGGAATTTCATCTTGGTGCCATTGGGATCGTTCGCCAGGACTTTCCCTTCCACCAGCAAATCGAGCGAATCGGGGTAGCAATCGGAGCCCAGTTTGGGTGGGCCGAAATAGCCCTGATCGCAATTATCCTTGTAGCGGTCGATGGCTCTGCGCATTTCGTCCAGATCCCAGCGCAGATCCGCCTCGCGCTGGACGCGAATCTTGATGCGCGCCAGCGGCAGCATGAGCGTGGAGAGTACGGCCATGATGGTGAACGCCACCACCAGTTCGATGAGCGTCAGCCCGCGCTGATTTTTGCGCCTACCATTCCCCATAGGGCTTGCCATCGGCGTCCTTCTCGCGCGTCTTGCTATATACGTTGAAGACGTTATCGCCGCTCCAACTTTCCGCCTTGATGTCGTCCTGCATGCTCCGCAGGCCCCACTCCTTGGAACTGGTGAAAGGGTCGCGCGGGACGCTGCGCAGAAACTTCATCTTCTTGGCGTCAGGGGTTTGCGTCTTTACGCCGTCCACCAGCACGTCGAGCGATTCCGGATAACAGAAGGTACCCTGCTTGATGGCTCCGAACGTGCCCAAATCGCAAGCTTCCTTATACTTGTCGATGGCGTGGCGCATATCGCGCAGGGCATACTTGAGTTCCAGCTCGCGCTGCGTTCGCACCTTCACTTTGGCCAGCGGCACCGCCATGGTCGCCAGAATGAGCATGATGGAGAACGACACTACGAGTTCTATCAGTGTCAATCCTTTTTGGCTCGCCCTTCGCATCCGCTGATCCTATTTTATGTTGATGGTGAGCACCGGGCTGCCCGACCCCAGCATCTGGGTCTGCGCGTTGTTTAAGCTGATGTTCACGGCCGTCAGCCTGGCCGTACCGGGCGCCAACGCCTTTAACGTGAGGGTCAGCAACGTTCCGCTGCCAGCCACAGGTGCGCTGCCCGGCTTGCGGTTCACGCGAATACTGGCCAGCCCCGATTCGTTCTGCACATTCTTGATCACCAGCGGGTCTTCCCCATCGCCCGACCAGAACTTCCCGGCGGCCACGCTATCCAGGGTTAAAAGCTTGGGATCGTATTGGAACGTGAACGGAGCGGAGGTGACATCGTGAGCGTTCTCCACATTGACATCCACCTTGAATGTCTCGGCGACGCTCTTATTGATTTCGTCGTCCGTGAAGTGAATCTTCACCGGTCCCGAAGGATTTGCGGATGGTTTGACGGCGGTAGCCGGCGCGGTGGCCGGCGGAGTTGCTATTGCCGGTGCGCCCGTCTCGGGAGGAGCGGTAGCCGGCGGCATCAGTCCCGCAGGAGCGGCAACCGGGACCGGGGGAGGCGCTGTGGGCTCAGCCAACGGCGCCTGCGACGATGGCCGCGGGCTGGTGGGGACGGGCGCCGGGACAGGGACCGGTTGCCCAGCGGGAGCCACGGCGCCACCCTCGACGGCAGCAGCCGGAGCCGGCGCCGGCCGCAAGTTATCCTCTGCGGCCGGGGGTGAGTGCCGCACGGACACTGTCTGCTGCTGGCCGGAGAAGATGCCGCGCGCATTCTCGGGCGTGATATCGGGCCGCCGCACCACGTGGGGAACCATGGCGATCATGATTTCATCGCGCTCGCGGTCCACACTGTTGCCGCTGAAGAGTCTGCCCAGAATGGGAATGTTGGCCAGCCCTGGAACGCCGGTCTTGGTCTTGTTGTCCTGGGTGGAAAGCAATCCGCCGATCAGGTTCACTTCTCCTTCGTGCAGACGGATATCCTGCTCGATCTTGCGCTGTCCGATGACGGGCTGGTTGATTCCGCCCAGATTCACCTCTCCGGTAACGCTCGAAATATCCAGCGAAACGTGCAGCGAAACGTCGCCATTCTCATGCACGTGAGGCGTGATCTCCACGTTGACACCGACGTCCAGATAGGTGAACTGCGTATTCACCAGCGGGCTGATCCCCGAACCGGCAATGGCGCCGGTCGTGTTGGCGAAGCTGCCGCTGGCCGTCGGCTCCTTCTCGCCGATCTTCATGCTCGACTTGGCACCGTCTACGCCGCGGAGCTGGGGAGACTGCAGCACCTTGGTGCGCGTATCGCTCAAAGTGGCCTGGAATACCGCGCTGGGCAAAGTGGTGGACCAATCGTTGAAATTGGTCTGCCCGATGGCCGAAAGCGGAATGGCATAGCCGGTGGTAGCGCTGCTCGTTCCTGTGGTGCCCGTGTTGGTTGCGGCCGTGCTACCAGTGGAGGTGGTGCTGCTCGTCGTGGTTGTGGCCGCCTGCTGCACCTGAAGACTGGTGCGCGGCGTGAAATTGCCGTTCAGAGTTACGCCCGTGGAGAACGGTCCGGCGGCCAGGCTTCGCATATAAACCGAACTCGCCTCCAGCACAAAAACATCCACCACCACCTCGGATTTCGGTTTATCGAGATCGTGGATGAGCTTCTCGGCAAGCGCGATCTTATCCGACGACCCTTTGGCGATAATCGCCGACTGGCCTTCAAACGGGAACAGGCGCTGCAAATCGCACACCGTGCGGACGGCCGTCACGATGGCCGTGAGGTCTTGGGTCGCGATGATATTTCGCAGGTAGAAAATTCTGGTGACTTCATCTTCGTAGTCGCGCCGCTTGTTGGTGTTATCCATGGTCACGAAGATGGTGTTGTTGTTGATCGGCTTCCAGTAGGACTTGGTGAGCAGCGAAAGGTAATTGAGAGCGTCCTCCACCGTCGAGTTGGTGAAGGTGACGGTCTGCTTTTCCTTGGGACCGGAGGCGAGGTATTCCGGGTCGTACAGAACGTTGATCCCGGCGTTCAAGGCCAGCGTATCGAACAGGACCTTGGGCGTCTGGTTGATCATCTTGAAATCCTGTAACGTGGGCTTCAACGGCCGCAGTTCAGGAACGGGAAGCAGCCGGTTAATACGATCCTCAGTGTCCCTATTCGCCACCTCCGAGGGCGTTAGCCCCCGCACTTCCGGCGGCGCTTCGGCGCCGGTCTGCTCCACCCTTCGGCGCTCGCGTAGGATCATCTGCTGAGTGCGAATGATTTCCTGCTCCGCCAGGGTGGAAGAGGGATTCATGGCGAAAGCTTTCTGGAATTCCAGGAGCGCTTCGCCGAGCCGGCCCTCGGCGCGGGTCTTGGTGCCGTTAGTGACGTGCATGGACGAGGCTTCGAACCGGGCCTTCTGCGCGGCCATCTGGTAACTCAGATCGCCGGGATCTTCGGAGAGCGCCTTTTCGTAATCTTCCAGCGCGGCGTCCCATTCCTTCTTTTCCTCATGGGCGCGGCCTTCCGCCAGGTATTTGTCTCCCTTGCGGGTCTTGGCTTCCAGCGGAAGCATCGGGCCAATCATGACGGCCGTCATGAGCACCGCCAGGAAACGGTTGAAACGAAGCATGTTAGGTACTTTCCGAGGATTGCGGAGCGTGTGCATTACCATCCAATGGCATCGGTGACTGTTCGAGCTGCTAAACAGAATGACGCGAAAGGGCTGGGGAGCGTGGAATGGAAAATACCCGTCCGACCGCTATTTACGCTTGATTTCCTTGTCGATAATGGGGCGGATGGCGTCCAGAGCGAGGTCGCCCTCGTACCTCTTGCCGTCGATAAAGATCGTAGGCGTGCCGCTCACGCCGATCGCGTCGCCTTCCTTCTGTTCCTTGGCAAGGGATTGCCTGATCGCCGGGGAATCCCAATCCTCCTGGAAGCGCTTCACGTCGAGCCCGATCTTTTCCGCCATGGCGAGGATGTTCGGGCGCGAAAGGTGGGTCCGGTCGGCATACATGGCGTCGTGAAGCTGCCAGAATTTTCCCTGGCGCTGGGCAGCCAGCGCAGCTTCGGCGGCGAGCGCGGCCTGGGAGTGCATTTCCAGCGGGTATTGCTTGAAAACCAGCTTTACGTCGTTGGGATAGGCCTTGAGAACGGCGTTCAATTTGACGACCGCTACCGCGCAGTAGGGGCACTGGAAATCGGAAAACTCCACCACCGTGACGCGCGCATTCTGCGGTCCCAGCACCGGATCGCCGGCTACCGGTATGGTCACCGGGTCGTTGCGATGCATCAGGGGCGAAGCGTCGAGTGCGGCCATCGCGGCGGCTTCTTTCCCGCCTTTCTTGATAGACGCGACCACAATCGCCGCCAGCGACCTGCTATAGGAGCAGCCCGTGTCCTTCATCCGGCATTCGGCCATTTTCATGGCGCAGCCGCAGGGGCAGGCGTTGGTGCGGAGCACCTTCAGAGCCAGCGCTTTTTGCGCGGCGGTGAGCCCAGTGAAATCCACCGCCGGAAGGTCCTGAGTGGTTTGCCAATCCTGCGCGGCGAGCAGACTGGCGCCCAAGAGGCAGAGCAACAACCCCCTCACGGATGAAGAAGACATGCCTTCATTGTAACGGGGATTCTCCAGGGGGACTTGCAAAGATCCGGAATCCGCTTGCTCACGCGCGCGGCTCGGAAAGCGCGATCCACCGTTACAGGGCCGCGGCCGTGAGCGGTCCCGGTAGCGAATTCTGCAAGTTCCACTCCAGTGTATACTCACCTATGGAAAAGGAATCCTATTGCCAATGAAACGAATCCTGTTGAGTGCATTCTTGCTGGCTGGACTTGCCGCCGCCCAGGTGAAAATGGACGAGTTGAAAACCCCCAACTCCCAAAGTCCGAACGCCGATACCAAGGTCACCGTTAAGGGTAGCGAGATCCGGATCTTCTACCACGCCCCTTCTGTCCGCGGACGGAAGATTTTCGGCGGCGCCGGCGCGCTCCAGCCCGACGGCAGCATCTGGCGTCTGGGCGCCGACTATGCCACCATTCTGCACACCGACGCCGATCTGGATCTCGGTGGAGTATCGGTTCCCAAGGGCGATTACGCGCTTTACGCCGACCTCGACGAGGGCAAATGGAAGCTGATCGTCAACACGAAGCTGATGGCCGGCACGCGCCACATCTGGGGGATCAATCGGGATGGCAGTTCGACCGACGATCCGGCGACGGAAGTCGGCCGCGCGCCGATGATCATGGGGAAACCGGGTTCTGCGGTGGAAACCCTCAAAATCACGCTCTCGGAAACGGGCGGAAATAAAGGCAAACTGTTGGTGGAATTCGAAAACGTGATGGCTTCAGTGCCGTTTACGGTGAAGTAGACTCGCCAAAAGAAATTATTGGCCACGGATGGACACGGATAGTGTAGTGTCCAGGAAATAGATGGACAGGCGCAATCTGAGTCTACTTCGCCCCAACCGGCGCCCAGGGTGTTGGTAACCTCAAAGACGGTACCCAGCACGCGCTCGGTCAGCGAATCCAACTGATCTTTATCGGCGTTCATTGGCGTTTATCGGTGGCTAGAATCGATGTCGCGTCCTAGCGCGAAAGCTCTCCAGAAGATTCCTTACCCGCCGATGAACACCGATGAACGCCGATTTTGGCCGGCTATGCCGGATTCGACTTGTCCAGTCAAATCGTGGACACTAAACTAGCGCCCGGAAGCGTGCAGAAGTTCCTTGAGATACTTCTCCCAAACGGGAGCGACGAAGAAGGTGTAGTGGCCGCGCGTCTGCTCGGAGACCGGCAGCAGTATGAATTTCCCGTTCTTCACTTTCTGAATTCCGCGTTGCGCCACGTCCAACTCGCCGGAGGTTCCGGAAGTCGTCCTGTGCGTTCACCAGGTTCAGAGGCACTTCGATCTTGCCCAAGTCAGCCGCCGGCTTATAATTCCGCGAAGCGTCGTACTGATACATAAGATCGTTGGCATCGGTCGTCCTGAAGATTCTTGAATGGCAGGGCACACATCCGCCGTCGGGACGCGGGGTGCGGTGGCCTACTGCCCTCGTTCGCCATACTCCTCCAGCAAGGCGGAGCATGCCGGAGTCGGCTGTTGCGGTGTTTTCCCTAACTGGCGGACGTTTACGGCCACTGGCAGCCACTTGTGCCGCCAAGTGGTAGTGGTGCACATTTCGAGGGCTCCGCAATGCGACAGTTCGCGGGCGGCTTTGGGATCGGAATTAGCCGCTTCCGGCCAGAATCGGCCGCGAATGGCGGCCGTGCACGCCGGTCTCCTCGATACTTCGGGTTGATTCGCCAAACCGCTCGCTGCCAATAGGGCACAAAAGATTATCCGGCTCACGACCCTATTGTCCGCGAAAATGACCGCTAGATCAGCACCCGCGGTCCGGAACGGGACTAAGTAAGAGGCGATCCCGTACTATACCGTTGCTAAACTGAAGAGAGCCAGCCGCATGAAGCAAGAGGCCTCTTTTTTCGACAACCGCGAGCCTGTTTTGATCTACATCGCCAAGAAACTGCGCGATGCCACCCGCCTGGAGTCCGTGCTGACCGAAGCCGGTGTGGATTACGGTGTGGAAGCAGACGAGTACCGCGGGGGCGTGGTTTTCAGCAGCACACGCATCGGGGCCTTTTTCTACGTGCTCCCCGAAACCGTGCAGGCCGCGCGGGAAACCATGGAACGCGCCGGCTTCAAGCCTCACGTCGAGCTCGTGCCCGAAAAGTGACCTTAGGCCTTAAAAGCATTTTCACCGCGGAGTCGCGGAGACGCTGAGGAAAACAAAAGCCAAAGTCAGCACGGAGGGCGCAGAGGTGGCAGAGGCCGCGGAGGGCTAAGGGCTGGCAACACAGGCCACTCTAGTGAGGCTCACAAGCACCGCTCCCTTGCGGTCACGGCTCAGAACGGGGTGAAAATACGGAGCCGCGACCGCGAGGGAGCGGTTTATTCAGACGCACTGCACCTACCGCCCGCCGTCGCCGTCATCGTGCTTGTCCTGAAAAAGGCGATGCGCAGTTTCCGGCGAGCCGATCATCTTGAGCAGCGTTTCGATATTCACCGTCACTTCGATGACCGTCGCCTCATGGGGTTCGAAAGTGGCGATCAACATCCGCGTGGACTTGCCCACGTCGCCGGTCAGAATGTAAGTCGATTCGCCGGCCAGCCGCGAACGCGTTACCACCATGGGGTGCAGCCGGCCCGCGCAGACTTCATTCATGAAGCGATCCAGGTCTGCCAGATCGTCCCCTCCGGGGGCCGGGGGCAAGTCCTCGAAAACCGCCAGTTTGACACCGCTCGTGCCGGCGGGATGGGCTACTTTGACGACGAAATTGGCCAGGCCCATCAGCGGAATGTGGGTGCGTTTCACGCCATAGTGCGTCTCGACGGCGGAAACTACGCGGTCGAACTCATGGTCCGCGCTGTAAGCGGCGCCCGCCGCGGCCAGGAACAATGCCAGCAGTCGAGGACTCATTTCCCGTCCCTCCTCCAGCCGATGGAGCCTATTTCAAAATCGAATTTGGGAATGCCGAACTGCCCGCCGAGACTGGCCAGTTGCGCGGGATCGATGGTGCCCACCACGCTTACAATGGTAAGCTCCGTAGGCTCCGCGCAGAGCACTACGATGCCTCCCAAGTTGCCGTTGCCGCCGTCCTTAAAATAGACGTCGACATTCTCGCGGTCTTTTTTCGATCTGACCCCGACGATCCGCGACCATTGCGGCGCCTTCACCTGCGCGCGGATCTCTTCCAGGTCCGCCGGGTCGTATTGGCCTTCCCTGGAAAACTGGTAACTCCGCACCGTGATGCTCTGCAGACCGGCAAGGATCTTCTTGGCAGGAGCTTCGTCGCCGCTCTTATCGGAAAGGAACCTGCCGGCAAGTTTTAGCAGCGACGCGTCGAGAGTGACATCCACGGTTTCGTCGGCCTTGGCGGCCAGTTTCTCCAGGCTCGCGGGCATTTTGATGTCCTGCGCCCCTAGCGGTATCAGTGCGGTAAACAACAGAACGGCGGCGATTTTCATGATTCCTCCCGGTTTGTGAAGCATCTTACTCATAGGCAAGTACGCGTCCCGGCTGGACGGGAACGCAATTTCTTAAAGCCTGCTTCCCGGGTAAACTATATAGGAGCGTTTATGGACCTCGTGAGAGATCTGGGTACCGCACTGCAATCCGCCAGGGCACGCACCGATGAGTTGTTCGCATTGGTGAGGCCTGACGCGATCTACGATCGGCCCATCGCCGAACGCCATCGCATCATCTTCTATCTCGGTCACGTGGAGGCCTTCGACTGGAACCTGCTCCGCGGCTACCGGCCTGACGTTCGCCCGTTCCATCCCGAGTTCGACCGGCTGTTCGCCTTCGGCATCGACCCTCCGCCCGGCCAGTTGCCCGCCGACCAGCCGCGCGATTGGCCGGGCGTTCCCGAAGTGGAAGCCTATAACCAGCGCGTTCGCGCCCAATTCGATGCCGCGTTCGATGACCTGCCCGAGCAATTATGCCACGTGGCCATTGAACACCGCCTGATGCATGCCGAGACGCTGGCCTACATCCTGCACAATTTGCCGTACGAGAAGAAGCTGCCGCCGTGGGACAGCGCTCCCGCCGCCGGTTCGCACGAAGCGGTCCGGCCACGCATGGTCGACTTGAATGCCGGCAAAGTTCAATTGGGCCTGCCGGAAGGCCAGGGTTTTGGCTGGGACAACGAGTTTGAGGCGCATTGTGTCGACGTGCCCGCATTTTCCATCGGCAAATACAAAGTGACTAATGGCGAATACCTGGAGTTCGTCCGCGACGGCGCCGCGCCGCCTTTCTTCTGGCTCGACCGCGCCGGCGAATGGCGCTATAGCGGGATGTTTGCCGATATCGCCCTGCCGCTCGATGCTCCCGTCTATGTGACTCACGACCAGGCTGAGGCTTACGCCAACTGGCGCGGAATGCGTTTGCCATCGGAGGCGGAATTCCAACGCGCCGCGTCTTCCGGCAGCGTCTCTTCGAATGCCGATTTCCGCTACTGGGACCCCATCCCGGTGAATGCCGACGAGTTCCCCGGCGATGCCGGTCCGCAACAAACGATCGGCAACGGCTGGGAGTGGACCTCGACGATCTTCGGGCCATTTCCCGGGTTTGAGCCGATGCCGTTCTACACCAACTATTCCGAACCGTTCTTCGACGGAGCGCACTACGTGTTGAAGGGCGGGTCGCCGCGCACCGCCGCCTGCATGCTGCGTCCATCGTTCCGCAATTGGTTCCGGCCGGCGTATCCCTACATCTATGCCACCTTCCGCCTGGTGGCCTCATAATGCTCGCCCCCGCGATCGATAACGAGTTCGTGCGCGAGGCGCATACCGGGCTGAGCGGCTTCGGGCAGAAGACCCTTCCGTGCCGCTATTTCTATGACGCCGTCGGCTCGGCGCTGTTCGAGGCCATCACTCACCTGGCGGAATACGGACTCACGCGCGCCGACGCCCGCATTCTGGAAGCGCATGCCGCCGAAATCACGGCCTCGATTCCCGGTCCGCTGGCGGTGGCGGAATTGGGCAGCGGCAGCGGCATCAAGACGCGGGCCGTGCTGGAGAGCCTGCATTCGCGGCCAGGGCTGACGTATTTCCCGATCGATGTTTCCGCGACGGCGCTGGCGCAATGTGCCCGTGAACTGGAGCCGCTGGCGCCGGTGGCGCCCATCGAGGATAGCTATTTCGAGGGCATGCGCAAAGTAGCTTCCCGCCGGCGGGCGGGCGAGAAACTCCTGGTGCTCTTCCTGGGAAGCACGATCGGTAATTTCGAACCTGACGCCGCCGTCGAATTCCTGGGCGCGCTGCGCTCCGCGATGTGCCCGGGCGACGGCTTGCTGCTAGGTACCGATCTCGTAAAGCCCGTGGACCGCCTCCTGGCCGCCTATGACGATGCCGCCGGCGTGACAGCCGCATTCAATCTCAACTTACTGGCGCGCATCAATCGCGAATTGGATGGCAATTTCAATCTGCGCCACTTCCATCACGAAGCGCGCTACCAGGCGGAAGCACAACGCGTCGAGATGCACCTGCGGTCGCGGGACCGGCAGACAGTGCAAATCGGCAAGGCGGCGCTGACTGTCGAATTCGCGGCAGGCGAGACGATTCTCACGGAAGTGTGCCACAAGTTCCGCCGCGAGCAGATAGCGGGCCTGGCGCGGTCGGCGGGGTTACACCTGGAGCGTCAGTGGGTGGATGAAGAGTGGGGCTTCGCGGAGAGCTTGCTGAGAGTTTGATTCTAGTTCACCGCAGAGACGCAGAGGCGTTGAGAAAACAAGAAAGGTCAAAGTCAGGACCGGAGATCGCGGAGGTGGCGGAGGACGCAGAGGGTTCGGCTGCCGCATTCAGGCGTCTGCGCAACAGCTGCCGTCCATACGGAAATCTTCACGACGGCGACGACTTTTTCGGGGTCGGGTCTACAAGAGCTTGCTGACGGTTTAGTTCACCGCAGACGCAGAGGAACGGGTTGGTGCGCACAGCGGGCGGAGGCCGCCAAAATCGTTTTTTCCGGGGCGAATCCGATAGGACTTTAGACCCGTCAACCCTGCGACTCAGCGTTCTCTGCCACCTCAGCGCTCTCCGGTCTTGGCTTTGCATTTTTTGTTTTCCTCAGCGCCTCTGCGTCTCAGCGGTGAATATTCTGTGGCAAATCTCCCTATTGACACCAATCGCAATTTGCAATATGCTAATCACATATTGCGATATGACGCTCGGTGAAAAGTTGCGCTACCTGCGGGAGGTGGAGGGTACCCTCCGCGGACTCAACCGCGAGCTCTCCCAGTTGGAGCTCGCGCGGCTGATTCAGAAGGAGCAGGCAAAATCCATCAGCCAAAGCTATCTCTCGCAGATCGAGAGCGGCGCGCGGCCGCACCTCACTAATTCTACGCGCATGTTGCTGGCGCGGTTCTTTAAAGTTCACCCCGGCTATCTGGTGGACGACCCCGAGGGCTTTCAGAACGAACTCATTTCCGATATCGGCGCTCTCGAAGACAAGCTGGATCTTTGGCTGGTGAGCGGCGCGGAACGTTTCAGCCGCGAACCGGAGCTGCATCACGCCCTGCTCACCATCGCGCGGCACGACGATTCGCGCATGTGCCTGGTGTTGCTGGCCAATATTTTGGATAACCCCGGGCTGGCGGAGCGCCTGCTGGAAGTACTCAAGCCGGCGCCCCCAGCCCGCAAATCGAAGAGGCGGTCATGACCTGGTCGGATTTTTATCTCATCTGTTTCTTCCTCGGCTTGGGCCTCAGCGCGTTGGCGATGCTGGCCAGCTCGGTGCATTTGCATATTCCGCATTTGCACTTGCACCACGGCATCCATCTGCCGCACGGCGGTTCGGGCGCGCGCGGCGAGACGCCCTGGTTCAATTTTGGAACCCTGTCCGCCTTCCTTGCCTGGTTCGGCGGCACAGGGTATGTGTTGGAGCATACCTACCACGTGTGGGCGGTCGTGGTCGTTTTCGTGGCCGCGCTCAGTGGGTTCGGAGCGGCCGCCGTGGTCTTCTGGTTTGTGGCCAAGGTGCTGATGGCCGATGAAGTCCCGCTCGACCCTGCCGATTACGACATGGTCGGGGTCCTGGGCAAAACCACCATTTCGATCCGCCCCGGCGGCACCGGCGAGCTGGTGTTTACACAAGGGGGCACGCGTCACGTGGCGGGCGCCCGCAGCGAGGATGGAGCCGCTATCCCCAAGGGAACCGAGGTGCTGGTCACCCGGTACGACAAGGGCATTGCCTATGTGCGTCCTTTTGCCGAGGCCCTGGGCGAGGATGAATCGCGAGTTTCGGAGGATGAGGCTAACTCTCATCCCCGGGAGAGACGTTCCACTTTATGAACCTCAATAACACTGTACTGATGTTCGTCGGCGGCGGTTTGCTGACGATCCTGTTCATCATGGCGGTTTTTGCCAAGCTGTACCGCAAGGCGGGACCGCACGAAGCGCTCATCGTATACGGCTTCGGCGGCACGCGGGTCATCAAGGGCCGCGGCACGGTAATTACTCCCATGGTGCAGTCCTGCCGTGGGTTGTCGCTCGAGCTGATGTCGTTTGACGTCGCGCCGAAACAGGACCTCTACACTCGCCAGGGTGTCGCGGTCACGGTAGAGGCCGTAGCGCAGATCAAAGTGAAGTCGGATCCCGAGTCGATCCTCACTGCCGCCGAGCAGTTTCTGACCAAGTCGCCAGACGAACGCGAAGGGCTCATCCGCCTGGTAATGGAGGGTCACCTGCGCGGCATTATCGGACAACTCACGGTGGAAGAAATCGTGAAGCAGCCCGAAATGGTGGGCGACCGTATGCGGTCCACCTGCGCCGACGACATGAACAAGATGGGGCTCGAAGTGATTTCGTTCACCATCAAGGAAGTCCGCGACAAAAACGAGTACATCACCAATATGGGCCGGCCCGACATAGCGCGCATCAAGCGCGATGCCGACGTAGCTACCGCGGAAGCCGACCGCGATACCGCCATCCGCCGCGCCGTAGCATCCCGCGAAGCCGCCGTCGCCAAAGCGCTGGCGGACCAGGAACGCGTGCTCGCCGAAACGCTCTCGCAAGCCAAGCAGGCGGAAGCGCAACGCGACCTCGAAGTGAAAAAGGCCGAATATCTGGAGCTGGTGAAGAAGCAGCAGGCGCAGGCCGACAAGGCTTACGAAATCCAGGGCAACATCATGCAGCAGAAGGTGCGCGCCGAGGAAGTCACCATTCACCAGATCGAGAAGGAACACGAGGTGCTGGTGCAGGACGCGGAAATTCAGCGCCGCGACCGCGAATTGCAGGCCACCATCGGCAAGCAGGCCGAGTACGAACGCAGGCGCATCGAAACCCTGGCGGAAGCCGAGAAGTCGCGACTCACCATGGAAGCGGAAGGACACGCCGCCGCCATCCGCGCGCAGGGCGAAGCCGAAGCCGAAATTATTTTCAAGAAGGGCGAAGCCGAAGCCAAGGCCATGAACGTGAAAGCCGAGGCCTACCAGGAATTCAACCAGGCGGCTATTGTCGACAAACTGATCAGCAGCATGCCCGAGATCGTGCGGGCCCTGGCCTCGCCGCTGGCCAACGTGGACAAGATCACTATCGTATCCACGGGCAATGGCGACTCCGCGGGAATGCACAAAATCACGGGTGATATTACCCAAATGGCGGCGCAGATTCCCGCGCTTTTCGAGACGCTCTCGGGCATGCCCCTGAGTGAACTCTTCGCGAAAGTACGGTTGATCGGCGACAAATCGCCCACGCCCGGGGATACGGCAAAGGGCACTAACACAGCACCGCGAGCATAAGCGAGCGGCCTTCGAAGGGAGAAACACATGGCACTTTTAGAACGAGTCTCAACCTTGATTCGCGCCAATCTCAACGACCTTGTCGATAAGGCCGAAGATCCGGAAAAAATGATCAAGCAAGTGATCCTGGACATGCAGAACCAGCTGCTCCAGGTCAAGACCCAGGTAGCTATCTCTATCGCCGACCAGCACGTTCTCGAGCGCAAGTTCAAAGAGAGCGGGGAAAGCGCCCAGCAATGGGTGCACCGCGCCGAGCTCGCCGTCGACAAGCAGGACGACGCGCTGGCGCGCGCGGCGGTGGAGCGATCCATGAGCTACCAGTCGATGACCGAGAGCTTCCGCCAACAGGTGGAAGATCAAAAGACGCAGGTCGAAAATCTCAAGACGGCGCTCCTCAAGCTGCAACAGAAGCTGGTGGAGGCCGAATCGAAGAGCGACATGCTGATCGCCCAACACCGCCGGTCGCGCGCCCTCGGCAAAGCTACCGACGCGAGCCGCACCATCGGCGACCAATCCAACGCGGCGGCCTTCGACCGCATGAAGCACAAGGTGATGCACACCGAGGCGGCCACGCAGGCGAAGTCCGAACTGCTGGCCGATAATGTCGACGATAAGTTCGCCGCCATGGAGAAGCAGGACGAGATCGAACGGCTGCTCAACGATATCAAGTCGAAGCGCAAAGCTGGGTAACCGTTGTCAGCCTGTCACGGCTCTCAAATCGATGCAGAAGCTCTTCCACTTCGATTGCGCGCAGGAGGTGTATCAGGCCGACGCCTGCGTGATCTCCTGCTTCGATTTCCGCTTCGATATGCAGCTTCGCAAGTTCCTGAAGCGGCGTGGAGCGGCGGTTTACGACCATGTCAAGATTCCCGGTTCGGTGAAAGCGGTGGTGGCGCCGGACCGGGAGTCCGACCGCGATTTCGTGCTCGCCATGCTGCGCACTTCCATTCGTTTGCATGGTCCACGCCGGCTGATACTTGTCGGCCATAATGACTGCGGCGCGTATCCGGGTGCGCCCCCGGAAGTTGTTACCGCGGACGTCGTTAAGGCTGCCGCCTATTTCGCGAGCGTCGAGCCCACGCTGCAGATTGAATCGTACTTCTGCGATTTCGACGGAGTCTACGGGCTGGGGACAAGCTGAAGCAGAGCTGAAGCATGTCCCACTAGATTTTCAGCGTCCCCACAATCTCGCTTACATCCGCCACCTTTTCGCGCCGCAGAAACTCCGCCAACTCCCCGGCAATCCGCACCGGCGATCGGGGATCCCAGAACGTCGCCGTCCCCACCTCTACAGCGCGCGCTCCAGCAATCAGGAATTCCGCCGCGTCCTCACCGCTGGCGATGCCGCCGAGCCCGACTACTGGTATCTTCACCGCCCGCGCGGCCTGATACACCATGCGGAGCGCGATCGGCTTGATGGCCGGCCCCGAGAGTCCGCCGAAGCCCGCGCCGATCCGCGACTGGCGCGTGTGCGCGTCGATGGCCAGCGCGACGAACGTGTTCACCAGGGAAATGGCGTCGGCGCCGTTCTCTTCGGCCGCCCGCGCCAGCGGCTCGATGGTGCTCACGTTGGGCGACAGCTTCACGATCAGCGGACGCCGCACCGCGCGCTTTACCGCCGCTACCACCTCGCCCAGCAGGGCCGGATCGCTCGAAAAGAAGATGCCGCCGTGCTTGGTATTGGGGCAGGAAACGTTCAACTCGTATCCTGCCAGGCCGGAGTGGTCTTCCAGTATGCGCGCCACTTCCACGTAGTCGGCCACCTGATAGCCGAACACGTTGGCGAAAACCGCCGTCGAAAATCGCGCCAGCGCGGGGAGCTTCTCCGCGGCGAACGCCCGCGCTCCGATGTTTTGCAGGCCGATGGAGTTGATCATGCCCGCTTCCGTTTCGTAGACCCGCGGCGCCGGATTGCCCTCGATGGGCTCGCGCGAGAGCCCCTTCACCACCAGGCCGCCAAGGGCGTTCAGGTCCACGAGCTTCTCGAATTCCACCCCGTACCCGAACGTCCCCGATGCCGCCAGCACGGGATTGCGCAAGGTAACGCCGCAAAGATTGGTCTCGAGAGAAGGCGCCAGGCCGCCGGTCATCAGGCGAGAGCCTCGCTCAGTACGCGCCCGATCGAGGAGGAAGGCTCCGCCAGTCCCAGAGCTCGCGCCAGCGTCGGCGCCAGGTCCACCGCCTCCACCGGAGCGTCGAAGACTCCCGCGCGGAATTGCGGCCCGTAAAAGAACAGCGGCACGTGGGTGTCGTAGTTGTAGAGCGAGCCGTAGGAAACGCCCCGTCCCGCGCCAAACTCCTCCACGTACTCCGGGCGGTAGCTCAGCATGGCGTCACCCGAACGTTTGGCGTGAAAACTGTTCTGGAAACGTTTTCGCCACGCGTCGTTCTCGGAGCAACCGCCTCCGGCGGTGTAATAACCCGCTACCGCGGGGTGCGCCAGCGCCGCATCGGCTGCCAGCCGCCGCACCGTTTCGGCGCCGCCGGAAGTGGCATTGCGATCGAGATACAGGAACGGGTAAAGATACTTCTCCAGATGCCGCCCGGTATCCCGCAGCGCGGTCTCCACCATCTGCGCCACCGAGTCCCCGCCTACCGCCATCCTCGCCCTGGCGTCCTTGGGCGGCTCGGGAGGAGCGCCATGCGCCGCGCACACCACCAGATTGAACCCGTTCTCGCCGACGGTCTTGGCAAGCTGATTCCCTAGATTCTCGATGCGCAGATCGAGGTTCAGCAGCATCTGATTCATGAGCGGCGAGTCGGCCCCGGTCTCATATCCCAATTGCGCCGAAGCGCCGTCGACCACGCACAGCAGATCCGTGGTATTCCCCAGCCCGTAGCGCTCGCGCACCAGCAGGTCGGCCGTCATTTCGAACTCCGCCGTCTGGCCGAAAGGCGAGCCTTTGTAGAGCGCCAGAAACTCCAGCGGATGATTGGCGTCGTAGTGCAGCTTCCGCAGCGGAGGCGCGTCGGCCGCGGCGTTCAGCGCCATCCAGTTGGCATCGCGCACGCTCTCTGAGCCTTTCGCCCGATTGTGCTCATCCAGCCAGTCCGGCTGCGTGCCCGAGCACGTGTATTGGCCACGCTCGTCCAGGAAATACAGGTGAGCCTCCCGCGTTCCCGCGAAGAGCGCGGCTTCCGCCCGCGCCATGGCCACTACCGCGACCCGCATTCCGGCACTCGCGGCCTGGGCGGCGAGCGTGGTGGCGAGGAGCGCCTCGTCGGAAGCTCGCACCACCGAATGCGCGGCGGAATCCCACCACGAATCGGCCACGATGCCATGCTGCGCCGGCCAGGCGCCGGTTGCCAGGTTGGCCAGCCCGCAAGAGGGAAAACTGCTGGACAGCTGCTGGCAGCCGGTAAACCAGGCGCCCTTCTCCGCCAACCGGCGAAATCCGCCCGCGCTCAACAGCGGCCATACCGTCTCCAGGGCGTCGGCGCGCAATTGCCCGACGGCCAACAGCACGGTTAGCTTTGGTTTGCTAACCGCCGGCCAAGCCCTTGCCGCGAAAGCGCCTAGAGCGATTGCGCCAAAGTTTCTGCGGCGAATATCCATAAAGGGAGTGTATCATTCGACGAAAGTAGTGTTATAGTGGCGTTTTAATCGAATCGATCTGTACCGGGAGTTCTGGATCTTTCCGTCTCGCGGGGCAGAGAGGGGATGATGACAGACGAGAAAAGCATCCTGGGGTTGGCTACGGTTCGCCGCAATCGCGGTATCACCCTGCAACAGATCTCGGAAACCACCAAGATAGGCGTCCGTTCGCTCGAAGCTATCGAAACCGGAAATTTTCGCGTGCTCCCCGGCGGCATCTACGCGACCAGCTACATTCGCCAGTACGCACGGGCCATCGATTACCCCGAAGACGATATTCTGGAAGTCTACCGCCGCCATCTGGCCCAGCCGGCGGCGTCGCGTCCTGCCCGCGATGGGAAGTACCCGGGCGGTCTCCGCCCCGATTACACGCCGGCCGGTTCGTAAGACTGCGTCGGCCGGCCAAAAACATTATTGGCCACGGATGGACACAGATGCACACGGATAAAACCAAGCATTTTCTTATCCGTGTGCATCTGTGTCCATCCGTGGCTAATTTGCCTTCTTAGCCGCCATCTTCGTGGCGAACTTCGCCACGTTGACGATCGCCCGCTCGTGAGTGCCTTCCCCGATCTTCTCCGTTTCGTCCCACGCTTCGACACGAAACTCCACCCGCCGCTCTCCGACCTTTGTCACTTCGGCGCGAAATGTCACCGTCGATCCCATCGGCGCGGCGGCCAAATGCGCCACATTCACGTGTGTGCCGACGGTGTCGTAACCGGGATCAAGCAGCGGGAAGACGGTATTCCGGCAGGTTCTTTCCATGAATCCGATCATGTGCGGCGTGGAAAGGACGCGCGCCCCTTCGTTCCCCAGAAAATTGATCGCCACCTCGCTGGTGACCAGCAGTTTCTCTTCGCTGCTTGTTCCGATCGGAATGTTCGCCATCGCCTCATCCCCGCGTTTGCGGGTTTCCGCCATATCCCTAGCGGGCTCTGGGGACAATATACCATTCACCCTAGGTATAATCGAATCGTGCGTCTGTTTTCTTCCCTCCTTTTGATCGTGTGTCTCGCCGGCTGTCAGCGCGGCGGGGCAAATGACACTGGCGCGGTGCGCCAGGCTGTGATCGATCGCCTTGCCAAGGGCGGCTATAACGTCTCCGGAATGGACATCCAGGTAGCCTCCGTGAAATTCGACGGCGACAAGGCCGATGCCACAATTTCATTGACCGCCAAGGGTCAGACCGGGGCGCCCCCCATGAACCTTCCGTACCACCTGGAGCGCCAAAGCGGCAAGTGGGTGGTCACGGGTCTTGCCAAGGGGGGTACTCATGGCGGCGCGGTGGATCCCAACGCGGCCACCAATCCGCATGGCGGCGCAATGCCTCCGGCCGCCGGCGGAGCCGACAACCCTCACGGCGGTATGCCTCCGGCGAGCGGCGCGATGCCGTCGCCGAAGGACTTGCCGCCCGCAAAGAAGAAATAATGGAATGAAGTGCGTTGCTATTCTGGGAGGCGGTCCGGCGGGTGCATTCGCCGCAGCTCAGCTGGCATCGGCCGGTCTCTCGGTCCAGCTTTTCGACGAAAAGCTGGCGTGGGAAAAACCCTGCGGTGGCGGCCTCACTTATAAGGCATACAGCCAATATCCCTTCCTTCTGGACAACCCCACCCCGAAGCGCGAAGTCCGCGAGACCATGCTCTCCGCGCCCAATGCCGGCGAAGTTACCCTCAAGCTCGACGAGCCGCTGCTCATCTATTCGCGGTTCGATCTCAACCGCCTTCTGCTCGAACGTGCCGAACGCGCCGGCGCGCAGATCGAGAAAGCCCGCGTGCTCTCCATGGAGCGTACCGCCTTCGGCTGGCAGCTGCGCACCAGCGGCGGGACGGCCACCGCCGATTTCTGCATCGTGGCCACCGGGGCCCGCAACCCTCTGCGCGACGTCGGCACGCAACTGCACGCTCAGGACACCATGTCCGCCCTCGGATACTACGTTCCCGGCACGCAGGCGCGCATCGATATTCAGTTCCTGCCGCACCTGGAAGGCTACATCTGGGTCTTCCCAAGGTGCGGCCATCTCTCGGTGGGGATTTGCGGCAAAGGTGAAGCTGCCGGATCGCTGCGCCGCCGCCTGGAACTTTACATGACGCAGCACGATATCTCCTGGAAAGACGCCACTTTCTACAGCCATCTGCTGCCCTCGCTGGACGCCTCTTCGTGGCGTGGCAATCGCGTCTCGGGCGATGGCTGGATGGCGGTGGGCGACGCCGCCGGCTTGGTCGATCCCATCACCGGCGAAGGCCTGTATTATGCAATCCGTTCGGGCGATCTCGCCGCCCGCACTATCCTTGAGGACGCCTGCGCCCCCGCTGGCCTGCCCGCCGCCTACCGCACTCTATTGCGCCGCGATTTTGCCGGCGATCTGGAATTCGGCTCGCGCCTCGCCAAACGCGTCTTTCTCGGCCGCTTCCTGCTCGGCTCGGTGCCCGCCCGCATGGTGCAATTCACTCGCCGCAGCCCGCGATTTGCCGCTATCGTTCAGGATCTCTTCTCCGGCAAGCAGCCCTACCTGGGCTTGAAGCGCCGCCTGCTTCGCAATCTGAACGGCAGCCTCTATGACATCGGCATGAGCCTCGGCTTCAGCCGCATGGTCCCGCGTAAAGGTCCCGCATGACCCACACACAATCCGAAGAACTCTTCCGCCGTGCGCAGGAGATCATCCCCGGCGGCGTCAACTCCCCGGTGCGCGCCTTCCGCAGTGTCGGTGGCAAGCCGGTGTTCATCGCCCGCGGCCAGGGGTCGCACATCTTCGATGTCGATGGCAACGAATACATCGATTACGTCGGCTCCTGGGGACCGCTGCTGCTCGGCCATCGCCATCCCGCGATCCTCGAGGCCCTCGAGCGCGCTCTCACCATCGGCACCAGCTTCGGCGCCCCCACGGCACAGGAAATCGAACTGGCGGAGGCCATCTGCGATGCCGTGCCCTCCATCGAAATGGTGCGGCTGGTCAATTCCGGCACCGAAGCGACCATGTCCGCCATCCGCGTGGCGCGCGGATTCACCGGCCGCGATCTCATCGTAAAGTTCGAAGGCTGCTATCACGGCCATGTCGATTCGCTGCTGGTGAAGGCCGGCTCGGGGCTCGCCACGCTCGGCATTGCCGACACCCAGGGCGTTCCGAAAGCGTTCTGCGATACCACCATCGCGTTGCCGTTCAACTCGACGGAAGCCGTGGAAGCGGCATTCCGCACGCATGGCGACCGCATCGCCGCCATCATCGTCGAGCCGGTGGTGGGGAATATGGGTTGCGTACCGCCGCTGCCTGGCTATCTGCAATTCCTCCGCGAGGTGACTCAGCGCTACGGCGCGCTCCTGATTCTGGACGAAGTGATGACCGGCTTCCGCGTGGCTTTCGGCGGCGCACAACAGCGCTTCAGCATCGTGCCCGACCTTACGACGCTCGGCAAAGTGATCGGCGGCGGCCTTCCGGTGGGCGCCTATGGCGGCCGCAAGGACATCATGAGCAAGGTGGCGCCGGTGGGCCCGGTCTACCAGGCAGGTACGCTCTCGGGCAATCCGCTGGCCGTGGCCGCGGGGCTCGCCATGCTGCGCTATCTCAAGGCGCACCCGGAAATTTATCGGCAGTTGGAAACCCGCGCTGCCGCGCTATGCGCCGATGTTCCCGCCGGCATCACCGTGAATCGTGTGGGCGCCATGTTCACTTTCTTTTTCCATCCGAGTCCGGTGACCGATTGGGAGTCCGCCAAAGTCAGCGACACCGCGCGCTTCGGCCGCTTCTTCCGCGCCATGCTCGACCGCGGCATTTATCTGGCGCCCTCGCAATTCGAGGCGGCATTTCTCTCCGCCGCGCACACCGATGAGGACATCGCCAAGACGGTGGCCGCCGCCAAAGAGTCCTTTCAAATCGCGATGGACTCTTCTGCGAGTTGAGGAAAGACATTATTGGGCCACGGATGGACACGGATTCACACGGATAAAACCAGGTTCTTTCTTATCCGTGTGAATCCGTGTCCATCCGTGGCCCAATTTGTTCTTGCGCTGGAGTGGCCTCGTCCCAGCCGCGATGCCGCGGGCTATAGTAAGCGGTAAGGAGAACACAGTGGATCGAGAGTCACGGCCGGCCGGGTTCAGCCGGCGAGCGTTTCTTGGCGGCGGTGCGGCAGCCGCACTGGCGGCGCCGGTCGCGGCGCGAGCCGCCGGAGCGAACGAGAAGATCGCGATCGGCATGATCGGCCTCGGGATTCGCGGAAGTCTCTTGCTGGAGCGGCTCTACTCCGGCAGTAAGGACACGGCCACGGTGTCGGCCATTTGCGACGCCTATACCGGCAACCTGGCGAAGGCGGCCGCGCGCATCGAGAGCCTGGATGGCGGAACGCCGAAGCGGTATGCCGACTACCGGGAGCTGCTGGGCGACAAGAGCATCGACGCGGTGATCGTCGCGACGCCCGAGCATCTGCACGCCACCATGCTGATCGATGCGCTCGCGGCCGGCAAGCACGTGTACGTCGAGAAGCCGCTGGCACACACGATCGAAGAAGGCGAGAAGATTTTGCGGGCGGCCGCGAATTCCAAATCTGTGGTACAGGTGGGCACACAGAATCGCAGCAATTCGCTCTATGCGAAAGCCAAGGAGATGGTGGCGGCGGGGATGATCGGCGAGGTGCACTATACGCGCGCGTTCTGGTACCGCAATTCGCTGGACGATGCGCCGGCGTGGCGCTACGCGATTCCGGCCGACTCCAACGAGCAGAATACCGACTGGGCCCGTTTCCTGGGGGACGCTCCCAAGCGGCCGTTCAACAAGCCGCGATTTTTTCAGTGGCGCCTCTACTGGGATTATTCCGGCGGAATCTCGACCGACCTGCTGGTTCATCAGACCGATATCACGCAGTTCGTGCTCGGCAAAGCGGCGCCGGTATCCTGCATGGCGTCAGGCGCGATTCTGCGGTGGACCGAGGACGACCGCGAGGTGCCCGACACGCTCAGCGCGATTTTCGAATATGCCGGCGGATTCCATCTGAATTACAGCTGCTATTTCGGCAACGATCGTTTCGGATACGGCGAGCAGTTCATGGGGAACGAAGGGACGATCGAGGTGCTGAATCGGCAGTATCTGAACTTTTACCCCGAGAAGTTCGGCGGGAAAGCTCCCGAGCGGGTGGCGGCGCGGAAGGAACTCAGTATGGCGCTGCCGGGGAACGATTCCAAGGCGGTGGAGGCGCACATTCGCAACTTCCTGGAGGCGGTGAAGGGACGGGAGAAAGTGATCGCGCCCCTGGACGCGGGCCAGCGGGCGAATGTCTCGGGTCACCTGGCGACGCTATCGTTCCGGCGGAATCAGAAGGTGTTCTGGGATGAGACGGCGCGCGCGTGGCGCGGATGACGCCGCGCCGCGTCTGCGTAGCTTCCGAGACCTACGAGCAATCCCAGTGCGAAAACGGTCCAACTGAAGGGACGCGGTAAGCCGGCGCTCATGACGTTCCGGTAGTCCATCGCGAAGGTCAGAATAATCACGGCGGCGCCGCCCAATATGCCGATCCAATGCGCGAGTCCAATGCGGACCGGTTCCGCACGGGCCTCGCGCCGAAGGTGCCATACTCCGGCGACAATCATCGCCAGGGAAACCAGCGCAGGCGCCAGTACGGGTCCGACCCACGGTACGGGGATGAGGAACAGGATGTCCCAGGTGAAGATGGACGCCGGCCAGCCGAGGAGCAGTTTCAGAAACAGATAAAAGGCGATGTCCCAAACTCCGAAGGCGACCACGAACGCGGCGGCCCACTCGCCGGCATTGCGCGCGACCGCCAGCGCGATGGCTGCCAGCATGACGAGGGTCGCGGCCTCGCGGCCGACTTCCGTCACGAGCGTGTGTGTCTGCTGAGTCCCGGCGGCTCGCAGCTGGTCGAGCGTAAGCAGGGGGAAGAGTTCGTCGGGCGGGCGGGTCGGATAAAAGCGCAGTCGGGCGGGCTCATGCAGAAGGCGTAGGTAGCTGACGACGGCGGCTTCCAGATACCCGAAGGCAGTGCCGAAAAGGAATAGAGCGAAAACGGTGCGCTTCCAGGGTATTCGGTGCATGACTTCAGACTAAAGGAATCGGCACGGGGATGTCAGGTCTCTCCCGTCTCGCGAAGCAGGCCGCTTCGGGCGAAGAGATCGCGATCGCCAAGATCGGCAAGCCGGTGGCGCGGTTGACGCGGTTATCGAACCGCAAGTCGGCCGCCCCGATCGGCGTGTTCGCCGGCAAAGTTCACATGGCGGAGGAATTTGACGCCATCCCCACGGAATTCGAGCCCTATTTGTGAGGCGCCCGATCTCGCTCGACCCGAACGTTCATCTGGGATTTGAACGACGACCGTGCGTTGACCCGAGGAATTCGGCCGGTCATGTCGTTAGCGCTTGGGAAATCGCCATCAAGCACCGAAGCGGGAAGCTGTTGTTCGACGTGCCGGTGGAGGCAGTGCTTTCCCGAATCCTGGATGGCACAGTTTGGCCGGTGTTGCCCGTGCTGCCAGCGCACATCCCCGAGTTGCTGGCCCTTCCGATGCATCGCCGCGACCCTCTTGACCGACTGCCGATTGCGCAAGCGCGCGCCGAAGGGATGGCCCTCGCCACGGCAGACTATCGACTGCGCAAATATCGCGCGCAGGCGGGAAGTAGCTATGCGCCCAACCGGGAGAACCGCCGTGGTTATTCGGCCGGCGCGGGTAAGCAGCGACGATCGGGGTCCGCGGCTGGACCTGTGGAATCGCGGAGCACGACCTCGGGGTCGATGACGACCTCGCCCTCCTTCATGGCATTTTCAGTCGAGAGCAGCGAACTGCAAATGATCTGGCCGATCCGATCCCGTGGAATGTGGACCGATGTCAAGGCCAGGTAACAGAACTGCGCCAACTCGACGTTATCGAACCCGGTTACCGAAACGTCCTCGGGGATGCGGAGTCCACGATCTCGCAGTTCGCGCATTGCGCCCACCGCAGTCAGGTCGTTCACACACACGATAGCAGTCAGGCGCGAATAGGCGTCCAGCAGCGTGCGCGTGGCTCGCCGGCCGCCCTCCAAGGAATCGGAGTCGGCGGCCGTCTGCACCTGAAGCCCGGGATACCGTTTTCGGGCCTCGATCACCACCTTCAACCGTTCGTCGATCGGCCCGAGCATGGAATGGTGCCCAACGAACCCCAACTCGCGATGGCCAAGGCTGTAGAGGTAGCTCACGAGTTTTTCCATCCCGCGTCTATAGTTCACGCGAATACAGGTTATATTCTTGCGCGGCTCGCCCACGTCGTAAAACACAACTGGAATACCGTTGCCGGTCAGTTCGTCGATCAACTTCGGGTCCATTTCGGAGACGATCACGGCGATTCCCCCGACGCGCCGCCCGATCATCAGCCGTACGCTGGCCACCAACTGTTCTGAGCGGTAGTCAGTGTTCGCCATGATGACTTCGTAGCCGGCGTGATGGGCGCCGGTTTCGACTGCCTTGTAGATATCCAGGAAGAACGGATTCCCAATGTTCGAAACGATCACCCCGATGCTGCGGCTCTTTCCGCCTGCGAGGCTGCGGGCGTGGAGATTGGGGTGATACTTGAGTTCCTCGATGGCTTTCATCACGCGCGTGCGCGTCGCAGTCTTCACGACGGAGACATTGTTCAGAACGCGGGAGACGGTCGCCGTGGAAACTCGTGCGCGTCTCGCAACCTGTTCGAGATTCATGGGGACCTTTGAATTGTATCAGGCAGTGCCCACCCTGCCGCCGCAGCTATCGCCAGCGAAGAGGCCATGCGTGTGGGAGAGCTTCACTGCAGTGGCCGCTCCGGCATCCGGACGAGTGGCGGCGGAGGCTCCTCTGCCGCCAGGCCCAAGGTTCCGGATGGCATCTTGCAACGCATGAAGTCGGTGACGCTGGGAGAGCCTGGGCGCAGTTACGTACCGCCGGCTTCAATCACGAATACGAGGACGGCTGGCTTTCCATCCATCCGGAAAAGGTGCTGGTGGGCCGGGCGCTCACCGCGCAGTGGCTCCCTGGCCACCCGGATATCCAAAAAGTAATCGAAGAGCAGGGCAAAAAGGATGGCCGCATCGGAGGGGAGAATGCCTGGCCGGTCGACATGCTACAGCCGGGAGATGTCTACGTATGCGACCACTTCGGGTTGAAGCAGGACGGACCCTCGATCGGGGACAACGTGGGCAATGCGATTTACGCCCGCAGCCACAACGGAATCGTTTACGAGGGCGCCGTGCGCGACATCAACGGCTTGAAGGAACTGGAGGATTTCACGTCCTTCGTTCGTTATTACGATCCCTCGCACCATTTCGGCAGTCTGGCCAGCGGCGCGCGGCTGAATTCCACCATGATCGGCATCAACACGCCGATTCGCATCGGGAAGGCGACGGTGATGCCGGGCGACGTGGTGCTGGGCCGCGATGGCGGGGTGCTCTTCATCCCTCCGCAAGTGGCTGAGCAGGTGGTGCAGTATTCGGAGATTACGCACCTGCGCGATCTGTTCGGCCATCAGAGGCTGCGCGAAGGCAAATACACGGCGGGCCAGATTGACGCCGCCTGGTCCGCGCCCATCGAGGCGGATTTCAGCGTCTGGCTGCGGGAGAACATCGATAAACTGCCGGTGGGTAAAGAACAAGTCGAGGAAATTCTGAAGCGCCGGCAGAAGTGAGGACAGGCCCCCTGCCTGGGCAAGCTGAAGCATAGCTGAAGCATGCCCCACCGCTGAACGCAGAATGGCCTTTGTGGGACATGCTTCAGCTTGTCCTGTTGGCTGGCACGATCTCTGAAAACGCATACATTTTGCCGCGATTGGAGGTAAACTGGCATCGCCACTCTCGAAAATCATGAACTACCGTTTCCTTGTTCTTTCCACCGCACTCCTTGCGAGTTCGCTCGCCAACTCAGGCTTACGCGCCCAGTCCGGGGCCGCCCTCACCGTCGATCTGAAGCAGCCGAAAGCCGCGGTCAGCCCCATGCTATATGGCCTGATGACCGAAGAGATCAACTACTCGTACGACGGCGGATTATACGCGGAACTGGTCCGCAACCGGACCTTCCGTTCCGACTGGACGGGGATTCTCGACTGGTTCCTGGTCGAGAAGGGATACGCATCGGCGAAGGTGTCGGTGGATAGTGAGAGCGGGCCGTCCGCGGCGCTAACCCGCAGCGCGAAGCTCGAGGTCACGAAGGCCGATGCCAACAGCCGGGCGGGACTCCTGAACGAGGGCTACTGGGGAATTGCCGTCCGGCCGACCACGCGCTACGCAGGGTCGTTCTACGCCAAGAGCAGCTCGCAAGCGCCGCTGCCGGTCCGCGTCGCACTCATCGCGGACCAATCCGGGCAGGTGCTGGCGAGCGCTTCCGTGTCTCTTACCGGCGCGGACTGGAAGCAGTACAAATTCGAGATGCGGTCCGGGCAGGTTACGCCTTCCGCCGAGAATCACCTGGAGGTGACAGTCGACCGCCCCGCAACGCTGTGGCTGCAACTGGTTTCGCTGTTCCCGCCCACTTACCATGACCGGCCGAATGGAAATCGCATCGACATCATGGAGAAGCTGGCGAAAATGCATCCCTCATTCCTGCGGTTTCCCGGAGGGAATTACCTGGAGGGAAGCAATATCGCCAGCTATTTCGACTGGAAGAAGACCATCGGTCCTCTGGTCGACCGGCCAACGCATCCCAGCACGTGGAGTTACCACTCCACTGACGGCATGGGTCTGCTGGAGTTTCTGGGGTGGTGCGAGGACCTGCGCATGCAGCCAGTCCTGGCGGTTTTCGCCGGCTACACCCTCGACGGAAAGGTAGTGAAGCCGGGTCCGGATCTCGATCCTTACGTGCAGGAGGCGCTGGACGAGATCGAGTACGCCACCGGAGGGCCGGATACCAAGTGGGGCGCGCTCCGCGTGCGCGACGGCCATCCTGCGCCATTCACGGTCCGCTACGTCGAAGTCGGCAACGAAGATAACTTCGACCGCGCCAAAACGTACGATGGGCGGTTCGCCCAGTTCTTCAAGGCGATCAAGGCAAAGTACCCGGATATCCAAGCGATCGCTACCATGCCTGTCACAGGCGTGACGCCCGACATCGTGGACGACCACTATTACAAGCGCATGGAGGGCATGTTTGAGGAGTCGAAGCACTACGATCGGGCCGACCGGAACGGGCCCAAGATTTTCGTAGGGGAATGGGCAACCCGGGAAGGAACCCCGACTCCGAATTTGGGCGCCGCGCTCGGCGACGCTGCCTTCATGACCGGTCTGGAACGGAATGGCGATCTCGTCGCGATGGCGTCATACGCTCCCCTGTTCGTCAATGTGAACCCCGGCGGAATGCAGTGGAGTTCCGACCTCATCGGCTACGATGCCTTGAACAGCTACGGCTCGCCGAGCTACTACGCGCAAGAGATGTTTGCATCGTGTGTCGGAGACCACAATGTGAACTCGTCGCTTACAGGCGCCGGCGAGAGATTCTTCTATTCGGCCACCGCTTCTCCGGGCAAGGTTTGCCTCAAGCTGGTCAACGCTACCTCCAGCGAGCAGCCGGTCACCATTACCTTGAGCGGTCTCGGCGCGGCGGGCCATACGGCTCGCGTCAGCACGCTGCGCGGAAATACCACCTGGGCGACCAATACGATCGAAGCCCCCAAGCGCATCGTGCCGGTGAGTTCCACACTTAATATCAGCGGCGAGCGCGTACCTTATGTGGCGCCGGCGTACTCGATTCAGGTGCTGGAAATCAATCTGAGGTGACGACGATGAAGAGACTCTGTCATGTCGTGACGATCGCGCTGGGGACGGCGATGTTGGCGCCGGCGCAGGTTAAGACTGATGTCCCTGCACCGGTGCCTGGCGCCAAGCCCGTGACGGTGGAGCATATCAAGATTCACGGCACGGCACTGGAGGGCAATCTGGAAGGCGACGCGGTGGACCGCGACGCGATTGTTTTCCTGCCGCCCAGCTACGCCGCCAGCAAGAGCCGCCGTTATCCCGTCGTTTATGCTCTGCACGGGTTTTCCATCGGCGCCGAGCAATGGTCCGGGGAAATCCATGTGCCGCAAACCATCGAGGGCGCCTTTGCGCAAGGCGCTCAGGACATGATTGTGGTGCTGCCCGATTCCAAGACCGTGCACAACGGGTCGATGTATTCCAGTTCCGCGACCACGGGCGACTTTGAGCGGTTCATTGCGCACGATGTGGTCGCCTATATCGACTCTCATTACCGCACCGTCGCCAACCGTACGAGCCGCGGACTGGCCGGGCATTCCATGGGCGGTTACGGCACGAGCCGCGTCGGAATGAAGCATCCGGACGTGTTTGGCAGCCTGTATATCATGAGCCCCTGTTGTCTGTCGGCCCGGGCCGCCGGGCCTGCTAACCCGGCCAACGAAAAGGCCCTGGAGGCGGTGAAGACGCCGGAGGATTCGGCCACTCTGCCCTTCGGACAGCGTGCTCAGTTGGCCTCCGCGGCGGCCTGGTCCCCGAATCCGAAGAAACCGCCGCTCTATCTCGATTTGCCCACGGAGAACGGAGCGGTCCGCCAGGATGTCATCGCCAAGTGGGCTGCCAACGCGCCCCTGGCGTTCGTCGACCAGTACATTGGCAATTTACGGCAGTATCGCGCCATTGCTATGGATGTAGGCGACCAGGACGGTCTGCGGATTGACGCCGGCAAGCTGCATGACATCCTGGATTCTTATGGCATCGCGAACACCTTCGAAATCTATCCCGGCACCCATACCAGCGCCGTTGCCGACCGCTTCCAGAATCATGTAATTCCGTTTTTCAGTAAGAATCTGTGTACGACAGCTAACTGCAAGTGAGTTGAGGAGCCCGGCCACCAGGAAGCAGGATGACGCTGGACCTGTCGCGAGACGCCACGTCTAGCGATCCAGCGCTGCGAAGCCTGATGACCGGGGCGCTTGCACCTCAGATATATCTGGCGGTGATGTTCTCGAGCAGTTCCTGATGTCCGGACCGCGGATGCGGAGCGATGCCCTCGGCCACCGCGCCGTCGGAAACCGTTTCCAACGTCATCTTGCCGTCGAGAATGGCACGGCCCGAATCGCTGTGCCATCCGGCATAGCGCTGTTTGACGATGTCCGCCAACTCGCCACGCTCGATCATTGCCGCCGCGTTGAGCAGGCCGCGCGCCACCGTGTCCACAGCTCCGATATGCCCGTAGAACAGATCGGCCGGATCGATGCTCTGCCGACGCACTTTGGCGTCGAAGTTATTGCCGCCGGTGGTGAATCCGCCGCCCAGCAGAATGCGGTACACCGCCATGGTGATCTCGCGAACGTCGTTGGGGAATTGGTCCGTGTCCCATCCGTTTTGCGGATCGCCGCGATTCATGTCGATCGAGCCGAAGGCGCCCAGCGCGACCGCGGTGGCGATCTCATGTTCGAAGCTATGTCCGGCCAGCGTGGCATGGTTCGCTTCGATGTTGAGCTTCACTTCCTTCTCGATTCCATTGGCGAGCAGGAACCCATAGACGGTTTCGACGTCGTGATCGTACTGATGCTTGGTGGGCTCGCACGGTTTGGGTTCGATCAGGATCGTGCCGGTGAATCCGATCTTGTGTTTGTGCTCGATCACCATCCGAAGGAAACGCCCGAGTTGCGCTTTCTCCTGCTTGATATCGGTATTGAGGAGCGAATCGTAACCCTCCCGGCCGCCCCACAAGACATAGTTCTGTCCGCCGAGCCGTTTCGTCAACTCGAGGCAGTGGCGCACCTGGGTTGCCGCAAAGCGGAAGACATCGGGATCCGGATTCGATGCGGCGCCCGCCATGTAACGGGGATGGCTGAACAGGTTCGCCGTGCCCCACAGCAACTTCACGCCGGTGGCGGCTATCTTGGCTGCCATCGAGTCGCCGATCCGCGCGAGGTTGTCCACGTGTTCGCGGATGGTATGCGCCTCGGCCATGACGTCCGTGTCGTGGAAGCAGAAATAAGGCAGGCCGAGGCGGGTGAAGAACTCAAAAGCTTCGTTCAGTTTGTGTTCCGCGTGCGCCTGGTCCATCGGGCGGCTATTCCAGGGACGTTTGAAAGTCCCGGGACCGAACATGTCGGCGCCCTCCGAACAGAACGTGTGCCAATAACAGACAGCCATTCGAAGATGGTCTTCCATCCGCTTGCCGAGGACGACACGGTCCTTATCGTAGTATCGGTAGGCGAGCGGGTTAACGGAATCGGCGCCCTCGAAGCGGATCGGGGGGATATCGGCGAAATACGACGTGGTCATTTGCTAGTCTCCTTGAATAACTCTTTCAACGGAAACCACCCTTCACCGCGGAAGCTCCGGCATCGATGCCTCAGAAACAGGTGTTCCATTGCGACGAAATTATGGTAGCGCTACCATGGCCGTCTTCGCAATGCCTGTCCAGCCGGTTTTTGCGTCCTCCCGCAAAACGGGCTATGGTGGGAGGGATGTCATCACGCAGTCAAATGGCCGTCTAGCGGATGTCCTCGCCACCGAGTTCCAAAATCACCATCGCCGATGTCGCGCGCCAAGCCGGCGTATCGCCGATGACTGTTTCGCGCGCGATCAACGATCCGGCGAGTGTAGCGGAAGTCCGGCGCCGCCGGGTGCTCCGGGCTATCGCGGCTCTCCACTATTCACCCAATCCCGCGGCTAGAGCTCTGGCCGGCGGCAAGCCGGTTCGCCTGGCGCTTTTCTATGACAATCCGAGCACAGCTTATTTGAGCACCTTCCTCCTCGGCAGCCTCGAAGCGGCCCAGCGGCAACATGCGCAATTAACGGTGATCAAGTGCCAGTCCGGCGCGGAGAAAAAGGCCGTTGCGGAGCTCTTGGGCGCCGGCGCGCAAGGAGTTTTGCTTCCCCCACCGCTCTGCGATTCCGCCAGGCTGCATACCTTGATTCGGTCCGCGGGCTTATTGAGTGTCTCGGTAGCCGGCGGAGCCCGTTTCGCCGAAACCCCTTCCTTTCGCATCGACGATTTCGCTGCCGCGGCCGCCATGACGCGCCACATCTTGGAACTCGGACATCGCAGGATCGGGTTCATCTGCGGAAATCCCGACCAGACGGCCAGCGCCGAACGCACCCGCGGCTACCGCTGGGCGCTCGCCGAAGCTGGAATAGAGGTGGACGAAGCGCTCATTGCGCAAGGTCTCTTCACCTACCGTTCGGGGCTGATTGCGTGTGAGGCGCTGCTGGAATTGCCGGATCCGCCGACCGCCGTCTTCGCCAGTAATGACGATATGGCGGCGGCCGCTGTGTCTGTCGCGCACCGGCGCCACCTGGATGTGCCCGCCGACTTCACCGTTTGCGGCTTTGACGACACGCATCTGGCTCGCTCCATCTGGCCGGAACTGACCACCGTTCGGCAGCCGATTTCAGACATGGCGCGTGCCGCCACGATGTTGCTGATCGACCTGGCCCGCGAGCGACGCCGCACTACAGCTCCTGAGTCGCGCGTGACTGAGTTCCCTTTCAGCCTGGTCCGCCGCGAGTCCGATGCTCCGCCGCGGCCGAAGCAGCGGCGCGACAAAGCACCGCGCTGATACGACGGTCTTCAGGAACGGCGACAGAGGCCGGGCTGTCGCCCGGCGGGGCCAGCTAAAGCATACCCCACGACTGTGGGATAAGCTTCAGCTTGTCCAGGCGAGCCAAGCTCGCCCCAGCCAGCGGTTCCTCACTGCTTCGCCGCAAACTCATAGATATTGATGCTATACCGCGGTAAGGTCAGCGATTCATGGCTAGTAATTCACGGCACGGGCCGGCACTCCCGGGCACCCTGCCTCATGGGTTCACAAGCGGTGAACCTGCATCTCAACAAGTCAGCGCCCTGGGGATCACACCTCCGGCGATCCCCAAGGCTCTGCTTCCACCTCCGATTTGAATTCGGTGGGTCTACGTCTTTTTAATGATCGTACTGGCGGGGGCGAATGGAACTAGGAAGGTGGCTAGGTAAACTACTAGCGCTGCCTGAGCCAAATCATTACCCATCTGCGCCAATCCCAATCTGTAGTTCGTTCATAGCCTGCGGACGACCCACACAATTAACACCACCACAATGATAGTTCCAACTAGTCCTAAGCCGAGCATTTCTTTACTCCTTTTTGAAAGAAATTAAAGCATCTTCACTGAACTTTCACCTCGAACCGCCGATAATGGCCAGTCCGATTGCCGGGCTCCGCGACCGGGGCAAAATAGGACGCCCATCGAACGGAATACGGCAGTTTTTGATGGTTCTTGAGCACAGTTGCCCTGATGCAGCCTTCGTCAGGGGATCTGTGCCAGGAGGGCTGGTGCCTCGACCATGCGGCCAAGTGGAAGCCATTGACGGTCGCACCGGCTGTTACCAGCGCCGCGATTGGCGATGCGCGCCGCCGCCGAGCCCGCCCAGATCGACGATCACGGCGATCAGCAGCCACAGCAGATTGATGCCCGCCGTCGGCATGCCGGTATTAAGCTCCCACGCGTATACCAGCGTGGTGAGCGGCAGGAACAGGAAGCCGAGTATCGGCAGGACCAGACCGCCATGGAATGCGCGCTGCAGGTAAGTCGAGTAGAACCACGTCAACAGCAGCGCAACGCGCGGAAACAGCAGAATTACGAGTATCAGGAAGCAAGGCATAATCAGTCTCCAACAGAGCAACACGGCCGCGCGCAGAGCCCCGACACCAGATATGCATGCCGGAAGCGTTCACTAAGGAGCGCGATGTTTTTCCCATGGGTCCGAAACAACGAGTCCTCCTTCAATCCTGTCGATTTCCCGGTGCAGCCACAGCTTGAGGGCCCCTTCAGCCTCGTTGGCATTGAGCGTGGCGAGAGTTCTGCTCTCCCCATCAAGCGGAATATGGTGACATGGGACATGTTCGCTTTTGTGCAACTCCGGGACATACCGGATGAGCATGCATTCAGCGCACGGATGAGCACACGACGGATCGCCGAAATTCAGACAGGTCAACGAGTCTTGGAAGGGAGATGTGGATTTGTATGGCGTACGAACGGAGCGGCCGTATCCGCCGTCTTCGATGAAGGCCAATTCGAATTTCAGCTTCTCCAGAAGTTCGCGGTTCTCGTTGGACATGAGTTCTTCTCCTAAGTGACGCTGGAACCAACCGGCCGGAAATGGAAGCTTGCAGACCGGACCGAATCAAACGCCGGAGTGCTCCAGATGCGAGATTCCCGCAATTGCTCTGGCCAACTCCTGAAATGTCAAAGCACGTCTCCAGGCCGCGCCCTTCAATGCCTTCCAGCAGGCCCGAAGCTAAGAAAAGCATTTCAGCGTCCTCGGCCGCACAGCACAATCCTTACCGTTTTCAGAAGAATTGCAGCGTCACAGCGGAAGGATTTATGTTTGGCGTAATAGAAGTCGTACTGCAACTTTTCGCAGGCATCTTCAACCGATGCTCCGTATCGGTACATAACCTGGGCCCACCCGGTAATTCCCGGTTTCAGGTAATGACGGAGGTTGTAAAAGGGAATCTCCTGGCCGAGCCGATCGACAAAGTAAGGCCGCTCCGGGCGGGGGCCCACAATGCTCATATCGCCGTTCAGCACATTGAATGCTTGGGGCATTTCATCCAGCCGAAACATGCGCAGCAGCCGGCCGACTCTGGTCACCCGTTCATCGAACTCCGCCGTCCACATCGGCCCGGCCTCGAGTTCCGCGTCGTGACGCATGGAGCGGAACTTGTAAATGATGAAGGTCTTTCCATGCAAGCCCACGCGGACCTGCCGGAAGAGCACGGGCCCATCCGAATCGACCTTAATAGCGACGGCGACGACCAGAAGCAACGGTCCGGCGAACAGAATCAGCAGCAGGGCGAACGTCACGTCAAAGCACCGTTTGAGACAGACGCCTACCCGGGAGCGGTTGAATCCATGCGTGTAGACAAACCACTGGAAATTCAATGCTTCCACCCAGATCTTGCCGCTGACCTCTTCGTAGAAATCGACTGCGTCGCTCACCTGTAAGCCGCGAAGCCGGGAATCCAACAGACCGGCAGCCAGTCTCTCCCGGCTCTGCGCGTCCAACTCGGCTATGACGACTCGGGAGACCTGGTTCTTTACCACCAGCTCGTTGAGTTCAGCAAGATCCACCGCTACTCCCCGGTCCGTCGAATTGTCGGAGTGACTCACTACGTGCGCGTCGCGCTTCGAGTAACCCATGCACCGGCCCAGCGCCCGATGCAGCTTCGCCGGTAACTCCCCGGTCCCGATTATCAGAACTTGTTCCACAAACTTCCCGCGAGTGGCGAGATGCCTAAGGCCCGCCCGCAAGGTAACTGGGAACAGGCTGATCAGCAGAGCCGTCGCGAGGGCGACATCGACTGGCGGAGACAATCCCGGAATCACGCGGAAAAGCAGAGCGGATGCCACGAGGCCTAAGAAGACACACTCTAAGTGGTCGATATAGAATTCCGCTGAGTTCGAGTTAACAAGCGATCGGTCGACGTTATTGAGGTGAAAGAAGAGCGCACATGTGCCGATCAGCACGAGAGTTCCTAGGCTGTGGCCGCCCCAGGCGGTCTGCAGGAACGCGAGAGCCAGCAGCGTCAGTTCCGCGGCGAAGAAGACTCCACGGGGGCGTGCGACGCTAAGGGGCCAAACCCTCAAGTGGGCCCTGGCGCGGGATGAGCTAACGCCAACCCATGCAGCATTGTCAACAGTAGCCGTAGCCATAGAGAATGGGTGTACCCGTAATGAGAGCAGGCCTTAGCGCGCTGGCCCGCCGGTCCGCTTGGTTCATCGGGAGCGAACCCGGATCATGACCCACGGTAGCAGGCGCTTCGATCGCCGTATGGTCACAAGTGACCACTAGCCCCGCAATACCTGCTAATTAGAGGTTTCAATGGGAAAGTGCTCCTATTTTGGCCTCAATCTGCGCGAGCGACGACACGGAAAGCCGGAGCGTGATCCTTTTTGATCAGCCGGGAACCGGTTCCCTTGTTATCTTCAGCGTGGGTGTCAGCTTAGGCGAACGCGAATAGAGGCTGCGGCACTATCGAGGCGCAAATGAGGAGACGAGTAAGTTGGAAACGGGCGGTGGTCCTAACAATTCTCTTATCGGCGAGCCCGCTCGTGGTCCCGGCTGCGGACATCAAGGTACCTGCCGGCACAGCGCCTCCAGAGTCCGAATATCGTATGGGTGCCGAAGATGTGCTCGAGGTATTCGTTTGGAAAGAGCCCGAACTCTCGACCACGGTCACCATACGCCCGGACGGCAGGATTTCGCTGCCGCTGGCAAGCGAACTGGAGGCCAGCGGCAAGACCGCGGCCGAACTTCAGGCGGAAATCACGGTCAGATTGAGCAAATATGTGGTCCAGCCCGTGGTCAACGTCATGGTCAAGCAGGTCAACAGCCTCAAGATTTCGGTCCTGGGTGAAGTCCGCCGGCCGGACGTTTACAGGATCAAGAATCGGGTCACGGTGCTGGACGCCATTGCCATGGCCGGAGGCTTCACGGACCTCGCCCGGCCGAACAAAGTGATTGTACTAAGGAACACGGCAACCGGTCCGCAAAGAATTAAGGTCAACATCAAACAACTCGTCGACGACAATAGCATTGCGCCATTCTTTCTCCAGACGCTGGATACGGTTTATGTTGAGTAAGTGGACGGGTTCGATAGCGGTGGGACGCTGGCTGTTACTCGCGCCGGGTGTGTTCCTGGTGCTTAGTCTGGCGATTCCGGCGCAGGCGCAGGACCGGCTCAATGGATTCTATCTCACATCTCCGTTAGGTCTGAGTTCCGGATATGACAGCCGCTTTGTGACTGGCTCGCAGTCGCTCAGTGACACCGTATCTCTTGTTACATCGCCGACTTTTTCCTGGTTCGACAACACGCATACAACCATGTTTTCCGTGGATTACCAATCGGAGTTTGAAGTCTTCTCCCAATATGGAAACCTGGATGCGTGGAACCATGCGGCCAATATGCATTTCCGCCAGCAAATCACTTCCAGGTTGAGTGTGGACGCCGCCGATTCCTTTCTCTCCACGATGGACCCGACGCGCGTGTTGATCAACAGTCTTCTTCTGTTACCCCGCGGCCGCTATGTGGAAAATGCCTTTTATGCCCGATTGGCCTACCGCCTGGACCACCGCACCGTATTCAGCTTTCGTTTTGACAACGCCTACACAACCATGCAGCTGCCCGAAGCACTGGCGGGCCGGTTGAACCGCGTCGGTTTCGCGGGGACAGGTACTGTGGACCGAACGATCACTCGTCACCACGCACTTTCGGCAAGCTATGCGTATCTGTACGTCCGCCCCCTCCAGACGGGACCATCGGCAATCGGCACAGGCGTGCAGAATCTCGACCTGAGTTACGTCTATACCGTGAATCCCGGCTTGACGCTCCGCGCGTCTGGGGGTGTTACTCGGGCGAATCAATCCTCGTTTACCGGCGCAGCGGCAGTGGATAAGAAGTTCGGCGGCGTTTGGCTGTCGGGCGGGTACCAACGCTACCTGGCTTTCTTCGGAGGTCTGGCACCCATCGGTGCTCCCGCAGGGCCGCTCCCGTTCGAATCCGGTTTGGCGCCCGACTCGGTTTACCAGGTGGCATCGCTCAGGGTCTGGGGAAATCTGACCAACCGGCTCGGTCTGGAAGGCAACATCCAAAGGGCGCTGAACGGAGTAACGCCGGAAAACCAGGGCATCAAGAGCGTAGTAGCTCAGCTTCGTCTGAACTACAAGCTGAGCGATCGGCTGACATTCTTCACGCGGACGGAATTCTATGGCCAGAACATTAGCGAGTTCTCGACATTTCCGTTGTCGCGGCGGCGCTACTTCGCGGGTTTCGAGATTTCCCTGACGCGTCCGCCGGAAGTGGCCGATGATCCGCATCGGCATAAGCCGCTGCCCGCAGGTTCGTCTCAGTCCCAGGCCCAGCCAGGCGAGGGCCACGCTCCGGAGGAGCGCTAACCAATGGAACCGGATAAGGGTGGGAAGCGACATTCTCCGCTCGCGATGTTGAAAACGCTGAAGCGCCGCAAGTTCTATCTACTGGCTCCCATAGTGCTGGTCACGGCCGGGGCCGCGGTTTACACGGGAAGGTTGCCGGAGCGGTTTCGCGCTAAGGCGCTGGTGGCTTCGCGCGCGGCGATACCGGAACCTTACTTGGGCGGAAGGGTGGACGCAGTGGCCACGGTCGACGTTCAGGAGCACTTGCGAAGCGTCCGCGAGACGTTGTTCAGCCCACCGCTTCTTGAGGCGGTGATTCGCGAATTCAATCTCTACGATGTCAGCGGGAGCCGAGAGACGGAGCGCGCGATCAATGCGTTGAAGACGCGAATCCAGATTCAAGTTGACAGCCCAGATGCCTTCTATGTCGGCTTCGAGGGCGATGGAGCGCAGCAGGCGATGCGGGTGGCAAACCGCCTGGCGACATTGTTCGTAGAGCGAACGTCGGACCTTCACGTCGAACGCGTAGCGCAGGTGGACAGCCTGTTGGACGAAGAGGTGAATCGGCTGCGGGCGCAACTCGGGGAACAGGAAGAAGGATTAAAACGCTACCAGCAGAGCGTGGCACAGGAACTTCCGGATCGCCTGGCGGCCAATCTAAAGCTGCTCGAAAACCTGCAGCAGCAGTCACAAGGTAAATCCGACCAGATCGCGGAAGCGCAGGCGCGGCGCCTGGCGGTGGTCGACGAAATCGCGTCTTTGACGAACCAGGGGGCGCTGGAGCCGGCGCAGCGGCAGAAAACCTTCAACGAAACAACCCTCGACGACTTACGGCTCAAACTGACGCAACTCAAGACCAGGTACACCGTAGAGAATCCGGAGATCCAGAAAGCCGAGAAAGCAATACGGGACCTGGAGGCGCTCGGGACGTCCCCGGGAGCTCGCACCGAACCGTCACCACTCCACCTGCGCTATATCGCCCTCGAAGCCGAACTCACCTCGATCGATCAACGGGTGAAGAGCTACCAACAGGAGCGAGCCGCGCTGACGTCCCAGATGGCGGGTTATGAACAACGGATCGACTCTTCGCCCGGCCGTGAGACCACACTAGGCCAACGGACGAAGGATGCGGCGCTCACGCGCACGCAATACGAGACCATGCTCGTGAAGCAACAGGCGCAGAAACTGGACCAGAGGGTTGAAAAGAGCAGCAAGCAGACCGCATTCCAGGTGATGGAGCCGGCCGAGCTACCGTCGGTCCCCTACAGTCCACAGCGCCAGCGGATGATCTTGATGGGCTTCGCAGCAGGCCTTGGGCTTGGGTTGGCCGCGGTCATGCTCGTAGAGCAGATGGATACTTCCTTTGAGAGCATCGAAGAAGTCCGCGGATTTACCAACATCCCGGTGCTGTCGTCCATTCCCACGATAACCAACAAACTGGCTAAGGTCCGCCCGCATCGGCACCCGATCCGGCTGGAAACCCAAACGCTCAGGGGTAATGGGATATCGCCGGAAGAGCGGCGGCAGTTTCAAATGCACCGGCTCACGGTCCTCAGCGATCCGCAATCGATCGCTTCGCAACAGTACGGCATCCTGAAGTTGAAAGTGCAGCGCTGGAGGGAAGAAACCGAAGGCCGCGTTCTGGTTGTCACCAGTGCGGCCGGCGGAGAGGGGAAATCGCTGACGGCTTTGAATCTCAGCATAGCGCTCTCCTCATCGCTCCAAGGGCGTGTTCTGCTGGTGGATTGCGACTTAAGACGTCCCCAGGTGCATGAGCGGCTAGGACTCAAGGACCAACGAGGACTCAGCGACCTGTTGGCCCTGAACGACTGCGATGTCGATCCCTTCATCTCGAAGGTCGGCAACCTGTGGGTGATGCCGGGCGGGACTCACTTCAGCGACCCCGCCGGTCTTCTGACATCGCGGCGGATGCGGGAGATTCTGGCCCGTTTGCGGGAGGAATACCAGCTGATCGTGTTTGACAGTCCACCTATCGTGCCGATTGCCGACAGCTATCTGTTGTCCGGTTTAGCCGACGGTGTAATCCTGGTCATTCGCGCCCGGCAAACACGCAGGGAACTATTACAACTCGCGGTGGAGAGTTTCGGGGCTACCAACATATTGGGCGTTGTCCTAAACGATGTGGAATACGCAAACACTCCTTACGCTTATGCTTATCAGTACTATCAGCGGCACTATATGAGCCGTTGAGATCTGAGGTCACACTGTGGCGGAAATATTTTTCTGGGCTGCCTTTACATGTATCGTATACGTTTACGTCGGGTATCCGCTGCTGCTGATGCTCTGGCGGAAACTGCTCCGGCGGCCGGTGCGAAAACAATATCAGGAGTTGAGCGTCAGCCTTGTCATTGCCATGCACAACGAGAGGAAGAACGCCGAGGCCAAGATCCAAAATTGCTTCGATCTGGATTACCCCACGGACAAGCTACACGTCATTGTGTCACTCGACGCCCCGACCGATGGCACCGATGCCGCGGTTCTGAAGTACGCCGAGCAAGGTGTCGATGTCGTCTACTGCCCGGTACGCAGAGGCAAAGCGGAAGCCCTGAACTGCGGAGTGGCCGTCGCAAGAGGCGAGATCGTGATGTTCGCAGATGCCGAACAACGATTGGAGAGATCGGCCGTGCGCGAGTTAGTAGCGAATTTCGCGGACGAGTCGGTGGGAGCGGTTTCCGGAGCGCTGGTCCTGTTGGATGCGCAGGCCAAGGAAGCGTCCGATGGAGTGGGTCTCTACTGGCGTTACGAAAAGAAACTGCGCGCTATGGAGAGCGACATCCACTCCGTGCCGGGGGCGACGGGAGCGATCTACGCAATCCGCCGGGAGCTATTTACGCCGTTACCCACGGGGACCATTCTGGATGACGTAGTGGTTCCGATGAGGATCGTGCTGGGAGGTAAACGAGCTATTTTCGATCCGTCAGCGCGCGCATATGGCGCTGTGACGCAAACCCCGGACATGGAATACGAGAAAAAGAAACGCACCCTGACGGGCAATTATCAGCTGTTCGCGGAAATGCCCGAGTTGCTTGTACCGTGGCACAACCCGATTTTTGTGCAGTTGATGTCTCACAAGGTCGGGCGTCTCATCGTTCCGTATTGTCTCGCTGTACTGTTCATTTCCAACCTGTTCTTACTGGATGGTCTGTATCGTGTAGCGTTGGTTATTCAGGTCACCTGGTACATCATGGCCTGTGTTGGCTGGTTCGTATCGCAGCGCGGCGAAGTAAGCCGCGCATAACTCCGCGCCACTGTGCGGGAGTGAGGACATATGAAGCGAACACTTTTGAAAGTCATATTGATTCCGTATATCTTTGTGTTGATGAACTGGGCGCCGGTGGCAGGTCTTTATTACTTTGCGCGCGGCCGTTCCCTGGGCATCTGGGGCCCGGTCGCAGTTAGACACACTTAGGAAGCGATGCATAGCATGACGGGCGCGGCCACGATTACGGACCTGGAGAAGACGCCGGTAACACGGCCGGGGCGTCGATCCTCAGAGATCCGTATCGAAATCATAGACGGCCTGCAGGGTTTTCTGGATCTGGAACCTATTTGGAACCAAGTCGCGGAAGCCGCTGGACTAGACCACCCCTTTCTGGAATTCATATGGGTGCGAACGTGGTGGGAATCCTTTGGCGCTGGCAGCAGCCTGCATGTTCTCGTATTTCGGGCGGATGAGAGACCCATTGCCATCGCGCCGCTGATGTTGACGCCGATCCGGATGTGGGGTATCAAGGTACGGCGACTGGGGTTCCTCTACAATGCGCATGTTCCCTGTGCGGACTTCCTCATCGCAGAACGGCACGAAGAGGTCTACCGTGCCATTTGGGCTCACGTTTCACGGAATCGGTCCTGGGACCTTCTGCAACTCTGCCAACTTCCGGAGGGATGCGCAACCCTGGAGGAAATGGCCCGGTTGGCAGCGGAGGCCAGGTGCCGCACCGGAGTGTGGGCATCCGATTCTTCTCCGTACCTGCCGATCGGTCCATCCTGGGACGAGTACTTCGCCAGTCTGGCGACGAAACACCGTTCGAATCTGCGAAATCGATTTAAGCGCCTTAAGGCAAGCGGCCCGGTAGAGATGGAAACCATTAGTTCAGGCGAGGCGCTGGCGGACGGATTGCAAGACGGCCTGCGACTGGAAGCAGCGGCCTGGAAGGGTGATGCTCAGACCGCTATCTCGTGCGATCCGGCCGTAGCCAGATTCTATTCGATCTTGGCAGAGCGCGCCGCCGAGCGCGGCTGGACTCGCCTGCACTTTCTGCGCGTTGGCGAAGCTCGGGTTGCCTTCGACTATAGCCTGTCCTACAAGAACAGAATCCATTTGCTGAAGGTCGGCTACGATCCGGCTTATGCGCCCTTCTCCCCTTCGAATCTGCTTCTCTGTCGGGTCTTACAGAACGCTTTTGAGCAGGGTGTGGCGGAGTACGACTTCCTGGGAGCAGACGCCGCCTGGAAGTTGTGCTGGACCAAACAACTCAAACGGTATTGCTGGCTATTGATTTTCTCCGGCACCTTCAAGGGACGTTGTCTACATCTCATCAAGTTCCAATTGATTCCACTACTCAAACGGCCCAGTTTGCGCTACATACGTGGCCTCGTGCGAAGGGGAGCGTAAGATGTACATCTCATCCTGGCCGGGCTTAACTCCGTACGAGCTTCTGCAACCCTACTCCGAGGGGAGCTTGCCTTACCCGCTGAACGATGCGAATCGACTATCTTTCTGCGTGGCCCGCAGCGGCATCTATCACTTATTCCGGGCCTTGGACTTCCAGAAGGGCGATATCGTCCTGGTCCCCGACTATCACAGCGGCAATGAAGTTTCTGCAATACAAGCGGCCGGAGCCACCATCGTCTTTTATCCGATCCTTCGCAACCTGGAACCGGACCTGGACGCACTCGCGCGTTTGGCGAAGCTGAATCCACGCGTCATTTACGTGATTCACTACCTGGGATGGCCGCAGCCCATGAAGGAGATCACGGCTTTGTGCCGCGAACGAGGCAGCATCCTGATCGAGGATTGCGCGCTTTCGCTCCTGAGCGAACCGAATGGCAATCCGCTCGGAGCGTCCGGGGACTATTCGGTGTTCTGCTTATATAAGACTCTGCCCGTGCCGAATGGCGGCCTGTTGGTGCAAAACCGCAACATCCTCCCCGGGCTCTCGGCCCTGAACATGCAGCCGTGCCCGCAAACTACCGCCATCGGGCGCAGTGTGGAACTGGCATTCGAAGCGCTCCGATCGCGCGCCGACCTCATGGGGAAGGTCCTATTCGGCATCAAGAGGATGATCGGTCGGTTACTGAGGGCGGCGGATGTAAGGCAGGTACCGATTGGCAACATCGGGTGGAACCTTGACGACGTGAACATTGCGATGTCCTCCATCTGTAATACGGTCATGAAGCGACTCGACTATGACCGCATCCGCCGGAGGCGCAGGGAGAACTTTCTCCTGCTGCGGCAAAAGCTGGAAGGGCGAGTCACGATGCTGCGCGAGGATCTAGACGAAGGCGTTTGCCCGCTATTCTTTCCGATCCTGGTGCGGGACAAACACGCAGCAGCCAAGGCCCTGTGGCAACGCGGAATCGGCGCGGTGGAGTTCTGGAACGAAGTCCGTCCACAGGCCGAACGGGACGGAGGTCCTGGAGCGCAATATCTCCGCGCACATGTACTGGAGTTGCCGATTCATCAGGACGTCGGGCCGTCCCAGGTGGAATACATTGCCGATCAGGTGCTGCGCCTGGAGCTGAAGATCGCATAAATGACAGCCACATGCACAAATACGCCGGCACACGAATCTCTCTCGACGGTAGAGAGAATTGCCAACGTGTCGGAATTCCTGGCGCTGCGGGACGAGTGGAGCGAACTCCTTCGAGCGAGCGACTCCGACTCTCTCTTCTTGACTTGGGAATGGCTCTATACCTGGTGGAGGCATTTGGCTGAGGATCGTCAACTATCGATTCTTCTTGTCCGGCGCAGTGGACAACTGATCGGGCTCGCGCCCTTCTGTTTGCGCCCTCCGAACTTGTCGCGCCTGCGTGTGCTCCCCGTTCTGGAGTTTCTGGGCAACGGATGCGTTGGCTCGGACTATCTGGATTTCATTGTCCGCAGGGGTTGCGAATCGGAAACCCGCCGGGCTTTTGCCTCACGTTTGGCGGATGAGCGCGTGGTGCTCGACTGGACACAGCTACGGCGGGGAACCTGCGCGGCCGCTGGAGTCGCCGCCGAACTCGGCGAGCGGAACTGGAGCGTCTCAGAGGCTGTGACCAATACATGCCCATTCATTCCTCTGGCGGGGATGACCTGGGAGGGCTACCTGGCGACCCTGGGGGCGGAACATCGTTATAACTTCAATCGCAAATGGAAGCGGCTGAATCGCGACTACACTGTGCAATTCGAGCAGGTCCACACGGAGGAACAATGCAGGGAATCGATGGACCTCGTCATGGAACTGCACAACATGCGCTGGCGCGGGCGCGGCGGCTCAGACGCTTTTAACACTCCCGGTCTGGCCGCATTTCATCGCGAATTCAGCCGGCTCGCGCTGGACCGCGGGTGGCTGCGTCTGTATGTGTTGCGGCTGAATCGGCAACCGGCAGCGTGCCTGTACGGCTTCTTATATGGCTCGACTTTCTATTTCTATCAGTCGGGTTTCGATTCGGCATATCAAAAGCAGAGTGTCGGCCTGGTATCGATGGGGCTGGGCATCCAGCATGCCATTGAAGTAGGAGCGGAGGAATACGATTTATTGCACGGCGACGAAGAGTACAAGTCTCACTGGAGCCGCGAGAGCCGGGAACTGAGCAGGTTGGAACTATTTCCGCCTGGAGCGATGGGACGTATCTGCCGAGGGTCGGTAGGTCTCGATCGGGCGGCGCGGCGGCTTGCCCGGCGCGTGATATCGAGAGTGTCCATATGATTCGGAGCTGGATCAAAACCAGAGCCGCGGGAGTTTTGAGCGGGACGGGGCTGGACAACATTGTCGGCTGGCTGGCGGGCTCGATGAGAGTGCCGGTCGTAATCGGCTACCACCGGGTGGTGGAAGACTTCGAGGCCAGTGCCGCCACCTCGATTCCCTCCATGCTGGTGAGCCGCCAAATGCTGGAACGGCATCTGGATTGGCTGGGCCGCCGCTTCCGATTCGTGTCCCTGGATGAATTGGGCGCGCGGCTCGATGGGAGCGATGGCTCTCAAGACCCCGTGGCGGCCATCACTTTCGACGACGGTTACCGCGATCTTTACGAGCAGGCGTTCCCGCTCCTCCAGAAAAAGGGCATTCCCGCGGCAGTATTCGTGGTGACCGACCTGGTGAGCACTACGGGCGTGCAGGCGCACGACAAGCTCTATCATCTGCTGGCGAGGCGGATGGCGGATAGCAGTTTAAAGCCGGGCGGTCTCGCCGGTTTGTTGCGGCGCATCGAGATTTCAGTGCCAGGTATGGACGTCAAGAGTCCGTATCGGGCTACTCGGACGCTGCTTGAAGCGCTCACCCAGGAAAGCATACGAAGAGTCATAGCGGCGCTCGAATCCGAAGTATCGATTTCGGATGAGACGTTCAAGCCCTTTTACTCCCTCACGTGGGACATGCTCGACCGGATGCAGCGAGCCGGTGTGACGATCGGCTCCCATACCAGGACGCACATCGTGATGACCAACGAGAGCGGCGAGCGGGTAGCGAACGAAGTGACCGGATCGCGGGAAGAGATCGAGAGAAGATTAGGGACCGGAGTGCGTCACTTCGCCTATCCCAGCGGGATGTTCGACACGGCCTCGGTGAACGCCGTGGCGGACGCCGGTTACCGGTTTGGCTATACGGTCTGCAGTCATCGGGACACCGGGCACCCCCGGTTGACGGTGCCGCGGACGTTCCTGTGGGAGAATTCCAGCCTGGATTTCCGCGGCGCCTTCTCGGGCCCGATTTTGAGTTGCCAGATCCGCCGCGCATTCGACGTGGTGAGTGGATGCCGGCAGCGCCACCGAGTCAGTCAGGAGAGCGCAAATGCCTAGCGACAGCACGGCGCCCCTGGGGACCTATTTCAACACGCCGGGAGTTTCCGAAATCCACCCCGCCAGCCAGACCGCAAGCGTGACCGGGGCGCCCGCCTCGTACTATCTGCTCCTCGCGTTTCTGTTTCTTCTCTACGCGAATCTGCCGTTTATTCTGCCTGCGTCGGAGGTGGTGCACCCGGCCAAAGTCGTGGCGGGGGCCGCACTCGTGATGTTGCTGGTGGAGACCATCTTCGGGCGAAGGACCCTCAGCTTGGCCTGGCCCGAAGGAGCTTGTCTGTTGGGTTTTTGCGGCGTTGCGGCGCTATCCTGTCTGACCGCGCTATGGCCGCGCCAGGCTGCCGAGTCCCTCTCCGATCTGGTAAAGATGGCTCTCGTCTATTTCTTCATTGCCAACTGCGCCAATACCGAGCGCCGGCTGCGGGGCGTGATGTGGACCATCGTCATCGGCGGGCTGATACCGGCGGCTGGCACTTTGAGGAACTACTTACAGGGCAACTTAGTCGACGGGCGGGCTTCCTGGCTCGGGATCTTTACCAATCCGAACGAAGTGGCGTACAGCCTGGTCATCCTCGTGCCGGTGGCGGCATTTCTGGCGGATGATCTGGGTCTGATGCCACGTCTGGGGCTGCTGGGGATTGCGATGGTCTACATAGCCGCCATCTTTGTTACCTTCTCGCGCGGTGGATTGGTGGCACTGGCGGTAGTTATCGCACTCTTCGCCTGGCGGAAGCGAGGTGTCTGGGTCTGGGCGGTATTGCTTGCCTCGGTGGCCGCCGGCCTGGTGCTCGGAGGCAAGTATTGGTCGCGTGGGGAAGACTTCTCCGGCCTGAAGGGTGACGTGAGCTTTCGGCAGCGATTAGCCACCTCGGAGGCGGGCCTGAATATGTTTATCGATCACCCTCTGCTCGGCGTGGGACTAGGTTGCTCGGTGATCGCCTGGCCGCTTTATGCGCCTAACGACCTTTATTCCCGAGGCGCCTTAGTAACCCATAACACCGTCATTCAGCCACTGGGAGAGACCGGAATCTTCGGTTTCATCGCATTTGTTTCGTTTGTGGGATTCGGCATCTATCATGCCCGCAAAGTGGCCCTGGACTCTTCGAGGAGGAGCTTGGCCAATCTGGGTGCGGGCCTCGGAATCGCCGTCTGTGGATTTGTAGTCTGCGGTCTGTCCGGAGGTTACGTCTTGACCTGGTTTCCATACATTCTGGTCGGCATGGTGTCGTCCGCCAGGCTGATTCGGGGAGAGAGCTAATGGCCGCCGCACCTGCCAGCGCTTCCGTCGAAACAATCCGTGTCTCTCCGGCGCGGGACGCCGACTCGGTTTTCAAGCCGGCCTTGTTATTGATGTCCGGACGAACCGTGGCCTTCGCCGCGACCTTTTTTATTCCCTTGGTTCTGGCGCGCGTTTTCGACGCATCGCAGTTCGGTACGTATAAGCAACTCTTTCTGATCTGGGGCACCATTTATGCCGTCGCCCAAATGGGCATGGCGTCCAGCTTGTATTATTTCCTCCCGCGGCAGCCTCGCATGGCGGGTCCGTATGTCGCGAACTCCCTGCTATTCCTCGCGGCCACCGGGCTCGGTTGTCTGGGAGCCCTGGTAATTGCGGCGCCGAAACTAGGTCAATGGCTGAGCAACAAGGAACTCCCTCAATACTTGCCTTGGATTGGCTGCTATATCTGCCTGACGATGTTCGCCATGGCGCTCGAGATTGTACTGGTCTCACGCGGCCGGTACCTTTGGGCCGCGGCCTCGTATGGCATCTCAGACATAGCGCGGGCGGCCGCCTTCATCGTGCCGGCGTTGTTGTTCCGGCAACTGGAGTGGATCCTGAAAGGCGCCGTGATCGTGGCTTGCCTCCGGGCAGCCGTCACACTTTTCTATTTCGCCAGGGAATTCCGGGGCAGCTTTAGACCCGATTGGGCGTCGCTCAGAAGCCAATTGGGGTATGCTCTCCCCTTCGGCATGGCAGTTCTCGTCGAGATCGTGCAAACCAGTCTTCCTCAATATACCGTTTCTCATCTGTTCGACCCGGCCACATTTGCTATCTTCGCCGTGGGTTGTCTGCAAATACCGCTGGTCGATTTCGCGGCCTCGCCAACCAGCGACGTGATGATGGTCAAAATGCAGGAGCGCCTAGCCGAGGGTCGGATGCATGCCGTGCTGCAAATCTGGCATGACACTACATGGAAGCTGGCCTTGCTGTTCTTGCCCTTGGCTGCTTTTCTGATGGTGGACGCTCGGGAGTTCATCGTATTCCTGTTTACGCGGCGCTACATCGCGAGCGCGCCCATATTCATGGTGTGGTCCGCAATGATCTTGCTTACCACCTTACAAGTGGATGGCGTGATGCGAGTGTTCGCGCAGACCCGGTTCCTGTTGGTGCTGAACCTGATGCGGCTGGCCATCGTCGCGGGATTAATCCGGTGGTCTCTCGGCGAGTTTGGTCTGCTCGGCGCGGTGCTGGTGACAGTGCTGGCGACTGTGCTTTTCAAGGCGGCGGCACTGGTCCGGATGAAGAGACTCCTGGGGATCGGTGCGGTCGATCTTCTGCCGTGGCGCAGTCTTGGTGCCGTGCTGGCGGCGGCTGCGTGCGGGGCGCTGGTGGTCCTGGGAGTCAAGTCGCAAATCCATGTTTCCCCTCTGCCTTTGATCCTGGCCACGGGAGTGGCCTTTGCGGCCACGTACTGCGGGTTAGTTTGGCGTTTCGATTTGCTGAATGAGAGCGAGAGGACGGCCATTGCCGGGTGGGTGCGGAAAGCGCGCATCGCCATGGGCTTGGCTCTGGATTACGAAAGGGAATAGCGTACACGGACCATGTGCGGAATCGCCGGCATCGTTAGCTTGCAGGGCAAACCTGTTTTCGAGCAGGAAGTGCGGGATATGTGTATGTCGATTACCCACCGCGGCCCCGACGACGAGGGTTATTACTTCGGCGCGGGGGTGGGTTTGGGTATGCGCCGTTTGAGTATCATCGACCTCGCGTCCGGCCGCCAGCCGGTTCGCAATGAAGACGGAACTGTCTGGGTTGTATTCAACGGCGAAATCTACAACTTTCGGGAATTGCGCCGGGCGCTGGAGGGACTGGGGCACGTCTTCTATACGAACACCGACACCGAAACCATCGTCCACCTGTATGAGGAGTACGGAACGCGCGCGGTGAATCACCTGCGCGGCATGTTTGCTTTTGCGCTTTGGGACGAGCGAAGAAAGCGGTTGTTCATCGCCCGTGACAGGGTGGGGATCAAGCCGCTCTACTACGCCGAGACCGGCGGCAGGATTCTATTCGCTTCCGAGCTCAAGTCCATCCTGCAGCTGGCGGACGTGGACCGCAACTTGAGCTGGAGCGCGATGTCTCATCTATTCACGTTCCTGTCCACTCCGCCAACGGAAGCCATCATCGACGGCGTACACAAGCTCGAACCCGGGCATCTTCTGACGGCCACGCCGGGCCAGTCACCCGTGGTCGAACGCTATTGGGATCTCAAGTTCGAGCCTGACTCCGCCCGGAGAGAGGGCTATTTCGTCTATCGCCTGCAGGAACTTCTGGATGAATCGGTCCGCCTGCACATGGTGAGCGATGTCCCGGTGGGAGCATTCCTCAGCGGCGGAATCGACTCCAGCGCAATCGTGGCGACCGCGGCGGGGCTCAGTCCCGCACCGCTGAAGACTTTCTCTGTCGGTTTCAACGAGCCTGACTATGACGAGCGGGAACACGCCCGGGTGGTCGCCCGGAAATTCGGGACGGAGCATCGCGAACTGACTCTCGGACCGGACGGCCTGGAGCAATTGGAGGACATCGCGTGGCACCTCGACGAGCCTTTCGGCGACTCCTCCGCCATTCCCACCTACATGATTTCCAAGCTGGCGTCCAAAACCGTGAAGGTCGTACTGTCGGGCGACGGTGGGGACGAGCTCTTTGCGGGATACGACAAATACCTGGTGGAGGGCCGGGAGCGAGGCCACACGCAATTGCCGGCATTCGCCCGGAGAGCGCTGGGAAAGCTCAGCCGGACGATGCCCGATGGGATGCGCGGACGGAATTTCCTGCGTCATATGTCGTTGACCGGCGCCGAACGCTACCTCGATGCTTGTACTCTTTTCCGGCGCGACGACATGAAGAAGCTGTTCCGCCCCGATGTTTTCGAATTACTCGCGCCATATGAACCGTGGCGTCCGAAGGCTGCCTGCATGGAATCGGGCGATGGAAACTGGCTTTCGGCCTTGCAACGGCTCGATATGAAAAACTATCTGCCGCTCGACATTCTGACGAAGGTGGATCGCATGAGCATGGCCCATTCCATCGAGACCCGTGTGCCTTTGCTGGATCACAAACTGGTGGAATTCGCCGCTACCATCCCGCCCGAATTGAACCTGCACAACGGCACCACGAAATACGTGCTCAAGCAGGCAATGCGGGGGATTCTCCCTGAGGAGATCATCGATCGGCCCAAACAGGGGTTTGCGATTCCGCTGGGCTATTGGTTTCGGGGCAAGCTGGGTGCTTATGTTCGCGACCTGCTGCTGGGCGAGAGCGCCAGGCGCCGCGGATTCTTCAACGGCTCATACATCGAAGAGTTGGTTGCCCAACACGAAAGAGGACGGAATCTCGACCTGCAGCTCTGGACTCTGATTTCGTTCGAGCTCTGGGCCAGGGTGTTCCTGGATCGAAGGGCCAGGGGACGGGCCCGCGAGGCGGCCTGAAGGGCGCGAATCATGCAGACCACGAAAATCAGACTGCTGCAGATGCTGACCAACTTCCACATAGGCGGAACGGAGAGGCAGGTCGCGAACCTTGCCCTGGGAATCGACTCTTCGCACTTCGATCTACACCTGGCGTGTCTGTGGAATTCCGGCGAGCTGCTGGCGGAACTGGAAGATTTGAGGGTTCCGCGATCGGAGTTCCGGATTGGCAGCCTGTACAGTCCCAAGACTCTCTGGCAGGGGATCCGTCTGGCGCATTACGTCAGAAGGAATCTGATCCAGATCGTACACAGCTACGGTTTCTATCCGAATGTCTTTACCGTTCCGGCTGCCCGCCTGGCTGGGGCTTCCATCGTGGTGGCCTCCATCCGCGACACGGGCGACTGGTTGACTCCTATGCAGAGACGGCTGCAAAAACTGGTCTGCCGATTGGCCGATTGCGTCCTGGTGAACGCCGAGGCAATCCGTCAGAATCTGCTGGAACAGGGATATGACCCGAGCAAGATCGTCGTCATTCGGAACGGTATCACGCTGTCGAAATTTGCCGGGAGAAGCCGCAGCGCGGACCTCAGACGAGAGCTGGGATTGCCGCTTTCAGCCCGCCTGGTTGCGGTGTTTTCGCGTCTCAATCGGTTCAAAGGAGTTGAATATTTCCTCGATGCGGCCGCCGTTTTGGCGGGCAAAGTTGCAGACGTCTGTTTCCTCGTGGTCGGCGATGGAGGGAACAAAAAGGAATTGGAGGAATACGCTTGTCAACTGGGACTCGGGCAGCGGATTGTGTTTACCGGATTCCGCGGCGATGTTCCGGAGCTGTTATCCGAAGTCGCGATTTCGGTGCTCCCGTCTTTGAGCGAAGGCACATCGAATACCTTGCTCGAATCGATGGCTGCCGGCGTCCCTGTAATCGCGACCAGGGTGGGAGGCAATCCGGAGGTCATCGAAGACGGCGTCAGCGGACTGCTGGTACCGCCGCGCGATTCGGCCGCACTCGCCGCCGCCATGGACCGCCTCCTGGAGGATGAAATCCTGGCCCTGGCGCTTGGTCAGGCGGGTATGCGTCGAGTATCGGAACTCTTTTCCCTGGAGGGCTCGGTACATGAGACGGAGCACCTCTACCAGCGGTTGGTGGACGCTAAGGCCCAAGTATGAGACTCCTGCTCATCGGCCCGTGTCCGCCCCCGCACGGGGGAATCTCGGTGCACGTATCGGGAATCCACCGGCAATTGAAGGCGGCTGGAGTAACTTGCCGCGTCCTGGACATGAGCCGGGTTCGGCCCGGACTCAGGTTCGGTTTCACGGTGATGCGCCATGCCTTCGCAGGATGGACACTGCACCTTCACACCAACGGACATAACGTGAAGAGCTGGCTGCTCGCGCTGGGATGTGGACTGGCCGGACGATCCCGCGGCGGCTGCATACTCACTCTGCACTCCGGGATGGTTCCCCGCTATCTGGAGACCGCTCCTTCCTGGCGGCGGAGACTGGCAGTCGTTACCTGCTCGCTTTACAAGTCGGTAATCTGTGTCAACGCGGAGATCAGGGGCGCCCTTCTTTCGTACGGCGTGGAAGCGCAACGCACGGAGATCTTGCCCGCCTTTCTGGGTGCGGAATGCCCAGAAGTTGCCCTCGAATTCAGGGTCCGCGCGTGGATCGAGCGACATCAACCTCTCTTCTCCACCGTGTTGTTCTTCCGGCCGGAATATGGCTTCGATCTGCTGGTCGCCGGTCTCGCCCGGCTCAGAGGCGTCCATCCCTCGTTGGGCTGCCTAGTGATGGGCAGCGGCGAGCAGCTAGCCGAAGCCGAGAGACGAATCCATGAAGCCAGTCTCGATGAGAATGTTCTTCTGCTCGGCGACGTGAATCACGATGCGTGCCTGGCGTTGATGTCGGCTAGCGATGTGTTTCTCCGCCCCACGGTCGAGGACGGCGATTCGATTTCTGTGCGCGAAGCGTTATCGCTGGGCGTCCCGGTGGTGGCCAGCCGGGTGGGCACGCGGCCGTCGGGCGCCATACTGTTTCAGCCGGGCGATGTGGAGGAGATGCTCGCCAAGATCGAACTCGCTCTGGAGGCGAGGCGAGGGCATCGCTCACAGACGGCGGGATGCATGGACCGTTTGATGGAAATCTATCGGCAGCTGGATGGATCCGAGGGTAGCTTATGTCTGAACTGATCGCCAGCGAGGTCATGCAGAAGCTCAAACGGCTGAGCGCCATGAAGCCGCGTGAACTGGCCCACAGGGTTCGGGAGAAGCTGTATTCCGAAGTGGATCGGATCGGCGCCGGCGCCGGCGCCGTAAGCAACACCTCGACGGTTGTGGCAGATTTCAAGACCTATGTAGCTGGGGCGCCCGCGAGCCGTTTTTATTGCGGATATCGCGAGAGCCTGCGGCCATTCGTCGCCGGCAATTTTCCGCAGTGGATCGACCAGGCCGTCGACGAGGCAGACAGGCTCTGCCGGCACGAAATCACGCTTCTCGGCTACGGGCCGATCAAGCTCGGTCCTTCGATCGACTGGCACCGCGACCCGGTCACCGGCCGAACCTGGGAGCGGCGTTATTGGGCCGACTACCCGAGCGTGCCGGATAGCGGCGGGCTAGACCCGAAGATCATCCACGAGTTGAACCGTCACCAGCACCTGCCGCGGCTGGCCAAGGCATATTTCCTGACGGGAGACGAACGCTACGCCAGCGAGGCGGTGGCACAGCTCAATAGCTGGATCGATCAGAACCCGCCCGGCCTCGGCATCAATTGGCAGTCCAGTCTGGAAATTGCGATACGCGCAATTTCCTGGTTGTGGACGATCTTCCCCCTGCTCTCATCGAAGTCGTTTGACGAAACTTCCGCCCAGCGCATCGGCGACTCCCTGTTTGCTCAACTGGAGCATGTTCATCGGTACACATCCCTCTTCAGCAGCCCCAACACGCATCTCATTGGCGAGGCTGCGGCGCTCTTCATCGCCGGACTGGTGTTTCAGGATTTGAAACGGCCGGCAGTCTGGCTTCGCCGGGGTGCCAGTCTGTTGACCGAAGCTGCCGAGAAACAGGTTTTGGACGATGGCGTGTATGGAGAGCTCTCTTCCTGTTATCACTGCTATGCTCTCGATTTTTACCTGCAGGCAATCGTACTGGCGGAGCAGAATGGGTTCCACCTTGCCGAGCCGGTTCCGCATCGAGTGCGCGGAATGCTTCAGTTTCTGATGCATCTGACGCGGCCCGACGGCACGCTCCCTTCGTTGGGAGATGACGATGGCGGCCGGGCACTGGCGCTCGACAAGAGTGACTACCGCACGTTTCAGGAGGCCCTGTGCCTGGGGGCGATCCTCTACTGTAGGGGAGACTTCAAACAACAGGCAGGCGCTTTTTGCCAAGAGGCGCTGTGGATGCTGGGTGAAAGTGCCTGGGATATCTACCGGCAATTAGCCAGCCGGGAGCCGTCTGAGACGCAGGCATACTATCCGTTCGCCGGGTACTTCGTTTGGCGCTCCGGCTGGGGGCCGCTCGCGAGCCACCTGGTGTTCGACTGCGGCGGGCTGGGCATGCTCACCGGCGCTCATGCACACGCCGATGCCCTGGCGATCAACCTTTTTAGCGGGGGCCGTGAACTACTCCTGGACTCCGGAACGTTCGTCTACAACTGCGCTCCGGAATGGCGTAATTATTTTCGCTCGACGCGTGCTCATAACACCGTCACCATCGACGGCCTGGATCAAGCCGAACAGGGAGGCGCCTTTCACTGGAAAACCAGAATCCACACTCGTGCGGCGCGAGATTTCAGCTCACCTGGGATCGAGTACGTGGAGGGGGAGCACGACGGCTATCGGCGGATGCCGCAGGGAGTGATCCATCGCCGCCGCCTCTTGTTCATTCCTCCGGAAGCGTGGATCGTAGTGGATGATTTCCGCGGAAGCGGCGAGCACACTTTCGATTTCTGCTACCACTTCCCGGCGGACGCCGAGGTAGCTGAGCCGCAGCTAGACCTGATCGCTTCGCAGACGGTGAAAACGGTAAGGACCGCGGGGTGGGTCTCGCGCGGATATGGCGAAAAGAAACCTTGCGCCACCCTGCGGGCAACCTTTACCGGTCCCGTACCGGCCGCGGCGATGACATTTCTTCTGCCGGACGGACGGTGCGGCGCCGCAGTCCGCCAATTGGCCTTGGAAAGCGGCAGGGGAATCGCCTGCTCTTATGAGCACCATGGGTTCCAGGACATCGCCGTTCTTTCGATCGGGGATTCCGAAATCACGGTAGCGGATTTTCGTATGCGCGGGGAATTCTTCTGGTTGCGGCTGGAAGGCGGCGTATTGAAGCAGGCGCTGGCAGTCCGGGCCCGGAGCTTAGCTCGCGGAAGCGAGGACATTTTCCGAAGGTCCGAGCCGGGACCCTATTTTGGCGTGATGGATGCCGGACCGATAGAGAAAAGCTTATGTGCGGAATTTGCGGGATCGTAAACTTCGACGGGTCTGACCCTGTGGATCGGATAGTGATCGAGCGAATGACTGAGTCACTCGCTCATCGCGGGCCCGACGACGCGGGCTATTTCGTGGAGGGCCGGGTGGGGCTTGGCCACCGGCGGCTCAGTATCATCGACCTGAGCGGCGGCCGGCAGCCGATCTTCAACGAGGACCGCTCGGCGGCTATCGTCTTCAACGGCGAGATCTACAACTATCGGGACCTGGCAGAAGCTCTGAAGACTGCCGGCCACACCTTCAGGACCCGTTCCGACACCGAAACCATTCTCCACGCCTATGAGGAATACGGCGACGACTGCGTTCAGCAGCTCCGCGGAATGTTTGGCTTCGCCATCTGGGACGGCGCGAAGCAGCGCCTTCTGCTGGCACGAGACCGGCTCGGGGTGAAACCGGTTTACTACTACCGCGACCGGCATTTTCTGGCCTTTGCATCGGAGATCAAATCTCTGCTCGAGATTCGGTCGATTCCGCGCGAGGTGGATCCTGACGCCTTCGATATGTACCTGTCCCTGCGGTACGTGCCTGGCCCTCGAACCATGTTCAAGAACATCTTCCGGCTGCAACCCGGGCATGTCCTCGTGGCCGATGACAGCGGAATCCGCATCACCAAGTACTGGGACATCGATTATCCTGACCCCGAACCGCATTCGCCGGAATTTCTGCTGGAGCGGTTCCGTGAACTGCTCGACGAAAGTGTCCGCATGCGCCTGCTCTCCGAGGTTCCACTCGGGGTGTTTCTGAGCGGTGGGCTCGATTCCAGCGCGATCCTCGCCACAATGAGCAAATACGCCGGCGACAGCCGGGTGAAAACTTTCAGCGTCGGCTACCAGGCGTCGCGTGCCGAAGAAACGGCCTCGAATGAGTTCGAGTACGCCCGTCTGGCGGCCGATGCGTTTGCCTCCGAGCACCACGAATACCGTTTAGACGCTACGCACTTCGCGGAGTTCGTGCCCGACCTGGTGAGTTACCTCGATGAGCCCCTCGCCGATCCGAGCTGCATCCCCCTCTATTTCATTTCCAAATTAGCGCGTGAACACATTACGGTGGTCCTCTCGGGTGAAGGCGCGGACGAGATCCTCGCCGGTTATGGGATCTATAGCAAAATGCTGGCACTCGACCGGATCTACGCCGGCGCCGGGCCATTGAGCCGGCTTGCCCCGTGGATCGCGAATCTCGCGCCATCGGAGAAGCTCCGTCATTACGTCCGCATGTGCGGCCAGGCTCTCGAAACCCGCTACCGCGGCGTGTCCCGAGGCTTCACCGAAGAAGGCAAACTGCGGCTGGTCGGTGCGGATCGCATGAAGCAGTCCGAACGGCAATTTCGGGACGTCTTCGGCGGATATTTCAAAGCAGTAGAGAACGCCTCGCCGTTGGACCGGATGCTTTATGTGGACGCCAAAGTGTGGCTGCCCGACGACCTGCTGATCAAGGCTGACAAGATGACTATGGCCAACGGGCTCGAACTGCGTGTCCCGTTTCTGGATCACAAAATGGTGGAATTCGCTGCCACGTTGCCGAATGCGTCGAAGATCCATGGCAAGGGTGGAAAGACGCTGTTGCGCAGTGCGATGCGTGGAGTTTTACCCGACGCCATCATTGACCGCCCCAAAAAGGGGTTCCCGATTCCGATCGGATCCTGGCTCCGCACATCGTTGCGGCAGTTTACGCGCGACCATCTGCTCGCCCGAGACTCGGCTTGCAGCCGCTATGTAGATCGCGACGAAACGGCCCGGCTGGTCGAAGAACATGAACAAGGGCGTGCGGACCGGTCTCAGGAAATTTGGACACTGCTGGTGTTCGAATTCTGGCACCGCCATTTCATCGAAGACCATCCTGCCGCGCCAGGGCGCCACGCTCTTATGGAGACACAGCGAGAAACCTGCGGGGAACCATCATGATAAAAGGAAACGACATTATCTGCTTCAGCAACGACTGGGATGGCGATCCTCTCAGCAAGAAACACATCGCCCTGAGGCTGGCGCGGGAGAACCGCGTGCTATGGGTCAATTCGACCGGAAACCGCAACCCCACGGCTTCGGTCCGCGACCTTCGGCGGGCATGGAAGAAACTGCGGCAATACTTCCGGGGATGCCGCCCCGTAGCCAAAAACATCTTCGTGTTCTCGCCGCTGGTAATCCCCTTTCACGGCAGCCGCATAGCCAGATGGATAAACCGCCGGCTCCTGCGATGGAGCTTGCGCCGCGCCTGCCGGAAGCTCGACTTTCAAAATCCGATCACCTGGACCTTCGTGCCCAGCTCAGCCGATGTCGCCGGTTCCCTGGGTGAGCGGCTGGTTATCTATCACTGCGTGGACGAGTTCTCTAAGTTCACCGGCACCGACGAGTCAGCGATTCTGGAGATGGAGCGCGGCTTGATGGAGAAGGCCGATATGGTGGTGGTTTCTTCCAGCCGCCTCTACGAGACCAAGCACCGGTACAACCCGAACACCTTTCTGGTTACCCACGGCGTCGATGTGGCGCACTTCAGGAACGCTTGTCTACCGACAGTCGCGCCGCCGGCAGATTGCGCGCAGCTGAAAGGGCCGGTGATCGGATTCTTTGGCCTGATCGCCGATTGGGTGGATCTGGAGGTAGTTCGCTACCTCGCCGCCTCCCGGCCGAATTGGTCGCTGCTGCTGATCGGAGAGGTTCAGACGGACACTTCGGCCTTGCGCGAGTTGTCGAATGTCCATCTGCTGGGAAGGCGCAGTTACGATTCCCTGCCCGCGTATTGCAAGGCCTTCGATGTGGCCATTCTTCCGTTCGTGGTTAACGAACTCACGGTAGCGGCCAACCCCCTGAAGTTGCGCGAGTACCTGGCGGCGGGCCTTCCTGTGGTGGCAACGCCTCTGCCGGAGGTTCTCAAATTGACTGCCCTGGTGCGCATGGCGCGGACCCCCGAGGAGTTTCTCCATGAGATTGAAACACTCCTGAACGAAGGTAAGACCGGGCCAGACCCCGCCGTGGCGGCTCTCATGGAGCGGGAATCCTGGGATCGAAAGGTGGAGGAACTGAGCGGGATCATCGCCGGTCTGAATGGCGATGGACAAGGACGCGGCCGGCCCCTGCCTGCGCGGCGAGTGGCGTAGACCTTATGCCTTTCCGACCGGTCCTGATTCTATTTGCGATGGCGCTCGCCGCCTGGGGCCCGGCCGTGGAGCCGCAACCATTCATCTGGTGGACTACAAACCCTTTGGCGAAGGTAAAGCCTTCCGACCCCGTCCCTGACATCCCAGCGAAAGGCGTAGATCTTTATGCGGGCCGCAACGAGTTCGAGCCCTTCCAGATCGTATTGCGGGCGAAATCCAAAGATCTTTCAGGCGTCGATATCGATTTTTCGGATTTCCGTACAGTGGAAGGCGCCCAGATCTCCGCGAAGAACGTCGCCGTCTACCGGGAAGAGTTCGTGAATCTGTCACGCCCCTCTTCGATCGAAGGAGGCGAGGGGCTATGGCCCGATCCTCTCATTCCACGCGTGGATCGATATGCCCACGAGGCGCGCAATGCGTTTCCCTTCACAGTGCGGCGCGACCGAAATCAGCCCCTGTGGGTGGAGATCTTTGTCCCGGCCGACGCCCATCCAGGAAAATACCGCGGCTTGGCCCGAATTTCTCTCGGTGGGGTCGTACAGTTTTTCGTGCCCATCAACCTGACCGTATGGAGGTTCGTTCTCCCTTCCACTGCCACCCTCAAGTCGTCATTCGGTCTGAACGGAATCAACGCACTGAAGCAACATCGTGGCCGCTACACCAACGATGAAGATCTTCACGCCATCACCGCCTTGTATACCAAAGCGGCGCTGCTTCACCGCCTCAGCACTCAGGGAGGGAGCTTGGAGCCCCCGAAGTTCTCTTATGAAGCCGGCAAAATGCGGTTGGATTGGCGCGAGTACGATACCGAGGTTGGGCCGTTTCTGAATGGTGTCGCAATTCCCGAAGGGGAACCGCTGCATGGTGCGCGGGCGACTTCGGCGGAGATTCGCACACCCAAGGTCTTCGAAACCGACGAGCAGGAGAAGTTGTATTGGACGGAATGGAGCAGGCACTTTCAACAAAAAGGTTGGGACGGCCGTCTATTCCTGTACCTTTGGGATGAACCGGCCGGGCGGGATTTCCCGGAAGTGCTCCGGCGCGGACGGGTGTCGGCGCAGGTCGAGCCAAGGCTTCGGAATCTGCTGACAGTACCCTTCACCCAAAAACTGGCCGAGGTGGTTCAAATCTGGGTTCCGCTCGTGAATTGCCTGGAGATCAAACCCGGCTACCCGGATTTCTGTGGCGACACTCCGCCGTCGGACGCGTATGCCCGCCAGACGCAACCAGGCAAGAGCCTGTGGTTTTATCAGTCCTGCGCCAGTCACGGGTGCAATATTGTGGGAGGGCCATATTTCACCGGATGGCCTAGCTACATGATCGATGTGCCCGGAGCAGCCAACCGCGTTATGCAATGGCTGGCGTGGAAGTTCCGGATGGACGGCGAGCTCTATTACAGCATGAACGAGGCCTATGGCCAGGATAACGATCCATGGGTGAACATCCGCCTCTTCGGAGGGAACGGCGACGGGACCTTGTTTTACCCGGGCCGTCCCGATCGCATTGGCGGAAAAAGCGACATTCCCATCGAGAGCATTCGCCTCAAGCTGATCCGCGAAGGCATGGAGGATTACGAATACCTGGCTCTGCTCGCCCGGCTGGACGGTCGGCAGGCTGCCGACCAATTTGCGGATCGAATCGTGCAGAAGTCCTATCTTTGGGAATCGCGGCCGGAGGTCTTTCTCCAGGTCCGGAAAGAGCTGGGTGAATCGCTGGATCGGGCGGCAGCCAGATCGGGCGGGACAATGTGATGGACATCAACGCCACCAATCGAATGGTCATGGAAGTGAAGGAGCCACTGCTGGCTGCCTTGACCTCCCTGACTACTCATTCCCCAAGAATCTCTTCGTCATGGCGCAAGATGTTGAAGCGCTACAGACTGTGCGGCAAGCACGCGGCCCTGCTTTCGGGACTGTGCGTCGCGCCGCAACTTCGCGACCTGATCTTCGTGAACCCGAACGCCTACAGGGAGAAGGCTGAACGCCAGGGCCAGGACCTGGCGCGGAGCGGAGTGCCCCCGGAGTGTGTCGCCGTGGCTGTGGCCCTCTACGTCGAGAGTTGCCTTCCATACCTGTTGTCCGACGAATCCTGGAAAGCGGAATGGACCAGGGCTTTCGCCCGGTGGGCCTCGATATACCAGTTCTTTCTTCTGACGGGTTACGCCCAACACGCAGCGGTGGAGCGGCAGTCGTTAGAGGAGAGAATCAGCCAGGCCGAGCGGCGGTCGCAAGACTTTTCCGTCCAGCTTGGCGAGGCCTACGAGAAGGAGAGGCGCCACCTGGCGCAGGACCTTCACGACGAAATCGGGCACGACCTTATTGTTCTGAAGCTCTACACCGAAGTGATCGCACTCGACTTGAAGAAGGGCGACGTCAGCCAGCTGCGGCGGAAGCTGAAAGAATCGGTCAATTTGATTCGGCACGCCCTGAAGAGTGTCCGGCACCTAACTTTCGATCTAGGGCCGGCGGTCTGGAACGAGCAGGGCTTCGTACCGGCGGTTCGGCTCTACACCCGTCAGTTCGCCAATAGAACCGGGATCAAAGTTCGACTGGACGCAGCCCGAATGCAGGCCCATTTGCCCGCGCGTTGCGAGACAGCCCTGTACAAGGTGCTCCAGGGAGCGCTTGCCAACGTGGTCGCCCATGCCGATGCCCAACGTGTCAAAATCACTTTGGCGAGTGGGCCGGACTCGGTGGCGATGAAAATCGTGGACGATGGGAGGGGCTTCAATGTGGGACGCAAGCTGGGCGTGGCCCGCGAGTCCTATGGCCTGCGAGCCATGCGGGAGCGCGTCGAGCTTCTGGGCGGAGCCATTCATTTTGCTTCCCGGCCGGCGCGCCTGCGGGCGGAGTGCCGCGGCACCACGATTGAGGCCCAACTGCCTCTGCAAGATAGTGAGATCGCATGAAGGAGAGAATCAAGGTCCTGCTTTGTGACGACCACACCTTGTTCCGGGAGGGAATCAAGGCGATCCTCAAGGACGAGGCTTCGATCGAGATCGTGGGGGAAGCCGCGGACGGGCGGCAGGCGGTCGCCAAGGCTCTGCAACTGCATCCGGACGTGGTGCTCATGGATATCGCCATGCCGGATCTAAGCGGATTTGACGCAACCCGCCGCATCCTGCAAAGCAACGCCAAGGCTAAGGTGATCATCCTCACCATGTACGAAGAAGAAGAGGTGATCAATCGCTGTCTCGCTGCCGGCGCCTCCGGCTACGTTCTCAAGGATGCTCCCAGGGCGCATCTGATTCACGCCATTGACGTCGTGAACAAAGGCGGACAATACATGAGCTCGCGCGCCCTTAAGAAAGTAGTCAAACAATATGTGAAGGGCGCCAAGAGCATGGCCACCGGTTATGAGCGCCTGAGTGACCGCGAGCGCGAAGTCCTGAAGTTGCTTGCCGACGGCCTGGCGTTGAAGGAGATTGCCGTCAAACTGGTGCTGAGCGTCAAAACGGTAGACGCGCACAAGACTAATCTGATGCGGAAGTTGGACCTGCATGACCGCTCGGAACTGATCAAGTACGCCATCCAGCGGAAGCTGATCCGATTGCCATCCGTGAAACTACCGGCCGAAACCGCGTCCTGAGGCTGAGGAGATGGGAACGAGAACGGCGGCCGGGGAATCAGGCCCTTCGTCTCGCCTGCCAGATAGCAGGGGTTTGAACGTGGATAGATCCGCCTGCTGCGAGGGATCGGCGGGGCTCCTTGAGGGTGTTGAATCGATCTGTGGATTGCTCTCGGGTTTCCCCGTGCAAGACATCTTTGATCTTACTCACCAGGAGCGAAGGTACGAACGGTTTTTCGATATAGTGCCAACCGTAATTAAGAACCAGTAAAGCGCCGCCCGGGTAACCGGACATGAGCATGACACGCATTTGTGGGCGCCGCTCTTTGAGTCGCTTGGCGAGGTTGGGGCCCGACATGCCCCTCAACCTCACATCGCTCAGGAGCAGGTCGATCGTCCCGGGAAAGTCGGCTTCGAGCTGCATCGCCTGTTTCGCATTGCTTGCCGGAATGACCGCGAAGCCGGCATCTTCCAGAATCTGTTTGACCAGCTTGAGCAGGGCCGCGTGGTCTTCAACAAGAAGAATCGTTTCGGGAGTTCCCCCAACGGGTAGAGCCATAATATTCATCCTGGGCAGCTATTTTCAGTGTATCTGGCGAGCCGGTCCATGACTGTATCGCATTGCTCACCACCGCCCAACAACACGCGGCCGTCGGCGTGAAACAGTAACGCTTGCAACACCGCGTCGCGCCGGCCGAGATCACTCTAAGGGTGTTTGCCGGGAGGACCTCTTCGCGATGGTGGAAGGGATGGACACGTCGAAGGCATTGACCCAGACCCACGCTCCGGCGGAGTTCGCGTCGTGTGTACCGGTGACCACGATGGTCAGTGTATGGCTGGTATTCTTCAGCCGGCCTGATGAATAGATTACGGCTTGAGCCTGCTCGGCGGCTGAGTACGTGTCAATCGTTCCCTTTAGCGCACCATCCAGATATACCTGCGCAATACCCGACCAGGCATCGCGGTAGCCGATCCACTGAACGCCTGTTCCGGTGAAGGTGAACGTAGCCTGACTGCCCTGGTCCATTGCCAGGGTCGCCGAACCACCGAGGTTGAACGCTCCGCTATTCGGGTACCAGGTCCCCGTGAGTTTAACCGCTGGATTGTTCTGCATGTAGAGAACCGTGGTTGTGGTGGGCGTAGGCGAGGGAGCCGGAGTAGGAGCGGGCGCCGGCGGAGCCACGGGCGGTGGCGTCGAAGTGGAGGGGCTGCCGGCTAAGATCAGATAGACGTCGCTGTATTGAACGGCTAATCCATCGATCGACTGCAAATCGAAGTCGCTTCCGTATACTACTCGGCTGCCGTCACGGCTGGTCGACATCTTCGGCTGCCAATTGTAAGTGTTGGCCTCAAACGGGCGGCTGCGGTGATGGGCCAGCCGGAGAACTTGCGAACCGTCGAGCTTGATCTGCAGCAACTCGTTGGTATACGCCATCCACCCGCTCGGTGGATCGGGATTGCTTGGGGCGTAGGTCTCCACATAAACAAAGCCGCTGTTGTCCGGGGCGGAAATGTGCACCGCCAGGCTCCAATCGAACGATGCCAGGCAGGTTTGCAGTCCGTTGGCAAGCTTAATCTTTACGATGCCGTTGTTGCAGATCGGCTGCGGATCGTTGGAGTTGGTCCACACCAATACCTCATCTCCATTGGTGTCCAGGGTTACATCCTTGTGGCCATCGGCGTCTCCGACCTGCCTCAGAAAGTTCATATTCGTGTCGAACAACTCCTGACCGGTGGAGCGAACGATGCCGCTCTGTATCCAGGAAACGATCACGTTATTTTTGGGCGTAATATAAACACTATCGAATGCCACCCCGCCAGTGTCGAATGCCGGACCCTTGGTATCGGTGCTGATCTGGTATACGAAGACGTACCGCCCGTTTCCGGCGAAAACAAAGTGGTCGCCATCGAAGGAGATGTCGGATTCGCCCATGCCGCTGATGGCGGAGTATTCGGTAAACGTATGCACGACATTCGTGGCGTCGCTGGAAATATCGTACGTCTTGAACTGGTTGCCGTGAACATAATAAATCGTGTGATTATTCGCCCGCGACCACCTCGGTTCGCTGGACGAGGTAATCTCGAGCGGAAGGTCCCGAATATAGAAACCGGTTCCGTCATACAGCCCGAAATAGCTTTGGTGTATCAGAATGATTTTGGAATTGTCGCTGTTGAACGGAGTCATGGTCGGATACTCGTCCGTGATCCACGTCAGGTAGCCTCCGCCGTCTGCGTTGGCCGTGCCCAGGGCATTCGAGATCCGCGTGACCGTCGAGCCGAAGACTGCATCGACATAGCTGCCGCCCACCCCGGGCGGCTGGAAAGTATTGTAGTTGGTAGGAAGATCCACACCTCCCGCCGATAACTGCGCAAGAGCAGGCATCGAGCTTATCGCCATCAGTGCCGGAAGCAACACGGTTCGAATGACTTGCTTTTTCAACGAGGTTCTCCTTATGGTGTGAAACATCGCTTTCTTAGGGAGCGGAAACGGGACTGGCCGGGCAGTCTTCTCTAATCGCCGGCGCTAGCCAGCCTCGAACGCTCCGCCAGGGTGCGGGCCGTTCGTAGGAGATGACCGGCCAGTTTCTCATCTGGCAGGCAGGCATCAGCACCGCACTTGCGGGCCACGGGCGCCAAGTCTTCGACAGGACAGATCAGGATCAGCTTGGATGAAGGACTGGCCTGCTTAATCAAAGCGACCACCCGGCATATCCTGACGCTTACCGGTTTCACGTTGGCCACGATCAGTTCGGGAAGGAGCCGCCCGGCCGTCGGCCCCAGATTCCCCAAACCGCCAAGAGCGCCTACAACCTCGAACTCGGCCCGGCCACGAAAGAGGTGCTCAACGATCCGCGAAAGCGGCCGGGAGCCGACTACCAGGATTGTGGTTTTGCGCAATTCAGCTTTGTCCGTACCTGTACAAAAACTCTCCTCGGACGAGTCGCGGCCGAGAGGGCGGCGGCTCTTCTCCCAAGCTAACGGCAGGACTGCTATGACTCAATTGGGCGGGCACCCTAGGGTCGCTTCAATCGCACCCTAAGGAAAGTTCGTCCGATCTCGATGGCACGTGGGTTAACCAACACCGACCCTGGCGATTTTCTTACCGCGGAAGGGCCGTCTCGCTCCCGTTGAGCGATATTGATCAGTCAAAGATGCGCTTTCCGACGACACTTGAGGCTGGAGCCAGAGCGCTGCCCTCTAATTCTGGGGGGCAACCACCCTTGGGCCCAACATTACGACTTTGACCTGCCAGCCGGTGAATAGGCCGACTTTCGGTTCACTCCATCCCAACAGGCCGGAGACAACCCGCTCATGGGAGGACCCATCATGACGAGACGCGCTCTGCGTTATTACATTCTTTTGCCGGTTACGATTGCACTGTGTGCCTCGCTCAGCCAGGCCCAAACGGCTACTTCCACTACTCAGATCCTGCAAACCGATCCGAGCATCACCTACACCGGGACCTGGTACCCCAACTTCGAATCGCCGAACATCGGCGGCAGCGCTACCTTGACGAACGACAAAGGCGCCACGGCTGCCTTGTCCTTCACGGGAACCGGCATTACCTGGATTGGCGTGCTGGACCCGTACTCCGGGATTGCGCTGGTCTATCTCGACGGCACCCAGAACACTGTCGACACCTATGGCCCAACAACGCTGTACCAGCAGCCTCTGTTCAGCGTGCATGGTCTGGCTCCCGGCACGCACACTCTCTCCATTCAAGTCCTGCACCAGAGGGATGAAGATACGGAGGGCTCCTGGATCTGGATCAACGCTTTTAACATTGAAAACGGCTCCGGTATCGTCGGCGGAGTGAGCGCTTCGGCCGGACGGATCGAACAGAACAATGCCGCGGTTATGTACACCGGAAACTGGTACCTCAACACCAACCCCGTAATGAGCGGCGGCTCGGCGACGTTGGCGATGGACGCGAACTCCAGCGCGACCGTCAGCTTCACCGGAACGGGCATCGCCTGGATCGGATACCAAGACCAGTGGTCGGGGATTGCCAACGTCTATGTGGACGGCGCGCTGCAATCGTCGCCTGTGGATACCTACGCGGCTTCGGAAAAGGTGCAGTCGTCCGTCTATTCGATCAGCGGCTTGAGTCCAGGCGCGCACACTTTGACGATCGTGGTGACGGGCACGCACAATGCGGCCTCCGCGGGCTTCTGGATTTGGGTGGACGCGTTCGACGTCATATGAAGAGCGCTCCATTGGCTCTTAGCCGTGAGCAATGCGGAACAGCGGCTCGCTGGCAGTCGTGTCAGCATAACTCAGCGTGCCGGCGTTCAAAGGAAAATATGAAAACGGTCGATCGTAGAACTCGGACAGATAAGAACTCGGATGGAAAGGGAAAGATCTGCGTGGCCGCCATCTCAGCCTTGTGCTTGCTCCTGAACGCGTGGCCGGCGTACTCGCAGGGAATTATCACGACGTTCGCGGGCAATGGGAACATAACGTTCTCCGGCGATGGCGGCCCAGCCACCGCCGCTTCTCTGAACAATCCCAGGGGATTGGCTATCGACTCTGCCGGCGGGGTTTACATCTCGGATACAGACAACTATCGAGTCCGGCTAGTCAGCGCCGCAGGGATGATCTCAACCGTGGCCGGCAATGGGAACATGGCATTCTCCGGCGACGGAGGCCAGGCGATCGGTGCGTCGTTCAGCGATGTCACCGGCGCTGCGTTAGACGCGGCAGGTAACCTTTATCTTGCCGACGCGAGCAACCGCCGCGTCCGGCGAGTGACGCCCGGCGGGATCGTCACCACGGTTGCCGGCACAGGCATTCAGGGTGATTCGGGTGATGGGGGGCTGGCGGTCAATGCCACTTTGAACCGGCCGTTTGCGGTGACTCTGGATGCCGCCGGCAACTTGTATATCTGCGACAGTTCGAATCATAACATCCGGCGAGTGAATCTTGCATCCGGAATCATCACGGCATACGCCGGCAACGGATTGCCGGCATTCTCCGGCGACGGGGGCCCGGCCACCGCGGCCTCATTGCAGTTTCCGCTGGGAATCGCCATGGACAAATCAGGCAACTTGTATATTGCGGACGCCGGCAATAACTGCATTCGTAGAGTCAGCCCCACCGGGGTGATCGTCACGGTGGCCGGCAACGGCAACCGCGCCGGCTTTGCGGGAGACGGGGCTGCCGCCATCGGCGCATTACTGAATATTCCCTCGGATGTGGCCGTCGATGGCTCCGGCAGCTTGTTTATCGCCGATGCCGGGAACAACCGGGTCCGCAGAGTGGACGGAACCTCCGGGATCGTCAGTACAATAGCCGGCGGCGCCGACAACGGATTCTCCGGCGACGGGGGTCCTGCTGCCGATTCGCTGCTGAGCCATCCTTGGGGAATGATGATCGATACCGCCGGCGATGTTTATGTTGCCGACATGGTGAACAATCGAATTCGAAGAATTTCCGGCGCCGCCGTCAATGGGGCCACCACCCCCCTGACGATCGCGCCGAACATGTGGACGGAGATTTTCGGCACGGGCCTGTCGCGTGCGGGGGATACGCGCAGTTGGCAGAGTTCGGATTTCCTGAACGGCGGCACGAGCATGCCGACCGAGTTGGACGGAGTCAGCGTTACCGTAAATGGAAAATTGGCGTTTATCTCTTACATCAGCCCGTCTCAGGTGAACTTCCTGACTCCGCCGGGCGTCCTGCAGGGCGCCGCAGAGGTGCAACTCTCCATTAACGGCGCGGCGATCGTGGGGTTCGCCGAACAGGCGCAAGCGATCTTGCCGTCATTCTTTCTCTTTGGCGCCGGCCCCTATGTGGCCGCAACGCACGCCAATGCCACTCAAAGCCTTCTCGGTCCGGCCAGCCTCTACCCGGGCTTTACTGCTCCCGCTATGCCCGGCGAAACCATAGTGCTATATGCCAATGGTTTCGGGACCACCTCCATACCCGTGGTCAGCGGGTCGGTGACGCAGTCCGGAAGCCTCTCGCCGTATCCGGCAATCACTATCGGCGGCCAGCCGGCGACTGTACTGTATGCAGGCCTGGTAGCACCGGGCGAATTTCAATTCAACGTAGTGGTGCCCACATCGCTTGCCACGGGAGATCAGCCGATCACGGCGGCTTATGGTGGGTTGAGCACGCAGGCCGGCGCGATGATTACCATCCAACAGTGAAGGTGCGCTGCATCGGTCTCACGGAGACACCATCCGGGTGCAATTCACCCTGCCCCCGATTGAGCGCTCCAGAACGTCCAGAATGCGGGCGCTGGCCTTCCCGTCCCAGAACTTAGGGGGCGCAAGGAACCGTGGCGGCGCATCCAGGGTATCGAGGGCCGCCTGAAGGATTTCCTTCGGATCCGTGCCCACAAGACGATTGGTTCCCTCTTCAATCGTAATCGGCCGTTCCGTGTTCTCGCGCATCGTCAGACACGGCACATGAAGAATGGTCGTCTCTTCCTGAATGCCGCCGGAATCGGTGAGCACCAGGCGGGCCTCGCTAGTAAGCCGCAGGAATTCGAGATATCCCAGCGGCTCGGTCAGAATCAGGCCGCGTTCCGTGAGCCCGGCGGCCCGCATCCGCTCTCTTGTCCTGGGATGAACCGGAAAGACCACCGGCAGACGGCGCGACAGCTCGCTGAACATGCTCAACAGGGACGCCAGATGCTCCATGCCATCCACGTTCGAGGGCCGATGCAGGGTTGCTACCGCATAGTCTTTGCTCTTGAGCCCAAGCCGTTCGAGGACGCCGGTGTTGGCTGCCTTGTCTCGGAATTTCATTAGCGTGTCGATCATGACATTGCCGACAAGGAAGATCTTTTCCTGCGGTATGCCTTCGGCAAGCAAATTCGTCACGCCGCTCGGCTCACTGGCAAAAAGGTAGTCGGAGAGAACGTCGGTGACCAGCCGGTTGGTCTCCTCCGGCATGCGGCGGTCAAAGCTGCGGAGTCCCGCCTCGACGTGCGCCACTGGTATGCCGAGCTTCGACGCTACCAGCGCCGCGGCCATGGTCGAATTCACGTCGCCGACCACCAGGACCAGATCGGGCCGCCGTTCGTTCAGTTCCATTTCCAGCCGCAGCATCACCCCGGCCGTTTGCTCCGTATGGCTCCCGCTACCGATATCGAGGTTGATGTCCGGCGCCGGTATCCCCAACTCGTCGAAGAACATCGCCGACATCTCAGGCGAATAGTGCTGGCCCGTGTGAATCAACCTGCAATGAAACGCAGAACGACGGCCGGCCTCTTCAAGAATTGGCGCCATCTTCACGAAATTTGGTCTTGCGCCCACAACTGCGGTTAAAGAGATGAGGTGTCTCGCCACGTCGCGATCCTGGGGCAAGCAATAGGCTTCCTCTGCTTTTTCCCAACCGGCCGGTAGATCGTCGGCGCGATCGACTACCGGCCGCACCGGGGAAAGGCTCGGAGAGTGGCCGTTGCGGCGCCGCATAGGTTTCGATTCATGCTGCCAGAGTTATACCTTCGCGGCTGTCCAATTCTGATCAGACGGGAGTCTCCGCGGGTGCCATTATATATGCGAACGACCGGCAAGTTGTGCTCCCCTGTCAGCTTTTGGGGACTTGGCGCCCAAAAGGCAGCTGATTGCGACGATAGTTGGATTTTCCGGCACCATCGTTTGGGGCACACCTTTTCGTGGACCCGGCCGATAGAGGCTTCCCCCGGCCCAATGGGTAGCCAGCGTGCGGCCGCCGCAATGGTAGCCGGTCCGTGTCGAAGGCCATTGGCGATCAAACATCATCGAAAAAGCGCCGGATGAAGGCAAGTTCTGCGGTTTAAACGGCAGATCCTGCACGTCGTGTGGCGCTCCGCCTGTTGACGCCAGAGAGTCGCGGTTTCGAAGCCATCGCCTGACATCCCTTTTGCGTTCATTGGCCTCGGAAACGTAATCGAAGTGAAGTTTGGCGTTTCACGTGCCTAATACAGACCCGTCATGAAAGCGAACGACATGCCGGCCTTCGATCCCAAGGTTTTTCTGAACCTTAGCAAGATCGGTGAAGGCCGAACGACCGCCGCTTATGACAAGAATCAGGTGGTGTTCGCGCAAGGGGACCCTGCGAATGCAATTTTTTACGTCCAGAAAGGCAGGGTCAAGCTTACAGTTGTGTCCCACCATGGCAAAGAAGCGGTAGTCGCCATTTTGGGCGAAGGCGATTTCTTTGGCGAAGGATGTCTGGCACACCAGGCGCTGCGCATGGCGACCGCGACCTCCATGGACGAATGCTGGGTCATGAGGTTAGAGAAGGCGCGGGTAGTCCGTCTACTCCACGAAGAACCGGCCTTTTCGGAGGTATTTGTGGCACATCTGCTCTCGCGCAGCATTCGCGTTGAGGAGGACCTGGTCGATCAGCTCTTCAACTCGAGTGAGAAGCGGTTGGCTCGAGTGCTGCTACTCCTGGCCCACTTCGGAAAAGAAGGCCAGCCGGAACCGGTAATTGCCAAGATCAGCCAGGAGACCCTGGCGGAGATGATCGGTACTACCCGGTCTCGAGTCAGTTTCTTCATGAACAAATTTCGCAGAATGGGATTCGTCAACTACGACCACAGGGACACGTTGGAGGTCCACAGCTCGCTGCTGAATGTCGTCCTACACGACTAGCACCGTGGCAGACGCTCGACGAAGGATGGAGACGACCATGAAAGCCGCTGAAATCGGGCCCGGCCAGGACGCGTTACATCGGAAGGCGCTGTTACTTGATGCGTGACCTCGCGGAGCTGGAGATGCAGTTCCCGGCCGATCTACTGCTTGCGATCGTCCGGCAGGCACCTCGGCCGGGAACGGACGAGCGGTCGAATCATCGCTGCTGCGTGGCGACTCCGGGGCGGCTGCCTGTCGATCATGCGCGGCCGCTAGTAGGCTGGAGCCCGCGATTTCACGAGAAAGTGGTTGATCCATGCTCGAATTAGAAATCCTTGCCGCGCCGACTGCCGCCGTTCTGGAAGAAAAGATCCGCACGCGCCGCGCGCGCGTCGGCATCGTCGGCTTGGGCTATGTAGGGCTGCCGCTGGCTGTGGAGTTTGCCAAGGCGGGGTTCTTCGTCACCGGAATCGACATCAGCGAAGAGAAAACGCGGCGCGTCAACGCCGGCGAATCCTACGTGGGCGATATCTCGAGCGCCACGCTGGCCCAGTTAGTGGCATCGGGCAAGTTGCGCGCCACCACCGATTTCTCGGCGGTGCTGGAGTTGGACACCATCAACATTTGCGTGCCCACTCCGCTGCGCAAGACCAAGGATCCGGACATGAGTTTCATCCTGTCCTCGTGCCAGGAAATCGCGCGCCATTTCCACGCCGGTATGCTGGTGATTCTGGAGTCCACCACTTATCCTGGGACCACCGACGAACTGGTGCTCCCCATCCTCTCGGAGAGCGGGCTGCAAGTGGGCCGCGATTTCTTTCTGTGCTTCTCGCCGGAACGCGTCGATCCGGGCAATCCGCGGTATCAGACCGTAAACATTCCCAAAGTGGTCGGCGGGTGTACCGCGGACTGCACGCAGATGGGCCGGCTCTTCTACTCGCAGGCGCTGCAGACGGTGGTGCCAGTCAGTTCCACGCAGGTGGCGGAGATGGTGAAGCTGCTGGAAAACACCTTCCGCATGATCAATATCGGGTTGGTAAATGAAATGGCGATGATGTGCGAACGCATTGGGATAGACGTGTGGGAAGTGATCGAAGCCGCCGCCACCAAACCGTTTGGCTTCATGCCCTTTTATCCCGGGCCGGGCCTGGGCGGGCACTGCATCCCTATCGACCCGTTCTATCTTTCGTGGAAAACCAAGCAGGCCGGCATCGAGGCTCGGTTCATCGAACTGGCCGGCTATATTAACGGCCAGATGCCGCACTTCGTGGTCGAGAAGGTGCAGAACGCGCTCAACGATGCTGACAAACCGGTGAAGGGATCGCGCATCCTGGTGTTCGGCGTAGCGTATAAGCGCGAAGTTGCGGACATACGCGAATCGCCTGCGCTGGATGTGTTGCTGCTGCTGAAGAGGCTTGGCGGCATCGTCTCTTATTGCGACCCGCACGTTCCCACGCTGCACCTGGATGGCTTGAACCTGCAATCGGTTCCGGAAGAGGCGGCCGCCGACGCTGATTGTGTAGTCATCGTTACCGACCACAAGGACTTCGACTATCGCAGTCTGGTCGAGAGAGCCTCGCTGATCGTGGACACACGCAACGCGTTGAAGGGCGTGGCTTCGCCTAAAATCGTCCGGTTATGAACATCACGGCATTCAGAGGCCACACTGGCAGCAAAGGCTTGGCCCCCGAGACCTCCTGGTAGCAGCAGGCGAGCAGGAGGATCTTCGCCCAACATAGCGAGAAGGCATGAATGGACAGGTCTTGGGGCCTTCACCCCCTTAAGCCTCAACTGGACGTGTTCGCCGGTATCTTCGCACCTGTTTTATCTTGCGGGTTGATTTTGAAGCGTCGCGCGAATATGCCTTCCTTCTAGTACACTGCAGAGACAGAGTTTCCGCGAGCGCGAGCATCCGCCAAATAAGCTTCCACCGCCATCTCCACCGTAGGGAGCGTCGGTTCGGTAGTGGCCTCCGCCGCTGTCGAAATCGGAGTGTATTCCTCAGGCCTGATTGTGGAGGCGGCCCGTTCCCATAATATTGCGAGGTCGCGAGCGGCCCCCATATCCCGAGCCTTCTCCGGCGGCAGGAACTTGGCGGTGGACAGGCGGATCCGATTCCCGCCTGGTGTTCCGACGATCAGGATCGGGCAGTTGGCGCCTTTACCTGCGCACGGCCGCTGGTCCCACTCCGGTCGAGTACAAGGGGAATGACGGCGCTTCTGTGCCTTGAGCAGTCAGACACGACGCTACCGCGATTGTCACGGCCGAGAGGATATATCCGCTGTAAGTTACTGATTTTATTATGGTGGAGGCGGGGGGAGTTGAACCCCCGTCCGAAAAAGCCCGTCGTGAAGAGAACTACGTGCGTATCCGGCTCATGGTTTTCGACCTTCACTTCAGAGCCAGCGAGGGCGGCGAAGGCTTAGCCCGATTAGATCTCGACCGCCGGCTCCGGACCGAAGCCTTTGGCCTATCCCGCAAAATGACGCTCACTCACCACCGCGCGGGCTCAGTGGCTGGAGCGGCTACTTAATTAATTAAGCAGCGTATGCAAACTGCGTGTTGGCAGTTATGTTGTCCGATCGTTTTACGGGAGCTCGGAACCCGGCACGCCTCCCCACCACGATTCAATCCCGTCGAATCCGTTACGCCCCCACAAGAAGCGAATGGTGAGTTTGCTTTCACACCCATTCTACCACCGCCCGGGGGTTTATAATCGTTGCATGCGAACTCGCGGTCGATTCCTGCGCGCGCTCCCGCTAGCGGCGCTGTTTTTTTGTGCCCTGACGGCGGTCACCTTGTGGGCCGAGGCGGAAACCAAAATCACGGTCGTGGTGAAAACGTTGGCAGGCCGGCCCCTGGATCGCGCCGAAGTCATCATCCGTTGGAAGGCGAACGCCAAACATCCCCGCAACAGCTTCGCGAAGAACCTGCGTACGCAGTTTGAATCGCGCACCGACCAGGACGGCACCGTCTCCTTCCCGGGCGTGCCGCAGGGCAGCATCCAGATTCAGGTGAACGCCAAGGGTTATCAGACGTTCGGGCAGATCTACGACATCGACGAGGAGGAAAAAACCGTCGAGGTCAAGCTCAATCCCCCGCAGCAGCAGTACACTTCGCACTAGCGGAAAACCGCTCCCTCGCGGTCGCGGCTCATTAAGAACCGGGTTGCGGCTCATTAAGAACCGGTCGCGGCTCATAAAGATTCTCCGCATCCCGGCGGGCCAGCGCGGCATCTCTGAACTGATGAAAATCGGCATATTGGGTTCCGGCGCCGTTGGCAAGACGCTCGCCGGGGGACTACTGAAGCACGGCCACCAAGTCATGCTGGGGACGCGCGACCCGCACAAACCAGAGGTGCAACAGTGGCTGCAGTCCACGCCGGGCGCCACCGCGGGAACCTTCGAACAGGCGGCGCAGTTCGGAGAGCTGGTAGTGCTTGCCACCTTGGGACGGGCGGCGGAGGACGCGATCTCTCTGGCCGGCATCGACAACCTCAGCGGCAAGACTGTGATGGATACTACTAATCCGATTTCCGAGGCCCCTCCCGTAGGCGGAATCCTGTCCTACTTCACCGGTCCGAATGAATCGCTCGGCGAGCGCATTCAGGCGCTGGCGCCGAAGGCCCATGTGGTGAAGGCGTTCAATAGCGTGGGCGCGGGAAACATGGTCAATCCTGCCTATACACAAGGCAAGCCCACAATGTTCCTCTGCGGCGAGAGCCCGAAGGCGAAAGAGGCCGTCAGCGCAATCACCCGGCAGTTCGGCTGGGAACCCTACGATTGTGGCGGGATCATTGCCAGCCGCGCGATTGAGCCGCTGTGCATACTCTGGTGCTCGCGTGGCTTTCAGCACAATCAGTGGAACCATGCGTTTGCGCTCTTGACCGCGTAGCGCGTTCAGTGGCAAGCTCTTCAGAGGGGTTAACGAGTCTTACATATGCGAATCGTATTGCTGTCCGTGTGCGCCTGCTCATTGCTGTCGGCTGCCGATCAAGTAGTCCTCAAGAACGGCGACACCATCACCGGCACGGTGATCAAGAAAGACGGCGACAAGCTGACGCTCAAGAGCGAATTTCTGGGTGAAGTAACCATGCCATGGTCGGCGGTAAAGAGCCTGAAATCGGACCAGGATTTGAACGTGGTCCTGCCCGGAGGGGAGACCGTGAAGGGCAAGGTCTCGACCTCCGGCGAGACGCTCGCGGTGGCTACACCGGCGGGTGAAAAGACGGAGGCGCTGACCGCCGTGACGGTGGTTCGCGACGACGCGGAACAGCATAACTGGGAGAAGGTGCAGCATCCCGGCATTCTGGAATTGTGGACCGGGGCGTATAACGCCGGCTTGGCCCTGGCTCGCGGCAATGCCCGCACCGCGACGCTGACCAATTCATTCGCCGCCGCGCGCGTCACGTTGAAGGATAAAATCACGGTGCATTTCAACCAAATCTACGCCAGCGCGCTGGTGAATGGCGTAAGCGCCGCCACTGCCAGTTCGTTGAGCGGCGGGTGGCAATACAATCGCGACCTCAGTCCCAAATTGTTTGTCGCCGCTACCAACGATTACTATCACGACCGCTTTCAGTCTCTGAACTTGCGCGCGGTCTTCGGCGGCGCCGGGGGCTGGAACGCTCTCAAGGGCAAGAAGGGGACGCTCAGTTTTCAAGCTGGCGCGGATTACGAACGCGAAGCTTTCATGGCGAATATCGACCGCAGTTCCGCGGAAGTGAATTTCGGCGATAACTTCGCCTATAAACTTTCCGGGAACACCAGCGTCACGGAGTCGTTCTTCATATACCCGAACATGAGCTACATGGGGCAGTACCGGTTCAACTTCAATTTGAGCGCGGTCACCGCCATCAAGAAGTGGCTGGGCTGGCACATCAGCTTCACGGACAATTACCTGAGCAATCCCGTGCTGGGCCGGTTAGCGAATGACTTGATCCTGTCGACAGGCTTCCAGCTGGGATTCCCGTCGAAATGATCCGGCGGCCGTGACGGGTAGGTCCCGAATCGATGCGCCAGCAGCACCGTGGATCGCTGATGCGATAGATCGCGGCGTTCCGGAATCCGCTTGCTGACGCGCGCGGCTCGGAAACGCAACGCTTACCGAACGTGTATCTCAGGTCTTCATCGCCTTGCGCAGGCGTTGCGCCGAGAACGCCACGATCCCAAGAAACGCCACGCAACTGACGGCCACCACCGTGAGTTGCCGGCGCGGTGTCAGCCTTCCCACTTCCGATTCTCTGCCCGTGCCGAAATCCAGGTCGACGCGCAGCCGCACCCGGGCTGTCTGCTTGCCCTCCTGGTTATCCAGCACAATTACATAATCGCCGACGCGTCTCACCGGGTCCGCAAAAAATCCGCGCTTTCCCTCGGGCGTCGCCAGGATGACGCCGGGGAGGTCGGAACTCATCCGGTCCAGATCTTCGTGCAGCATGAGCGCCATCCGCACATTTCCCGCGCCATTCAAGACCTCGTAACTGGCGATGATTCGCGCGGCTTTCGGATGCAGCGGAACGTCGATGTATTTCCAGTCGCCGGCGGGAACCGTTCGCTCTTCGTTGGTGAACTCACTCGCCGCCGATGCGGCCAGTAGCACAATCGAGGCCATCCGAACGGCTACAATAAAGGCCATGACCCACAGTATGGCACAGCGGCAGCCGGGCCTATCGCCGCTGGATCTGCCGGGCTGGAAGGCGGCCATCAATTGGATCGCCGCGTTTTTGCTGGCCGTCCTTTTTATAATCTCGGGGGTCTGGAAAATCACCGATGCGCCGGCCGCCGCGGTCCGCATGGCGGAAGCGCGCGTCCCCGAATCGCTCAGTCTCTTCGCCGCCATCGCTTTCGGAATCGCGGAAACTGTCGCCGGGGTGCTGGTTCTGGTTCCCCGCTTCCGCCGCTGGGGAGCCATGCTCACCGGCCTGCTCCTGGCCGTGTTCCTGGTCTACTTCGCCGTCAACTACAATGCCCTGCGCGGCGCGGATTGCAGTTGTTTTCCCTGGCTGAAGCGCGTGGTCGGTCCCGGGTTCTTCATCGGCGACGGCATCATGCTACTGTTGGCGGCTTTGGCGGGATGGTGGTCCAAACCGCCCGCGAGTTTGCGCAGCGCGGTGATGGTTTTGAGCGCCGTGGTGGTGTTCGCGCTGGTCTCTTACGGCGTCGACGTTACGCGCAGCGCCGGCACACGCGCACCGGCGACGATTGCCGTAGAAGGTAAGCCGTATTCGCTCGCATCCGGCCGCGTATTCCTGTTCTTTTTCAACCCGCAATGCATGCACTGTTTGGACGCGGCGAAGCGCATGGCGCAATTGCATTGGGGCGATACCAGAGTGGTGGCGATTCCCGTCGAGCAGCCGCAATACTCGACCGACTTCCTGCAGATGACCGGGCTTAGTGCAGTCGTCACGGGCGACGTCGAGCTGCTCAAGAAGACTTTCGGGTACACGGCCTACCCGTACGGAGTAACGCTGCGGAACGGCCGCCGCACGGCTTCGCTGACGAAATTCGACGACCCGGAGCCGGCCGTAACGCTAAAGAAATTGGGTTTGATTCAGTAAGACAAAACCGCTCCCTAACGGTCGCGGCTCGGAAAGAACGCTGCCGAGCGCGACCGTTAGGGAGCGGTTGTTTACAGTCAAACTCTATCGGAAGTTGCCGTTCCCGCCGTTGCCCCCACCTGAACCGCTATCGCGGCGTTTCAGCGTGGGACGTTCGTCAGGATCGGTCTTCGTCGTTCCATCGGTATCGTCCACCGGTCCCGTGCCGGTACCCGGCGCGCGGCGCAGTTTCGGACGGTTCGGATCGTCATTGGTGATCTTCCGCCGATTGTGCAGCATCGACAGGCGATTGCGCACATCGTTGAATTCCGAAGTGTTCACTACATACTCAGGCTTCGGCGCCAGAATCGTCTGAATCTCTTCCTGCGACTTCTTGATGCGGTCGTCCGTCATCGGGTGGGTGGAGAACACCTTCGCTACGCTGCCCGGCTTCTTCTTTTCCAGCGTCTCGATCTTTTCGAAGAAGTCTACGAACGCCGTCGGATCGTATCCGGCCTTGTACATGTACTGCAGGCCGAAATAGTCGGCTTCCGCTTCCATCCCGCGGGAGAAAGCCAGGAAACCCATAGGTATCGCCAGCCCCATGCCCTGCCGGATCGCATACCCCGTCCAGCCGCCCATGAAGATCAGCGGAATGGTGGCGATCTGCGCGATATCGCCCTTGGTCGCCTGCCTCGTTCCGTGCCGACATGCAACGTGAGCGATTTCGTGGGCCATCACACCGGCCAATTCGGCTTCCGATTCAGCTTTCAAAACCAAACCCGAATTTACAAAGAAGAACCCGCCCGGCAGTGCGAAGGCATTTACTTCCTCGGTGTCCAGCACCTTGATCGTGAACGGCACCTTGGCATCGGAGTTGCGAACCAGGTTTTGTCCCACGCGGTTCACATACTCGGCGATGATGGGATCGTCGACCACTTTGGCCTGCCGTTCCACTTCCTGGGCCAACTGTTTGCCGAGTGCAATTTCCTTGTCAAGGGAGTAGAAATTTACGCCGTTGCCGACGCCGCGGTCGCCAATCGCATCCGGATCCTTGCGCTTTTGATCGTCGTTTTTGGGTTTGTCCGCCCCGGCCTTCTTCTTGGCGGCATCCTTGGCGGCCTTTTCAGCCGCTTTTTTCTCGGCGGGAGTCTGCTGCTTATCGGTATCCGCGGCGGCGGAGGTATCCTGCGCGGCGGGCGCCGCCTGGTTCGCGTCCGCGGCAACGGGAGCCGTTGGCTTGGCCGGGTCGCTCGATGTGGGTTTGTTATCCTGCGTTGATTGCGCTGCGGCACCCAATGACAACAGACTGAATGCAGCCAGGACGGCGACGGGAAGCTTCCAGCGGTTCATCCCATACTCCTCTAGATACAACTATAACCCTAAAACGTGTGGCCACGCAGAGTCTATGTATTAAACGCGTCACAGGGAGGAGCGGTTTCGGGTTTGTTTTGCCTTAGTACATCCCGAGACTGATGACTTTTCCGGCAGCGTCCACCAGCACGTCCAGACGGCGGTCCAGATACGAGTAAAACGTTCGTCCTTTATTTGCTTCGGCCGACCGTACATTTACGCCGAACTCGTGCCGGCATTCCAGCCACGTCATGTCGTGCGGATAGACGAACAGCGTCCGCAGCCGGCCGGTATCGCCGTCGAAGTCCAGTTCGAACTGCCGGTAGCGCGCGCTGGGGTCGTTGAACGCCACAATCTGCCCATTCACGGTTTGGTCGTCCGCGAAGGCAGACCGTTGCCCCACAGGCTCACCGAGCAGCCCTTGCGCGTCCACTTGCTGCCAGATTCCGATTTGCTGGTTCAAATAATCGGCGCTGTCGCGCTCGAACTCGGGCGGATACTCCCGTTTCGGTCGGCGGAGAACCGGCCGATCGGGGTCGGGCAGCGGAGGTTGGAGCCTGACTTCGGTGGCCGAGGGCGTTGCCGCTGTCGCCGGCCCCACCGGTTTCTGCCCGGGGAGCATCACAACCACGTTGTCGGTGGGCTCGGAGTTCCGCAGGACCGGCGGCAAAGTAACGCTGCCGCTCTGATCCGCGCCCTGTATCGTCCGGATGGCGAGAAAAGCCACCGAAAGGAAACAGAACCGTGTCATATCTTGCCTCGCCTCAATCTACCGGAAGGGAAAACCTCGTGTAATGCTGAATTTAGGGAGCACCGGGCTGTTAGCTGAAGTAAAGGCCAGCTGAAGTAAGCCCAGCCGAAGGAAGCGCAGTGTCTGTCACAAATTCGCTCCCACCGGTGTTGGTATAGTGTGAGCGCAGCCAGCGGAGCCATCGACCCGGTGGAAATGAATGCCGATTTTTTCGACTTTGAGGCGTTCTTTCGTGCGCACTACGAGCGCACCGCATGCGTCATCGCCCGCGTGGTGGGAGACCATTCCCGCGCCGAGGACTTAGCTGCCGAAGCGCTTTGGAAGCTCTGGCGCACTCCCCGGGCGCAAGGCGAAAAAGCCGGGGGATGGCTCTATCGTACCGCGGTCCGCATGGGCCTGAACGAGTTGCGCAGCGGCCGCCGCCGGTTGCAGTACGAGTCTCAGGCGTGGGATCCGCCCAGGCTACCGACGCCCGAGGAGGCCCACGCCGCCGCCCAAGAGCGCGAACAGGTCCGCCAGATTCTGGCCATGCTCCGGGAACGCCAGGCGGAACTGCTCATTCTGCGATCGAGCGGCCTGACGTATGACGAACTGGCCGCCGCGCTGGGCCTGAATCCCGGGTCCGTCGGGACGCTGATCTCCCGCGCCCAGCAAGCTTTCCGAAAGGAGTACCTCAAGCAATATGGAACACGACGAAATGGACGTTAACCGTTGGGTGGACGAACGGCTCTCGTCACTCGACCCGCCGGCCGATTGGCGGCCCGATTCGTCGGCCGCGTTCGCCAGGTTGCGGCGCCGTGAGGCCCCCGCGCGCCGCCGATGGTGGCTGTGGGCCTCGCTCTCCGCCGCCGCGGCGGCAGCGGCAGCGTGCGCCGTTTTGCTGTTGGTATCCGCGCCCTCCGCCTGCGCCAATCCGCTCGGCTGCCGGCCTTCCCCGGCCGCCGTGGTTTCTGCACCGCCCGCCGTCACGGTGAGCGATCCGCAACCCAACTTCAAGGAATCCGGATCGCCCACCGCCCCAGTCACCTGCGAGCTGTACACCGACTACGAATGCTCTCATTGCGCGGCTTTCGACCTCCAGACGATGCCCCAGCTTTCCGCCCGGTATATCGACAGCGGTAAACTCCGGTTGATCCACCGCGATTTGCCGCTCGCGAATCATCGCTATTCCCGGCTCGCGGCCCTCTACGCCGACGCCGCCGGCCAGGCGGGCTACTACCACGACGTCGCTAGCCGGCTGTACAGAACGGAAGTGGTGTGGAGCACCGATGGCGATGTAGATGGCCAGGTCGCCAAAGTGGTGCCGACCGCGGTTATGGAGAAAGTGCGCTCCCGGGTCAGGGACGATTCTTCCGTCGAGGACTCCGTGAAGGCCGATGAGGCCGAGGCCCGACAGAAGCACGTCGACCGCACACCCACGCTGCTGTGCAATGGCCGCATCATCGGACCGAGTCTTTCCTTCCTGCAGATCGAAGCGCAAATCGACCCGTTGGTGGCGCAACGGTAGAGAAATCCCGCTCCCTTTGGTCACGGCTCGGAAACGCTCGATACCGACACTGAGCCGCGACCAAAGGGAGCGGGTTACCGCAACGAAATCTCTGCGAGCTTAGCGATATTACAGATGTTGCTGGAGTGAGTGTTAGGCGCCCCTACGACACCAACGCCTGCGTCACACGGCTCGCCAGTTGATCGAACGTCAGCAGCTCGTACAGCGTCGGGTCCTGCATGATGCGCGCCACCAGCGCGGCATGCATGGCATGGCCGGCCCGTTCGGCGATCACGTGTCCCAATAGCGGCCTCTCGAGCAGCGCCAGGTCCCCGATCAGATCGAGAGCCTTATGGCGGCAGCATTCGTCCGGCGCGCGCAGGCCCTCGGGATTCAACGTGCCCGATGCAGTGAAGCAGACAGCATTCTCAAGCGTGGCGCCGCGAATCAATCCCATATCGCGCATCTGCTTCAGGTCCGATTCCCAGCCGAACGTGCGTGCGAATGCGATCTGCGCCGCATATCGCTGCGGCGTCACTTCCAGCTCGATCGACTGGCGCCCCACCGGCGCTGGGTAATCGGTATCGCAAGTCAGGCGGAAAGTTTCGTCCGGCAGAATGCTGATGCGCTTGTGCTTGTCTTCCACGGTCACCGGGCGCCGGATCAGCAGATAGCGCCGCTTGCGCCGTAGCTGTCGCACACCGGCCTGCTCGATCAGCCGCACGAAGGGCAATCCGCTGCCATCCAGAATCGGCACTTCGAGATTGTCGATCTCCACGTAAGCGTTGTCGATTCCCATGGAGTACAGCACGCTCAGCAAATGCTCCGTGGTGGAAATCAGAACGCCCTGGCGCATCAGGCTGGTGGCATAACTTACGCGCGCCACATGCCGCCAGCTGGCGGGAATCTGGAAATTGTCCAGATCGGTCCTGACGAAGACAATCCCCGTAGAAGCAGGCGCCGGCATGATCCGAATGTTGACCGGGACGCCGTGGTGAAGGCCGACTCCCGAGGCCGTCACCGACCGTTGTAACGTTGTCTCAAAACGCAATCGCGTGCTCCCGGTATAGCTTCAGGTTAAACATCCCTATGGCTACTTCAGCATGCCGCAGCCAGAAGTTCAACTATTTGATGCATAAAGAGTTAGTTCGGTCGCAGTGTGGCTATTTCGCAACACATTACGCTCTTTTCTGTGGCCGGATTGGGGCAGTTTCGCCTTATATTGGCTCATTCCGGCGCGGCGCGGGACGCCCGGTGAGTGCCCGTCTAGTATGATGGCCACGTGGCCTGTCCCCGACTTTTCCTCATCGATACCTTCGGGTTTATCTTTCGCGCCTACCACGCCAGGGCCCGCAGCGCCGCGCCGCCCATGCGCACTTCCACGGGTTTTTCCACCGAAGCGGTCTTCATTTTTACGAATATGCTGCGCAAGCTTGCCAAGCAGCACAAGCCGGCCTATATGGCGGCAATTTACGAAAGCTCCGAGCCCACCCACCGCTCCGTGGAATTTGCCGACTATAAGGCCAACCGCGCGGAAACGCCGCCCGACCTGCTGGAGCAGATCCCCTACGTCCGCCGCCTTCTGGACGCCATGCGCATCCCCGTGATCGAATACCCAGGCTTCGAGGCCGACGACGTAATCGGCACCCTTGCCCGCCGCGCCGAAGCCAATAACTGCGAGGTGGTGATCGTCTCCAGCGATAAGGATATGCTGCAACTCGTCAGCGAGCGCATCTCCATGCTCAACCCCGCCAAGGATGACGAGTGGTACGACCCCGAAAAAGTGAAAACCTTCATGGGCGTCCGACCCGAGCAGGTGGCCGACCTGCTCGCGCTCAAGGGCGACGCCATCGATAATATTCCCGGCGCGCCGGGCATCGGCGACAAGGGCGCCCAGCAGTTGATCGAGCGCTTCGGTTCCGTGGAAGGCGCCATCGAGCATGCCGCCGAGGTGGAGCGCAAAGCCTACCGCGAGAGCCTGCAGAATTACGCCGAACAGATCCGCCTGAGCAAGCGCCTGGCGACCATCTCCACCGACGTGCCCGTGCCGTTCGAGCTGGATGCCTTCCGCACCATCGATCCCGACGAGGCGCTGCTGAAGTCCATTTATAAAGACATGGAGTTCCACTCGCTTCTCAAGGAACTCGGTCCCGGGGAGGACACCCGCGCGCGCGATTATCGCGTCATCGCCGATGAAGGAGAGCTCAAATCGTGGATGACGGGTATCCCCGATGGCACACCGGTCGCCGTCGCCATCTCCAAGTCGGCGGAAGGCGAATTCGCCATGGACACGATCGGCCTTGCGTGGAGGCCCGGCGAAGCGCGCGCCGTGAGCGCCGAAAACCTCGCGCACCTGAAGCCGTACCTGGAATGCGCAGCTGTACCCAAGATCGCCTGCGACGTAAAGGGCGCACTGCTGGATCTCGCACGCCTCGGCATCGAGGGCCGCGGCTTCGACCACGACATCATGCTCTACGCCTTCCTGATCGATGCCGAGCCCGGCAGCGTCTCGCTCGCCGAGCAGGCCAGCCGCCGTCTCGATCTGAAGTTGAGCGCTTCCCCCGAACAGCATGCCGACATCGTTCTCGAGCTCTATAACGTGCTCGCGCCCGCCATCGACGAGCGGGGCCTGCGCAAGCTGTACGCCGATATCGAACTTCCGCTGGCCGGCGTCCTTTCGCGCATGGAACGTTGCGGCGTGCGCATCGACCGCAAGGAGTTGCAGCGCCTCTCCACCATGATGGAGACGGAGATCGCGCGTCTCACCGCCGATATCCATCGCCTGGCCGGCCGAACCTTCAACATCAGTTCGCCACAACAACTCGCCGACGTCCTCTTCGATGAGCTGAAGCTGCCCGCGCCCGTGAAATACGGCAAAGGCAAGACCCGCTCCACCGCGGCCGACATCCTGGAAGCGCTCGCGGCGGAGCACGAAGTCGTCCGCCAGGTGCTCGAATACCGCCAGCTCACCAAGCTCAAAGGCACCTACGTCGACGCGCTGCCGGCGCAGATCGATCCCCGTACCGGGCGCCTGCATACCAGCTTCAACCAGGCGGGAGCAGCCACCGGCCGCCTCTCGTCGTCCAACCCGAACCTGCAAAACATTCCCATGCGGACGGCGCTGGGCCGCGAAATCCGCGCCGCCTTTATTCCGCGCGAAGGTTGGAAACTGCTCGTGGCGGATTATTCGCAGATCGAACTGCGCCTGCTGGCCCATCTCTCCGACGATCCGTTGCTCGTCGAAGCATTTCGCAACGGTGAGGACATCCACACGCGCACCGCGTCGGAAGTGCTCGGCGTGCCGCCCATGCTGATCACGCCCGACGCCCGCCGCGACGCCAAGGCGGTGAACTTCGGCATCGTCTACGGCATCAGCGGATTCGGACTGGCGCAGCAGCTGGGCATCCCGCGAGCCGAGGCGGAGAAGTACATCAAGAATTATTTCGCGCGCTACGCCGGCGTCCGCACCTTCATCGACCGCACCATCGCCGAGGTCCGCCAGACCAGCGTGACGCGAACGATGTTCGGCCGCGAGCGGCCCATCCCCGATATCAACAGCCGCAACGCCAATGCCCGCGGATTCGCCGAGCGCACCGCCGTCAATTCGCCGCTGCAAGGCACCGCTGCCGACCTCATCAAGCTCGCCATGGTGCGCATCGATCGCCTTCTTACCGAAGGCGGCTACTGCAGCGCCATGCTCTTGCAGGTGCATGACGAACTGGTGTTCGAATGCCCGCCGGAAGAGTTGGACGCAGTGTCGGCGCTGGTGAAGAAAGAGATGGAAGGCGCATGCGCGCTGAAAGTGCCGCTGCTGGTTGACATCGGGGTAGGCGACAACTGGCGCGACGCAAAGTGAGTTAGTTCTCCGACGGCCGCTCGATGCGATCGATCACCCAAACGTCGACCGGGCGGGTCCCCTGACTCGCAACCGAGCCCATTGCTCGGCACTGGCCGGACCCTCGGGGGTCCGGCGCGATCGTGGGCGTCCGCCCCACCTAAGCAATTTCCCTCTAAAACCTCAGACCGACGTCGATATGCAGGTCGGGTGTCTTGATCGACCGCCCATGGGGAGCTATGTTCTCGATAATCGGCATTTTAGTCGTTTTCGGAGCGATCATTGGCGGTTTCCTGATGGAAAAAGGTAGCCTGCTGGTGCTGGTCCAACCCGCCGAGCTGGTGATTATCGGCGGCGCGGCCATCGGCACGGTCCTGGTTGGCAATCCACCCTACATTCTGAACAAGCTCTTGGGCGGAGTCATGGGCGCCTTCAGCGGGTCGAAATTCAGCCAGAAGCTCTATCTCGACACCCTGAAGATGCTCTACGACCTTTTCAATCTCGCCCGGCGCAGTGGGATTGCCGCGATTGAGACCGATATCGAAGATCCATCGAAGAGCAAGGTCTTCACTGCCTATCCAGCCATCGTGAACGACCACCATGTGCGCGATTTCATCTGCGACACCCTGCGCACGGCATCGGCCGGTACGGTCGAACCGTTCGACATCGATCAGATGATGGAGCTCGACATGGAGGTCCACCATCACAGCCTCAGCCAGCCGGTGAACGCGATCAACACCATGGCGGATGCGCTGCCCGGTCTCGGAATCGTGGCGGCGGTCCTCGGCGTGGTGATCACCATGGGAGCGCTCGGCGGCCCGCCGGAGGAAATCGGCCACCATGTCGCGGCGGCGCTGGTGGGAACGTTCCTAGGTATTCTGATGTGCTACGGCCTGCTGGGGCCCATCGCCGCGAATATGTCGAAAACCGCCGACGAAGAGAACTCCTATTATCACGTGCTGCGTGTGTGCATGATGGCATTCATCAAAGGGCTGGCGCCGATTCTGGCGATCGAGGTCGGGCGGCGCGCCGTTCCGGGGCATGTGCGGCCGTCATTCCAGGAATTGGAAAAGCTGTGCCGCGGTAAAGGGGCGGCGGCAGCGAGCGCTGCCGCATAGAGGCGCGTCATATGGCTCAAGCACCTATCGTCATCAAGAAGAAGGTGGTCCACGGCGGCCATCACGGTGGCGCCTGGAAGGTGGCGTACGCCGATTTCGTCACCGCCATGATGGCGCTGTTCATCGTGTTGTGGCTTCTCAACAGCAGCAAGCAGATCCGCGTGGCGGTCGGCGGCTATTTTAAGGATCCCACGGGCAAGTCGAAGAAGGTGGGTAACGGAGAGAACGGCGCGGGCGAGAATTTTGTTGTCACCAAAGAGAATATGGACAAGATCAAGGATGAGCTCGCCGCCGCTATCCACAAGGTGGATATCACCGAGAAGCTCAAGGACCAGATCGAGATGACCATCACCGCCGAAGGTCTGCGCATCGAGCTGATGGAGACCGAGAAAGGCGCATTCTTCCCCATCGGCACGATGGAACCCAACGATCAGGGCAAAGAGCTTCTATCTCTCCTGGCGGCCCAGCTCGGCAAACTGCCGAATAGCTTGTCGGTTGAGGGACACACCGACTCAAAGCCTTACGCCGCGAGCGGAAACTATACCAATTGGGAGTTGTCCGCCGACCGCGCCAACGCAGCGCGGCGCATCATGCAGCAAAACGGGCTCGGTCCGAACCAGGTGAGCCAGATCCGCGGATACGCCGACCAGCGCCTGCGCAAACCCGCCGATCCCGAAAACCCGGCGAATCGCCGCATCTCGGTAATTGTGCATTACATGCAAAAACCCAACCCTGACGATGACGAACAGCCCGTGCCTAAAGAGGGGGCCAAGGATGGGCCAAAAGAACGTGCGCCGGCGGCCGCTCCGGCGGAGCGCAAATAGAAGCTCCTGCCGGCTGGGTCGAGACTCCACCTCCTGATGTCGCCCGGCAATTAGGGGTTGATTAATGAGGAAAATGGCCTGAGCCCGGCTTCGCAAAAAAAGATTTGGCCAATAATGCCTTAATAGATGAGAGGAGGGGCTCCTCCCCACCCGTCCCGGCCGAGAAGAATCTCCGAACTCCCGATGTCGTGGAATTTGCCATGAGCTATGGGACCGCTTGCTCACGCGCGCGGCTCGGAAAACGCAGTGTGCCGATACCGAGCCACGACCGTGAGGGAGTGGTCCCGGCTGCAAAACGGGCTCACGCAATTTTCCTCACTCAATGAGAGGAGGGGCTCATGCTACAGACACGAGTGGCTGCGCCACACCCGTCTACTTCACCTTCATCACAAACACCGTCTGATCGTCGAATGCCGTGGTATTGAATTTATCCAACTCCGCGAAGATGGACGCGATCAGCTTCGCCGCCGGCAATCGGCAGCCCGCGCGTACCGCTTGCGCCAGGCGGGTGCGGCCGAATTCGTGGCCGGCGGGATTCAGATGATCGGTGATGCCGTCCGAATAGAGGACGATGGTGTCGCCTGCCTGCGCCTGAAAGGCGATCTCCTCGTACTCACGGGATTCCAACAATCCCACCGGGACACCCTCGGCGCGCAGTTTCAGAATCTCGGTGCCGCGGCAGATCATAGGCGGGATCGCGCCGGCGTTGGCCATCACGATCTGCAGTGTGGCCGGGTCCCACAGTAGTACCGTGAGCGTGGCGTAGCGCGCTTCCACTTTGCGCTGAATGAGCGCCTCGTTGATGGCGCGCAGGAGCGCCGCGGGACGCCGGTGGCGGGGCGCGAGTGTGCGCAGCAAGCCGCTCATGAGGCCGCCGTAGAGCGCCGCCGCCGCGCCTTTGCCGCTCACGTCGCCGAACGCGATCACCGTCTGATTGTCGCGATGTACGTAGACTTCGTAAATGTCGCCTGAAATCTCGCGCGCGGGACGCAGGCGCACCGCGGCTTCCATGCCGTCGATTTCCGGGTCGGCATCCGGCATCATGACGCGCTGCAATTCGCGCGCCGCCTCCATGTCCTCTTCCAGGCGGCGCTCGCGCAGGCCCACTTCGTTGTACAGGCGGGCATTTTCCACGCTGCTCGCCACCTGCGGCGCCAGCAGCGAAAGCGTGCGCACGTGATCGTCGGTGAAATGGCCGACGCGGTCGCTCTCGAGATCCATCACTCCCACCACGCGATCCTGCAGGATCAGCGGCACGGCCACTTCCGACCGGACATCGTCATGCGACTTGATGTACCGCGGGTCCTTGTCGGTGTCATGCACACGTACCACATCGCGCGCCTCGGCGGCAGCTCCGGTGAGGCCTTTGCCCAGTGGCACGTTGTCGGTCTTGACGCGCTCGTCGTAGCGAATGCTGAACAGGTGGCGCAGCACTTTCGCTTCGCGATCCACCGAGAGAATGCTGAAAGCGTCGTAATCGATGAGCTCGCGCACCGTGCTGGCAATCTTGCCCAGCAACTCATTCAAATCGAGAATTGAAGAGAACTCGCGCGACACGCTGGCCAGCATGCGCAGCGTGCGATTCTGCCGATCGACACGGCGATAGAGGCGGGCGTTATCGATGGCAATGCTGACCCGTGCGGCGATCAGCCGCAGCAGCGCGCGATCGTACTCCGTATAAGCGTTGATGCGCGTGGATTGCAGATCGATTACGCCCACGAGTTTGCCGCGCGCAAGCATGGGCACGGCCAACTCGGTGCGCACGGCGTCCAGCGTGTGGATATAGCGCGGTTCATTGCGGACATCGCCCACCAGCACCGGTTCGCGGTGTGCGGCGGCGGTTCCCGTGATGCCTTCGCCAAGCTTGATGCTCAGGCCGCGGATAATTTCTTCGCGATGTCCCACGCCGTAGCGGATGCGCAGGTCTTGCCGCCGTTCGTTATAAAGCAGGATGGCGAACAGGTCGTAAGGCAGAACTCGTTGGACGATTTCCGCCACGTTGGCGAGCAGCGGATCGAGATCGAGGGTCTGTGAGGTGGCGGCGGATACTTCGAGCAGGTAATCGAGCAGCTCGGAGCGCTCGCGGAAGCGCACCGCGCCCTTGCGGCCGCCCGAAGGGGCCTTGGCTACGCTTGACGATGAGCGCGAATCAGGCAGCGGTGGCCTCGACAATCTTCACGCTGGCGCTGGCGCCGATACGGGTGGCGCCCGCCGCGGTCATAGCTTGCAGGTCTTGCAGACTGCGGATGCCGCCGGATGCCTTTATGCCCATCTCCGGCCCGACGGATTGCCGCATCAAAGCGATATCGTGCGCGGTGGCGCCGGCGGTGCTGAATCCGGTGGATGTCTTGACGAATTCCGCGCCGGCCGCTTTGGCGAGGACGCAGGCGATGGCCTTCTCGGTGTCGTTGAGAAGCGACGTTTCGAGAATCACCTTCAAAATGGCGCCGCCGGCGTGCGCGCTCTTCGCTACCGCAGCGATGTCGGCCTTGACGGCATCCTGGTCGCCCGATTTCAACGCTCCCACGTTGATCACCATGTCGACTTCCTGCGCGCCGTCGCGCACCGCGATGGCCGCTTCGGCGGCTTTCGATTCCGTGCTGGTCGCACCCAGTGGAAATCCGACCACGGTGCAGACTTTCACCGGCGTGCCGGCCAATTCGGCGCGCACAAGGGGCACCCAGAACGGGTTGATGCAGACGCTGGCGAAGTTGTACTGGCGCGCTTCGCGGCAGATCTTGACGACGTCGGCGCGGGTGGCGTCGGCTTTCAGGATGGTATGGTCGATGAGCGCGGCGATCGAGGGATCGATCTTAGTGAGCTTCTCACTGGCGGAGACGCGGCTCGCGCCGGCGGCGATGATTTCCCTGGTATTGCGGGCGCAGGTCTGGGCGCAGCGCTGGGTGCAGCCGGGGCAGACCTGGTCGGGAAGGTTGAGGCCTTCGGCGCCTTTGGCGGGAACGGCGCGCGGCTCAGCGGGCACGCGGGCGAGAATCTCCTCGCCGATCTGCGCCACCAGACGATCCAGTTCGGCCTGAGTCACGACGGTCCTTTCTTGTAATAACGCTGCTCGATATCCATGATTTTTTGTACTCGCGCCCGATGGCGTCCGCCGGCAAACGGGGTCGCAATCCAGGTGCGCAAGACTTCTTCCGCCTGAGTCTGGGTCAAGAGGCGAGCTCCCAATGTAAGTACATTGGAATCATTATGTTCCCGGCTATTTCGGGCGGAAGCTTTATCATAGCACAGGGCCGCCCGGATGCCCGCCACCTTGTTCGCCGCCATGGACGAACCGATACCTGCACCGTCGATCAGAACGCCGCGGGTAGCCGCGCCCGAAACCACCAGGTCGGCGACTTTCACAGCGATATCGGGATAGTCGGCAGGCTTGCCGTCGTGAACGCCCACGTCGCGGACGGTAAGGCTGAGGGATTCGATGAGCGGCTTGAGCGCTTCTTTTAAAGTGAAGCCGCCGTGGTCCGCGCCGATGGCGATGGTCTTTTCGGGCGCGGCAAGGGAGGAGCATTGCTCCTCAGGGACTTCGACGAGGCGGACTCCGCGGGCTGCTGCCACCTCGCGCGCGGAAGGCGTGACGATGGCGTCTATGGGGATGCGCCAATCGCCGGACGGCGGCACATCTTCGGCGGTGATTACGCGGCGCATAAGGCGAGGATTGCTATAGAATTCGTAAGGATTATTGTAATGGAACCGCACATAATATCGCCCGATTATCTGGCGCACCTTCTGCACCAGGGCAGCCTCAGCGCGGGCGTTGTGCTGGTGGGGATGGCGGTGGCGTTTGGATTGGGCGCGCTGCATGCGCTCTCGCCGGGACATGGGAAGACTATCGTGGCGGCATATCTGGTTGGTTCGCGGAGTGCCCCCCGCCATGCTGTGCTGCTCGGCGCGGTGGTGACGCTGACCCATACGGGTACGGTTTTCCTGCTGGGATTCGCCACTCTGTTTCTTTCGCGGTTCGTGATGCCGGAGAAGATTTATCCGCTTTTGGGGACCGTATCGGGGCTGGCGATCGTTTGGGTGGGAGCGAACTTGTTTGTCTATCGCATGCGGGCGGCGCGGAAGGGCCGGCAGCACCGGCATAGTTATATGGCGGAGGGGGACGC
>Ga0182018_10000135_pt1 | contig 92371 bp, 83 predicted proteins | sample 812P2MmetaG_FD_120490 | JGI IMG/M metagenome (GOLD analysis project Ga0182018, IMG submission 120490) | Permafrost microbial communities from Stordalen Mire, Sweden - 812P2M metaG | ecosystem: Environmental > Terrestrial > Soil > Wetlands > Permafrost | place: Sweden: Stordalen | collected...
CAAGTGACGCGGGTGCAGCGCCGATCTGTCCCGACCAGTGCGCGACGGGGACGCTTTCGCCGCAAGAGGAGGCACTCGAGTTCATGCTGCTGCATCTCGATGCATGCGAGCCGCCGAGTAACCCGCAGCCCTTACCAGAGGTTCCGGTCACCGATGAGTAGTGGCCGGATTTGAATCGCGCTGACGCGCGGCGGGGGCTGCTCGCTAACGAGGCGCACTCGTACGCCCACTACGTCTTCTGGGCGTGTCTCTTGTTGGTCGACATCTGGGTCGCGTGGGAGTTCCGAGGGGCCTTCCGCGCATGACCGATCGCGCCTGCCTCGGCGCTACGTCGGCAGCCGCGGCGGCCGAGTCGATCGCGGGGGTGGTGCGCCCGGCAGTGGCGGGAGCGGCGGCATGGACGGACGCAACGCGGGGGGCGGCGGGGATTCCTCCGCACCTGCCGGCGACGGGACGTGCAGGATCGTCTCCGCGTCTACCTTCGCCGCGGGCTTCGGCAACGGCAGCGAAGAAGGTCCCCTGCTCGGATGCGCTGGCGGCGGCAACGACTTCGGCAATGCTGGCTCTGGAGGCGACACGGCGGGCTCCGGTCTTTGCGGCGCCATCTCCCACAGCTTCAACGGTTCGAACGCACGCCGCAGCGGAGTCGAAAGAGGCTCGAGCTTCTGATCGATCTCCGCTCTCGACAGGAACAGCTCCTCGCGACGGTTGTCGCTGAGAAGCCGCCGGAGCACCAATTCACCCGGCGACAGCGACCGCTTCGATATCTGCTGGACGGTCGGGGCGATGTTCGCAATCAGGCGCTCGGCCAGGATGCGCGGTCTCTCGATTTCCTGGACGGGCGTGAAGTCGAAACTCGCGCTGAGGAGCTTCTTCTTGTGCGCGGCGAGCTCGCTTGTCATCGCGGCCAGCTTGTCGTGGAGCGACCGGAGCTTGGTGATGTTCTCACCGGCTGCGTCGTACGGCGCGTCAGCCGCGGCCTTGCCCTCGCGGATGCGGACGAGACGGGCGGTCGGCGGATCGTGCCCGAGCGACACGTCGAATCCTGAGCCCGTGCCGTCTGGAGCCGCTCGAAGCTCGATGGTCGCTCCCGTCTCGTCAAGGCGCAGCGCGGCGAGGTAGAGCCGGTCGAAACGCTGAGGACGGAGCTTCGTTTCCTTGTGGATCCATCCCGCCTCTTCCGGCGCGTCGATCTCCAGGCGCTCGATGACGCGATCGATCCGAAGGATGTGCGCCAAGAGATGCGACGACGGGATCTCGAGCGCCACCGCCCACTCGAGCCCGTACGCCGTCTTGCCGCGAAGGTGCGCGTCGTAGTGCGTGGCGCCCCTGCCGCGAAGGTGCGTGGCAAAGGTCGCCTCGGGCAGCGTGTGACGCAAGACCAGCTTCTCGAACGCTTTCGTCACGGAGGCGCGCTCGCCCGACTCGGCCTGCGCCGCCCGCGCCTTCTCGGTCACGACTGCCGCGCGCGTGGCATCCCCTTCGGAGCGGACGAACTCCGCGGCGGCCTCTCGAACATGCGTCTTGCACCGGGCCGCCAAGGACGAGCCGACATCGCCGATCGAGATACGGTCGAGCGCCAACGACACCTCGGTCGCGAAAGCTTCCGCGCCCTCGATCTCCCTCTCGGTGCTCTCCGCCAGCCGCGCGACGCCCTGGGCCGCGTCGGCGAGCCGTGAATCGCAGAGCAGCGCTTCCACCGAGAAGTCGATCGCATCGCGAAGAAACGCGATGAAATCGATCTTGAGCGGCGATGGTGTCGAGTCCCCGTAAAGGAAGCTGGTCGCAACGGCCATAGAGGCCACTCTACCTCACCGCGGGCGGCGAGCCTGGCGACCTTGAGCGGCGTTCCGCTGTTCATGCAGGCAGACCTGGATGTGACCGCCCTCGAACACGCCGCTGCGCTTCCAGAGTCTAGCCATGCCGCCGCCGGAGCGCATGCGCTCGCACTTTCCTGCGAATCACGCTGGACGACGCAAGACAGACGGATCACGGCCCGGCACACGCTGGCCCGGTTGCAGCGCGATATTCGCGGCGAACCGGCGTGGCTGCCCGTGGCCCGTGGCATGCTTACGGCGAGCGCATGAACGTGGAACCCTTTCCCGCGAGCCTGGTTTTCCGCGGCACGCGATGGGCGTTTGCCTTGGCGTCCTGCATTCTCGGATGTAGCGGCGCGGCGATCGGCGACGGGTCGGGCAGCGCAGATGGTGGAGCGCAAGGTGCCGACGGGGGCATGGCGGGTTCAGCCTGTGCTCATTACTACGCCGCTCAGTACACGCGATGCGGGGGCCCCGTTCTGCCCGCTAGCGAAGGGACTCGCGTCCAAGATCGGTTCGTGCAGGTCTGCCTGAATGACATCGCTTTGCCTGGGAGTGGCATGACGACGGCCTCCGTCGAAGCGTGCGCCTCAGCGCTGGACTCGTCTCCCTGCGAGCTACCGGACGGCCTCCCTGTAGCGTGCAACTTCAACGGGTCGCTGCCCAGCGGAGCTCCGTGCAACGAGGGGCTGCAATGCCAGAGCGGCCAGTGCGAGGGGACCGCTGCCTACAGTCCGGATGGACAGATTGGTCCGTCGACCTGCGGAACTTGCGCGCCATTCGTCGCCGTCGGTCAGGTGTGCGCACACGAAAGTTTCTCCGCCGGTTGTGCCAGCAATGCAGTCTGTTTGATCGGCTCGGGCATGGAGACGGCGGAGGACCCGACGTACAGCTGCGTTGCGGTCACCCAAGGCGACGTCGGTGCTGATTGCGATGACCTCTCCGCCGTCTGCAAGTCCGGTCTCTACTGCGCGGCCCAGACAGGAAAGTGCACGGTGCTCGGGAGCGCGGGTGCCGTCTGCGGCGAGGGCGCCACTCCGCCGGGAAATCCGGGCGGGTGCGTGGCTCCGCTGGGGTGCGTGGGCTTGCCCGGTGCGACCGCCTGCGGCAGCGCATCTGCCGATGCGTTCTGCCTCTTCGACGACGACTGCTCCTCAGGACTCGGGTGCGCCCCGGGGCCTTGCTCCAGCACGATCGCGCGGATCGGCTGCTCGGCATCCGGCACCTGCGAGCCCGTAGCGTGGGCCTCGCCGGGAGAAGCATGCGACGGCTATCGGACGCGTTGCCTTGTGGGGTCATGCGGCTCCGGGTCGGGCATTGGCCCCCCGCTCATCCCGCCTGCCGATGGCGGCCCTGCCATGGGCACGTGCCCGATGATCGCGTCCGATGGACAGCCGTGCAATTCCCAGTGCGACACGTCCGCAGAATGCTTCAGCCCGACGGGCAAGGCCGGTGGCCCCGGCCTATCGGGCACCTGCACACTGCTCGACAGCGTCGTTTGCAAGTGAGGGCACTCCACGGCCAGCGACGCACTAAATCCGATCATGGCGAGTCAGTGCACCGACGAGCGCACCATTCTCACTTGCGCCGTGGGATACGGCTGCCCGTCTCCCGTCGACGACGCAGGGGGTTTTGGCGCCGCTCCGTCGGACACCGTTCGCTATGCCTGCGCATGCCTTCCCCCGCCCGTCACGATCGCCTGATGACGGTGCCGGCGCATCGGCCGCTGCCGGACGATCCGGGCATCGCCTCTCTGGACGAGAGAGTCCGATCGAGCGTCGCCGCCGCGTGGCGAAGGCGCGCGAGCAACGAGCTGACCACAAGCACGGTGTTCGCGACACTCACCCGCTGCCTCGTCCGTCTTCACGCACCCCACGAGATCGTGCGGCAGGCGGCCGTCGCTGTGGCCGACGAGGTAAGGCACGCGGAGATCTGCGTGCATGTCGCTCGAGCCTACTGGCCACAGTGCCCGCCTCCTGACCCGGGCTCTGTGGTGGACGAGCCTGCGCACGGAGGAGACGCGGAGCTGACCGCGATGCTCTTCGCCATCATGCAATCGTGCATCAACGAGGGAGTCGCGAGCGTGTATCTCCAGCGCTGCCTGGCCGAAAGCCGCTACGCCCTCGCGCGCGCTGCCGTGCGCGACATCCTCGAGGACGAGATTCACCACGCGCGCTTCGGCTGGTCGCTCCTCGGCTCGGACATCATGCGAAGCACGTGGCGCGTGGCCGTCGCGGAAGCGCTTCCGGACCTGTTGCAGCGCGTCTCCGACGCATGGATGGCCCACGAGACGAGCGGCCTGCCAGGGGTCCCGAGAGGACACGGGACGATCGAGAAAGGGGCGATGTCTGGGGTCGTTCGCTCCGCCTACCAGGATCTTGTCCTGCCGGGCTTCGAACGAGTCGGGGTGGACGCGGACAGGGGGCGCTCCTGGGCGGAGCGAAGCCCGTGACCAGCAAGACCCCCTCGGGTCGGCATGCACCGAAGCCGCAGACTGCACCACGGCGAACTGCGTGGATGCGAGCTGCGCTCCGGGTGACCCCTACTAAAACGCTACGCGGCTGCGCTCCAACAATCTCGAGCGGCCCGCGCTGACGTCACTGCGCACGCCTACCTGGCGCTAACGGTTCGCGACGTGGGCTGAGTCGAGGTGGGCCCGCATCACTGCGGCGTGGTTGGCGGGGGCACCGTACCGACGGAGCCACACGCGCCGTGCATGCACCCGAGGTCGCCGCAGTAGCGGTCCTTCTTTTGCCAGGAGCACGCCCCCGCCACGCACTGACCGTCGTCGTAATAGACGAGCCACGCCGAGCTGGCGCAAGCGGACGGCGGGAGCGGACAGACCGGCGTGGCGGGGCTCGCATCGACATCGCAGGCGAGCGGAGGCGGATTGGGTGCGGCGGGAGCGAGAAGCAAGCACCCATAGACATTCGTCCAGACGGCACCGTCGGCCCCGGCGTCGTCGAACCCGCCGTCGAGGCCCGCAGCGCCCGCACAGCTCGCGTCGACCTCTCGGCAGTCGATGGTGTTCGTATGCCAAGTGCAGAATCCCGACGAGCAGTTGCCGTCGACATACTCCACGGCGACGTGCGAATTGACACAAGCAGGCGGTGGGGCGGGGCACGCGGGTATCTCCGTGGCCGTGTCCTCGTTGCAGGGGGTCGACGGCGGAGCGGGGATATCGGCACCGTCGGCCTGGGAGTCGCCCGCCTCTGTCGCCTCTGTCGCCACTGCATCGCCTACTGCAACCCATGCATCGCGCGGGGGGCTCTCCGCGTCCACGAGGGAAGCGAAGGGCGGCGGCGTCGGCCCGCTGCAGCCGACAATGAGTAACGCACCCGTGACGGCCCCCACCACCCGCATACGCATCACCGTAGCAGGTCCGCGGGGGTGTGACGGTGACCCGCGGCTGCGGCGGGCGGGCGTGAGACAATGAGCCCGTGGCGCCGATCCGCCGTCTGCGACTCGTCGTCGGTGCAATCGTGTGCTTCGTCCTTCCGGCCGGCTCGCTGGTTCAGGGGTCCGGGATGCTCGCGTGGACGATGTATTCGCACGCGGGCGAGTTTCGCATCGACCTCGTTGCATTCGATTCCGGCGGGCGCGCTCACATCCGGAACGCGACGGTTCTCGCGGACGGTGCCACGCTGGGCGCGGCGGCGCTCCTCGCGGGATCCGACCACTGGCGCCAGGGTCCTTCGGTGGCCGCGCTCCGTTGGCATCTCGACGATCTCGCGGCCTACGCGTGCCGCGAGCTGGGCGCTGCATCCATCGAGATCAGCCTCTACGAGCGCGTGAGCCACGGCCCCGAACGCGTGACGACCAGCCGCCTCGTGTGCGCCCGATGACCACGGGGGCACGAGGGCTGCGCCTTCTCGGGGTCGCCCGGATCCTCTTTGGAACGTTGGTTCTCCTTCGCACGACGCCGCTCCTCGCTCCATTTCACGTGGCGTATTTGGGCTCGACGTTCCCACTCCTCGGTTGGCCGACGACGTCATGGCACGTGGCGGCCTGGGGGCTCGGGTTGCCGTCGAGCGTCGTGGCGGCGTTGTGCATCGCCCGAACGGTTGCGGTGCTTCTCTTCACTCTGGGCATTCACGCGCGAGCGTTCGGCGCCGCAGGAGGATTGATTGGGTGGATCGTGCTGGCCCAGGACGCTACCGGGTACATCAACACGTTCAACCTGCTCCTCCTCGGGTTGGTCGTCTTGGGCGCGAGCGGTACGGGGAGCGCGTGGGCGTTGCGCGCTGAGCCGGAGATCGACCCTCGCTCGGGCCTCGCGCTCACGCGCGCATTCGTGGTCTCCGTCTATGCTTGGAGTGGGATCGCGAAACTCAATTCGTCTTGGCTTCACGGCGAAGTCCTCCAGCAGCTTCGCACCAGCGGGGTCGTGCGAGGAGGGCTGTCGGATGCCCTTCTGTCATCGGCGACGCGATGCACCGCGGCGGCCTGGAGCATTGCCGCGACGGAACTGGCGATAGGGCCTTTGCTCCTGTGGCGGCGCACGCGTCGGCCCGCCGTGGTGGCGGCACTGGCGTTTCACGCGGTCCTGCAGGTCACCGTCCATCCGGACTTCTTTGGATTCGCGATGGCGGCGCTGTTGCTCGCGTTCGTGGCGCGGCCGCTCGAGGACTTCGGTGCTAGCGCGAGGTCGCGCCTCCCTGGTTTGCGCGCGCCGGGGTCGACGTGACCAGCACGCTGGAGAGGTTCGAGCGTGGAGGAAGTTGAGCATCAGCGCTTGACGCTGTTTTGCTGGTGTGGCAACAAAACATGGTTATGGCCAGGCTCAAGCGTAGCGGCAAGATGGAAACGTTCTCCGTGTCGGTCTCACGTGAGACGAGGGCGCGCCTTCGGAAAGCCGCGGCTCGCGCCTACGGGGGCAACGTGTCGGCCCTCATCGAGGCCATTGCGCAAGAAGCCGATCGGCAGGACGCGCTCGATTGGCTGCTCCATCGAGCGCCGCCGATCGATGACAAGGCGTTCGAGGTCTTCATGAGGGAGATGAACGAGCCGAGACGCAAGCGAGCCCGACGAGCGGCATGATCGTCGCAACGCTCGACACGGGCGCGCTCGTGGCGATGGAGAGACAGAAGCTGCGCGGGATGATGCTTCTTCGCGCAGCACGGGAACAACGCGCGCAGCTTCTCGCGATTACACCCGTCGTTGCGAAGTGGTGGCGTGGCCGATCGGACGTGCGGGATCGGATCAAGATGGCGGTGACGCTCGTGCCGTTTCCGGTCCGCGCCGCCGAGGCCGCCGGCGTCGTGCTCGGGCAAATGCGGGGCGAGAAGGGGCGCGCGACGATGTCCATTGACGTGATGGTCATGGCGTTCGCGGCGACTCACGGTGGGGCGCTCGTTTACACGAGCGACGTCGGTGACCTTACGCGGATTGCGCGTTACTTCCCCGATGTGCGGGTGCTGGGCGTCTGACGTTCGCCACACTGGGCCGGACGATCGATTGGGAAGGCAGATTTGCGGGCCGCTGCCGCGGTCTCACGACCCCTGCCGCGGATCCTCCACGCGTCCCATGAAGAGAATGCTGCCGTTCTTCACGTCGCGGATGAGGAACATGAACGGCTTGTCGATGACGACGAGCGGCGGCGACACGATAACCGCTCCCTCGGCGCCGCCTCCCCCCGTCGCTGCCGCCGCCACCGTGCCCTGCTCGTCGACCTCGACCAGCGCTTGCTGCACGACGAAGCTCACGTAGAGATCCATCGCTCCGTCGATCCCGGAAAGATCCGCGACGTGCACCTCGAACAGGTCGGGCATGCCCAGGCCTGAGAGAACGGCATTCAGATTGAGGCGGTCGTTGAACGAGAACCTCGGAAGCTTGAGTTCGACGGAGTACGGCCCGCCGAGCGAGGCGAGGGCCGCGTTCAAAAGGGCCGGCGTGAGGCTCGACTCCAGGGTCGAGAGGGCGCCCTCTGGAACGAGGAAGTCCATCGCCAGCGATTGCCCTTTGTAAGGCAGCTCGTAGACCGAGAGCGCGTTCGCCGTCAGCGTCCCCCTCGTGAGGACGACGTCTCCGTCCATCGTCGGCACGGATGCCTTGGTGCCGTCGGAGAGCGTAAAGGGCTGCAACGAAGTGAGGCTCGGGTTGAATCCCGACTCCCACGCTCCCTTGAAGTAGACCGCGTTCACGAGGACGATGCGTGTCGTCATGTCCACGTCGCCGGGCTGGAGCAGCATGGGGATCTGGTCTTGCGTCTCTTGCGACACCCACTGGTTGATGGCGGTCGTTGCCCCGGCGGAGTCCCCGGCGAAGTCGACCTGCTGCACGGGCGCGTCGTAGCCGGTGGAGAGAACGGAGAGGAACGTCGGCTCGAATGCCGTGCCCTGCTGGCACCACACGGAGTTCGCCAGCGAGAGCTGGTTGCCCTCGGACGAGCCGTCCGTCTCGTCCTCGCAGGCGAGCGTGGCATACGCGGGCGCGACGGTGGCCGCATTTCCGGGGAGATTCAGGACGGCCTGCATCTGCGTGTCCGTTTCGCCGGCGGCTCCGACGTCGATCATCGTCATCGTCGCCGACACGCTGTACGGCGAGATGACGACGTTCTGGCCGGCGCCCACGACCGCGGCCGCGGGCCCGTAGAGAGCGACCGCGAAGGCCGTGTCGTCGGAGGCGAGGCTCTGGGCGGCCGACGCGCTCGACTGGGGGGCGCTGCACACGGCGGGAGGAGGGCTGGGCGGCCCCGCGTCTGGGGCTTGCGGCGCGGGGGGCGCCGCGGAGTCCTCGCCAGAGCCAGCTTCGGTCGAGGCCTCTTCGTCGACTGCCGCGTCCACGGTCGAACCCGCGTCAGGACGTGCTCCCCCCGCGTCCGTGCCGAAGCTATTGCCGGCAAGCCCCCCCGAGCAGCCGGAAAGGAGAAGCATCCCGATGCCCATACGCGCAGCACCACACTGCATTCGACGTCGACTCATCGCGGATCCTCCACGCGCCCGATAAAGAGAAGGCTCCCGCTCTTCACGTCGCGGATGAGAAACAGAAACGGCCGGTTGATCTGGATGGACTCCTCGAACGAGGTGGTCGCGACTCCGGCCGCGGTCGCCGCTGCGGCGACGGTGCCCTCCTCGTCGACCTCGACGAGCGCCTGCTGCACGACGAAGCTGACGTACAGATCCCTCGCGCCGTCGATCCCGGAGAGGTTCGCCGATTGCGAATTGAACACGTCGGGCATGCCCATCGCGGCAAGCACGGGGTCGAGCCGGACGCGGTCACCGAACGAGAACTTCGGCACCGTGATCGGCTGGCTGAAGGAAGAACCAAGCGAGGCGATGGCCGAGCTCAAGAGGGCCGGCGTGAGGGTCGATTCCAGCGTCGAAAGCAAGCCTTCGGGGACCAGGAAATCCATCGCCAGTGATCCTCCCTTGTAGGGGAGCTCGTAGACCGACAGCGCGCTGCTCGGATGACCGCTCGCGAAGCTCACGCTTCCGGACATCGTCGGGACCGACACCTGCGTGCCGTCCGAGAGTGTGAAGGGCTGCGGCGACGTCATGTTGGGGTCGAATCCCGTGGCCCACGCGCCCTTGAAGTACACGGCGTTGACGAGGACGAGGCGCGTCGATGCATCGACATCCCCGGGTTGGAGAAGCGTGGGGATCTCCGCCTGCGTCTCCTCGGACACCCACTGGTTGATCGTGGTCGTCGCGCCGCCGGGGTCGCCCATGAAGTCCACTTGCTGCAGCGGCGCCTCGTATCCCGAGGACAGGACGGACAGGAAGGCCGGCTCGAAGGTCGCCCCCTTCTGGCCCCAAACGGAGTTGGCGAGTGAGAGCTGATTGCCCTCGGATGAACCGTCCGTCTCGTCTTCACACGCGAGCGCGGCGTACGCGGGCGCGACCGTCGCGCCGTTCCCGGGGAGATGCAGGACGCTCTGCATCTGCGTGTCGGTCTCGCCGGCCGCGCCGACGTCGACCATCGTCATCGTCGCCGACACGCTGTACGGCGAGATGATGACGTTCTGGCCGGCGCCGACCGCGGTCGCCGCGGGCCCGTAGAGGGCGACGGCGAATGCCGTGTCGTCCGAGGCGAGGCTCTGCGCGGCCGACGAGCTGCCTTTTGGTGCGCCACAAACAGCCGAGGGAGGAGCGGCCGCCTGAGCCCTGCATCCGGCGACCGCAAGAAGAGCGGCGGCCGAGGCAAGGAGGACTACCCGGTCACACATGGCAAGCGAAGCATCGCACGGACCGTGCCGCAGCAGCGCCCGTGCGCTCGCCCCTATATGCCCACGATCGGCGCCAGGCGATTGGGCCACATTGGGCCAGAGGGCGATCGGAAAGGCAGACTTTTTCAATCGGATCGCGAATCATGAGCCGTGAATATCCATTTGAACCACCCAATGGATCGCACTCTGGAGCGAGAGGAACTCGAAGCCATGTCATCCACGTCCTTTCGTGTCGCGCTTGCATCATCGTGCGCGGCGCTCCTTCTGCTGCTCGTGGCGCCGCCGGCCTTCGCGCAGACCTATCCGTTCCCGACGAGCGCGCACTACGCTCGAGGATTCATCCCACCTGCTGCCACCGCGGCCGTGGCGCTGTCGTCCTACACGAGCTGGAAGACCAAGTACCTCCTCGACGACTGCGGCAATGGATACTACCGCGTCGACAACGCGACGGGCGACGCCAGCACCTTCTCCGAGGGCCAGGGCTACGGCATGGTGCTCACGGCCTACTTCGGCGACAAGACGCAGTTCGACGGTCTCTGGGCGTTCGCTCAGAAGAACTACAACTCCAATGGGCTCATGGGCTGGCACGTCACCTGTACTGGCTTCACCACCTCCGACGGCGGCAGCGGATCGGCGACCGACGGGGATACCGACATCGGCTTCGGGCTCATCGTCGCCGCGGCGCAGTGGGGCGGCACGTACTTGCAGACCGCGAAGACGTATCTGGCGACGCTCAAGAGCGTCGAGTTCACGACGTGCAGCCCGACCGGCCGCAACATGCCCAATGCCGGCAACTGGGACACCACCAACGGCGTGGGAGGCGGCTGCAAGGCGTCGAACACGTCGTACTGGATGCCAGGCTACTACCGCGTATTCCAAGAGATCACGGGAGACCCCTACTGGGGCAAGGCGGCCGACGACATCATCGACCTCTACAACCTGGCGGCCGATCCGAGCACGGGGATCATCGTCAACGAGGTGGACCAGAACGGCGTCGCGGTCGCGGGGCAGACCTACGACTACAACAGCTGCCGCATCCCGTGGCGCGGGGTCCTCGACTACCTCTGGAATGGGACGGCAGGGGCCGCGGAGGAGACCACCAAGATCACCAACTGGGCCAACACGGTGGGCATCATGAACATCGTCGACGGGTACGACGCGAACGGGACCGCGACAGGCATGTACAAGGGGCTCAACGAGTGGGTCGGCGGCTTCACCGCAGGCGCGATGTCCAACAGCCAGACCCTGGTCAACTCGTTCGCCAACTACTTTGTCAGCATCGCCAACGACAACGGCACGTATTACGGCGCTTCGCTGCGAACGCTGTATCTGCTCGAGCTGAGCGGCAACGAATGGAACCCGCTGACGACAGGGGGCCTGGGCGCGGGCGTGATCGGCGGCGCCGAAGCCGGATCGACCTCGGCTCCGGAAGGGGGGAGCGATGACGACTCGGGCGAGCCTGCCATGGCGGCCGGCGAACCAGGCGGCGGCGATGCAAGCGCGACCGGCGCATCCGGCGACGGCGGCACGGCGAACGGAGAAACGCCGAACGCCCACGCCTCCAGCTCCAGCGGCTGCGGCTGCAAGCTCGCTCCCAGCGAGTCAGGCAAAGCGGCTGGCATCGCTCTCTTGTCGCTGCTCGCCCTCTGCGTGCGCCGGCGGCGACGCGGGTAGACGAAAGACGGGTGAGCCGCCAAGCCGCGAAGACGCCAAGAGAAGGAGATTTGTTCGGGATTGAGCCATCCCAACATCTCTTTGCGTCTTCGCGGCTTGGCGGCTCTCTAAGTCCCATTCCCCCACCGGTCGTGGTCTAGGATGGCCCGTCATGCGCCGTCCGCTCGCACTTCTCGCTCTTCTTGCAGCCTGCGCCGAGAGGCCCGCGGCCTCGCCGCCAGCGGTAGTCCCACCGGCGCCTCCTGCGTCGCCCGGCTCGTTCGTCGAGGAGACACGCGCGACGCTCGAGCAGCTCGTCGCGGTCGACACGAGTCACGGCCACGAGACCGACGCCCTGAAGCCCATCGCGGACCGCTGGCGTCCGCTCCTTCCGCTGGAGCTCGTGGAGAGCGCGCCCGGGCGCGGCAACCTCATCGCGCGCTACAAGGGCAATGGGACGAAGCGTCCGCTGCTCCTCATCGCGCACGTCGACGTCGTGCCGGTGGAGGGGCAGCCGTGGACGGTGCCTGCGTTCCGGATCACCGAGAAGGATGGCTTTCTCTGGGGCCGCGGGGTCAACGACGACAAGGGAATGGCCGCCGTCATCGTCGCCCTCGCGCTCGAGATGGGGAGGACGAAGCCGGCGCTCTCGCGCGACGTCATCTTCGCGCTGACCTCGGGCGAAGAGACGGGGGGCGACGCGGGAGCCCGGTGGCTCGCTCACAACCGCAAAGACCTCGTCGACGCCGAGATCGCGCTCAACGAGGGCGCCGGGATCCGCCTCGACGACGAGGGTAGCCACGTCGTCCTCGTGGGTCTCGGGACCGCCGAGAAGACGTTCCAGAGCTACTCGCTCGTCGTGCGCGGAAAAGGCGGGCACTCTTCGCTTCCCCCCACCGACTCCGATCCCGTCCTCACGCTCTCCCGCGCGCTCGTGAAGATTGGCGAGCTCCGGTTCCCCGCGCACGTGATCCCCGCCACGAAGGACGAGCTCGCGGCGGACGCGAAGCTCGAGAAGCCGCCGATCGCCGAAGCGGAGGCGCGCGTCGCGGCGACGGGCAAGGTGAGCGACGACGACGAGCGCACCCTCGCCAAGGACCGCATCGTCAACGCGCACCTGCGAACGACGTGCGTGACGACGCAGCTCAAGGCATCACCCCAGGACAACGTGCTGCCCACGTCGGCCGAGGCGACCGTCAACTGCCGCATCCTGCCCGACGAGACGCGCGAGCAAACGTTCGCGACGCTGCAGAAGGTCATCGGCGATGCGGCGGTCGAGCTGACGGCGATCGGCGACTTCGGCTTCGGTCCCTATTCGCCGACCTCCGCCGAGGTCACGGCGGCCATGCAGAAGGTCGCGGGCGCCCTCTGGCCGGGAGCGCCCGTGGTGTCCACGATGGGAACCGGCGCGACGGACTCTCGTCACCTCCGCGAGATCGGCGTCCACGCGTACGGCGTCAGCGTGTCGCCCACGACGAAGGCCGAGGGCCTCTCCGGACACACCGCCCACGGCCCCGACGAGCGTCGCCCCGCCCGCTGGCTCGACGACGGCGCGCGCTTCCTCCGCGAACTGACCTACGAGCTCGCGCGCTGATCTAGACGCCGATGAAGAGGCGATGCGCGAAGTTGCGCTCGAGGCGCGCGCGCAAGACCTTGTCGGCCGCGAGCTCGATGTCGTATTCGATGCGCTTGAACTCGAACCGCTTCTTGTCCGTGTCGTAGACGGTGTAGCTCGCGCGGTTGTCGAAGTCGCGCGGCTGCCCGACGGAGCCGACGCTGACGATGTACTTCTTGCCCTCCTCGAGATCGAAGTCGGCGGGCGGGAGCTCCTCGACGCCGGAGTCGCTGAGCGCGAAGACCTTGCACAGGTGCGAGTGGCCGATGAGCGTGATGTGCCCGATCTTGTCCCAGATGGCGAGGCACTCGCGCGCCTGCTCGGGAGCGAAGATGTACTCGAACTCCTCGAGGCGCACCGGCGAGCCGTGGCAGAGAAGGACGTTGCTGTCGTCGAGCTTCTCCTCGTAGGGGAGGCTCTTCAGCCACTCCATGTTCGCTTCGGAGAGCATGGCGGCGTGCGCGTCGAGCGCGTGCCGGGCGGCCTCGTAGTAGTACGAGTAGTCCATCCTGCCGCTGACCGCGGCGTCGTGATTGCCGAGGATCGTCTTTCGCGCCGTCTCGCGGACGAGATCGGCGCACTCGTTGGGCGAGCCGCCGTATCCGACAGTGTCGCCGAGACAGTAGAAAACGTCGATCTGCTCGCTACGATACGCCTCGAGCACAGCCGAAAGCGCCTCGAGGTTGGCGTGGATGTCACTGAAGATCCCGAGGCGCATCAATCTCTCACCCTAGAGCGCTCTGCCCGCGACCGCCAGCCCCGGCACTCCGGCCGGCCGGAATCGCCCCGGGAAGCGGTCTCGAGGAGGCCCCGACCTTGCGCGCGACACGGTTCACGCCTACGCACGCTGCCCGTGACGACCGAGGCGGACAAGGACACCGACGACGTCTCGGGCGCTGCGCGTCCCGCCGACGAAGGCGCGACGGACGACGACACCGAGGACCTCTTCCCGGAGCCCGCGCCGAACCCCGACCGCGAAGCCGCCCCGCCCATCGAGGTGGCCGAGCTTGCTGCGGCGTGCGTGCGCTTCGTCGCCGCCCGCTACAAGGGTGCGCTCGACTTCGCCCCGGAGACGCTGAGCTACGTCGACCAGTGGTTGCGGGACGCCAGGGTCGAAGTGCCAGAGAGGCCGGAGGCCGCGGATCTCGTGCAGGCGGCGGCGGGCGCGTACTTCGGCGAGGTGGTCCGGCGCGCCTTCGGTGGCCGCTGGGTCGTCGAGGGGCAGCACTCCGAGTGGAAGCTCTGCCTGTCGAGTGTTTACTGCGCGTTCAATCCCCTCGGGATGGCGCGCGAGGCCCTTCTCCTCGAGCCCGCGGAAGGCTGGGGCGCCCACCTCGAGCTCGACCACGGGGAGGGCGAAGCCATCGGGCGGCGTCTCGATGCGCTTCCTCCCGTCGAGGACGACGAGTACTACGCCCCGACGACGCGCTTCGACGTCCTCACGATCCTGTTCGACGCCCTGCGCGAGGGGATGCGAGAGCGCGGCCTGGGCGACGTCCGGTTCGAGCCCGACGACTACGCGTGAGCTATACTGATGCCGGGGCAAGCCATGCGCACCGGCATCGCAGGACGGGTCGGAGTGGTCGTTCTTGCAGGCGGCCTCGTGGTCGCGTGCGGGGGCGCGTCCGGTGGCGGGGACATCGGTTCCCCCGGTGGCTCGAGCGTGGACGCGACGGTCGACACCGGGATTCATGTAATTCCCCTGGGCGGCGACGACGCCTCCCTCGTCGACGCGGTCACGACGCCGCCCGACGACTCCGGCGGTCCGGGACCGAGGGATACGGGCGCCGCCGACTCGGGAGGAGACAAGGGCAGAGATGCGTCGCCCGCGGACGGCGGAGCGGGCAGCGACGGTGGCGACATGGACGCGGCTCCGGACGCCAGAGACAAGGGCCCTTTCGCGTGCGGTCCCACCCTGATGTGCGACTCGAAGACGCAGTATTGCGAGCACGCCGCGTCGTCGACGATCATCGTGGTCGACAGCGGGTCGGCCTACTCGTGCCAGGCCCTCCCCGCCTGCGACTCGGCGGACGTCTGCTCGTGCCTGACGACGACGTCGGTGACCGACTCCTGCACCTGCGCGGACGATGGGGGGAGCATCACGAGGACGTGCTCGTGCCGCGTGTGCGCGTCGCCCTGACGCCCCTCGACTCGACGGCTGCGGAGGCCTAAGTTGCGCGCTTGATGGCCGACGCCGAGCTCAACGAGCCTCAGGCGGCCGCGGTCGCGCATACCGAGGGCCCGCTTCTCGTGTTCGCGGGGGCCGGCAGCGGCAAGACGCGGGTCATCACCTACCGGATCGCGAACCTCGTGGCCTGCGCGAACGTGCCGCCCTGGCGCATCCTCGCGGTGACGTTCACGAACAAGGCCGCCGGCGAGATGCGCGCACGCCTCGAGCGGCTGTGCGGGCCCGAGATGGCGCGGGCGCTCTGGGTGGGGACGTTCCACGCCACGTGCGCCAAGCTCTTGCGAATCCACGGCGGTCCGGTGGGCGTGCAGCCCAACTTCGTCATCTACGACGCGGCGGACCAGAAGGCCGTCGTCGCCCGCGCGCTCAAGGAGCACGATCTCGACGAGCGGCGCTACCCGCCGCGAGCCGTCCTCTCGCACATCCACAAGCACAAGCAGGAGGGGCGCGGGCCGGACGAGGCCGCGGCTCACTCGTACGTCGACGACGTCGCGCTCCGCCTCTTCCGCACGTACGAGGAGCGCCTCCGCGCGGCGAACGCGGTGGACTTCGAAGACCTCATCCTCCTGGTGGCACGCCTCCTCGAAAGCCATCCGGAGGGCGAGAAGATCCGCCGGCGCTTCGACTACGTCCTCGTCGACGAGTTTCAGGACACGAACGCGACGCAGTACCGCTTCCTGCGCGAGCTCGCGCGAGACCACGGTAACCTCTGCGTCGTCGGCGACGACGACCAGAGCATCTACCGCTGGAGAGGCGCCGACGTGCGCAACATCCGTGGCTTCCGGCGCGACTACCCGAGCGCCACGGTGGTCAAGCTGGAGCAGAACTACCGCTCGACCCGCCGCATCGTCGCGGCCGCCCTGGGCGTCATCTCGCGATCGAGGGATCGCGAGCCGAAGGAGCTGTGGACCGACAACGTCGAGGGCGACGCCGTCCGCATCGTCGCCGCGCGCGACGAGCGCGACGAGGCCGCCTTCGTGGTGGACACGATCGAACGCGCCCGGCGGAGCGGGACCGATGCGCGCGAGATCGCCGTCTTCTATCGGATCCACGCCCAGTCCCGCGTGCTGGAAGAGGCGCTCCGCGCGGCCAAGGTGCCCTACCAGATCATCGGCGGCGCGAAGTTCTACGAGCGGGCCGAGGTGAAGGACGCCCTCGCGTACCTGCGCATCATCATCAACCCGCGGAGCGACGTCGACGTCCTTCGCGTGGTCAACGTCCCGGCTCGCGGGATCGGTCAGACGACGGTCGAGCGGCTCGTCGCGTGGGCGACGGCGAACGGCGTCTCGATCTTCGAGGCGCTGCCTCGCGCCGACGACGTGGGAGACCTGGGCGCCGCGGCCAAGAAGAAGCTGAAGGCATTCCACGCGCTGGTCGACGGGCTGCGCGCGGCATCCGAGGGCACGCCCCCGGGCGAGCTCCTCGAGCGCGTGCTCGCCGAGACTCAGTACGTGCAGTCGCTCGAGAAGGAAGACTCGGCCGAGGCCGATGCGCGCATCGAGAACCTGAAGGAGCTCGTGGGCTCCGTGAAGGACTACGAGGCCGAGGCCGAGGCCGCCGGGGAGCGGCCGAACGTCGCCGGGTACCTCGAGCGCGTCACGCTCGTGAGCGACGCCGACGCCATCGACGACACCGGACGCGTCATCCTCATGACGGTGCACGGCGCCAAGGGACTCGAGTTCGAGCGCGTGCTCCTGACGGGGATGGAAGAAGAGATGTTCCCCTACAAGGGCGTCGATCCCGGCGAGAGCGAGGAGCTCGAGGAAGAGCGCCGTCTCGCGTACGTGGCCATCACGCGGGCTCGCAAGGAGCTCGTGATGACCCACACGCGGATCCGCCAGATCTTCGGCACGACGCGGTGGAACCGGCCGAGCCGCTTCCTCGGTGAGCTGCCCAAGGGCGCCGTGGAACACCAGGCGACCGTTGCGATGGCGAAGGAGGGCCAGGTCGGCCGCTACGTCGATCGCGAGGAAGCCGCGCCGCCGTCCCCCCCCCCCGCGCGCACGTGGCACCATCCTCAGGCCGCGAGTGCACGCGAGGTCACGGCCGATCCCGGCGAGCGGTACGTCGACCACGAGTTCTTCGACGACCACGCCAGCGACGTCACCGACATGCCTCTGCGACGCGGGGCGCGCGTGAAGCACGACCGCTTCGGGGAGGGCCAAGTGGTCGGCGTCGCGAGGGCGGGCGAGCCCGCCGTGGTGGCGTTCTTCCCCGGGTGGGGCGAAAAGAAGATCCTCGCGCGCTTCCTCAAGCCGGCGGGATAATCCCACGCAACCGAGCCCGCAGCCGCAGTCATCGGTGCGAGAGCCCTAGAAGGCCACCGTGTAGCCCACGAAGGCGCCTCCGCGACCGTCCGCGCCGAAGCGAATGCGATCGAGCTCGAGGGAGGCCGCCCACGGCCGAGGCGGAATGAGATACGGCAAGAGAGCCCCGGCGAAGCCGGCCACGCCTGCCGTCACGACGTGCATCTCGCGCTCGAACGTCGACCAGGCGACGGGGAGATCGTACCCGATGGCGATCCCGTTGATGACCGGCGCGGTCGCCCCCGCGAGCATGGCCAGGGCCAGCGCGAGGGGCCAGGTGGCGCGCACGCTTCCCTCTCGCGGCGTCGCGCCGATCCACTCCGGCGAACATTTCGGCAGCGTGAGCCATGCGCCCCCCACCGTCGCGCCCCACGTGAGGCCGATCATCGCCGGCCCCGTGAACCGGACCGGCACGCTGTTCGAGTACTTGATGCTCTCGGAGCTCCCGAGCCAAATCGCCCCCACGTCGAGGGCGACGAGAGTGCCCAGGTACAGCCAGTCGGTGTGGCTCGCCTCCGCGCACAGCTCCCTCTCGCGCTGCCCGACGGGATAGATGTCACCCGGTGCGTAGGCGTACTCGGCGGCAGGCTGGGCCATCGGGGCCACCTGGGCCACCGGGGGCGGTGCGGGCGGAAGCGAGTCCACGGGGTGGCCGCGAATCTAGCAAGCTCCTGGCGAAACGGGAGAAGCTTGCGCGACGAGTGCGAAGGAGCAAGGCTCCGAGGAACACCATGCCCTTCCCCGCCCAGGCCTTCCGTGAGTACGACATTCGAGGCGTCGCCGACCGCGATCTGACAGACGACGTTGCCCGTGGCATCGGGCACGGGTTTGCGTCGATGATCGGCGCCGGCGATCGCGACGTGCGAATCGCCGTGGGGAGGGACTGTCGCCTGTCGAGCGATCGTCTCCTCGCGGCGCTGGTGGACGGATTGACCGGGGCAGGGGCCCAGGTCGTGGAGGTGGGCGTCGGGCCCACGCCGATGCTCTACGGATCGGTGCACGCGCTGTCGACCGACGGCGGCGTGATGATCACGGGGAGCCACAATCCGGGCGACGAGAACGGCTTCAAGATGATGCGCGGGAAGGCCAGCTTCTTCGGGGCCGACATCCAGGATCTGCGCAAGCGGGTCGAGGATGGCAAGCGACCTCTCGCGCACGTCCGAGGCCACGTCGAGCACGTCGACATCCGGGAGCGCTACGTCGAGATGGTCACGAGCGGGATCCGTCTCGCGAGGCAGGACATCAAGTTCGTGGTCGATGCCGGCAACGGCTCCGGCGGTCCCCTCGGTCTTGCGTGCATGAGAAAGCTGGGCCTGTCGCCCGACCCGCTCTTCTGCGACATGGACGGCACGTTCCCGAACCATCACCCCGACCCGACGGTGCCCGCGAACCTCGACGCGCTCATCGCACGGGTCAAGAGCACCGGGGCGCGCGTGGGCATCGCGTACGACGGCGACGCCGACCGGCTCGGCGCGGTCGACGCCAGCGGCGAGATCGTGTGGGGCGACAGGCTCATGATCCTGTTCTCTCGGGCGCTCCTCGCCGACAAGCCGGGAGCCGCGATCCTGGGCGAGGTGAAGTGCTCGCAGACGCTCTACGACGACATCGCCCGGCACGGCGGGCGCCCCATCATGTGGAAGACGGGGCACTCGCTCATCAAGACGAAGATGAAGGAAGAGGCGGCGCTCCTCGCGGGCGAGATGAGCGGCCATCTTTTCTTCGCCGACCGGTACTTCGGGTACGACGATGCCATCTACGCGTCGCTGCGGCTCCTCGAGATCCTCGCGCGCGATCCGCGGTCGCTGGCGGAGATGCTGGCCGACGTTCCGCGTACGTTCTCGACCCCCGAGATCCGCGTCGACTGCCCGGATGCCGTCAAGTTCGACGTCGTGCGGGGCGTCCTCTCGCATTACCGCGCGTCGGGCAAACCCGTCGTCGACATCGATGGCGCACGCATCTCGTTCGGGAGCGAGGCGGACCCCGCCTGGGGCCTCGTGCGTGCGTCCAACACGGGTCCCGTCCTCGTGATGCGCTTCGAAGCGACGAGCGCCGCCAGGCGCGATGCCATCCAGGGCGAGGTCGACGCCGTCGTGAGAGAGGCGCGGGCGCGCCTCGGTGCGGCCTAGGTGCCCGTGTCGTCGGCGGCGTCGCAACCGGACGCGTGGACGATCGAGGCGGTGCTTCGCTGGGCGACGGAGGACTTCAGGGCGCGGGGGATCGAGACGCCCCGCCTCGACTCCGAGGTTCTGCTGGCGCATGCGCTGTCCTCCACGCGCATTCGCCTCATCGTCGACGCCAAGAACCCCCTCACTCCCGAGGAACTCGGACGCTTCCGGGAGACGGTGAAGCGCCGGCGTGCCCACGAGCCGACGGCCTACATTCTCGGCGAGAGAGAGTTCTACGGGCGACGGTTTCGCGTCGACCGACGCGTGCTCGTCCCGCGACCCGACACCGAGGCCCTCGTCGAGGTGGCGCTCGCTCGCACCCGTCCGCTGTCGATGTCGATGCGTGCGCTCGACCTCTGCACCGGCAGCGGATGCGTCGCACTGACCCTCGCGCGCGAGCGCCCGACGTCGGCGATCGTCGCGGCCGACGTCAGCGACGGCGCACTGGCCGTCGCGCGCGACAATGCGGCACGCCTCGGCGCGTACAACGTCGCGTTTCGACGGGGTGACCTGTTCGCGGCGGTCGACCCGTCGTGCCGATTCGACCTCGTGACGGCGAACGCGCCGTACATCACGTCGCACGAGATGGCCACACTCCCGGCCGACGTCCGCGACTTCGAGCCCCGCCTCGCGCTCGACGGTGGTGACGACGGTCTCGCCATCGTCCGGAGGATCATCGAGGCGGCTCCCGCCCATCTGCGAAGAGGAGGCGTGCTTGCGCTCGAGGTGGGCAAGGGCCACGCACCGGCGGTGGCCGACCTCCTCGCACTCGCTCGCTTCTCGCAGATCGAGCGCGGGCGCGATTACGCGCGCGTCGAGCGGGTCGTCAGCGGCGTGCTAGAAAAGGCATGATTCTCGAAGCTCGATGTTCTTCTTAGCCTCGTTTCTCGTCACCTTCGCGGTCCTTTTGGTCTTTCACCAGTGGGCAAGCGCGGCCTTCCCGTGGGTCGGTGAGCGACGTCGCGCCCTGGCGGTGCTCCTCGCGCTGCTCTGGGCCGAACAGACGGTGACCGGATGGATCGCGACGCACTGGCAGAGTCGCCTCGTCGACGGAGCGCACACGACGGGATCGATCCTCGTCATGACGGCGGGCATCGCGGCCGCACCCATCGTGCTGCTGCGAGGGCTGTCGTGGGCGCTCGCCCGGGCCCGCCGCAAGACACCCGCAGAGGACGGTGAACTCGACCGCAAGGCGGTGATGACGCGGCGGCAGATCGTGGAAGGAGCAGGCGGCGTTGCGGTGCTCGGCGCCTCCGGGGCGGTCCTCGGCTGGGGCGCCGTCCGCGGGCGGCACATGTTCGAGATCTGCGACGTCCCGGTGCGCATCCCGGGGCTGCCGCGCGTCCTCGACGGATACACGATCGCGCAGATCAGCGACCTTCACATGGGGGTCCACCTGGCCGAGCGCGATCTGGACGCGGGGCTCGCGCTCGTCCGGAAGGTGCGCCCCGACCTGGTCGTCGTGACCGGTGACATCGTGGACCACGACGCGACCTTCACGCCCTTCATTGCTCGCAAGCTCGCTGACCTGGCCGCCCGCGACGGAGTTGCCGCGATCCTCGGCAATCACGACCACTACGCCGGAGCCAGCGCCGTGGGGGACGCGCTCCGCGCCGCGGGGGTGGATCTGCTGATAAACCAGGGACGCGTTCTGCGGCCGCAGGACGGAGGCGGGTTCGCGCTGCTCGGCGTGGACGACCGATGGTCCTATCGCCACGGCGGCGAAGGCGCACGGCTCGATCGCGCGCTGTCGATGGTGCCGGCCGACGCGCCGCGCATCCTCCTGTCTCATCAGCCCCCCACGGTCGACCAGTGGGCCGGCCGCGTCGCATTGCAGCTGAGCGGCCACACCCACGGCGGGCAGATAAACCCAGGTTTTCGCCCGGCAGACCTCTTCTTCAGGTACGTCGCAGGGACGTACGACGTCGGCGGAACGACGCTCTACGTGAACCGTGGCTTCGGCACGGTCGGGCCGCCATCGCGCGTCGGAGCCCCGCCCGAGGTGACGCGCATCGTGCTCGTGGCAGCGTGAGTCCGGACGTAATGTAAGCTGGGCGCTCCGGCCCATGACGCGGCTCCCGACGATCGCCCTCCTGGCGGCAGGCGCGTGTGCTCCTCGCTCCGTCAGCGGTCCGGTCGAGAGCGACCGCAACCTCCTCATTTACGCCAGGCCCAACGTCGACGCGGCGCGCGAGCTCGATCAGGAGGGCGTCCGGAGCTTCGCCGAGACACGCTACGCGGACGCCCTCGCCTACTTCCGCGCCGCGCGGAGCTTGGGCGGCCCTGCGAGCGAGCTATGGAACATCGCGCGTTGCCTCGAGCACGTCGACGACGCCGAGGGCGCCGCGAGGACACTCGACCAGTACCTCGCACAGCGAGACCTCCCGGCGGCCGATCGGACCGAGGCCGAGCGTGAGGGACAGACGATAAGAACGCGCACCTCGGTGCTCATGGTCACGACCATCCCGACCGGGGCCATGGTGACGGTCGACGGGCAACCGGCGCTCGGGCCCACGCCGGCGTCGACGGACATCCGGCCCGGCTCGCACACCCTCGTGATTCGTCGCCCCGGCTACGTGGCGCGCACGCTGCCTGTCGAGGCGCGCTTCGGACGGGCGGTGATCGTCGCCCTCGACCTCGAGGCGGCTCGCAAGTAAGCATGGCGCTCGTGATCGCGACGCTCTTCGACTTCGACGGCGTGCTCGTCGACAGCGAACCGGTGCACCTCGCGGCCTTCAACGACGTACTCGCGGAACACGGCATCGCGATCGGCGAGCGCGAATACGCCGAGCGCTACCTGAGCCTCGACGACGCCGGTGTCTTCCGGGCGGTGATGTCGCGGGAGGGGCGGACGCTGCGCGAGGAGCACGTGCGCGCGCTCGTCGCCGCCAAGGGCCCCAAGTTCATGGGACGCTTCGAGAGTGCCTTTCGAGTCTTTCCCGGTGCCACGGAGCTCGTCACGAGACGCGCACGTCGTGGGCCGGTGGCGATCGTGTCCGGCGCCCTTGAGCGCGAGATCTCGTTCGCGCTGGAACGGATGGGTGTTCGATCGATGGTGGCCTTCATCGTGAGCGCCGAACGCACGCCGACGTCGAAGCCGGATCCGGGGCCGTTCCTCTTCGCGATCGAAGAGCTCCGCCGGTCCGGCCATCGGGGATCCGCCGTCGTCCTGGAGGATTCGACGGGGGGCGTGACCGCGGCCAAGCGCGCGGGGCTCAGGTGCATCGCCGTGACTCACTCGTCTTCGCGCGACGAGCTACTGCGCGCGGGGGCCGACGCGGCCGTCGCCGACCTGGCCTCGGTCACGGATGCGCTCCTCGAGGACGCCGCTTGACGGGCGCCGCGCCCATCGCCTTCGCAGTGGCCGTACGGCTCGCACTCGCATCGCCGGGCGCGGATGCGTGGACGCGGGCCGAGCTTGGCGGCGTGCGCGGCATCACGATCGGCCCGATCGAGAACGGCTATCACCCGGGCGTCGGATATGGCTCGCCGGCGTTCGACCGGGCGCTGCTCGAAGCCCGGGCGATGGGCGCGACGTGGGTCTCATTGACGCCGTTCGGACGCGTGGCCGACCTGTCGGGCATGGGTGTCGATCTGACGTTCGAGGCGCCGTTCGAGCGCAACCGTCGAGACGTAGCGCGGGCCGTCGAGATGGCGCACGCCCGCGGTCTGCGCGTCATGATCGTGCCGCCGCTCTGGGTGGAGTCCGGCGAGTGGCGGGGGCAGATCGATCCGAAGACCGACGAAGGGTGGGAGCGCTGGACGGCGAGCTACCTCCGCTTCATCCACAAGTGGGCGGAGGTCGCGCAGGCGACGCACGTCGAGATGTTCTCCGTGGGCGTCGAGCTACGGTCATGGGTGACGACGGGGCGAGCGCCGAGCTTCGCGCGGGTCCTCGACGACGTGCGACGCACGTACCACGGCATCGTCTCGTACTCCGCCAACTGGGACGACGTCGAGCAGACGGTGATCCTGGGGCAGCTCGACGTCATCGGGATCAATGCGTTCTACCCGCTCGCGCTCGAGACGGGCGGACCGGAATCGAAGCTGACGGCCGGCGCGCGTGAAGCGGGCGCGCAGGTTCACGCGCTGGCGGAGAGATGGCACAAACCGGTGGTCTTCACCGAGACCGGCTACACGACGCGCCCCGATCCCGCCGTTCGACCCTGGGAATGGCCCGACGCGATGAGCGCCGTGAAGGTGGACGAGCCCGCCCAGGCGCAGGCCTACCGGGTACTGCTCGCCCCCCTCCTCGACGAGCGGGACTTCGCCGGCTTCTTCGTGTGGCGCGTCTACGCGGATCCGGACGACACGTCCCAGGAGCCGCCGTGGGGGTTCTCTCCGCGAGGGAAGCTGGCCGAGCTCGTCGTCCGCGACGCCTTCGCCGCCCGCTGGGCGTGCGACCCCTGGTGGCGCGCGGGCTGGAACGAACGCGCGCGAACGCCCGGGCTCTATCCCTAATTAGAGTGGCTGCTTGGCGGCTGCCGCGGCGATCTGCACCGCGCCGAAGAGAACCTCGACGAGAATGTCGCGCAGCATCTCGGGTTTCACCGCCGGATGGGAGGCGAGCCAGTCGATCGTGGCGGCTTCGACGAATCCGACCCAGCCTCGAAGCGCCACGCGCAGGAGCGGATTCGGCTCGACCGGCAGCCCCTCGATGAGCCGCGTGCAAAACGCCTCGCGAGTCTCGTCGACGATGCGCGCAACCTCCAGGTCGGCGCCGATTCCGCTGCGAAGGAGCGACGTGTACGCCGGCCCTCGGTCGGAGACGTACTCGATGAACGCGTCGAGGCCGCCCTGCAGCCTCTCGATCGGATCCCTGTCGCTGGACAGGAACGTCCGGTCGAGGAGATCCTTCGCGGCGTCGCGCACCGTGGCGACGTAGAAGTCTCTCTTGGTCGGGAAGTAGTGGTAGAGGAGCCCCTTCGAGATGCCCGCGGCCCGCGCGAGCTCGTCGATCGACACCTCGTCGTACGTGCGCGCGCTGAAGAGCTTCGAGCCGAGCTCCACGAGCTGCCGGCGGCGCTCTTCCACGTCCAGTCTGGCGCGCGGAGCGTTGCGGGGTCTCACGTTCCGGTCATCTCGTTGCAGAGCTTCGCGGCTTGCCCGTTCAGGGTGCGTCCGTCGATCTTGACCGAGCAGTAGTCTCCGCGCCTCAACGCGTCGATGTAGTCGACGACGAGCGGGTTCGCCCACTCGCGCGCTCCGTCGAAGCGTGCGCGGATGACGCCGCGCTTGTCGATGAACCACGTCTCGGGGAAGAGACGCGTCCCGAACTTGTCGCGCACGATCTTCGCCTCCGGATCGAAGAGGACGCCGAACGGCGGCTCTTCGCGGAGAACGGTCTGCAGCGTCGGCTTCACGTCCTCCGGCCCGTCGTCGACCGAGACCGTGAGGACCACCACGTCCGGCCGGTCGCGAACGACCTTCGCCAGCTCCGCGAGCTCCGGCATCTCTTCGATGCAGGGCCCGCATGTCTTGGTCCAGAAGTTGAGGATGACCACCTTGCCGCGCAGGCTCTCGAGGGTCACCGTGGCCCCGCGCATGTCCTTCAGCGAGAAGTCCGGCGCCTTCCGGTCCGCGGCCATGTAATCGGGGTGCAGAAAGCACGGCGCGCTGCACACGCGGCGCGTCTCGCCTTCCTTGGTGACGGCGACGAAGCCGTACACGAGCAGCGCTGCGACGGCGACGAACCCGAGCTGCGCCACGACGGACACGACGCGCGTGGGGGGGTCGTGGGCTTGTGGCATGGGAAACTTGTAGCCGGGAGGGGACTGGTTTGCCCAGTCACGCTACAAATCCGCCCGAGAATACCAGTGAACCGGAGAGAACGACATGGCGACCTCGTCGGCGAGATCGCCGCGCACAACTACCGGTACTACGTGCTCGACGACCCGCAGGTAAGCGACGCGGAGTTCGACCGGTTGATGCGTGACCTCCGCGCCCTCGAGGAGGCGGACCCTCAGCTCGCGACCGCAGAGTCGCCGACCCGGCGCGTCGGAGGTGAAGCGCGGACGGGCGTCGTTCAGGTCAGGCGCGCGACGCGCATGCTGTCGCTCGACAACGCATACACGGCGGAAGATCTCGGCGAGTTTCATCGCCGCGTCATCGAGGGTCTGCGAGAGGGCGAGACACCTCACTTCTGCGTCGAGCCGAAGCTCGACGGAGCGAGCGTCGAGGTGGTCTACGAGGGCGGGCGACTGGTGCAGGCGACGACGCGCGGCGACGGCGAGACGGGCGAAGAGATCACGGCGAACGTGCGGACCATCCGAAGCGTACCTCTGCGCATCGGACACGACGGCAAGCTGACCCTCCGGGGCGAGATCGTCATCTACCGGCGGGACCTCGACGCCCTCAACGTCGAACGCGAGACAGAAGGCCTGGAGCCGTTTGCCAACCCCCGCAACGCCGCCGCGGGCGCCGTGAGGATGCTCGACCCGCGAGTGGTCGCGAAGAGACCCCTCCGCGCGCTCTTCTACCAGGTCGTCGAAGGCCCTCTCTTGCACGAGACCCAGCACGAGAGCCTCGACTGGCTAGAGAAGCTCGGCCTTCCGACCCACCGGCGTCACGCTGTCGTGGCGTGGGACGAGGTGGGGGCGGCCATCGAAAACGTGGACCGTGCTCGACCCGACTACCCGTTCGAGACGGACGGCGCGGTCATCAAGGTGGATTCGTACCGGCAGCAGGACGTCCTCGGGATGACGTCCAAGTTTCCCAAGTGGGCCATCGCGTACAAGTTCGCGGCCGAGCGGGCCCGAACGGTGATCCGCGAAATCAATGTCCAGGTGGGCCGCACGGGAGTCCTCACGCCCGTCGCCGTGCTCGACCCGGTGCAGCTCGCAGGAACGACGGTGTCCCGCGCGACGCTGCACAACGCGGGCATGATCGAGTCGCTCGACCTGCGCGTGGGCGATCACGTCGTCATCCAGAAGGCGGGCGAGGTGATTCCGCAAGTAGTGGCGGTCGACCCTACGGCGCGGGCCCCGGGGGCCGAAAAGTTTCACATGCCGGTAACGTGCCCGTCATGCGGTACGCCCGTCGTGCGCGGGCTACGCGACGAGGACAAGCCGGAGCTGGGAGTCGAGTCCGCGACCCGCTGCCCGAACCGCGCGTGCCCCGAGCAGGTCAAGCAGCGCATCTTCTACTTCGCCCGCCGCTTCGCGATGGACATCGATCACCTCGGCGCATCGCTCGTCGACCAGCTGGTCGAGCGCGCCATCGTCCGCGACGTGGCTGACCTCTACTCGCTGGAAGCGCCGCGGATCGCGGAGCTCGAGCGCATGGGCGACAAGAGCGCGCAAAACGTCCACGCGTCGATCCAACGCTCGAAGGAGCGAACCCTCGACAGGCTCCTTTGCGGTCTGGGCATCCCCCAGGTCGGACAGGTCGCTGCGCGCCAGCTCGCGGAGGAGGTGGTGACGCTGGACCGCTTGCTCTCGCTTTCGCCCGAAGAAGCTCTCGAGGTGGTCGGCGGCATCCACGGGTTCGGTCCCAAGATGGCCGACAGCGTCGTCGCCTTTCTCCACGACGGGGATCAACGGTCGCTGATGTACAAGCTCGCGAAGCTCGGCGTGGGCCGCCCCCAGCCTCGCCCCGAGGTGGCCACGGAAGGGCCTCTGAAGGGGATGTCTTTCTGCGTCACCGGCGTGCTCTCGAGGAAGAGGGAGGTCGTGCATGCCGACATCCGCGCGGCAGGCGGCGAGGTGCACGACAGCGTGAAGAAAAACACGGCATATCTCGTCTCCGGCGAGAAGACCGGCAAGAGCAAGCTCGATCAGGCGAAGAAGTACGGAACGAAGGTCATCGGAGAGACCGAGCTCTACGAGATGCTCGCTCCAGGATGACTCGAGATTGGGGAGCCGCCAAGACGCCAAGTGAACGCTAACCGAAGAGATCGCGGAGCTTGTCCATGAAGGTCGTCCGCTGGGGCTGGACGTCCTCGCCGAGCTCCTTGGCGAGCTCCTCGAGGATCTGCCGCTGCCGATCCGTGAGCTGCGTCGGCACCTCGATGGCGACCTCGACTCGCTGATCGCCACGGCCAAGGCCACCGCGGTGCGGGATGCCCTTGCCTTTGATGCGAAGGACGGTCCCGGGCTGCGTACCCGGAGGAACGCGCATCTTGCCCTTGCCCTCCAGCGTCGGGACCTCCACCTCGCCACCGAGGGCGGCGTGCGCGAACGTGACGGGGACGGTGCACAAGACATCGTCGCCCACGCGGCGAAAGAACGGATGCGTCGCGACGCTGATCGTGAGCTCGAGGTCTCCCGGCGCCCGGTCGGCGCGAGGCTTGTTCCCTGCCCCGGGGACGAGCTTGCTCGAGCCGCCCTCCGTCCCCGCCGGGATGGACACGCGCAGCGTCTCGGAGACAGTCACGAGGCCGCTCCCTCGACAGGACGAACAGGCGTGTCTCACTGTCCGCCCCGTCCCTCGGCAACGCGAGCACGACCGCTCGACGGCGATCGGCAGGAGCCCCTGCTGGAAGCGAACACGTCCCCGCCCGTTGCAGGCGCTGCAGGGCTCCGGCACCGTGCCCGCCGCGGCTCCCGACCCGCTGCAGTCCGCGCACGAGACCAGGCGGTCGTACTGCATGACCTTCTCGCAGCCAAAGGCGGCCTCTCCGAAGGACAGCTCAAGCTCCCGTTTGAGGTCTCCCTTGTCGCCTCGACCCACGCCGAAGACGCCCAGGAGGTCGCCCAGGATGCCGTCGATGGCGATGTCGCTGATATCGACGTACCCGCCCGGGAAAGGGCCTCCCGCCCCGAACGGCGAGCCGGGCTCCTCCGCGCGGTGACCGAACTTGTCGTACATCGAGCGACGGTTCTCGTCCGACAGCACCTGGTTCGCGAGGTTTACCTCCTTGAAGCGATCGTGGGCGGCCGGGGCATTCTGGTTGCGGTCCGGATGACATTGGGACGCTAGCTTCTTGAAGGCGCTCTTGATCTCCTCGGGAGTTGCGTCCCGTCGGACTCCGAGGACCTCGTAATGGTCCCGCTGGGGCATTCCGTGAGGTGACTAGCACACCCTCTTCTTCTTGCCCGCCTTGGCTGGCAAAGGAGCGCCTCTCCTGGTAGTCCCGGCACACACGAAGATGAACTGCCGCGCGAGACTTGGCGCCGCACTTTGCGCCTTGTCTCTCGCCGGTTCGCCTGCAGGATGCCGGGGCGTGCCGGTCGAGCCACCTGACGCGGCGCCCAGCCCGCAGGCGACCGCAGAGCCGGCTCCCCTCGCTCCGACGACTGCCGGCGGGACCGCTACCACGAGTACGGGGGCCGACGGCGGGGCGGCCCCCGAGCCCTTGCGGAGCGACCGCGGCCTTGCCGCCGACGTTCCGCGGGAGTCTCCGCGGGAACCGGGGGGCAAGGAGTCGGCCAGAGACGCAAAAGACCTCGTCGGTTACGCGCTGCAGGCCGTGATTCGGACTGGCGAGGGGGCGGGCGCGCCGAAGGCTCCGGAGGTAAGCGCGACCGCCATCGATTCGGCCAGGCGCAAGACCGAGGCGCGCATGGCGATCGAGCTGTCGCAGACTCGCGGGCGAATCACGCTCTCCGGAGGGTTCGTGCTCCCGCAGGGAACGGAGCTGCGAGCGCGGGTCGATCGATACGGTCATCTCGTTCTGTGGCCGGGCGAAGAGACCTATCGCGTCGCCGAGCCGGGTGCGCTGCGCGCGCTCTTCGGCGAGCGCAGACTCGACGTGGCGCCCCTCTCGCGGGCGGACGTCACTCCGAGCGGAGACGGAGCGCACCGGTTGAACGTTCGCACCCGGCGCGTGGACGTATCCACGAGGGCCGCGAAGACGACGATAGAGCTCGCCGCCTTCCGGGACGCGGGCGATGGGGGCGTGCTGCTGTGCCGGCTGCTCTTCGATCTGATGGGCGCCATGCCTCAATCGTCCGCCGCGTGCGCGACCGACGAGATCCCCCTGCATGCCGAGCTGCGCTGGACGACGCGGGGAGCGCTCACCTTCGACGTCGTCTCGATCGCGAGGCGAACGGATCTCCCGGCTTCCGACCTGGCCGCGCCGCCGGCGGGTGCAGTGTTCGTGACCGCCCCTCCACCGCCATCGATGGCGGAGATGCTCCTGCCCAAGGGCGAGCTCGCGGCGTTCCGGACGGGGCCCGTCGAGGTACCCCCGGCATCGATCCGGGACGCGCAGGCGAGCCCTCCGGACAGTGGCCTTTTGCTCTTGAACTCGAGCGACGAGCTTCGCATCGCGTGGCTCGACGGCGTAGCCGCCGCGTGGGTCGCTCCGGGCGGCCGGATCTCGCTGCCTTCGCCGCCGCACGGGCGATACATCCTCCAGTGGCGTACGTTCCTGGGGGACGGCTGGGAGCCTCCGGAGCCGATCGTCGTGCCGGGCACGAGCGAGGTCGGCGCCACGCGGGCTCTCGCTCCCTAGGTACGTCGCCCGATCGCGAAGCGCCCAAGACGGCCGGACCCCTCCACGATGCCATAGAGCGCCGTCAGGTCCAGAGAGGAGGCGGTCCGCCCCTCGTACTCGACCGCATCCGCCTGGCCGCTGGCGACATCGAACACGCCCGTGCGGACGACCTCGGCCCCGACGAGGCCGAGGAGCTCGCCGGAGTGCTTGCAGACTACCATCGGATGGCGAGAGGCCCCGAGCGAGACAACGGGCAGGATGGAGCCCTCGTGAAGTGCGATGCCTAGAAGCCCTGGCGGACCTCCCGGCACGCCGGTGATCGGGGGCACCGGTGCCATCCGGACCACGGAAGACGCGTCCAGAAAGCAAAGCTGCCCCTCGACGCGCAGGAGCACGCCGGCCTTCTTCGTCGAACCTGTCACGCGGCCCGGCGACGAACGAGCCGGGCCTCGAGCAAGGAGAACAGGATCTTGCAGGCGTCGAAGCTCGACATGTGGCTCTGCTCGACGATCTCGCGCACCGTCCGCTCGCCGTCGATCATCTCCAGCATCCTTTGCTCGGCTTTGGCGAGCCGCTCGATTCCGACGGCATCGAGGGCCCCAGGGTCCGCGAGCAGGACGGACGCGAAGTTGCCCAGCGTCGCCTCGACCACACGCCACTCGTCGACGCGCCGGAAGCCCTCCATGACGACGGACGCGACGGGCAACGCGAGCCGTGCGCTCTCGGCCAGCGCCGGCAGCGCATCGCGACGGAACTCGAAACGTCCGCGCGGCCACCGCACGATCTCGTACACGAGCTCGCTCGACTGCCGCGCAAGTGCCTCCCGGAGCTGGGGGCGCGTAACCCGACCGGACGCGACGAGAAGGTCACCGAGGAGACGGCGCCCCGAGGTCGGCGTTTCTTCCTTGGGCGGTGGGGGTGGCGCGGCAGCCATGGGCGGCGGGCGCGGCGTCGGTGCATTGTCTCGCAGCAGCCGGTCGATGTCGTCCGGCGTGACGAGCCCGTGCTCGATGAAGTAGCGGCCAAGGCGAAACTCCGAGCCCGCATTTCGCGACTGGACGAGGTCGATGAGCCCTTCGCGAACCGCGATCGTCACCTCCATCTTGGAATCGGTGACGACGAGGACCCCGGTCTTGAGCTCGATCTGAAGCAATTGCAGGATGGCGCCGATGGGGATGACGGCCATGTCCCCGAGGAGGGCGACGCGATTCCCAGCGACGTTCTCGCTCGGCGCGACCCGCATCGCATCGGTCGGTTCGAGCTCCTCGGGCACGGCGACGGAGGCCCGACTCGTGCGCCACTCCTCCGCTCGTCGGATCGCGTTCTCGATGACCGCGACGAGAGCGTGTGCGTCGAACGGCTTGGTGATGGCGTCGATGGCCCCCGTCTGCTGCACGAAGTGCTCGCGGATGCGATCGGACTTGGCGCTCATCAGCACGACGGGGATACGGCGGAGTCTATCGTTCTGGCGCATCGCGCGACAAAGTTGGAACCCGTTCATCCGCGGCATCACGAAGTCGACGAGGACGAGATCGATCGGCGCGGCCGGGCCCTCACTCCCGTTGCTTTCGGGGGACGGCTCGGCGAGCGCCTCGAGCGCTTCCTGCCCGTCCGCGGCCTGCGACGACTCGAACCCGTGACGCTCGAGCACGGCACTTACGACCTTCCGGATGGTCGGGCTGTCGTCGACGACGAGGACGCGTGTGGGCATGCCCTACCCCGAAGAGGATAGCGCGAACGCAGCCCGTCAGCGGGCGATACCTTCGCGATCCGCCTCCCCCTCCGGGGATCGCAGGTAGGGGACGAGCAGCAAGGCGAGGACGAAGACGAGCGCGAGACTCTTGAATCCGTGGTCGAAGGCCAGCGACAGCGCTTGCCCGGCAACGCGCAGCTTGGCGACGGCCATCGCTGCGACATCCGCATCCCAGGTGAAGCCTCCCCGATCCAGATACCCACGCATCCGCGTGAACTCGCCGACTGCCGCGGCGTTGTAAGGGTCGAGGGCGCGCCCGAGCGATGACGCGTATTGACGCGAGTGATCGTCGAGAGAGGTCGTCATCCATGCCGTGCCGATCGAGCCACCGAGCTCTCGTGTCACGTTGAACATGGCCGACGCGTTGCCGCGCCTCTCGGCGAGGACGTCGGAGAGCGCGTACGCAAAGAGTGGAATGAACGTCAGCGCCATACCGAAGCACCGCACGACGAGCGGCGCGACCAGGGTCATCGTGTCCGCTTGGGGCGTGAGCTGCCCGTTCATCCACAAGCTGGCGGACATGAGCACGATCCCCGCGCCGATCAGGGCGCGACCGCTCACGCGTCCCACGACGCGGCCCATGAGCGGCATGAGGACGACCAGCAACCAGTTGCCTCGGAGAAAGACGAGCCCGATCTCGAGCGCCGAGTATTTCAGCATCGTTCCGCAAAACAGCGACAGCATGAAACCGCCCGCGAACACCGAGATGCCGAGGAGGAAGTTCAACGCGGTAGCGGCCGAATAGCTCGCGCTTCCGAAGAGTTTCAGGTCGAGCACCGGAACGTCCGTCTCCAGCTCATGGACGACGAACGTCACGAGCGAAATTCCTGAAATGACCAGCAGCGCCACGATGGTTGGGCTGTCGAGCCAGCCGTCGTGATTCCCTTCCTCGAGCACATATTGCAGGCTCGGTAGACCCATCGAGAGAAGCGCGATCCCAAGCCAGTCCACGACGCCCCGCGACGGGTCGCTGGCGGCCGATTCCCGCAGGTTTGCCGCCGCCAGCCACGCCGCCAGGAGCCCCACGGGCAGGTTGATGAAGAAGATCCAGTGCCAGTTCGCGAGGTCGATCAGCTTGCCTCCCAGATACGGACCTAGCAGCGGCCCGGTGACCGCGGCGAGACCGAAGAGGGCGGCCGCCTTGCCGTGCTCCCGCTCGGGGTATCGGATGAAGAGAATGGCCTGGGCGGTCGGGATGATCGCTCCGCCGCCAAGACCCTGAAGGGCCCGGCACATCACCAGTGACGGCAAGCTCCAAGCGCACCCGCAAAGTGCGCTCGCGAGCGTGAAGAACAAGATCGAGACAGCGAAGTATTTCCGGTAGCCGAACCTTTTCTGTAGCCAGCCGCTGAGCGGCATGACCAGGACGCTGCCCATCATGTAGCTCGTGGAAACCCAAGAGATCTGATTGATCGGCGCGCCGAGACTGGTCCGGATGTCCGAGAGCGCGACGGTCACGATGGAGATGTCGACGAAGGCCAACAGCCCCGCCAGCATCGCGCTGATCGTAATGAGGACCTTCGACCCGCCGAGCTGGGCCTCGTCCTCGATGGCTGCAGTCACTTGCGCCGTGTCTCGACCGAGACCGCAGCGCTCATCCCCGGGCGGAGCGTGGCGTCGAGCCGGTCGTCGATACGGACGATCACCGGAATCCGTTGGACGACCTTCACGAAATTGCCGGATGCGTTGTCGGGCGGCAGGATCGAGAAGCGCGCGCCCGAGGCACCACCAATGCTCTCGAGATGACCCGGGAAGTGGACGTCGTCGTAGGCGTCGATGGCTATCTGCGCGGGCATTCCAGGCTGCATGTGGGCGGTTTGGTCCTCCTTGAAGTTCGCGACGATCCAGACCTCGTCCGTACCGACGATGGCGAGGATGGGCCGATCCGGGCCCACCATCGCACCGGGCTCGACGGTGCGTCTCGACACGACACCTCGGAGCGGCGCCCGCACCTCCGCGTACGAGCGATCGAGCCTCGCGAGCTCCAGGCTGGCTTCCGCGTAGGCCGCTCGCGACTCGGCCGCCGCGACGGAGGCATCAGCGCTCGCAACCTGGTGCGGTCCGGCCTGAGCCTGCGCGAGGCGCGCTCGAGCCACCCCTATGTCGCTCGCGGAGCTCGATATGCTGGATTCGGCGCCGACCAGCAGGGCACGAGCGCGCTCTTCCGCCGCTCCGGCAGCGTCGAACTCGGCCTGATCCATGTCGAGCTTGGCCTGCGTGATCGCGCCAGACCGGACGAGCGAGCGGCTCCGGGTCAGCTCCTGTTCCGCCAGTTGCTTGGTCACGGTCGCAGCGCCAAGCTCGGCTCGAGCCTGCGAAAGGGATGCCTGGCTTCGATCGATCGTGGACACCGCCCCCGATACCCGTGCCTGCGCCTCCTGGGTGGAGGCTTGCACGACTCTCTCGGTGAGCGATCGCTGGGATCGCGCTGCGGCTAAGGCCGCCCGCGCTGCCGAGAGCTCGGCCTCGGCGGCCTTGACCCGAAGGTCGAGTCCGTCGGTCTCGAGCTCGGCGAGAACCTGGTCGGGCTCGACCTGCTCGTTGTCTTTGGCGAGAACCGTGCGGATTCTCCCCGCGATTCTGGGGGAGACATTCACGATGTGGCCGTCGACCTGGGCGTCATCGGTCGATTGCCTACCCGCGCTGCGAAGATGAGTGCCCGCCCAAACAGCCAGAGCGACAAGGCCCAGGGTGATGGCGACGACACGTGCTCTTGGCAGAGTCGCGGGCGCCGCGGCAGTGTGGGGGAGCGCGTCGGTCACGTGTTCCGTCCGCTTGGGCTACAGATAGGCGAGCTGGGCGCCGTAGTGGACTCCCGCCCCGATGGCCGCGAAGAGGACGGGAACGCCGCTGCCGAAGGTGACGCGACCGGATTCCAGATCCTCGGCGAGGAGGATGAACATTCCGGCCGAGGAGGTGTTGCCGACATGGGCGACGTTCGAGGCAAGCTGCTCGTCGCGTAGACCCAGCAGCTCCGACAGGATGCGCAGCGCGCGCTCGTTCGGCTGGTGCAGATAGAACCTTTCGATGGCCTCGATCGGCCGCTGATCGTGCTCGGCGACGGCCCGGATACAGCGGCGCATCGTCTTGAGATACGTCGACATGACCAGACGCCCGTTGACGATGAAGGCGTGGTCGACCGGGGTGTAACGGTCGCCGTAGGGCGGCGAAATGGAGCCACCACCCGGCGACCGCACGAGGTCCCAGTGCTCGTTGCCTGCCATCGATGCACCTATGCCCAGGGACGACCCGGGATCCTGGCGCACCACCACCGCCCCGGCCCCGTCGCCGAAGACATACGCGGAGAGGTACGGGCGCACGCTTTCGCCCTCTTCTCCGACGATGCCTTCCTGCGTGTACAAGTCACGGTCCAGGAGAGACGAGCAGAGATTGGTGCCCACGATGGCGGCCGTGCGTACGTTGCCCGATTCCATCATGCGCGCCAGCATGTCGAGAACGTAGAGCGATCCGCCGCATCCGCTGTCGATGACGAAGCAGTGCGCACCGTTCCGCAAGCCAAGTCGCCGCTGGATCTCCATCGCGTCGTGCGAGAAGCGCGGTTGGTCGGGGGTGCACGTCACCACGACCAGAACATCGATGTCCGTCGCCGGGAGATCCGCCATGGCAAGCGCGCGAGAGAGGGCGATTACGCCCATGTCCGTCGCGGTACTTGCCTCTGACACGGAGTGGCTGGCTGCGAGAACGCCACATCCACGCTTTACGTCCAGGGGCCAGAGGTAACGACGCTCGACGATTCCGGTCTTCTCCACGATCTTCTCGGCGGGCCACCCCGGGATCGCCTCAGCGATCTGTCCGCTCGTGACGACGTGAGGGGCGACATAAGCTCCAGCACCGACGATCCGCACTGCCGCTCCGGCGCGAGGCTTCCAAGTACTGCATTCCAGACAATCGTTCGTCACGACGTCATCTCAGTAACGCCGGCTATGTGGCTCCGTCGATGGTCATTTGTCCGGAATGGACGGAGCGAGCCACAGGCCGCGTGGACTCAGCGATTGCGTCGCCGACTCGCAGGGGCGCTTGCGGCGAATTGGGCCTTCTTCCTCGCACCAATCTTTTCGAACGTGGGTCGCAATAGACCGAAAAGTCGCGGCGAAAGGTAACTGAGTGTCGCGAGCTTTCCCGAGACGGCAGGAACGTCCATCTCCTGCAAGCCGCGCTCGATGACCGTCAAGACCGCGGTCGCAATGTCTTCGGCCACGCTCATGGGCTGCGAGAACACGAGGTCCGGTACCAAGCTGAGATCTTCCCCGAAAAAACCCGTGTCGACGGGGCCAGGGCAGACGGTCGCCACGCGAATCCGTTGACCGTGGAGCGAGAGCTCCGTGTCGAGAGCGCGCGCGAACGCCCTCAGCCCCGCCTTGGAGGCGCTGTACGTCGCCTCGTCCGGCACCGGAACCTTCCCGGCGAGACTTGCGACGTTCACGACGACCCCGTCCGGCTCGAGAAGCGGGAGCGACGCGCGCGTGAGGAGAATGGGGGCAACCAGGTTCGTCTCCAGGATCGACGTCAACTCTTCGGGAGATCGTCCGCTCACGGGACCTCGGTAATTGACCCCTGCGTTGTTCACGACCAGATCCAGACGCCCCCACCGTTCCACCACGCGCCCAGGGAGCCCCGCGAGGGCCACGCGATCCGTGACGTCCAGCGGAAAGCTCATCGCCTTCTCCGGTCCAAGCTCCGTCGTGAGAACATCGAGATTGTCCTTCGACCGAGCCACGAGGGCCACGCGGACTCCGCGGGCCGCGAATTCACGCGCGACGGCCCGCCCGATGCCGCTGGACGCTCCTGTCACGATCGCCACTCGTCGAGTCCAATCCATCGGTTCCCTCGATTGCCTCAACGGTACCCGATGTCGCCTTGCGCTCCGCGCCTCCGCGCGACGCCCCTTCGCTCGTCACGCCCGCGCACTACGCCGCCCGCGGGGAGCACGGCGTTCTCTCTCAGTCGACGCTGCCGAGCTTGCGCTCCAGAGCCTCGAGGTGGGCACGAACTTCCGGGTCGCTCGTCCTCAGCGCTTCGACTTTTCGCACGGCGCTGATGATCGTCGTGTGATCGCGGTTCCCGAACGCTCGCCCGAGCTCCGGGAAGCTGCACTTCAGGCGCTGCTTGCAGAGGTACATGGCGACGTGCCGCGCAAACGCGATGCTTTTGTGGCGGTCCTTCGACACGAGGTCCATCGAGCGGAGCTTGAAGTGATGGCAGACCACGCGCTGGATGTCCTCGACGCTTGCCTCGTTGGGACGCGCCGTGGTCGTCGCCGCGATCTCCGCGCGGGCAAAGCCGATCTCGATGGGTTTTCCTAGGAGCGAAGCCTTCGCGGCGAGACGGATGAGCGTACCTTCGAGCTCCCGCACGTTGCTACGCACGCTCTGGGCGATGAAGAGGCACACGTCGTCGAGGAGCTCGATGTGCTCGAGCTGCGCCTTCTTGCGGACGATGGCGACGCGTGTCTCGAGCTCCGGCGCCTGGATGTCGGCGACGAGGCCCCATTGAAAGCGCGACACGAGGCGCTCTTCCATCTTGTCGAGCTGCTGGGGGTACTTGTCGCTCGTGACGACGATCTGCTTGCCCGACTGGTGTAGGGCGTTGAACGCGTGGAAGAACTCTTCCTGCGTCTGGGTTTTCCCGGCCAACGAGTGTATGTCGTCGACGAGGAGCAAATCGCACTTGTCCCGGTAGCGCGCGCGAAACTCGTGCATCCGCTGATCCGTGAGCGCTTGCACGAACTCGTTCACGAACTTCTCGGCGCTGATGTAAACGATCCGCGCGTCCGATCGCGTCTCTCGTACGCGATGGGCGATGGCGTGGACGAGGTGCGTCTTCCCGAGACCGGTCCCACCGCAAATGAAGAGCGGATTGTGCCGGCGCCCGCCCGCTCCGGCCGCCGCCATCGACGCGGCGTGAGCAAGCTCGTTCGACGGACCGACGACGAAGTTGGCGAAGGAATACTTCGCGTTGAGCCCCTCGATCTGCGCGGCCACGGCGAATATTCGCGGCGCTTGCGGTGGCTCTTCCGTTAGTGCTCGCCGCACGCCGGAGGGGCTCTCGTCGGGAACGCCGGGGCGCACCGAGAGGACTCTCGGTTTGACGGGCGCGTAGGATGCCGGACGCGCCGCCACCGGACGTTCGAGCGCGCCGTCGATGCTCCAGCGAACCTGAATGCTGAGCGCCGTATTCTCGCGCAGGCGTTCGCCGATGGTGGGCAGGAAATAGTCCTCGACCCACTGGCGCACGAACTCGTCGCGCGCACGCAGGCAGAGGACCCCGTCGGTGAGGCCGTCGAACTGCACGCCGGAGAACCACTGATCGAAGCTGGCGGGCGACCTGTCGCGCGTGAAGGCGATCGCATCTGCCCACAGTCGCTCGCAGTCCATCGTGGCCGCCGCTTTCCTGGAGAACTCGCCCGTGTCCAAACTCACTAGCCCCATACCCCCAACTCTCCCTCCGGCATCGAAGCCGCACGACGGAGTCACAAGTTATCCCCAGCCTGTGGAGAGGCCCCGCACGGACCTCCCCCCTCGAAAGGGAAGCAAAGGCCAAGATTGGCCAATAGACGACCTTCGGCTGCCGCTCGTGTGCTCGCGCGCTCACGAGGGGAACCGTTGCTCCGCCCCAGCGGGACCTCCATCCCGCCCGGCCGGCCACTTCGCTTCACTGTGGGAGTCTTCGGTGAAAAGACTCCCTTGCCCTACCCGTGTGTCCTTCCGACCTCCGAGGCGAAGAAGCAGAAAAGAGAGAGAATAGAGACCACGGGTCGAGTCCCGGATGACGACAAGGTCCTACAACGTTCCGCGGTGCCTTGAACGCCGTCCGTCGAGACGCGATTGGAGGTATCACCCGCGCTTGCTGCGCGTCCATGCCCTTCCTTTCGAATGGGTTCAAGTTATCGGAAGTAATACGTTTTTTTTCTTGTAGTCCACCCGCGAAATAGGATTCGCGGGCGGACACAACCGTCGCCAATTCCGAAGTGGCCGTCAGGGCTCCCGAATCCGCCGACGCCGTGCGTCGGGCACTCCAACTTCGCTTCTTTTTGGCTAAGTGCGCATGTCAAGAGTCGACGATCCCGCCTCTTTCTCGAAACGGACTGGTGACTACTGCCGCCGCGAGCGCTCAACGAGGGCGGATGGGGAGCGGGCCCGGCGCAGCGGAAAACTCGTCCTCGCCCTACGGCCGCTGTTAAGGTCCCGCGGTGCATAGACGGCCTAGAGCGCTCGCCCCCGGGGGGGTTGCCCTGGTCGCTCTTGTCGTCGCCGGCGCCCCGCGGCAGGCCCTGGCGGGTCCCATGTCGACATCGCCCGAGCAGGCCTACGACCTCGGCGAGGTTCCGGGAGCACGCGCCGTGGGCATGGGCGGGGCACTCAATGCCCTTGGGGTGTCGACCGCGTCCCTGTACCTGAACCCCGCGAACATGTCGCTTGCGCGCGTCTACCATCTGGAGGCCCTAGGCGCGCTGTCACCCGAGGCGCAGGGCGAAACGGTCGGGCTCGCCGTCGTGGACTCGGTCCTCAACTCCAGCAGGCTCGCCGGCGGGGTGTCGCTCGATTGGTCTCAGTTCGACCCGAGTGGCATCCACCGAACCTGGACGGACGCGCGCGCCGGGCTGTCGATGCCTGTCGGCGACCACCTGTCGTTCGGTGCCACGGGGCGATGGCTCCGCGTGAATCAGGACGTGTCCGTAGGGCCCTTCGGGGCGAGCCTCGCGTCCGACGGGACGCCGAACGCGCCGCTCCTCAACGCGCTGACGTTCGATCTTGGCGCGACGCTCAGCATCATCGAAGGCCTTCAGGTCGCGCTCGTCGGCCACAACCTGACCAATCCAGGCACGGCACTTGCGCCGACGACCGCCGCCGCCGGGATTGGCTATGCGACCCCCACGTTCGCGATCGAAGCCGATGGTCTTCTCGATTTCACGACATGGGGAAGCACGCAGGGGCGCGTGATGGGAGGGGTCGAGGCCTTCGTGGCGGAGCGCTATGCCCTTCGCGCCGGCTGGCGGTACGACACCGGGACGCGGCTGAATGCGCCGTCCCTTGGCTTGGGCTACATCGACCCGAAGTGGAGCGTCGAACTCGGCGCTCGACACGACCTCGTGTCTGACCACGCATCCACGCTCGTCGTACTCTCGCTTCGTTACTTCTACGATCCGACCGGCGGCACGACCCCGCCGGACGAAGGGGATCCGCTTTAGTTTGTCACTCGAGTCACCCTGAAGCCTCGAGTGACAAACCAAAAACTAAAGCGACCCGCGGTACAACGTGGCGAGATCGTCCGCGCTGACGGGACGCGGGTTGCTGCGGTGGCAGGCGTCCTCGAACGCTTTGCGCGTCAGCGTCGGGATGTCGGCCTCGCTTACCCCCTCGGCCCTCAGCCCGTCGGGCAGCCCGACTCGGCGTCTCAGTACACGGACCGCCTCACCGCACGTCTTTGCATCGCTGTTCAGGAGAAGGCGCACCCGCTCCAGCTTGTCCTTCGCCGCGCCCTCGTTGAAGTCGACCACTGCCGGAAGACACAGTGCATTGGCGAGGCCGTGGTGCAGGCCCTTCTCGCTCGAGAGGGGATGCGCGAGGGAGTGGCACGCGCCGAGCCCCTTCTGGAAGGCGACCGCACCCATCATGGCCGCCTTCATCATGGCGCCTCGGGCCGTGAGGTCGTCGCCGTCCTCGACCGCCCGGGGGAGATGGGCGGCACACAGTTCGAGCCCGCCTAGCGCGATCGCATCAGCCATCGGGTGATCGCCGAGCGCACAGAACGCTTCCAGGCAATGAGTGAGCGCGTCGAAGCCCGTGGCGGCGGTGATGCGCGCAGGCATGGAGCGCGTGAGGGTGGGGTCGAGCAGCGCGACCCGGGCGAGCAGGTGTGGGCTGAAGATGACGGTCTTCCTGCCCGTTGCGGCGAGGGTGACGACCCCGGAGCGCCCGACCTCGCTCCCCGTACCCGCCGTCGTAGGAATGGTGACGACCGGGGGGACGTTCGCGCCGATGAGGGCGCCTCCGTCGACGGCGTCGTCGTAGTCGGCGAGGGGCCGGTCGTGGGTCACCTTGAGCGCGATGAGCTTGCCCGCGTCGAGAGGCGAGCCGCCTCCGACGGCGACCACACACCCCGCCCCATGTTCCTTGTACGCGGCGACGCCCTGGACCACGTTCTGCTCCACGGGATTGGGATCGACGCCGTCGAAGACCCTGGCCGCGACGCCGCCGGCCTCGAGCAACGCGCGCACGCGCTCCGCGATTCCCACCTTGACGACGCCGGCGTCGCACACCACGAGGGCACGCGACGCGCCTAGACTTTTGACCCTTTCCGCAACTGCCGTTACGGAGTCGTTGCCGAAGACGATCGTGGTCGGAAAGGACCATGTCACGAAGGGCGAGCTCATCGTGCGATGCCTAGCACAATCACACGGTCTCGAAGTAACGCGCGAGCTCCCATTCGGTGACGGCCTTCTCGTACTGGCGCCACTCCCAGTCGCGCGTCCGGACGTAGTGCTCCACGAACGCGGGCCCGAGCAGCTGGCGTACCCGCTGGCTGCCGTCGAGCAGCGTGGTCGCCTCGCGAAGATTGCGGGGGAGCGGCGCGAGGTCCGTGCGTGCCGAAGCGTCTCCCTCGACGCGCAGAGGGGGCTCGCTCGCGTTCTCTATACCCCAGAGACCGGCCGCCAGCGTGGCCGCCATCGCGATGTACGGGTTGATGTCGGCAGCCGTCTGTCGGTACTCGAGCCTCGTCGACTTCGAGGTCCCCGGGATCGCGCGGATGGCGCACGTCCGGTTCTCGACGCCCCAGCTCGCGTTGAGGGGAGCCCACACCCCCGGTACGTACCGCTTGTAGCTATTGACGGTGGGCGAGACGAGCGCCGTCAACTCGGGCATCAGCGCAACCTGCCCTCCGAGGTAGTGACGGCCCACACGGCTCAGCTTGTGCTCGCCGGAGGCGTCGTAAAATACGTTCTTCCCATCCTTCCAGAGCGACTGATGCAGGTGGCCGCTCGAGCCGGGCAGCGCGGCGTTCCATTTGGCCATGAACGTGACCGAGTAGCCGAGACGGGCGGCGAGCTGCTTCATCGCGGTCTTGAAGAGCGCGGCCTTGTCCGCCGCTCGCAGCGCTTCGTCGTACGCGATGGCGACCTCGTAGACGCCGGGACCCGTCTCGGTATGAAGCGCCTCGATCGGGACGTCGAACCGCTCCATGTCATCGAGGATGGCGTGGCAGAGATCGGCGTTTTGCCCTTCCCTCACCCACGAGTATCCGAACATCCCGGGCGACAGCGGCTCCAACCCGCGGAATCCTTTGGCGTGCAGCGATGACGACGACTCCTTGAAGACGAAGAACTCGAACTCGGCGGCGAGAACGGGCGAATAGCCGAGCGACGCGGCGCGCGCGATGACCTGTTGCAGGAGGCCTCTCGGACACGCCGGGTGGGGGGAGCCGTCCGGTTGCACGAAATCCATGAGGAACGCCGCGGTGTCGGGCTCCCAGGGGAGCACACGGAACGTCGAAAGGTCGATGCGTGCTCGGGTGTCGGGATAGCCGGTGTGCCAGCCGGTCACGTTCGCGTTGTCGTAGAGGACGTCGGCCACGTCCCATCCGAAAATGACATCGCAGAAGCCGATGGGCTCGTCGATGGCGCCCCAGAACTTGTCGACCGCGACGTACTTGCCGCGGAGAACGCCGTCGACGTCGTAGCCTCCGACCTTGACGCGACGAATGCCGTGCTTCTGGAAGGCGTCCTTGACTTCTTTCGTGTCCATCGCGAAGAGGAGACTACATAGTCATTGAGCGAGCCGCACGTAGGCATCGACCAGCTCCTCGAACGCCGACGCGAGGAAGAGGCGTGGGTCGGCAACCGACTCCGGCGGATCGCCGGCCCCCGCGACCGAGAACTCGCGCTGCTCGGCGTGAAACTGGGTGCCGATGATGGGCCATACGCTCTCGCGAGTCCGGAATGCCTCGGGCACCGTGTCGCACGACCCCGCCCCTGCAGGATCGGGGAAAACGCCGTCCCGCGAGCTCGCCGCGACGACGTCGGGCGCGCAGAACGCGCTCGTGGCGACGATCTCGAGCCTCTCCAGTGGACCGCCGGCGAGGAACGCGTCGGGTCGAACGGCGTCTACGTGCGACTCGGGGAGAGACTGCGTCGTCGAGCGCTGAAGCGGGCCGGCGAGATCGACGAAGAGAGGGTCTTCTGGAAGGAACCGGACCAAGGCGCGCTTGGGATGAGGGTCACCCGGCCACGAGCGCTCGACGTCGATAGGCTGAGCGAACCCCCGGATCGGTCGCCCGCTCGTGCGCCTCAGGACCAGATCGATGAGACGTTGATCGTCGTCCGGCGACGCAGCGTCGCCCCCGCGCCGGGCTTCCAGGAGCGCCAGGATTTGCGCTCCCCCGCAGAAGCCCATGAAGGGGGCAACCCGATCGCGGACGGCGGATCCCAGCTGCCCCATTCCGCCTGCGCGCGCATCGCGTAGTGGGTCCCAGCGCCATTGCCTGGGGCGCGTCGGGTCGGGGCCGGTGGCGGACGCGTAGTCCCAGTCGTTCGAACCACTCAGGACGGTGATGGGCGGCGGGCTACTCTCGGCGAGAAGCTGCTCGTCGAGCTGGGGATCGTCGCCTTCGATCGACTCGAGGGCCTCACCCGATCCATCGCCCGGCGACGCATCGAGCAGCTCGCCACGGGAACCGAGAGCGCGCGCATACACGTCGTCGCGACGCAAGGCGGGGAGGAGTTGCGCGAAGCGCCGCTGAAGAAACTTGGCGTGGTAGACGTCGTTCGTCCACTCACCCCCACGCGACGTGTGCGACTGGGCCGAAGGATTCGCGTTGACGCTTAGAATCCAGGGAGCGGCCAGGATGGGCCGAGCGTCGTCGGCGCGGTACGCCGAGATCTCCCGTATGACCGGCACAGCGCCCGGCTCGGGGACGCCCCCTTGCCCCACGGCGCCCTCCATCACGAGGCGCAGCACGCGCACCGTGCGCGGCTCCGCAAACTTCACGAGGCGGCGGCGCAAAGGCAGGATCGTGCCGTCCTTGCGCCGCGGCTCGCTGGCGACGGGCACGAATCGCCGCCCGTCCTCGCTAGCTTCCAGCGTGTACCGCACGGGAGCCCAGGCAATCGCGTAACTGCGTCCACCGCCCGAGCGCGGAACCGTCGTCGCATCGAAGCCAAGGACGAGGCGCACGCGGTCGATCGGCTCGGGGTCGCGCAAGGCGAGACGCAGCACCCAGCGGGACTTGCCCGTCGCGCCAGCCCATCGATGCTCGTATGTCCCGTCGACGGCGTCCGCTGCAAGGAAACCGGGATAGGCACCGTCGTCGCTGGCATCCGCATTGCGCAGCACGTCGCGAGCGCTCTCGATGGCCTGCACCTCCCGCACGACCGGCGGCCCCGCGGTGGTGCGATCGATCACGAGACGCAACGCGCACGCGTCGGCATCGATGAACCACGAGCGTCGCGTGGGCTCGGCAAGCAACGTTGCGAGCGGAGGCGCGGGTTGGTCCGCTTCCTCGATGACCGTCCAGCCGTCATTGTCGGGCGCCAGGTCTGGATCGCAAGTCGTCGCCCACGTGGAAGGGGGCCGCACTTCCCAGTGAAACTCGGTCGGGACGCCGCTCGTGGAAGACGACCCGAAGCGAGCGCGTACGACGCCCAGATGGACGGGCCGCACGAACGCCGCCGACCATCGCCATTGCGCTTCGGACGGACGGCCCGTCCACCATGTGTCCTCGCGTCCGTCGGCGCCCAGTCGCGCGTCGTCGCCGGTGGAGTCGGTTGCATGCACGGCCAGGAGGTCTTGCGTTCGCAGCACGTCGAAGCGAGCCGCTCGCTCGCCTCCGCCGACCGCCGAGCCGGCGGACGCGGATCCGGCTCCGGAGGCGGTGGCAAGGAACACCGCGAGCGATACGGGGACCAGCCGCCCAATGACCATCGAGGGCTGAAACCACACGCGCATCCCGCTCATTGTTCGTAGAGGACGCCTCATGCGAGGTGGTGGACGTCGCCGACCCGGACGAGCAGCGGACCGCGATCGGCGAACTCGAAAGAGGTAATCGACGCTGTGGGACACCCGATGTGCGTCCGGAAGCGGCCGAGGGGGATGCCCAGGAGCGCGCATACGATGACGCGAATGGTGGCCTTGTGACTGACGAGGAGGACACGACCCGTTCGGTGCTCACGCCGGACGCGAAGGAGGACAGGGAGCGAGCGCGCGGCGATCGCAAAGGCACTCTCTCCGCCCGGCGGTGAGACGAGCGCAGGGTCGGCCTGCCACGCCTCGAAAGCGTCCCGATCGTTCTGTGCGATTTCGGTCTCCTTGCGTCCCTCCCAGGCTCCGTACGCGATCTCGCGCAGGCCGTCGTCGATCACGGGCACTAAGGCGCAAGCGCGCGCGATTGGCTCTGCCGTCATCCGCGCCCGGAGCTTGGGGCTAGAATAGAGTGCGTCGATGCCAAGGGACTGCACCGCGCGGGCGAGCCGCTCGGCTTCCGCGACCCCTCGGTCCGTCAAAGGCGGATCGTTGTCTCCGCAAAAGACGCCCTCGGAGCTCTGGGAGGTGTTGCCGTGGCGCACGAGATGAAGCATGAGCATGCCGCGCATGGTAGCTCGGGGTAAGCTCGCGCCGTGAGCTCCTCCAAAACCACGCTCACCAAGGGCCTCGCGCTGGGGTTCGACCCCGAGGCGGCGGCCACGCACCTCTCGTCGCGCGACGCAAAGCTCGGTGGGCTCATCGAGCGAGTCGGACCGCTGCGGCTCGAGCTTGCGGCCACGAAGAGCACGTTCGAGGCCCTTGCCGAGTCGATCGTCTACCAGCAGCTCACGGGAAAGGCGGCCGCCACCATTCACGGACGCCTGTGCGCGCTTTTCGTGCGCAAGCGGCCGAGCCCCGAGGTGCTTCTCGCGATGGATACTGACGCTCTCCGCGGAGCGGGTTTGTCGCGGGGCAAGGCGCTGGCGCTGCGCGACCTCGCTGCTCGAACGCTCGACGGAACCGTGCCCAGCATCCGCCAATTGAAGGCGATGACCGATCAGGAGATCGTCGATCGGCTGGTGCAAGTGCGGGGAGTCGGGCCATGGACCGCCGAGATGCTCCTCATCTTCCGTCTGGGGCGCCCCGACGTCCTTCCGGTGCACGACTACGGCGTGCGTCACGGGTTCAAGCTCGCCTACCGTATGCGCGAACTGCCCGCCCCGAAGGAGCTCGGCCGCAGGGGCGAGAAGTGGCGACCGTTCCGGACGGCGGCCAGCTGGTATCTCTGGCGCGCGGTCGACATGGCCCGGCGAGGGGAGCCGGGTGGTCGCGCGTCGTCGAAAGCGTCAGGGACGTAGATCGTCGAAGCGTGACAGACCCTTGCCGAGACTCTCACGCGACAGAATCTCGGCGGCGACGCGGTCATCTGGCACGAAGGTCCGCACGTCATCGACCACGCGGCCAACGAGGTCGCGATCGCCCGACGAGGCGACGACGAGCGCGCGAGCCCGGAGCAAGTAGGCCGTGTCGAAGGTGAGCTCGGGATCCTTGGCAAGCATGCGGGCGAGGCGGTCACGATTCGGGACGAAGGCCTGGAGCGCGTACCGCCGGTCGCTGGCACCGCGCGGCTCGAGCTCGAATCGATCGAGTAGGGCCGCCGGCACCAGGTGTCGGCTGAGCACTCGGCCCCAGCGCGGCTCGTACGCCATCGCCACGGGGCGAACACCGGACAGGCCGGAGAGGGACCCCTCGCCGGGCGACCCGACAATCTCCAAGTCCCGCCAGAGCGGTACGAGGGATGCGTCGGCGGCGAGCGCCCGACGGGCGAGCGGGCCGTACGTGTAAGCGGGAACGATGACCAGATCGTCGCGCAACGCGCCCCGGGCGTGCGCGGCCCGCGCGCGCGCATAGAGTCTCGGCTCCGTGAGCAGAACGACGGTCCGAGGGGCAAGTCCACCCCACGCGACGTCGTCCCAGGCGGCGGATGGGTCACCGGAACGTGACCGTAGAAGGGAATCGTCGGCGGCGTCGACCGGCCGCGCCAGGGCGAGCAAGAGGACCATCGACGCACTCGCGCGAGCAAATGGCACGCGCGCACTGGCGATGCGACGGACGATCGCCTGCATGCCGACGCCCGCCAGCCCGCTTGCGGCGGCAAACGCGGCAAGGACGGGGGCCCCGTAGCGCGTAGGTCCAAGAGGCGAGCCGACCTTCCCGCACGCGAAGCCGAGCACCACGACGAGCGCGAGCGCGAAGGCGACGGGGCGCGCACGCGGCACGAGGGCGGCGAGGCCTGCACCGGCGACCGATAGGACGATCGTCAGTGCGCCAACTTCCGCGCGAATGAAGGGAACGGGCGACCCGGAGAAGGAGACTCCCCTCTCGCCGGACCAGTCTTCGGCGAGCGCGGGCAGGAGCGCGAAGCCCGACCGTCGCGCGCAGACGAGAGCCACAATCCACGGGGACAACCCCGCGAGAAAGGCGGCGGAGAGCTCGACCTTCCTGGCGCGCCAGTCGAGGAGGATCGATCGGCGCAGAGGTGCCCCGACGACGACGAGAAGGGCGAACGCCGAGACCGCGCATGCGCCGACTAGAGGCTCATACCCCGCCGCGAGGCCGAGTGAGAAGGTCACGGCCAGCCACGGGCTCCGGCCGCCGTCGACTCCCCCACCGACGACGATCGCGATCGGGAGCAGCACGAGCGCAGCACCCGGCGCCGAACCGACCGATGCGCTTTCGAGCTGCCACGGAGACGCGACGAGGGCGGACAGCGTCGCAATGGCTGCAACGACGCATCGAAGGCGTGCGGTGTCGGCGCACGCCGCGAGAAGCTCGCGGAAGACGACGTAGAGGATGGCTCCGGAAGCCGAGGCGACGAGGGCATTGCCCAACGCGGCTCGTAGCGCATGCGTCCCGAGGGGTACGAGCGAGAGGACGGATCCGGCCAGCGGGTCGAGCGCCCGCCACACCTGAGGGTCCAGCCCGAGGACCCGCGCCACCCCGCCGTCATGGGCCGCGTCGGGGACATTGTTCGCGAGGGCTGCCGCGAGGCTCCCGGGGACGATGACACTCACGGCGAGCATGCCCGCGTCGACGTAGCTGCCGTCCTCGTTCATCCCGGGCGACAGTACTGCGCGGAGGCCGCATTTGCAGTAAGCCTGCTACATTGGCGCCCCCCATGGCCCGATTCATCGACGAACTGAAGCGCACCCACCATGCTGGCGAACTCCGCGCCACTGACGAAGGAAAGGTCGTGGTGCTGTTCGGTTGGGTGTCCAGCTACCGCGATCACGGCGGCTGCGTCTTCATCGACGTGCGGGACCGCGAGGGCGTGACGCAGCTCGTGTTCGACCCGGAGTTGCCGGGGCACGGCGAGGCGCCACGGGCGGCGTACGAACTCGCGCGCGCTCTACGGAGCGAATGGGTCATCGGCGTCCGCGGAGTGGTCAGCGGCCGGGGCGCGAACAAGAACCCGAAGCTTGCCACGGGCGAGATCGAGGTTCGCGCCGTCGAACTCACGGTCTTCAACAAGAGCGAGACCCCGCCGTTCGCGATCGCCGACGAGATCGATACGGGCGAGGAGAAACGCCTGCAGCACCGATACCTGGATCTTCGCCGTGCCCCGCTCCAGAAGACGCTGCGTGTGCGTCATCGAATCAGTCAGGAGACGCGTCGCTACTTCGACGAGCACGGATTTCTCGAGCTGGAGACCCCGGTCATCGTCAAGTACACGCCCGGAGGCGCGCGCAATTTCCTCGTTCCGTCGCGGCTCAACCCGGGGAAGTTCTATGCGCTCGCCGAGAGCCCGCAGCTTTTCAAGCAGCTCTATATGGTCGCGGGATTCGACAAATACTTTCAGATCGTAAAGTGCTTCCGGGACGAGGATCTGCGCCTCGACCGCCAACCCGAATTCACGCAGATCGACGTCGAGATGTCGTTCGTGAACCAGGACGACGTCTTCCGGATCATCGAGGGCCTGGTCTTCCGGATCTGGAAGGAAGTGCTCGGGGTCGATCTCGCGGAGCTCCACCCGGACGGCCGCTTCCCGCAGATGCCATTCGATGAATCGATGCGCAGATACGGCAACGACAAGCCGGACCTACGCTTTCTGCTCCCGCACGTGGATCTCACGGGCGAGATCATCGACCACGGCGGAGGGGGGGTGCCGTTCTGGAAGGCAATCGCCGACAAGTTCACGTCGGGCGAACACCGCCGCGATCTGCCGGCAGAGATCGTGAAGGCGATCGTCGTTCCGGCAGACGCGGCGGCGAAGATGTCCCGAACGGAGATCGAGAAGCTCGAGTCCTTCGTCAAGGGAATGGGGGCCAAGGGCCTCGCACGCGCGAAGGTCGACGCGGAGGGGAACTGGGTTCAGTCGCCCCTCGCAAAGATGATAACAACGGAGCTGCGGGTGGCCATCAACGCACGCGTCGGGGCAAAGGATGGCGACCTCGTCCTCTTCCAGTTCGGACGGGAGGCGACCGTCCAGACCGTGATGGCCAACCTGCGCGTCCACCTCGCCAAGAAGCTGGGGCTGATCCCCGAAGCCGGGCACGGTGGGCACTGGAAGTTCCTGTGGGTGGTCGACCCTCCGCTCTTCGAGTACGACGACGACAAGAAGCGATGGGCCGCGGCTCACCACGCGTTCACACGGCCTCACGACGACTGCGTCGGCCTTCTCGAGACGGACCCTGGGAAGGTTCTGTGCTGGCGCTACGATCTGGTCCTCAACGGCTTCGAGATCGGCGGGGGGTCCATTCGGCTGCATGACCCCGCCGTGCAGGAGCGGGTGTTTCGCGCGCTAGGCATCCCGGAAGCCGAAGCGCAGAGCAAGTTCGGGTTTCTGCTCGACGCACTCAAGTATGGCGCGCCGCCGCACGGCGGAATCGCGATCGGCCTAGACCGGCTCGCAATGCTCCTGAGCGGGGCGGAAAGCCTCCGCGACGTCATACCGTTCCCCAAGACCCAGAGAGGCACCGACCTGATGACCGACGCACCGAACGTCGTATCGGCAGAGCAGCTGGTCGAGCTGTCTATCCGGGTGGTCGAGCCTCCGGCGTAGCCGGACACGCACGGCACTACCCTCTCAGGAGCCATACGAGCCCCGCGAGGCTGAGCGCCAGAACGCCCAGGGCGGCGGTCATCACGAGCACGTCTGCGGCGGACCACCCGGAGCGGCGGCCGGTCGCTGACGTCGCGTCAGGGCCGGGGAGGGCCGCCAATCTAGCCGCGGGGCGACCATCGAGCGCATCAAGAGACCCATGCTGCGAGAGCTGGCGGGACGGGTCGCCGAGAGCGACCTCGGCTTGGAGGGGCACCACATCTTCGTTCGGCGGGAGCGCCTCGTCGGGCACGGCTTCGATGTTTGCAAGCGCATCACCGAGCGGCTCTTCGAGCGCGAGTACCGTGCGACCGATCCTGATCATGTGAACGGGCTTCCAGACGATGTCGCCGTCAGCGGGCGCGCGCGCATCTCCTATCCACGTCCCGTTCTTCGTCCCGAGGTCACGCACGAGAACGCCGTTCGCCTGTCGCGCGAACCTGACGTGCTCGCGCGAGACGTCAGGGTCCGCGAGCGGAAGGTGGCAATCGGGCCCGCGTCCGGCCAGATACGACCGGCCTTCCTCGACGAGCGCAAGCGTCGCTCCCTGATCACGGCCCTCGACGACGTGGACCTTCAGAGTCATATCGGCGCCTCGGGCTCTCATCGCTTGCGAGACGAGCGCGAGCGCCATATCGCGCGTGGCCGCCGCGACGTCTCGAGTGACGGGGCTCTGGTCGATGCGCAGCTCCAGCCAGATACGCCCCACGCGCACCAGGTCACCAGACCGAACGATGCGCGACGTCCGCGGGGCGATCCTCACCTTTCCGACGAAGGTGCCGTTCGTGCTCCCTTCGTCGAACACGATGAAGTCCGAACCCTGAGCGCGTAGGGTCGCGTGCCTAAGGCTGACGCTGGCGTCGGGGAGCCGGACGTCGCTGCCGGCGCCCCGACCGATGACGACTCGCTGCGTTGAGTCGAACGTCATTCGCGCGCCCTCTGCGGCCCGGACTACCACCGTCAGCGGCATCGTGTCGTGCGGCTCAGGCGGGCGGAATGCTGCCGAGGACCGGGCGGGAGTCGGCCGTGCGACGCTCGACCCACTCGATGACCCGTTCGGCGACGTCACGGCCGGCGTGCCGGCTGAGCTCCTGGATGCCGGTCGGCGACGTGACGTTCACCTCAGTCAGCTTGCCACCGATGAAGTCAAGCCCAACGAAGACGAGGCCGTCCTGGGCGAGACGCGGCGCAATGGCGGCCACGGTCGCACGCTCCCCAGAAGTCACCTCGCACGGTTCTACGCGCCCACCCGCGTGGATGTTCGATCGGACGTCGTCTTCCCGCGCGATTCGGTTGATCGCCCCCAAGATCTCGCCGGCCAAGACGAGGACACGCTTGTCACCGTCCCGCACCGCCGGCAAGAATTCCTGGACCATCGCGAACTCACGGCCCTCGTGGGTGATGGAGTCGACGATCGACCGGGTATTCCTGTCGCTCTTCGACACGACCATGACGCCGCTCCCTCCCGCACCGTCGAGCGGTTTGACCACCGCTCCACCGCTGAGCTCCCCCACGAATCGGTGGATGCGCTCGCGGTTGCTCGTGACGAGGGTCCGCGGCATGTATCGCGCGAAGTGCAGCGTATAGAGCTTCTCGTTGGCGTCCCGAAGGCCTCGCGGATCGTTGACGACCAAGACGCGTCCGCGAAGCTTTTCTAGCATCAGCGTGACGTACAAGTATTCGGTGTCGAAGGGAGGGTCCTTGCGGATGAAGACGCACTCGACGTCCGCGAGCCGAACATCCTCCGGCTCTCCGAGCGAGAAGTACGGCGAGCGATCGCTCACGCTCGTTGGACGGACGCGCGCCCAGACGTCGCCTTCCGCGAGGTACACGTCACGGGGTTCGCAGTGGAGGGACGTGTGTCCACGCTTCTGGGCCGCGCGCTGGAGGGCGAACGTCGTGTCCTTGTCCGGCAGGATGCGATCCATCGGATCCATCACGAAGACGAAACGCATGGGCATCGAGAGCATAGCCGATGCGCGAGCGAGGGCGCGCCTACCGGTCGTCGTAAACCATCGCCGCCAGCTGCGCGTTCTTGTCGGGGTCGAGATCGCTCGCGAGCAGGTAACCCACCCCTGCACGCTGCGCGGCCGCCACCGAGTAGCCCTTCTCGCGTCCAACGCGAACTTCCGCGGTACCGACGGCCCTAGGAGCCAGGTTCGCCGTGACCTCGATCTTCTGGGCGTCGTACACCAGCACGCTGAAACGCCGCGCTTCGTCGCCAGTCCCGACCACGTACTGGAGCATCAACGAGCGCTGCGATCGCAACGGCACGACACGCCCGCCGACGAGGCGCGCGCCCGAGCGCTCGAAGCTCCCCGGCTGAACCGGGAAACCTACGTAACGTTCGAGCCCGCGCACGGCTTGGGCGTTCGTCGCCTCCGGAGGAAGAGGCTGAGAGTGCTCCGCGACGAGCTCGGCGAGAAGATCGTCACCGAAGCCCGCGAGCGACTCGTTCATCGCTGTTGGTGTGCCGCGCGCTGCAGCCCCCCAGATGAGCGCCACTGCCGCCGCCGTGGCCACCGGCACCACCGTACGCCACGACCCGGGGCCCGAGCCAAACAGCTTCGACTCGAGCGCGATGCCGTCGCCATCCGCTCGCAGATCCTCCCGCGCCCGCTCGGCCGACATCGCACTCGTGATTCGGTCGCGCAGGCCGTTCGGCGCGCTCGTGCGTACCACTCGCCTCAACGACCCACGCGTCGCGCGCAGGAGCTGGACCTCTTCCCGACACGTCTCGCAGCCACCCAAGTGCTCGTCGATATCGAGAAGCTTGGCTGCTTCGAGCTCGCCGTCGAGGTACGAATCCAGCATCCGCGCACGATCACGACAGTCGTGCATCGTCATAGAGCCCCTCGCTTGCGCGCGCGGTACTCGGCCAGGTTTGCCGTCTTCCCGCTCTCGGCCTTCCCCGCCGCGTCCCCCACTCGCTCTTCGCCCTTCACGATGCCGAGCGCCAGCGCATGATTGTAGAGAGTCCGCTGCAAGAGCTTCCGGCCCCGATGTAGGCGGCTCATGACCGTGCCGATGGGGCAGCCCATGATGCCCGCGATTTCTTCGTACGAAAACTCCTCGACGTCGGAGAGGACCACCGCCAGCCGAAACTCCGCAGGCAGCGCGTCCAGCGCGTGCCGGATCTCGTCTTCCACGAGCGGCATCAGGGCCAGAGTCTCGGGGTCACGCAGCTGGCGCATGGTGCTAGCGCTCACCCAGCCGTCGGCGAGCGGATCGGCGTCGGGGCCGTCCAGAACAGAGCGTTCTAGACCTCCTCGTCGGTACTTGTTGATGAACGTGTTGGTCAGGATCCGGAAGAGCCACGCCTTCAGGTTGGTGCCGGTATGAAACTGGCCCCTCGCGCGCATCGCCTTGACGAAGGCATCCTGGACGAGGTCCTCCGCTTCGGTCGGGTTCCGGGTCAGCTTGCAGGCGACGCCGTAGAGGGCGTCCATGTGGGTGAGCGCCTCGTCCGCAAACGGGTCGGCCTTGGCGGCTTGGGGAGAAGTGAAAGACATTTGGAAAGGCCTCGATTTCGGGACTCGATGGCGAAACACGGGAGAAGCAGGCGTATTCCCCTGTGTAGCCACGCCCGGCGGGCGCGTCAGTCCTCCGGAGGGCCTTTCTTCGACTTGCGCTCGAGCTCCTCTATACGTTCGTTCAGGCGTCGTACCTCTTGCTGCAGCTGCTGCAACGGGCGAAACGTCGCCATGATGGCTTTGACTCGCTCGTCAAGCGTGTGCTGAACCTCTTCGAACTTCTCCTTCGCCTGATCTACGAGGGTCGGCTTCGACTCGCGTTCCTTTTCCTTCTCCTTCGGCGCCACGAGCTCCGGCGCCTTCTCATCTCCCACCTTGCCGCCCGGGATCAGCCTGCCGATCGGGCCGTCGCGAAGGTCCGCGAGCACCTTCTCCGTGCGCGCGTGGATGAGCTCCTTCAACGTCTGGAGGGGCACGTTTCGCGAGTGCGCCTTCTGCTCTTCGTAGATGATCTGCGCGAGCGTAATCTCAGTGAGATCGTCCTTCGTGTTGTTGTCGATGATCTGCACCTCCTCGCCGCCGCGCACCATTTCCGCGATTTGGAGCAAGGTTACGTATTTGCTGTCCTTCGTGTCGTAGAGCTTTCGATTCGAGTAGCGCTTGATGATGCGCCGCGGGCGATCGGAAGGCGCAGGCGGCGGGGCGGAAGCCTCGGGATTCGGGTCCAAAATCGTTCTCCTGGCGCGCCACGTCAGCCTTTGCTTGGCCGCGAGCCGACGACAAACAGATTATACTATTGTCGGACGTCGAACGTGGGACAAGCTCGCGGCGACCGTGAAGGCTCCCGGCCCGCCCAAACCCCGGCAGAAGCCCTCGATTTGTCGGGAGTCTCTGCGCGCTACGCGGGTGGCCCCGGGCATGCAATCTCGGGGGTGACTTTGCGCGTCGAACAGGCGCAAGTCGTCGCACTCGTCGGAGCGAATGGGGCGGGCAAATCGACCCTGCTCCGCGTCGCCGCTGGCCTGCTCGCCGCGGACCAAGGGCGCGTGAATGTCGGCGGGCGGGACGTCCGCGCGCTGGGGGCCCGCCAGCTTTCGCGCCTCGTAGGGTTCGTTCCACAGAGCGAGGCAGCCGCGTGGGGCTTTTCCGTGCGCGACGTCGTCGCCATGGGGCGCGCGCCTCACCAGGGCGCGTGGATGCGCGAGGGGGCACGGGACCGCGCCGCCGTCGACGAGGCCATCGAGCGGTGCGATCTGGTCGAACTCGCACACCGTGCAGTCGAGACGTTGAGTGGGGGCGAGCAACGTCGGGTCGCCATTGCGCGCGCCCTGGCGCAGGACCCCATCCTCCTCCTGCTCGACGAGCCTGCGGCGTTCCTCGACGTTCGTCATCGTCTCGAGCTCCACGACATCCTCGGCGACATCGTCCTGCGCCGGCGCATCGCTTGCGTCATCGCGACGCACGATCTGGACGCCGCTTCGCGCTTTGCGGGGCGCGTCGTACTGATGCGGGAAGGCAGAATCGTCGGGGCGGGAGCGCCGGACGAGGTCCTGACGTCCTCGGCGCTGAGGGAGGTGCTGGGCGTGGAAGTCGACTCGGGCGTGCATGCGGCGACTGGCCAGCGGTATTTCCTGCCCCGGCGGGGCTCGGAGAACGTCGACCCCTGCGGCTAGAGCGACTGACGTACGAGCTTCTCGAGCTCCGCGCCGTCCGTGATGCCCGAGCGGATCGCTGCGATCTTCCCCTCGGGCGAGACGACGACCAACGTCGGCAGGCTGTCGATCTCGTAGGCGCGCGCCGCGGATCCCGCGAGGTCGTGCAGGATTGGATAGGAGAGGCCGTTCTCGAGCGCAAATGCTCGCGGGTCTCCTTGGTCGGCCGTGTCCATGTCGATGCCTAGGACGATGACGCCCCGGTCGCGCCAGCGCCGTGCGACTTGCTCGACGATCGGTGCCTCGGCCCGGCAGGGTTGGCACCAGGTGGCCCAGAAGTCGAGGATCACCGCGTGACCGCGAAGGTCACTCAAGGTGAGAGACTTCGGGGTCGCTCCCGCGCCGGTCGAGCCGTTTGCCACGAGGGCCAGCGAGAAGTCCGGAGCGAGGCGCCCAATCGCTGGCGCGCGAGGCCGCGATAGGATCCGCGGCAAGACGGCAATCCCGAGGAGCAGCAGGGCGACCAGCCCGAGGGCGGAGAGGGTCGTCCCGGAGGAGCGAGGATCGCTGACTTGCATGCTCGAATCGTCCGGATAGCACGCCCTCACCCCTCAGGTGGCTGGCCGCGACGGGGCCGGAGGAGGAGCTTCGCGCCGGTCGCTCTCGCGCGCCGCCGCGATCGCCAGCGAGTGCGGAGGCGGCAGCACCACGACGAAGGCGGCGCCGCCAAGACGGGCGCTGCGCTGCACGGAAATGGTCCCGTTGTGCTCCACGACGATCTTCTTCACGATCGCCAGCCCGAGACCCGTGCCCTCGGATTTCGTCGTGAAATATGGGTCGAACACGCGCTCTCGCGCCTCTTCTGGAACGCCAGGCCCGTCGTCCTCCACCACTATCGCCACGCCGTCCGCGGTCCGCTCGGCGCCGACGCGGACATGGCCACGCGGGCCGCCGTCAACGGCCTCGGGACGCTCCGCGCGGATCTCCTCGACCGCGTTTCGGACGAGGTTCACGACTACCCGCCTGAGCATCTGCCTATCGATGGCAACGGGCATCGGGTCATCGGGAAGCTGCCAGGTCACCGCGACGTCCGGGGCAACGAGAGCCTCCTCATTTCCGTCGTCCGAGATCCCTACACCCAGGTGCCCGAGCTGACCGGCGCACTCGCCCAGGAAGTCCTTCAGGCTGGCCTCGAGAAGCTCGGCCCTCGGTAGACGCGCGAAACTCGAGAAGTTGCCGACCAACCTCCTGAGCGTACCGACCTCCTCCTCGACAATCTCCCGCGTCGTTTCGAGGAGGGCCCGGAACTTGACGTCGTCGCCGGCATACTTGCGGTGGCATTCCTGCACCGCCAACTGGATGGGAGTCAGCGGGTTCTTGATCTCGTGCGCAAGCCGTCGCGCCATCTCCTGCCAGGCCCCCATCCGCTGCAGGTATTCGATCCGGGCGCGCGACTGCTGCATCTCCCCGAGCATCCGGTTGAAGACGCGTGCAAGGTCGGTCAGCTCGTCGGAACCCGTGACGAGGACGCGCGCGTCGAGGTTGCCCGCAGCCACCTGGTTGATGGTGGCCGCCAGATGACTGATGCGGAGCGTGATACCCCGCGCCAGGAAAAGCCCGAGGACGACTGTCGCGACGACCGTGATCCCGAGGAGCACTGCGAAGGCCTCGAAGTAGGTCGAGTACACTCGCGTCCGCTCCTTCTGCAGCTGCGCATAGGCGTCGTGGATAGCCCCGGCCCGCTCGAGATCGTGCTCGTAGCGACGGTCGAACGCGAAGGTCGCGACGAGCGTGGGAGCGGATCCATCGGAGCCCAGGGCACGCCGGACGTCGAGCTTTCGCTCGGTCTCTTCGTCCAGGGGCTTACTCCGTCGCCGGACCGCGAGTAGCCCGTCGTGAGCTTCGACCCCGACCGAGACGAGCTGCGGGTAGCGCGGGAAGAAGGCATCGAGGGCGCGACCGCATCCGTCGGCGTCCTGACTGCGAGCCGCCTCGCGAAGCGCTGGGTCGCCCATCATCCCGTCCGTTTGGTGTTTCATGTCGTCTTTGACGGCGCGAATGTAGTCCTTGTAGAGGTCGATACCCCGTTCGAGCTCCTGCGCGACTTCGGGGCGGAGCCAGACCGACGACGCGTAGTCGAGGAGCGAGTACGCGAGCAGCATCGCGCTCGCGAGCGGCAAGAGCGCCGTGAGGAGGATGACGAGCGCTATGCTCCGTTCGGTCTTGCCGAGCATGGGGGGACTCTGCCTCTGGGCCGGGGAGGGTACAATGGAGTGGATGTCGCGGCTCGCCGGGGTCTCGTCCCCCGCCCTCAGAGAGGCCCTCCCGAACAACGGCTCCGCTACGGCACGCGCCCATTCCTGTTAGGCTTCGCGGCATGGCGAAGTCGCTCATGGATCAGCTCTCGGGCATGACGGTCGTCGTCGCGGACACCGGCGACATCAACGCGATCCGGAAATTCAAGCCACGGGACGCGACAACGAATCCGTCGCTGATCATGGCTGCGGCGCAGATGAAGGAATACGCGCCGCTCGTGGACGAGGCGCTTGGCTGGGCGCGCAAAGACGCGGGAGCGGGGGGGGACAAGGACGCCGTCGTGCGTAGGGCCATCGACCGGCTCAGCGTCGAGTTCGGGCTGCGCATCCTGGGCATCGTTACCGGCCGCGTCTCGACGGAGGTCGACGCGCGGCTGTCGTACGACACGGAAAAGACGATCGAGAAGGCGCACACGCTCATCAAGCAATACGAAACAGCGGGCATGTCACGGGAGCGCGTACTCATCAAGATCGCGTCTACCTGGGAAGGCATCCGCGCCGCGGAGATCCTCGAAAAGGAAGGGATCCATTGCAACCTGACGCTGCTCTTCGGGGTGCATCAGGCGATTGCTTGCGCCGAGGCTGGGGTGACGCTCGTCTCGCCATTCGTCGGCCGCATCCTCGACTGGTACAAAAAGTCCACCGGCAAGAGCAGCTACGAGGCCCACGAGGACCCCGGCGTTCAGTCGGTGACGCACATCTACGAATATTTCAAGCACTTCGGATACAAGACCGAGGTCATGGGTGCGAGCTTCCGCACCCTCGGCGAGATCACGGAGCTTGCGGGCTGCGACCTTCTCACGATCGCGCCCAACTTCCTCGATGAGCTATCGAAGACGGAGGCCGCACTCCCCCGCAAGCTCGATCCGGAAAGGTCTCGCGGGAAGTCGATCGATCGGATCGCGATGGACGAGGCGACGTTCGTCCGGATGCACGCGGCCGACAAGATGTCGAGCGACAAGCTGGCCGAGGGGATCCAGGGGTTCACAAAGGCCATCGTGACGCTCGAGACGCTTCTCGGCGATCGGCTCGATGCGCTGGGATCGCCGGAGCGATCTGCAGCGAAGAGGGAGGCCGCCAGCCGGCTCTTCAAGATCTACGACATGGACGGGGACGGCTACATTACGCGGGAGGAATGGGGCGGGGCCGACGCGGTGTTCGACGCAATCGACGGCGATCACGACGGGAGGATCAGCCCCGAAGAGCTCGCGGCCGGTCTTGGCGCGGCGTTTCACCTTACCGCCTAAAATCATGCTGCCCGAGCGGAAGCAGGTCCTAATCGTCGACGACGAGCCCAATCTTCGGAAGATTCTGTCCGCGCAGCTCACGCGCGACGGATACGACGTCCTCACGGCCGAGGACGGCGAGCAAGGGCTGGCGCTGCTGGGCGAACACCACATCGATCTGGTCATCACCGACCTCAAGATGCCGAAGGTCGACGGGATGACTCTCCTCAAGAGGGCCCTCGTCGAGGAGCCGGAGCTGCCCGTCGTCCTCATCACGGCGCACGGCAGCATCGACACCGCGGTCGAGGCTCTGAAGAGCGGCGCGTTCGACTTCGTCACCAAACCGTTCGACAAGGACGAGGTTCGGCAGATCGTCGCCAAGGCGCTGAAGACGCGTGAGCTCCGCGGCGCCGATGCGACCTCGACGCCAACCGCTCAGGCGGCGCGCTTCGGGATCATCGGCACGTCACCGAGCATTGCGGACCTCTACGCGATCCTCGAGCGCGTGGCCGACACGCCGACGACCGTCCTTATCACCGGAGAGAGCGGGACCGGCAAGGAGCTCGTCGCCAGAGCGTTGCACGAGCATTCGAGCCGGAAGGGCAAGCCCTTCATCAAGGTTAACTGCGCGGCCATCCCGAAGGAGCTCATCGAGAGCGAGCTCTTCGGATACGAGCGCGGCGCGTTCACGGGCGCCGTCACGAGCAAACCCGGACGCTTCGAGCTCGCCAATGGCGGGACGCTGTTTCTCGACGAGATCGGCGAAATCCCCATCGAGATGCAGGTGAAGCTGCTGCGCGCCCTGCAGGAGAGCGAGTTCGAGCGCGTTGGTGGCATAAAGACGATCCGCGTCGACGTCCGCCTCGTCGCGGCGACCAACCGCGAGCTCAAGAAACTAATCGTCGCCGGCACGTTCCGCGAGGACCTCTTCTATCGGCTCAATGTGGTGCCCATACATCTGCCGGCGTTGCGCGAACGAACGAACGACATCCCATTGCTCGTCGAACACTTCCTCGTGAGGTTCAACGAGCGACTTCGCAAGAAGGTCGAGGGCGTCGAGGCCGAGGCGACCGAGCACCTCATTGAGTATCCGTGGCCGGGCAACATCCGCGAACTCGAGAACGTGGTCGAGCGGGCGGTGCTCTTCTGCGACACCCAGAAGGTCCGAGCGGCTGACCTTCCTCCCGAGATTCGAGGAATTCCGGCGATGGCCAACATCCCAACGCCCGAAGCCGACCTCCAAGCCGCACTCGCGGGCGAAGGCGGTCTGAAGGAACACGTGAAGGTGGCGATGAGCCGCCTCGAAAAAGAGCTGGTGAGTCGCGCGCTGCAGCAGACGAGCGGGAATGTCACGCACGCGGCGCGGTTGCTCAAGATTTCGCGCAAGGGGCTTCAGCTCAAGATGAAAGAGCTCGGTCTGCGTGAGGGGTCGGGCGAAAAGGGCGAGTGAGATGCGTCGGGGGGGGGAGTCCATCGTGGCAATTGCGACGCTCGTCGTCGCGTGCGGGCGATCGCGTGGAGGCGATGCGACCGGGGGCGAAGGGACCGCGTTCGTGAGCGCTCCAAACGCAATCGCGCCGGGCGCGCCGCGTGCGGGGATGGCGTGGGTGCCTTCCGGTCTTCTGCGGGCCGGGAGCGCAGTCGACGAGGTCCCCAACGTGGCCGAGGCGGATCTGCCGGGAGTCGATGTCCCAATGGCGGGCTTCTACATCGACCTCCTGCCGTGGCCGAACGAGACTGGTGCGATACCCACGACGAACGTAACGCGTGACGAGGCGCAGCGTCTGTGCGGCGACAAGCAGAAGCGCTTGTGCTCGGAGCTCGAGTGGGAGCGGGCGTGCAAGGGGCCGGACAACCTTCGCTACGAGTACGGCGCGTCGTTCGACGGACATGTGTGTGGGACGGGCGCCCCTGGGGGCAGTGGAGGAGCCCGCCGCCCGAGCGGGCAGGCACCGGCGTGCAGGAGCGCCTTCGGCGTGCGGGAGATGCACGGCGGAGCGTGGGAATGGACCGATTCTCCGTGGCGCCGCGGAACGACCCGAGCACTCGGCGTCTTGCGTGGGGGCAACGACGCCGCAGGTGAACTGACGTCGCGCTGCGCCAACGCGCGTGCCCTCGTGCCGTCCGAGCGCTCTCCATCGACAGGCTTTCGCTGCTGCGCCGGACCGCGCAATGAAGCCGAGGTACAGCTCGACGTGAAGGTCGGTCCTGCTTTCGAGCGCACCCCTCGTCCGGCGCGGCCTTCGCCTGCGCTCGACGCGCTCGACGGGGCCGCCTGCGGTCCGCCCCTCTCTCCGGCACCGTGCACACTGTCGCGCGCGTGGACGTGGCGTCCGGCGCCCAACGTCGAGCTGTCGGTTGCAGGGGGCTGCATCGGCCGCGATCCCAGGGCTCGCTGTGCACTCGGAGTATCGCGGATGGTGGGCGATCGGGCGGAGACGCTTGCCCAGATCGACACCGGCCGCGAGATCCCGGAGGTGGTCCTCGTCGAAGGTTTGGACCGCCGAATCCGCGTTCGCGGAGCGGACATGCGCGGGCAGTTTTTCCGCGAGGTGGTCTTCAGCTACGGCCGTATCGAAGTGAAGGAGGTGCACTGAGCCTCCTGCAGCGACACGAGCGCGGCGACGTGGTCGGGCCCCGTGCCGCAACAGCCGCCAATGAGACTCGCCCCCGCCTCGAGCCAGCTACGTGCGAACGCGGCATATGCTCGCGCGCCGGCGCGGGCGTCCGCGTCCCACCCGATGCCGTCGTCGGGACCTCCGGCATTCGCGTAAGCCCCGAACGGGACTCCGAGGTCGGCGAGCCGAAGCACGTAGGGCAGGGTCCGCGCGGCGGCGGTGCAGTTGATCAGCACGGCGCGCGCGCCCGCTGCAACGCACGCCGCTCCTGCGACGTGGATCTCCTCGGGCGCCGCAAGCGCCCCGTCGGGGCCTGCAGTGAGCGCTACCCAGGTCTCGACGCCGGTCCGCACGGCCTCTTCGACGGCGACGACAGCCTCGACGGCGCTCGGGAACGTCTCGCAGAGGAGAAGGTCGACCCCTTGGTCGGCAAGCACGACGGCGAGTTCGCGATGTTCGGCGCGCGAAGACGAGCCCGGGCTGAGGTCCGGCCTGTAGCAATCTTCCAGCGGAGACAAGCTTCCCGTAACCCGCTGGCCGGACGGAACGCACTTCCGAGCGATCTGCACCGCCCGACGAGCGAGCTCTTCCCAGGAAGCGCCGAGAGTCCGGCGACGAGTGCGAAAGGTGTTCGCTGTATGAACCGTTGCGCCTCGAGCGACGTAGTCGCGGTGGACGGCCTCGACAACGTCCTGGGCGACGTCGAGCGCATGCGCGCTCCAGCCGGGGGCGGGCATCGGCACGCCTCGTCGGGCAAGCTCCGTCCCCATCGGTCCGTCGAGCACCACGAACGGCATCGCGATAACCTTAGTCGCTCGACGAGGAGGAGCCCATGCTCGGAGAACCCGAAGAACAAGTCGAGCTCGAGTGCCCCGAATGTGGAACAAGCGTGAAGACAACGGCTAAGGAGGCAAGAACCGGGAAGGTCCGCTGCCCTCGCGGCCATGAATTCGCGGTGATGTCGATGCTTGGCGATTCGCTCGACGACACCGAGTCGAGGCCACGGTGAACGCTACTCCAGTGAGAGAAAGTGCCGGCGATTCTTCCACGCGAAGGAGACGACGGCGGCTCCCCCCGTCAGGCAACCGACATTGATGAAGATCTCGACCGCCACGCTCCCAACGTCGGGCGAGCGGTATATGCCGTTCTCCAAGTCGAAGAGGATATCCATCCCCGCAAGGTAAATGCTCGCGCTCCCGGCCAACAGCATCCACAATAGGGCGCTGGCCCTGCGCCGCCGCAGAGCGATCGCGCCCAGCGCTCCGGTCACTGCCATCCAGGCATCGGCGGCCGGAAAGGCGTTCTCGAACGCGTAGTACGACGGCGTGTCGGCGCTAGCCAACCAGCGGCGGTCGACGCCAAACCAGATGATCCAGTAGGCGAGGGTGGCCAGAGCGGCGAACCATAGAAGGCCCAGCATCACGCGCACGCGAGCCTTGGACGGAGCTGGAGCCGTCGAGAGCTCGACGCCTTTGGACGCGATCACCCCCGGATCGACGCAGGTGCATGGCTGCTTGTCAACGATTCCGAGTCGCTGCGGTCGCCAACGCCGCCCGTTCGTGATTTGCTCCCCGCGTGCGAGCGCAATCGAATGGCCTGGAGTTGGAGTACGAGACGTTCGGCGACGAGAGCGCGCCCCCGCTTCTCCTCGTCATGGGCTTCGCCCAACAGCTGGTCGCATGGGATGACCGCTTTTGCCTGCAGCTAGCTGCGCGAGGATTCCGTGTGATCCGGTTCGACAACCGCGACGTCGGGCTGTCGACCAAGCTGGGTGCCGCGCCGCTGCCGGACATGGCAGCCATCCTAGGCGGCGAAAGGTCGACGATCGCGTACTCCGTAGAGGATATGGCGGACGACACCGCGGGGCTAATCGAGGCGCTGGGGCTCCGCGCAATGCACGTCGTAGGCCTCTCTATGGGTGGCATGATCGCGCAGTCGCTGGCCATCCGGCATCCCGCGCACGTCATCAGCCTCACGTCGATCATGTCGACGACCGGCGACCCGCGGGTAGGGCAAGCCACGTCCGAGGCGCTGGCGCTCATCGGGAGACGTGGGCCCAGCGAGCGATCGGCGGCCATCGAGCACGGCATACTCGTGTGGCGGACGCTGAGCTCGACGGGCTACCCCTTCGACGAGGCCAGGGTGCGCGATCGCGTCACGCGGTCGTACGATCGGAGCTTCTATCCGGCGGGCGCCGCGCGCCAAGCGGGCGCAATCGTCTCTCAGCGCGATCGAACGGAGGCCCTGGGGCGCGTGACGGTGCCTGCGGTCGTCGTTCACGGGGCCAACGATCCGCTCATCAACGTGTCAGGCGGCGAGGCAACGGCCCGTGCCATCCCGGGGGCACGCCTCGTAGTCGTGCCTGGGATGGGCCACGATCTGCCCGAGGGAGTATGGCCGATCGTGATCGACGCGATTGTGAACAACGCCGGGCGGGCTCAGGTCACCAGGCCATAGTTGGCCGAAAGGAGCGCGTCGCGCTGGTCGCCCGGCGTGTCGGCGAGCTTCGGCAGGTAGTCTGAACCCGTCCCGAGGCGGACGACGCGCGGCGGCGGCGTCGCGAAGGCCTGCTGCACGAGCTCGCGCGCAAACTCCTCCGCGGGCATTGGATTCTCCTGGGATGCGCGGGCACGCTTCTGGATACCGTCGTAAAACTGTCCGTAGCGCGAGCCGCTGGAACGAAAACGCTCGATGTCCTGAGCCCCCGAATCCGCGATGTTCGATCGGACGCCCCCGGGCTGGACGACGACGATGTCGATGCCGAAGGGCTTCACCTCCATGCGCAGGACCTCCGAGAGCATGTGCACGGCACTCTTCGATGCGCAGTAGCTCCCCGCGAATGGAGTCGGGAGGAGGCCGACGACGCTGCCGACGTTGACGATACGTCCGTGGCGCTGCTCGGCCATCCTTGCGAAGACGGCCTGCGTCACTGCGATCAACCCGACGACGTTGGTCTCGAAAATGCTCCGGATCCGCTCGATCGGCATCTCGGCGAGCGGACCGAACCAGTTCACGCCGGCGTTGTTGACGAGTACGTCGAGGCGGCCCGCACGCCCGACGATCGCGTCGACGGCAGCGGCGATGGATGACGCGTCACACACGTCGAGACGAAGGGTCTCTATCCCCGCCGCGTCGAGGTCGGCGATGGTCTCGGGTCTTCGCGCCGTGGCAAAAGGCCTGTGGCCCGCCGTCTTGAGCTCGCGCGCCAGAGCGCGGCCGATTCCCGTCGAACACCCCGTGACCAGGACGACCTGTTTCTCGAGAGACGCCATGCGCTCCCTCTTAGCTCAGCTCAGTCCGACATCGAGATCGTATTTCGACCGGCGGCCTTGGCTTTGTAGAGGCGGTCGTCGGCGAGCTTGAGGAGCTCTTCCGGCGTGGAGGCCTCTGGACGCTCTAGTAATCGTGCGATGCCGATGCTGATCGTGACGCTCGCCTGCGCCCCTCCCGGGAAGGGAACGCGCAGCGCTGTGATCGCCGTTCTGACGCGTTCGGCCATCCGGTATGCATCGAGGCGCGTCGCTGCACGCGCAAGGATGGCAAACTCTTCGCCGCCGTAGCGGGCGAGGACGTCCTCGACACGCAGCGTGCGTCCCATCTCGCGCGCCACCGCGCGGAGCACGGCGTCGCCCGCCGCATGGCCGTGCGTGTCGTTGACGGCCTTGAAGTGGTCGATGTCGATGACCAGGATGGCCACCTTCGTGCCGTGCCGCTGCGCATAGGCGACCTCCGCATCCAGGCGGTCTTGGAAAAAGGCACGGTTGAATGCGCCCGTGAGGGCGTCCCGCGTCGACGACTCGACGAGCCGCGTGAGGAGATCCCGCTCGAGCTGGTCCGTGATCGCAAAGCGCAGCACCACATTGGGACCGAGCTGAAATCGGTCGCCGGAGGCGAGGCGTGACCGAGTAACGCGCTGCCCGAGGTGGAAGGTGCCGTTCGTCGAGCCGAGGTCCTCGAGGACGTACGCCTGGGGCCCGTAGCTGACGCGCGCGTGGGCGCGGCTGATCGCCGCGTCGTCGAAGCTGAGGTCGATCGTGGCCGCCCGACCGAGCACGGTGTCCCGATGATTGAGGGCGATGACGCGCCCCGCACCCGAGCCCGATATCACCGTCAACGTGGCACGCGTATCGACCTCCGGAACCGGGATCGCCAGCGTCCGCTCGGTCTCGACGTGCACGGCCTCGTGCTCGACGCTAAAGGGCGTAGGCTGCGTTGCCGGTTCGCCCTCCACGAAGGGACCCGGTATGGGATTGGTGCGGGTCGGGCGATCCATGGTATCCCGAGATACGGGCGAAGAGGCCTCCTTCTTAACGCTACGCGCCCCGCGGCTGCACGCAAGGGCAACGCCGCCCCGCGCGCGCCAGGGGCCGGGCGCCTCCCCCGCCCCGGCGTGGTAAGTGGATAGGCATGGCGGCCCAACCTTCCCCAACGGCGGAGGTCGCGGCTCCCTTCAGCCCGACGCACCCCGCTCCGGATCCCGAACACGAGCGGCGCACTGCCGCGGCCATCGCCCGCGCGCTCGGTGAGATACCCTTCTACGCGAAGCGCGGCCATTCGGCGCCCTCCGCCGACGCCCCACTCTCGGAAACGCTCCGGCGTTTGCCTCTACTGTTCAAGAAGGACGTGAGAGCTGCGCTGCCCAAGCAATGGGTGCCCGCTGGACGAGACACTCGCGCGGACCTGGAGTCTGGCGTGCTCGAGCTCGTTGAAACGAGCGGATCGACTGGTGATCGTCTGCGAATCCTCTGGGACCAGGGTTGGTGGATGAGGCAAGAGGCGCGAGGTATGCGCACCAATCCCGTCGTCGCGGCCGCGATGGACGGCGCCCTCGGCGCGTACCGCGAATCGATACTCACGACGCCCGCGTGCAGCCTCGACACGTGCCACGTCGGCGACCTTCCGTACGAGGAGCGCAAGGACGAGAGTCACCTCTTCCTCAACACTCGCACCGATCCGCTGTACTGGACCCCGGAGGAGCAGGTGCGCATGCTCGACGAGCTCACCCGCCACTCCACGGTCGGCCTCGAAAGCGACCCCCTCTACCTCGCCCTCCTTGCGCGGTTCGCGAAGCTCGCCGGACGCATGATCGACGTGAAGGGCTTCGTTCAGCTCACGTATGCCTTCACGACGCGGGCGTATCGCCGCGCGATCGCCGAGGTCTTCGCGGGCCCGATCTTGCAGCTGTACGGAGCGAGCGAAGTCGGTGTGATGTTCATGGAGGGGGAAGACGCACTTCTTCACCACTGCCCCTTTACGACCCACGTCGAGTTCCTCCGCGCGCGCGTTCCGACGCCGGGTTCCGAGAACGTCGCGCTCGCGGTCGTGACCACGATCGACCGCGTGGCGATGCCGCTCGTCCGCTTCGTCGTTGGAGACCTCGTGCAGGTCAAGGAAGCCGGCCCACGGCGGTGGACGAACGTAGCACCGCTGGTGAGCGTCGAAGGGAGGCTGGACGACGCGATCCTGCGACCGGACGGCGCACTCGTAACGGCAGGTGCGATCGATCGCGCGCTGGCTCCGGTGGATGGTCTGCTCCTGTGGCAAGCGAATCAGCGCGCACCCGATCGGCTCGAGCTCGACGTCGTCCCCACCGGAGACGGCGCGGGCATCGTGGAGCAGGCTCGGGCTCGCCTGGCCCCACTGCTCGAGGGGATTCAGCTATCGGCCCGTTCAGCCACTGCCATCCCGATCGAATCGAGCGGCAAGTTCCGCGTCGCGAAGAGGCATTTCCCGCTCGACCTCGCGCGATGCTTCGAGGGTTGCGACGGAGCGGGAACGTGAACGACCGCGAGGCGATCGACGGACTCGCCAATCGCTTGCGCCCCGAGTTCCCCATGCTCGCCCGCACCATCGACGGACAGCCGCTCGCCTTCCTCGACAGCGCGTCGACCACGCCGAAGCCGCGGGCTGTGATCGATGCCGTCCTTCACTACTACGAGCAGTGCACCGCAAATGTGCACCGTGGAGTCCACGCGCTGGGGCAGGAGGCCACGCAGCTCTACGACGGAGCTCGGCTCGAGGCAGCTGGGCTCATCGGTGCGGCGCCCGACGAGATCATCTTCGTGCGCGGGACCACCGAGGCCATCAACCTGGTCGGGCACGCGTTGTCGCTCGACAAGGACGACGAAGTCGTCTTCCCAGCCAGTGAGCATCATGCGAACTGGCTTCCCTGGCGAGAGCGCGCGAGGCCGGTGCCGATGCCCATCGACGCCGACGGCGTTCCACGCTGGGAGTCGCTCGAGTCTCTCTTGACTCCGAGGACGCGGCTCGTCTCGATCGGGCACGTGTCGAATGTGACGGGCTGCATCGCCCCCGTCACCGAGGTGGTGCGGGCCGCGCACGCGCGCGGCATCCCCGTCCTTCTCGACGCGGCCCAATCACTCTCCCACTTGCCAATCGACGTGAAGGCTCTCGACGTCGATTTTCTCGCCGCCAGCTCGCACAAGGCGTTCGGTCCGAGCGGCGTCGGCATCCTGTACGGGAAGCGCGATCGCCTCCGCGATTTTCCGCTCTACCAGGTAGGCGGGGGTATGGTGGCCATCAACGAGGACATCGTCGGAACCGCGGCAAGCCACTTCGTCCCTCGCGACGTGCCCTTCCGGTTCGAGGCAGGGACCCCGGCCATCGAATCGACGATAGGGTTCGGCGCCGCGATCCGCTGGATGCGAGCCGTGGGGATGGAAACGATTCGCGCTCACGACGTGCGTCTTGCGCGTTACCTCGTGTCGCGTCTTCGCGAGCTCCCTACTGTGCGCGTGCTGGCGGGGGAGGTCCCGCCCGACGAGCGAATCGCGCTCGCGACATTCGTGGTCGACGCGCCGGGCATGACGCAGGAGAACGTCGCGCGAGCGCTCTCGGACATGTTCGGAGTGTGCGTCTCCGGCGGGTACCACTGCACCCACGTGCTTCACGCGCGGGCCCAGCTCGAGGGAACCGTGCGCGCGAGCCCGCACGTGTTCAACACGTGCGCGGAGATCGACCGCCTCGTAGAGGGAGTGGGCGAGCTCGTTTCCTAGCGCCAGCGTCCTTCTACGAACGCGCGACCGTTGGGGCGAACCTCCCAGTGGGCCCCCTCCCAGCGAGCGGCCGGATGCGGGCGACGCTCGTAGCGACCGGGGACCCAGACGTAGCTACCGCCCCACCAGCGGTGGTAACCGCCGACCCAAAAGTACTCGGGGCTGGGAGCTACCGGCACGACCTCGACCTGGACCGGTGGTGGCGGGGGCGGCTCGCCCTGGACGACGACTTCTGCCTGCGGCTGAGGTGGGGCAGGCGGCGGTGGTCCCGAGTCGACGTAGCACCCGCCCACCGGCAGTGCAGTCAAAGCAAGAAGCGACACGTAAGTGCGGATGGTCAAAGTCATCAGATCACTCCTTGGGAATGTACCGGCGTCGAGACCGATGGTCTCTCTCTTCGGACAAGCCTCGCCACAGGGGTATTCAATTCCCACCATTCGCGCAAGACGTCGGTCTTTGAGCGACAAGCTTCGAAGGCCCGCGCCGTTTGGACTAATGCGACGCCGCCGAACTGCCGTATCCCTGCCACATCCCTTATGTCGAAGTCCCGCCAAATGCTGCGCGATCCAAAGGTGCTGCGGGAGCCCCTGCGGGCGGCGCTCATCGGCGCCATGCCGGCATTCTTCGTATGGACGGGCGCGATCATGGCGGCCGACGCCATGGCGGATCTTGCGTCCCTTCCCTCTTCCGCGCGACTGATCGTCGTCTACGACGTCGCCGCTTCCCTGCTGTGCTTCGGCGCACGTTACGCATGGGGGACGTTGGCGTCTCTCCGGCGCTACGTTCATCCCATCGGCTTCGCGTTCTGTCTGCTGCTCGCGTCCAACACCATCGCAACGATGGTCGTGACGGGAGAGGTCGCCTACGGATCGCATCTCGCGGTGATGGTCGTGGGCGCCGGCGCATTCTTCGCGTCGGCAGGATGGATGGTCGCCTTCGACCTCTTCGCGGTCGGAGCCTGGCTAGTCACGGGCTGGCATCTCGCTACGCCGTCGCAATTGTGGGCTCAAGGCATTGCGCTCGCCCTGTCCGCGGCCCTCGCGGCGATGTTCCTCGCCACGCGCGTGCAGGCCCACGGCAGGATCGCGCTCTTGAGGGCACGGGATCGCGTCCGCGGCGAGCGACTCCGGAACGCGCTCGCGAGTGCCCGGGGCGAGATCGCCGAGCGCGAGCGTGCCCAGATCGAGGAAAAGCGGCTGCGCGAGCAACTGCTCCAGGCGAGTAAGATGGACGCCGTCGGACGCCTCGCCGGAGGGGTCGCGCACGAGATCAACAACGCGCTTGCTTCGATCTCGATGGTGAGCGGGTTGATGCTGGAGGAAGAGGGGGTTGGCCATATTGCGCGCGAGGATCTGCAGAGCATCCAGGATGCGGCTGGCCGTGCCGGAGAACTTACTCGCAAGCTTTCGGCCGTCGGTCGCGGAGGCAAGTACGCAACCGAATCGCTCGACCCCGGCGACCTCGTCGAGAGGGCACGTCGATCGCTCGGCGACAAGCTGATGCCGCCGATCGACGTAGAGGTCGAGCTCGGACACGATGGCGCGATGGCTCAAGGCGATCCCGCTCAGCTGGTCCAGGCGATCCGAGACCTGCTCGTCAATGCGGCCGACGCGATGCCCGATGGAGGCGTCCTGTCGATTCGCACTCAGCGCGTCAGCCTGGCCGGAGGGGACGCGCACGCGCGCGCCGTCGCGCCGGGTCAATACATTGCGATCATCGTGGGCGACTCCGGGCCGGGAATGGACTCGGAGACTCGAAAGGCCGCGTTCGATCCGTTCTTCACGACGAAGCCGTTCGGTGGCGGGGTCGGACTCGGGCTCGCGACGGTCTACGGCACGGCGCGCACTCACGGGGGTAGCGCCGAGATCGAGAGCGTTCGTGGGCGAGGCACGAGCGTGACGCTGCACGTACCATGCGCCGACGATGCGCGCGCCGATCGCGAATCGTCGGCACCGCCGAGTGGGCCACGCAGAGACCTCCGCGGGTGCTCCGTGCTCCTAGTGGATGACGAGCCCGCGATCCGAGGCGCCGGTCGTCGCATTCTCGAGCGCATGGGGCTACGCGTGCGCGAGGCAGAGAACGGGCGCCGTGCGCTCGAGGCCTACGCGGTGGATGGACCGTTCGACCTGGTCATCGCCGACATGGTGATGCCTACGATGGGAGGCCAGGAGCTCTTCTTGCGCCTGCGCGAGAAGGTGCCCAACGCGCGCGTCCTGCTGGTCTCCGGCTTTGCACCGGACGACGCCGCACGCTCGTTGCTCGAAGCTGGCGCGCTCGGTTTTCTCGAGAAGCCTTTCACCGCCGCGGGTCTCACGCGGGCGGTGCGTGCTGCCCTGATGACAATCGCGAGCGCACCCGCGGCCACCGAGGCGTGACCGATCCTTCAGCGAAAAGGGTTCTCTCCCGCCAGGCCGGTCTGATCGACGCGAGTCCTCGCGGGCGAGGGCGCCGCCGGTTGCGCAATTGGCGGCGCGGACGCTGCCACTGATGGGACGCCGGCGGAGAGCACCGTGTGGACGCTCGGCGGGGCGAGACGAACGGTAGCTCCGGAGCGCGAGGCACCCGCGTCTTCCATCGCCGCAACGGACGTGTCGACGGTGCCGACGACCGATGAGGCCGGAGGGGGTGCCGAGCGTTCGGGATCCGCGGTCGCCGCGACCGTGACGGCAGCGGACACCGGCGAGCGCGCAGAGCGGACGAACGTCCATGTCAGGCCTGCCGCCACGAGGATCATCAGGACCCCGACGAACGCCATCACGCGCGATCGGCCCGCCGGCTTCTGGGGGGGATCGGTGTGCAGCGTATCGGCGAACCCGGTCGCCGTCGTTCGCGTCACCACCGCACCCGTCGTCGCCGGCGCGACGGCAGCATCCGCGGACGCCGGGGGTGCCGACGAGGGGCGGATGACGAAGCGGGGCGGTGCGGAGCTCGTGCGAACGGCGGGGCCGGCGACGGCTGCCCCGCAGAACGGCGCCAGTGCATCGGCCAGCGCACGCGCCGTGGGATAACGCTGCTCGCGGTCGACGTTCATCGCGCGATGAACGACCTGACAGAACGCCTCGGGCAACGACGGGCGCACCTCGCCGAGTGGCCGCGCCTTCCCCTCGTGAATCAGGATCGCGATCTGCTCGAGGGCCGGCGCCTCGTACGGCCGCACGCCCGAGACGCACTCGTAGAGAATCACGCCGAGCGAATAGACGTCGGCGCGGAGGTCGATCGAGGCCGCGCCGCGGACCTGCTCGGGCGGCATGTAGTAGGGCGTCCCCATGACGGCGCCCTCGGCCGTCACACCCATCGTGCCGGTACGCTCGGCGTCGAACTTGGAAATCCCGAAGTCGAGAACCTTGACGAACGCCAGACCGTCCCTCGTCGTGACGAAGAGGTTCTCCGGCTTCAGGTCGCGGTGCACGATGCCCGCATCGTGCGCGGCCGCCACACCCTCGCATGCCTGGTGGACGAGGTCCGCGAGATCCCCCGGGTCGAGCGGACCCAAGCGCTGGACGCGACCGTCGAACGTCTCGCCCACGAGCAGCTCCATCAGCAGGTACGGCTCGCCGGACTCGAGGCGACCGGCGTCGAACGTCTCGGCGATGTGCGGGTTGCCGATACGGGCTGCCGCCGATGCCTCGCGCAAGAAGCGCGCGACGATCGTCGGCGACTGCGCCACCCGTGGGTGTAGGATCTTGAGTGCGCGCCGGTGCCTCGTCAGCTCGTGCTCGACCTCGTACACGGCGCCCATACCGCCCGTGCCGAGCAGGCGCACGACCCGCAACTTGCCCGCGACGACCGTTCCCGGGACGAGACCGCGATCCTCGGCAGGCCCACCCGAGGTCATGGCAGCGAACGGGGACGCGGCGGTACGACCCGCTCGGCGATCTGCACGGCGTTCAGTGCGGCGCCTTTTCGAAGGTTGTCGCCCACGACGAATAGGTTGATCGCGCCCGGGACGGCAAGGTCGTCGCGGACGCGTCCGACGTAGACAGGATCACTCCCCGAAACCTGGACGGGCTGCGGATGCTTTCCCGGAGCGTAGGGCCCCTCCATCAGCGTAACGCCAGGCGCGGATCGAAGCAGGTCCCTCGCCTCACGAGCACGCATGGGGCGATGAAACTGCACGTGAAGCGCCTCCGAGTGGCCGTTGACGACGGGCACGCGAACGGCCGTCGGCGAGACGCCGATCGACGCGTCGCCCATGATCTTGCGCGTCTCGAAGACCATCTTCGTCTCCTCTTCGGAGTAATCGTCCTCGCCCGCCTTCCAGTCGCACATGACGTTGAACGCGATCGTTCCAGGGAAGACGTGCGCCACGGGGGGGCGCCCGTCGAGGACCGCCCGGCTCTGGGCAAGAAGCTCCTCGACGGCCGCATGGCCCTTGCCGCTCGTCGCCTGGTAAGTGGAAACGACGACGTGCTTGATGCGCGCTGCATCGTGCAGTGGTTTGAGCGCCACCACCATCTGGATCGTCGAGCAGTTGGGATTGGCGATGATCCCGCGCGGTCGCTTCTCCGCCGCCTCCATGTTCACCTCGGGCACGACGAGCGGGACCTCGGGGTCAGTCCTCCAGGCACTCGAGTTGTCGATGACGACCGCTCCGGCCGACGCCGCGACGGGCCCGAATTCGCGCGAAACGGTCGCGCCGGCGCTGAAGAGCGCAACATCCACCCCGGCGAACGACTTCGGCGTCAGTTCTTCGACCACTACGTCGCCGCCGGCGAACGTGAGTCTCTGACCCGCGCTGCGTTTGCTGGCGAGCACCAGGAGCCGCTTCACCGGGAAGCGCCTCTGCTCGAGAACACGAAGCATCTCGCGACCGACCGCACCGGTCGCGCCTACGACGGCGACGACGAACGACATGGGTGACATATGGCTGATCTTGGGCTTGCGATCCACCGCGCCGCGGAGAATTTTGGACGAGGATCTCACGCCGGGCGGCGAAGGGCAGCTGCTGCCATCAGTGCGAGAACGGGCGTGACGACCACGTGGTACCTGTCCTCGCCGAAGAATACGGCGTGCGTGACGATCGTCGTGGCGAGGAGGGCGGCTGCGAGGAGCATTGCGTGCGACGTGGGCGGCCGGCCGGGCAGCGGCAACCACGGCATGGCGGCGGCGAACACAGCGAGGGGCCAGAACGTCGGCGACGCGGACGTGAATGCCACGGCACCGAGGAGGGCCGCGACGACGAGAGCCGCTGCCTGCGTGGTCGACCCGCGCGGCTTGCCCCCAAGCGGGAATGCCACGCACCCCAGGGCAGCTGCCGCGAGAAGCAGACGATGTGCCAGCGTGGTCGTCTCCCGGGCACGCGCGCGCCGCTCCTCGGGCCACGCCTCGGGACGCGCCTCGTGGAGGTACTCGACCGCGAACGACTCGTGATCAAACGTGTACCCGAGCTTCGCAGGGACGAGGGACAGCCAGTGCCAAGGGCGGAGGGCGATCTGCTCCAGCCCGTACTTCAGCCAGCAGCGATCCTGCTGAACCTGGCCGGTGACGTCGCGGCAGCCGTCGCTCGAGCGAAGCGTCTCGAATCGGCCGGTTGCTCGCGGGAACGCGCCGATGGCGAGGTTCCACCCCGCGTTGGTACTGACGAGGGCGCACCCGTCCATCACCGTGCAATTGCGCGCAGTCCAGGGGAGCACGACGACCAGCGAAAGGGCGCAAGCAGCCACGACCGCGACCACTCGCGCCCGCTTCTCGATCAAGCAAGCAAAGAACGGCGCGCACAGGAGCGCCTGGGGCCGCACGAGCGCCGCGACCCCGAGCGAGAGAGCCCCCGCCATGAACCCTCGCTGCGGACGAGGATCGCGCACCGCGAGCACGAAGGCCGCGAGCGTCAGAAGCGCGGCGAGCGGCTCGCTCATGACGAGAGCCGCTTGAAGCACGAGGCCAGGGTGGAGCGCCACGATCAACCCGGCCACACGCGCGCGACCGCGGGAGAGCGCATGTCGAGCGAGCATCCAGGTGACGACGGCGAGCGCCGCACCGACGAGCGCGTTGGCGACGGCGGCGACCGAGTGGCTCGCCCCGAGGACGCGATAAAACGCTGCGAGAAACGCGCTGTAGCCGACGGGATAGTGACACCAGGGATGCCAGACGAGATGGCCATCGACGCTGCGATCGTCGGAGTAGCCGAGACCCTCCGCGATGCGACGCGCGCCGAAGTCGTAGTAGTGCCCGTCCCACACCGGCTCGCCCGCCCACGCGACTGCAGCCCAAAGCCGCGGCGCCAGAGCAAGGACGAACAATACTGCGCCGAAGAGACCCTCCGCGCGCGCGGGCGCGGGGTCCGTCCCACCGCTCACGCAAGCTCCTTGCCGCGTGCGGCCATGTCCTCACGCATCCGCCGGAGGTACGTCCTCTGGACGTGGGCAGGATCGAGCCGCAACTGCTTTGCGAGCTCGATGAGAAAGCCACGCGTGTACACGAGCGCCGGAAGGGCGTCGAAGGTCTCCTCCTCGATCGATTGAAGGTGAGAGCGCGCGATCTTCGTCTTCGTGCAGATTTCGACGAGCTCGATGCCCTGCGACTCGCGGACCTTGCGGAGGATGGTCCCGGTGAACTCCGTGTCCGGACCGATCTCGCGCTCCAGTTGTTCCTGGAGCATCAGCTGTTCGGCCGCGAGCGCGGGCCGCACGATTCGTGCCGAGAGCATCTCCGGCTCGGCGTCGGGAAACGTCGAGAGGTCGTAAGCACGACGGCGAACAGCGTCGAGTAGCGTGTCGTGCGCCTCGTCGAGCTTGCGCTGGGCGGTCCCGAGGCTCCCCGTGTCGAGGAGCGAGACCGTCGCCAGACCGCCGGTGGCGTAGACCTCACGCTGTCGCTTGTACGCCCGACGAATCTCCTCGTCGCTCGCCGACCGAGTGACGCTGAGCGCCGCGTAGAGCGTGGGCTCTTCGATCGGAATCGCCCGCGGGGGCGCGTCGTCCACCGGCTTGGCGGCGGCGAGAGCCAGGACACGCCGCGCGATGCGCTCGATGTTGCGGGCGCTCTTGCTGGTGGGGCTGTCGACGAGCAGCGGCTTGTTTCGCCGCACCGTGAGCCAAACGGTGTCGTCGTGCTCGACGTGGCCGAGCTCGTCGAGAAAGACTCCGTAGTGCCGGGAGACCAGTCCCGACATCCATGCGCCGAGCTCCATGTCCGTGCGGACACGCGTCTGGTTGACGACCAATTGCACGCGCTGCAAAAGGGCCTCCGCCCACGCGAGGTCTGCCAGCGCACGATCCATCTTGGCCAGCTGGTGCACGAGATCGATCGGAGCCGGAAGCTCGCCGAGCTGCACGAGGGCGCGCTCCAGGATGGCCGACTGCAGCTTGTCGCGCACGAGCACCCTGCGGAGCCGACGACGGAAGGCCGCACGCAGGAACCGATACGTCGTCTCGACGGCCGGGGGCTCCGGCACGGTGACCGCGATGGGCACGTCCGCGGCGAGCATGAGATCGAGCGCCAGGTCGCCATGGCCGGGTCCCACGTCGATGACGAGGTACTCCGCCGGCAGCGCACGTAGCGCCGCGAGCCAGCGCATCTTTCTCCCCGCGCGCAGCGTAAGCCCGGGCGCAATCGCATCGTGGGCGGCCGGCAGCAACGACAGGCCCGGCACGCTCGTTGGAACGAGCGCAGCGCGCATGGCACTCGGCCCGTCCTCTCCAAGATCGGGCTCCGAGCGCGCCGCCCTGAGCCCGAAGTGCGAGTGCAGGTTCGATCCCGCTGGGTCCGCGTCGACGAGCACGACTCCCTTGCCCAGTTGCGCGAAGTACACGGCGAGATTGACGGCGACGAGGCTCTTGCCCACGCCGCCGCGCCCCCCTCCGACAGCGATGAACCGGCCGACGCTCTTCACGCCGAGCTCGAGCGAAGCGTCGTGACGTGTCGGAATCGGAGCCGGGTCGCTCGGGCTCATGAACTCTGCGTCACCATACGTGCGCGCCTCAGCAGGCCGAAGATGCGCGCCCCTAGCTCGGGAGCCCGGAACGGCTTGACGACGTAGTCGTCGGCACCGCTCGCGAACGCCTCCACGACGTCCTGGGGTGCCGCGTGCGCGGTGAGGAAGAGCACGGGCAATGTCGACAGATGCGGGTCTTTTCTGATGAGGCGGCAGAGCTCGATGCCCGTCATGCCGGGCAAGTTCCAGTCGAGCATCACGAGATCGTAGCTCCGCCCACGCACCCGCTCGAGAGCTTCCTCGGCGCTGTTGGCCCATTCGACGCTCAGGCCGACCGCTTCGAGCATCGCGCCGACGACCTCACGGATGTCGCGTTCGTCGTCCACGAGAAGCACGCGTGCGGCCGTACCGCTGACGGGCGGTGAGCCGCCGGGGCTCTTTCGGGAGCGCGGAGCCTTGATGGCGCGTCCGCTGGACGCCTCGCCGGACGAGGGCGGCGGTCGGGCGCTGCGCGAATCGCCGAGCGAAGGCTGCGTCGGGGGGTCGGGGGGCACGATGGGGCGAGACTCCTCCCCTCCTTCGCTGCAAGCTTGCGCGAACTCGACGAGGCGTTCCCAGTCGCGTCGCTCGAACGACAGAATTGCAGCGCCCTCCGGTGATCCGCCGGCACCCGGCCTCGTGCCTTGCCCGCGCGCTGCGGCCGCCGTCGTCCGCCTCTCCGCTCCGACCTCGAAGACGGCAAGCACCCACTCGCCGTCCTTCACGATTTCGCCGGCAGGCACCGGCAACTCCTGATCCGCCTGGCCCAAGGCCTGCGCGACGCTCATCGGGTCATCGAAGCGAAAGACGATGTTGCGCAACGGTCGGCCCCAACCCTACTTCGCGGTCGCACGAGCGTCCATCCGGCGTGCGGTCGACAAACGGCATGCTGGTGAATGGTGGCCCGTTTGGGTAAGTCAACGGGGCATGCGCGTCACCGTGCTCGGGGCCGGCTACATGGGAAGCTCCATGGCGTCCGTTGCTCGACAGCGGGGACACGAAGTCCGCCTCTGGGGCACTTGGCTCGACGACGCGATGCTCGAGCCGGCCGAACGGGGCGAACCGCATCCGCGGCTAAAGCTCCCTCTCGACGGCATTGCGCTTCTGCGGGCGCCCCGCCTCGCCGAGGCCCTCGAGGGCGCCGAGCTGGTCGTGCACGCGGCAAACTCCGAGGGAGTGGTGGCTGTACTCACGAAAGCCGCGCCGCATCTTCCAGACGTGCCGGTGCTGAGCGTTACGAAGGGGCTGCTCGAGTCGCCGACAACGCGGCGCATGGATCGGATCGACGTCGTGGTCCCGGAGCACGTGGGACGCCCGGTGCGCTTCGTACATGCCGCAGGCCCCGCGAAGGCGATGGAGCTCGCGCGCGGAGTGCTGACATGGATGCATTTCGCCGGAGCGCCTGGGGACACCGCCGCCTGCGCGGCGGCGCTCGCTGGAGACGGCCTCGTAGTGACGACGAGCGCGGACATCGCGGGGGCCGAGCTCTGCTCGGCGCTGAAGAACGCGTACGCGACGGGGCTCGGGCTGTGGGACGGTCACGTGGGCGCCGCCGCCCACAACGCGCGCGCCGCATGCTTCACCCAGGCGCTCGTCGAGATGCGTGCCCTCGTCGCGGCGGGCGGAGGTCGCGTCGAGACCGTGTACGGACCGGCCGGTACAGGCGACCTCCACGTGACCGCGGCCGCCGGGCGCAACCGCGCCTTCGGCGAGCGTGTGGGACGGGGCATACCTGCCGCGCAGGTCGCCGCCGAGATGCTGGCTGCTGGCGAGCTGACTGAGGGGTACCCCGCAATCGCGACAGCGTGGCGCTTCGCAGGCGAGCGGGGCGTGACGGCCGTGCCCCTTCTTCAGGCGCTCTACGCGATCGTATGGCAAGGAGCGGATGTGCGGGCCGTGCTGGAGCGATTTTCGTTCTGAGCGGCGGCCCCGAACGCGCTGATCTTTACGGAGCTTTACGAGCCCCGGGGAATGGGGCCGTTGCTCGGAACGTCTCCCTCACGCACGATGGGGATCATGTCTGGTGCGAGGGCGATCGCTGCGGTGCTCGTGCTCTCGGCATGCAACCGCGGCGTCGTCCCCACGAGCGCGCCCCCTTCCGCACCGTCGCCAGCCGTCGCGGTCGCAAGCAAGCCGCCCCTCCTCACGTCGGCCGATGTAGACGCGCGCTTGAGAGCCGCGTGGAAGGCAGCCGGCGTCACCCCGACGCCGGCTGCCGACGATTCGACGTGGCTGCGCCGGGCCTGGCTGGACGTCCTGGGCACGATCCCTCCGCCGGAGGTCACGGTCCGCTTCAGTGCTCAACCGCAATCGCAAGCCGATCCCACGAAGCGGTCCCGGATGATAAGCGAACTCCTGGCGTCGCCGCGCTGGGCCGACCACTGGACGGCGTACTGGGACGACGTGTTGATGGGCCGGGACGCACGCCGTCCCGATGTCGATCACGGCGCCTTCCGTAGCTGGCTTCACGACGCGCTCGCGCGCGACACCCCTTACAGCGAAATCGTGACGGAGCTCTTGACGGCGACCGGGCAGAACAGCGACGGCGGTCCGAAGCGCGCCTCAGAAGAGAACGAGGGCAATGGTCCGCCGCCCGCGAACGTCAACGGCGCCGTCAACTGGACGCTCAAGTACCAGGAGAATCCCCAAGACATGGCGGGGGCAGCGTCACGCACGCTCCTCGGGGTGCAGATTCAGTGCGCCCAGTGCCACGACCACAAGACGGAGAAGTGGACGCAGAAGGACTTCCAGTCGTTCGCGGCGGCTTTCACCCGCACTCGCCTCGTGCCAATCGATCCGGTCCCCGCTAAGGGATCCGTGAAGCGCGTCGAGGTGCGCGACCTGGACCGCGCGGCCCCACGCTTCGCGAAGATGGGCGACCTCGAGCCCATCGCGAAGGCCGAGCCCACGGCACTCGACGGCACGCGGCTCGGAGCGGGCGAGGGGGTGCGCGTCGCGCTCGCGCGCTGGGTGACGGCGCCGGACAACCCGTGGTTCGCGCGTGCCCTGGTCAACCGCATGTGGGGCCACTTCCTCGGGCGTGGCTTCGTCGATCCGGTCGACGACTTCCGTACGTCGAACCCCGCGACAGCGCCCGAGTTGATGGACGCCCTTGCCGCGGATTTCGTGGCCAGCGGATACGAGATGAAGCACCTCGTCAGCGTCATCGTGGGCACCGACGCGTACGCCCGTTCGGCGGCGCCGCTGGACGAAGCGACGCAGAAGGCTGACCCGGAAGCGAAACTCTGGGAGCGTTTCAGGGTCGCTCCGCTCGGTCCTGACGAGCTGCTCGACGCGCTCGTCGCGGCAACGAAGCTCGACGCGATCGTACGCGCGACGGGCCGGCTGGACCTGGCGCAGGTGCGCTTCAGGGTGAGGGAACGCTATGGCTTTCTCTTCGACGTCGACGACGTCACCGACGAGAGCGACTACGAGGGGACAATCGCTCAGGCACTCACGCTGCTCAATGGCAGCGTCATCGGCACCGGTGCGAGCGTGCTCCCCGGAAGCGCGCTCGCGGAGGTGCTGGGTATGGCCGGCGACGACAAAGCCAAGATCGAGGCGCTCTACCTGCGGGCGCTCTCGAGGCCGCCGACGCCCGACGAGGTGGCACGCTGGACGCAGTTCCTTGCCGACGCGCAGGCCGAGCCCGAGACGCCCGTGGCTCCCCCCGTGGCGATCCCCCCGGCGCGGGCAAACCACGAGAAGCCGAAGAAGCGCGGCAAGGTCGAGCAACCCGATCCGCTGAGGAGCCTCGAAGGGCGTGCCGGCACCTTGCGGGCGACGGCGCGCGTCCGTGCGTACGAAGACCTGTTCTGGACTCTGCTCAACTCGAGCGAGTTCGTCCTCAACCACTGACGGAGACGCGATGGACGACATCACCCGCCGTACGCTCCTCCGCGCAGGGGTCAGCTCCGCCTTCGGGGCACTCGTTGCGCGATACCTCGTGCCGGCCCCCGCAAGCGCAGGCGCCCTTTATGCGCCAAAGGCGCGCGCGTGCATCCTCTTGTGGCTAAACGGCGGCCCGAGCCACATCGATACCTTCGACCCCAAGCCCGGGCGGACTACGGGCGGCCCTTTCAAGGCGATCAAGACGCGGGCTCCTGGGATGATGCTGAGCGAGCACTTGCCGCTCCTGGCCGAGCACGCAGACAAGCTCGCGCTCGTGCGAAGTCTGAGCAGCAAAGAGGGCAACCATCCGCGCGCGCAGTACTACGCGCACACGGGGTACGCTCCCAATCCGACAGTCGCCCATCCGTCGCTCGGGGGATGGACCTGCGCCCGCCTCGGCGACCCCCGATCAGAGCTTCCGGCGTTCGTCAGCATCGGCGGACCGAGCTTCGGCGCCGGGTTTCTGGGAGTGCAGAACGGCCCGTTCGTCCTGCAGAAGGCCGGTGCGGCGCCCGCCGACGCGAGCCTTCCGCCGGGGGTAAACCGGGCGCGTTTCGAGCGGAGACTGGCCGCCCTGGACGCCGCGGACGAGCGCTTTGCCCAGACGACCGGAGACGTCAAGGTCGACGGTCGCCGCGAGGTGTACGCGAAGGCGGTGCGCCTGATGCAAACGCCGAAGCTCGACGCGTTCGACGTCTCCGGCGAGAGCGAGGCGGTTCGCCGCGCATACGGAGACACCGACTTCGGGCGGGGGTGCCTCGCGGCGCGCAGACTCGTGGAGCGAGGAGCGAAATTCGTCGAGGTCTTCCTCGACGGCTGGGACACCCATCAGAACAACTTCGAGCGCACGAAGGAGCTCATGGGGACGCTCGACCCCGCCTTCTCGGGGCTACTCGCCGACCTGGGGACCCGCGGGCTTCTGGGGTCCACGCTCGTCGCTTGCATGGGCGAGTTTGGCCGCACGCCTCATATCAACGCGAATGACGGCCGCGATCACTGGCCGGGCGCATGGAGCGCGGCCCTCGCTGGAGGAGGCATCCGCGGCGGCGTAGTTCAGGGGGCCACCGACGAGGACGGAGCAAAGGTAGCGGGGACGCCCACGCGGGTGCCCGACCTACTCGCGACGATGGCTACGCTGCTCGGGCTGGATCCCGCGCACACCGAGATGTCGCCCGCTGGACGGCCTATCTCGGTCACCGACGACGGGGCAGCGATACCCGCGTTGCTTGTCTGAGCCGGCCGCGGGACGCCCGTGCCTCAAGAGCCAACCGCCCTCGCGAGGGCTTCGAGCTGCTGGCCGCCGATGCGCTCGGCCATCGGCTGGACGAAGGGGCGGACGAAGAGAGCGAGCGCACCGGACCATGTCTCGAGCGAGGTGACCTTCGTGCCGTCGCCGTCGGCTTCGAAGAGAAAGCGGTGATCCGCGAACAGAACGCCGGGCAAGCCACCTCGCCAGGCAATCTCGGCCGGTCGGCGCGCCTCGCCGACTTCGATCGTCGTCGCTCCGGGCAGGCCCTGGATGCGCATGCGGATCTTCCTTCCGACACTCAGCGCGCCGCTCGGGGTTCCGATCGGCCGAAAGGACGGAGGCATCCAGTCGGCCCACGACGCATAGTCGGCGAGGCGGTCGAAGGCGACCTCGGGAGTGACGGCGACGCGGCGGGAGCCCTTGGCGACGAACGACATGGTCGCGCCATCATGCCAGACCGCGGCGTTGCCTCTCCTTCTGAATTTCGTGCTGGATCATTCCCTCGGTCATGCCGCCCGACGAGAGCGTGGCAAACGCATGCATCGCGAGGCCGGCACCCCACGCGGCGAGCGGCCACACGAACCAGGTGACCGTCGGCGTGTAGCGCTCGTTTATCGCGAACATCGCGACGTTGGCCATGACGAAGACCGCGAAGTGCCACATGAGGCCCACCCGGCCGTGGACACGGCGCACGGCCTTGTCGCGAATGCGTCGTTCGATGGCTGCGGATTCGGTGATGTCGGCGGTGGGCATGGTCCGTTCCTCTCGTTGTCGTGTTGTGTATCACTTATGACTGTTACATCAAACGATGTCAACATGACCGGGAGAGCACGTGCTCGATGACGGGCGGAAAGGAGGGACGCTGATTGTTCCTGGGTTCACAGTCGCGGCTGCTACGCGGAATGCGTCAAAATTATTATGAAGATATATCAATCACTTGAAATATTTATCCTTGACGCGTGACACATCGAGGCTTACGTATCACGCCATCAACGACGCACAGCGTTGGAGGAGAGAGAAGTCATGAATCAGGACATCCGTGATGGGCGTTGGCGGCAGGTACTCGGCAAGGCAAAGCGGACGTGGGGGCGCATCGTGGGCAACGACGCTGTCACCGCCGAAGGCAACGCCGACGTGGTGGCGGGGGCGCTCCAGGAGTCCATCGGCGTCGCACGAAGGGGCGCCGTCGAAGAAGTGACTCGCGGGGTCGACGCCGTGGCCAGCTTTGCGAAGAAGGCGGCCCGCACTTTCGAGCGATGAGGCCGGGCGGGCGTATGCTGGGGACAACCCCACATGGTCACGACCCGAACCCAACCCGGCCCGTCCGGCGCTCGTCGACACGCTTCGCGCGCCGCATTCTTCTCTCTCACCGTCGTGTCCCTCGTTGTCGCGTGCAGCAGCAGCGGCGGTGGCAAAGACAAGGGCTCCGGCGCCGACGCGTCCCAGGTCGCACAGGACGATGGCGGGCAAGGCGGCGCCTCGAGCAGCGGCGCGATGTCCGGCTCCAGCTCCGGCGCGAGCCCCGGGGGCAGCTCCGGAGGCGGCACCGCCGGAGTGGATTCGGGGAGCGGCGGCACCGTCGCCCCCGTTACGGACGCCGCCGGCAGCTGCCTCGGCTCGTCCTTTCTGTCCGCGCTCGGTAAGAACCGCCTCGTGGTAGGCGTGAGCGGCTCCAGCACCGCGGAGGGCGCGGCCCCGTACGACCTGCGTTACGTCTACCTCTCCGGGGGCCTCTTCTCGAGCCCGACTCCGTGCACTTCGTGCTCGTCGTGCGCCCCCACGGGCAGCTGGTGGGGTTGCTACAACACGCCCCCGGGCATGTACGCGACGTACTTCTTCCAGGGGGCCGCGGCCGCGACCCCGCCGCAGATCCCGATGTTCACCTACTACGAGATCCTGCAGACGGCGCAGGCCACCATCACCAACTTCCAGGAGGGGACGGCCGAGGCGACCCAGGCGGCGACGAACACCGGGATCATGACCCGCTACTACAACGACTGGCGCTTCCTGCTGCAGACGATCGGGCAGACGAAGGCCCTCCTCCACATCGAGCCGGACTTCTGGGGCTACGTCCGGCAGGCCGGCGACCCGACGACGCTCCCGGCGGCCGTCAGCTCGGTCAACTCGACCGACTGCAGCTCGCTCCCCTCCACCATCGCCGGCATGGGGCAGTGCATGATCTCGATGGTGCGCAAATACGCGCCGAACGCGCTCGTCGGCCTCCAGGCGTCGGCCTGGAACAGCGCCGGCAACACCAGCGCAACCACGGACGTCACCGTGGACGCAAAGGCCGTCGCCACAGTCCTCGCCGCGTGCGGGCAGTCGAAGGCGGACTTCGTCGTCGTGGAGACGAGCGACCGCGACGCGGGGTACTACCAGATCGTCGAGAGCAAGGACACGTGGTGGGACCCCACGGACAAGACGCTGCCGGACTTCGCGCAGGACCTGACGTGGATCAAGGCGCTGACCGAGGCGCTGGGCGTGCCCGCGCTCTACTGGCAGACGCCGCTCGGCAACTCGTCGGGGACCAACGCGAACAACAGCTACAAGGACAACCGCGTCGACTACTTCTTCGGGGGCAGCGCGTCGCAGGTCGAGAGCGGCGCGGCCGTGACCGTCCCCTCCCACTTTAGCGATCTCGCGGCCGCGCACGTCGTCGGGGTCGCGTTCGGCGCGGGAGCCGGCGGTCAGACGACCCCGGACACCGACGGGGGCAACCTCGCTACGAAGACGCGGGCGTACATCGCGTCGGGCGGACAGTCGCTTTGCCAATAGCGAGTCGAGCCTGCCGTGCGCGGCGTACTGAGAGGCCGCGGCGCTAGTTGCAGTCGTCGAACGTCAGGAGCCGGATCCGCGTGGTCCCCGCGATCGGATCGGTCTGCCGGTAGATGACGCGTTGGCTGTCGGAGCTCCACTCGTTGTCGGCCACGACCTGGTTGTCGTTCGTGAGCTGTTGCAGGGCCGTCCCGTCGGCGTCGGCGAGCGTCAGCTCCGTCGTGTAGCCGGCGGGAGGATTCTCGAACTCGAAGAAGATCCCCGGCACGATCCAGAGAAAATCGTAGATCGGCGAAAGAGACCCGTCGTTGAGCGCCGCGACGGCCGCCGGCTGGTAGCGGCTCGATATCCAAGCGAGCTTTCTTCCGTCGGGCGACAGGTGCGCGTGCTCGTCCCACGTCATGTTGCTCGTCAGCCGCTTGCGAAATCCGGTGATGAGATCGATCGAATAGATGTCCGTCGACAGGAAGCCGGCGCGCGTGTTCGTCGTGATGACGCTCGTCCCGTCGGCCGAGAAGCCGTGCGTCTCCCACCAGGTCGTGTCGTGCACGATGCGCAGCGCGGGGCCGAGCCGCATTCCGAGCTCGTCGGAGATGAAATCGGCGACGATCACGTCCCACGTGCGGTCCTGGGTCCGGCCCCAGACGATGCGCCTGCCGTCGGGTGACCAGTTCGCGTGGTAGTTCGTCGCCCATAGGTTGCTGAACGTGAGCCGCGTGGGCTGCGATCCGTCCGGTCGCATCGCATAGAGCTCCTGCCCGATGCCCGCGCCATCGCCGCCGATGGCGTTCGCGTGGTCGCGCGTCGAGACGAAGAGGATCGTGTCGCCGCTGCCCGGCCGCCACCGGGCGCCGTCGTTGTTGCCGGGCTGGGCGCACGTGATGCAGACCTGATTCGTTCCGTCGGCGTCGACCGAGTAGAGCTGGGTCCTGACGGGGGCCACGAGCAGCGGGACGATGGCCTTCGTCCCGTCCGGCGAGAGGGTGATGCCGTCGGCGCTCGAGACCGTGGGGCCCGTCGCGACGTCGGTGACGTGAAAGCTCTGGTAGCCGCACTGCGCCGGCGGCAGAAAAGGCGTCGGGGTGAGGGGCAGCTGCGGGAGCGCCTGTCCCGGTACGAACTCCGCCGTCGAGAAGTCGAAGACCCGCGTCTCCGTTCCGGGGACGAAGACGTCGACGAGAAGCTCGTCGGGCCCGTCGGGCAGCCCATCGAAGTTCCGGTCGAACCACCCGCCGCGAAGCTCGAACGGGAGCGTCGGCTGCGTGAAGAGCGCCGCCTGATGCAGGAGGAGAAACTCCTTCATGAGCGAGAGGAGCTCGGGCAACGGCGGATTCGTCTGCCCCGCGGTCGGCGGCGGCTCGGGCTGAGGGGCGACGAGCACCTGAAAGTCGTAGAGCAGTGCGCTGTGAAGCGCGCCGAGGAGGAGCGCGGTTCGCGTCGTCCAGGTCCCCCGGATCTCGCCGTTGACGATCGGGTCCGAGGCGTCCCCGAGGAGCAGCGGGACCGTGGGCGCGTCGTACTCGCACGAGAGCGCGGCGGTCTGTTGCGCAAGCTCCAGCGCTTGCTCGAGGGCTGCGGCGTAAATCTCGCCCGGCACGGGGCTGCTCGGGGGAATCCCGGTGCGCTGCGTCGGCAGGACGAAGGTGTTGATCGAGTCGACGACGAGCATCGAGCTTGCGATGAGGCTCGCGTAGAGCGCATCGCAGCTCGTGGGGGACGCGCTCAGGATCCCTTCGGAAAGGGCGAGCGCGTCGTTCCAGTCCCCCGTCGCCAGATCGAGATCGACCTGCGCCTTCGGGAAGGCCTGCAACTGCTGGCTCGTCACCCCTGTGCGCTCGGACGATTCGCGCGGGGATGAAGAGCATGCGGCAAAGCCAGCGAGGCTGGCCAGTGCCACACAAGCGAGGTGGGCGGATCGCATGGCGGCGACCCTAGGCCACTCAGTCGGCGCGAACCATAGTCATTTCTCCTACGGGACCGCGGGATGCACCGCAAACCAACCGCCCGATGTTGGGCAAGCTCGCCATACGTGGCGGAGCGCACTTCACTGCGTGACAGGAAAGACTTGTAGACCCGACAGCGCGGTCTTCACGGTCTGGAAGAGCAGTCTTCCAAGCGTGCAAGGCGACACGTCACGGTCTGGTACGTGTCCCTTCACCCTCGTGCATGACGGAATGCACAGCATGGAAGGGATCACTTCACAGCGTACAAAGACCCTCTTCCACGCGCGGAAGGGTGACCTGCCAGGGATAGAAGACCATGTTGTCGCGCGTGGAAGTCCGTTCTTCCAAGCGTGGTAGGCCACCTTGCACAGCGTAGTCATGCTCCCATCCATACTTGACAGTGGACCCTCCCATAGAGAGCAGTGAGACCTACCAGACCGTGAAGCATGGTCTGTCGTGCTTGGCAGATGCGGCTTCCAAGGTCGGCAAGGTCCTCTTCCAAAGAGAGAACGTCGCCCTGCCACATCGTCCATGGCGGGCGTCCACGTCGAGCAGTGCAGATCAGTTCAGCGCGGGATCGGAGCCCTGGTAGACACACGCGCCGCCGGTACAGAGGAAAACGCCGGAGCACATCGTGCGCTTCTTCTGCCAAACGCACTGCCCTGCCAGACACTGACCGTCGTCGTAATCAATGAGCCAGCCTGGCGCGTCGATGGTGTCCATGCCGGCGCACACCGACGGCGGCGGCGGACAGACTCCGCCCTCCGCAGCGCCATCGACGTCGCAGAGCATCGCGGGCGGATCGGGACCGGCGGGCACGGGCAACACGCAGGCGCCGACGGCGGCCCAGACGGATCCATCGGGCGCGTCGGGACCGTCGGCGGCGGCGTCGATCATCTCTCCGTCGACTGCGCCTGGATCCGCGCACCTGCCGCCGAGCGCGGCGCAGTCGCCGTCGACCTTCTGCCAGACGCAGGAGCCCGAGACGCATTTGCCCGGCTCGTAGGCGACGACGATCGCTCCGCCGTCCGTGCAGACCCACGGTGGCGACGGGCAAGGATCGGCCGCGTCCTCCTGGCACGCCATCGGGGGCGGGTCGGGGCCGAACGCGGCGTCGCCGCCGGTCGCGTCAGCAAGCATCTGGACGTTGGTGGCGTCGGATGGCGACTGCGCGTCGGGCGCCGTTCCACCGAATACCGGGTACGAGGACCCGTTGCACGCGACGAGCAGGAATGCCGCGGCCCCCCCGATGCGCACGCCATCACGGTACCACGAGGGAAGCCACGGCAGTCTCCGGCCGAATGACGCCGGCCATGACCAACGCGACGAATGCGGCCAGCGCGGTCACGTTCGCGGGGGCGGGTCGCGCCTTGGGCCGATGGGAGGTCGATTGGATCCCCACGCGCTCGTGCATTCTCCCACCAGCTTCCGTACATGCCAGCCTTGGTTCAAGCGTCTCGGGAAACTTTCGGCCGCCTCGTTCGTCTAAACGGGCGTGTCGGGCTTCCGCGCTCATCTTCCCCGGCGTGCCTTCCTCGTCACGATGCTCGCGGGGTCCGCGCTCATCACGGCGTACAGCCTCGTGTATTTCGACCCCGACACGGTTCCCCCGTTTGTCGTGGAGCGGCTGCCGGAGCGGTTCGCCTCGCTTTGGCTGGCGGCCTTGAAGGTACATGTCGCCGCCGCGCTCACGTCGCTGCCGCTCTGTCTCGTACTGACGACGCGATGGCTGCAGAGGCGACCGGCGTGGCATCGCCGGCTGGGGCGCGTCGCCGGCGTGATCGTCCTCTTCGCCCTCGTGCCCTCGGGCGTCGTGCTCGCGTTGCACGCGAAGGGGGGCCCAGTCGTGGCCGCGGGCTTCCTCCTGTCGGCGGCGATTGTCGGGTGGTTCATGGCGCGCGGGGTCGTCACTGCGCGTCGTCGCGACGTCGCGTCGCACCGGCGCGCGATGAGACACGTCGTGGGGCAGATGAGCGTGGCCGTCGTGTCCCGCGCGTTGCTTCTCGGCTTCGACGCCGCCGGCGTCGATCCCGATGTCGCCTACGTCATCGCTCTGTGGGGGCCGGTCCTCGCGAGCGCCGCCGTCGTCGAGGTCGTCTCGCTTGCTCCCGGTTCCGTCGTCGCCTCGGCAAATCGAGTCCTGAAAGGGGTCCGTCGTGAAATCTTCTCGCTGCCTTCCGTGGTGCGCCCTCGTTCTGTCGTTCGTGCCTTCGTTCGTCTCGGCCGATGAGCCATCGGTCGCCGAGCGGACGCAGACCCGCGTCGAGGAGGGCCTCGTGAAGCCGCTCGCCGATCGCGAGGTTCCCCGCTTCTCTCGCGTCCGTCCCGTCGCGAGCGAGCGCCGCGTCCGCGTCCTCCAGACGTTCGCGACGCCCGACCGGAGTGGACGCCCGTTCGTGCCCTTCGCGGTCGACGTCCGTTTCGCAGGCGGCGACTGGCGCCGTGACGACATTGTGGGTTGCGCGTACGTCGGGACGGGAGACCTGTACGTGAAGCGGGGCGACGGATATCGACCCGCGGAGTTCCTCTTCGGGAAGAACGTGGACCCGGTACCGGGCGCGTGCCAGCCGGCGCCGGCCGGATCGAAGAGCTCGTGAGCAACCGGGGCTCGAGTTGCGACAACGCCGTCCTGACGGGTCGCGTCTCAAGGGCTGCTGGTGAGCGTGAAGCTTTCTACCTGGAAGTTCTCGTCTACCCCGCCCGTGCTGCATACCTCGAAGCCGTAGCCGATCGCCGTCAGCGAGGAACCCTGCGGCAGATATCCCTGGTTATTCACCAGCCAGGTGAGCATGGCGAGGATGTCCACACTGCCGGAGTGCTCGCCGTACACGTTGCCGGAGCCGGCCACCTGCCAGATCACCTCGGAGCCATATTGGCATAGGATCCAGCTCTGCACCGGGACGCCGCCGTTCCCGCCGAAGCTGACCGTGGCCAGCACGGGGCCGCACGGCCCACCGCGGTTGACCATGTCGTGCTGGATCATCACCTCGTTGTTCCAGTTGTTGAGCCAGATGTCGTAGGCCGCTTCGGCGCGGGTCGCGGCCGTCGGGTTCATGTTCTCCGAGAAGGACGAGTAGATGGCGGAGAAACCCGTAAGGGGATTCGAGTCGTAACTCTCTCCGATGTTTGGATAGGACACGACGGCCGTGTTGTCAGCGGGCAGGTTGGCTGTCGCGTACCAGTTGCCGGGGTTGGTCGCATAGAGCGTCTGGGACCATCCGGAGATCGGGTTCCACACGTCCTGCCCGACGGTGGTGTTGCTGCCGTCGCTGTCGGTGATACCCGGGTAGAGGTAGGGCCCGCAGCTTCCCTTCGCGGCCGATGTGACGCATACCGCCCCGGCGTCCGTGCCGGCATCGCCAGCGCCCGAACCACCGCTGCTGCCGCCGCTACCCCCTTCGTTGACGGTGCCGCCGGATCCGCTTCCGGCCCCGGTGGCATCATCCGAGCCCGTCCCGATGCCGGCGTCGTTGCCGGACGGGCTACCACCACCGGTGCTCGATGAGCTGTCGAATCCGTCGCTCCCTCCTGCGTCGGCCTCGTCTTCGCTCGCGAGGGGCGCTCCCGGATGCGCGGCGCCCTGACCGCAGGCGCTCGCGAGGAGGACGACGGCCGGGAGGGCGTGGATTGCCCAGCCGACCAGCTTGGGGCCGTGCGTTCGAAACGACTGGTGCATGGTGGATAGGCCTCCGTCTCGGAGGGGTAGGCGCCGGACACGCCGGCCTGGGCTCAACTATTTGCCTCCGTCCCCACACCCCTCCCCTCCTCTGTGACCGATTCGGAGTTCCTGCGGCGCACAGCGGCCTCGCTCCGCCTTACAGGCTCCCGCCGACCACGAGATCCGCGCCGATGCTCGTTTGTCGGTTCTGGGTGGTGCCGTTCGGGTAGGTCACCGTGTCGGACCACTCCCAGTAGAGGGAGGGACCGAATCCGGCGAAGAGGTGGGATGCCGCATGGATGAGCACGGGCGCAAACACGTGGAGGGCGGCCGATGCCGTCGAGTACTTGTTCTCGGCGTTGACCGACACCTCGTCGTAGGATGCCGCGCCCGCAACGACGCCCACCCGCGGATAGAAGGACAAGAGGGACGTCAGCGGCAGGTCTGCGCCGATGCGCGGCTCGATTCCGGATGTGGTGACCGAGTTGGTCACGGGCGCTCCGGTGGTCGGATCGTTGCATTCCACGGCGGCTGGCGGGGGCGGTGCGGACGGCGCGCAGCCCAGCAGCACGGCGAAAAACAGATGACCCGTGAAGGCGACCGAGACGATGCTCCGCCGGCCCCCCATCATCGAAGCGTACCTCTCGAGAGAAGCCAGGGCCACGACGTCCTCTGCCGAACGTGCGAGAGGCCGAACGGCACCGAGGTGATGCAGGACGCAATCACGCGCGGGACGATCAATCCCGCCTGGTACCTGGTCGACATCGAAGGTGGGAGGGCTCGGGCTCGTCGCGGCGGCGACCACGATCACGAGCGTCATGGCTCCAAGCGGCGCGTTGACGCACGTCCACCCGCTACGGAGAGATTACTCGCTATCCACCGCGCCATCGTCAGAGCAGCCTGAATCAGGCTGGATTCAAACCGTTTGTCGCTCTAGGACTCGGTCGGGTATCTGCGGTCGACGAAGACCGTATTGACGAACGTACCGCCGCGGACCTCGTAGTCCTTCGACCGCATCAGGTCCAAGATCCGCTCGTCGGGATGGCCACCGGCGAGGGTCTCGACGCAAAAAACGCACGGGCGAAAACGCTCGAAATCGATGCTGCTCAAGATTGTGAAATCGTACCCCTCCGTGTCCGTGGAGACGAAGTCGGGCGCTCTCCTCGGGAAGTTCTCCGCGAGCACCCGATTGACGTCGACGAGCTTCCTCTTGACGACGCCCGTGAGCACCTTCTCACCGAACTCAGCCTGAAGGCGCTTCACGGTCTCCAGCGAGAACGTGTTCTGCTCGCCTTGCCCCGCGATCAAGTAATAGTCGGCCTCCACGTCCGCCCCTCGTGCGCCGACGCCCACGTCGAGCACTGTGTCCTCGGAGCGCACGTGCCGCAGCTTTCGCGTCAGCGCGGGGTTCGGCTCGACGAGGACTCCACGGCCCCCGGCTTCGTAGAAGAGATACGTGTTGCTACAGAAGACGGGATCGTGAGCGCCGATGTCGAGGTAGGTCGGCTTTTCGATTCGAAGGTGCTTGAAAATGTCGGCGACGATAAGGTCTTCGCACACCTGCGCGTACGACCGCCTGTCGGCAAACTCGCTCCCGGACGGCCTGTGTCCGCTTGTGGGCCCTGCGAGTCGCGCTGCGGCAAGGCCCGCGGCGGCGCCGACGCTCACGCCCCCGAGGGCGCCGAGAAGCAAGCTGCGCCGTTCGATGGGCGGCACCATAGGCCGAAGGATAACTCGACGCGTGGCATCCGTGGGCTCACTGCGCGTTGACGCCGATCGCGGCCCTCGTCATCCGCGAATCGCTCCCGCGGATCGAGTAGAGTCCGCGGCCTCGCGATGCGTTTCCAGTCGCAACAGGTCGCACTGCTTGACGAGGCTCACATCGTTGACTTCAGTTGCACACCCGCGGGGCACGGCGAGACCGGGCAGACCACGAGGTAGAAGTCGGGGCCCGTGACATCATTATCCTGGCACTGCGACGAATCGACACATTGCAACGAGACATGGGGCGGAGATTCCGTAGTGGTTGCAGACCCGCAGCAGACTTGGCCTTGGCCGGGGCACTGGCCCGTCTGGCCTGGGTTGTCGGCCACATAGTGGGGGTCGGTACTGCACGCGATGTCCACAGTCGCCAAGGCCGCACGGGAAATCCCGGCCAGAGGTGAGGGGCGACCGAGGGACACCTGCGGCCGTTCGGCCGATCGCCCGGGGCAACTGGGGCTCGTCGTGCAACTCCCGAGAGATCGCCGCGGACCCGTGCGACACCGACGACGAATGGCGAGGCGCGGAGGTGGGGTACTTCGCACGGGACGTTGACTCGTTGAGCATCGGGGCGCGATACCGTCGTTCGGACGGCCGAGACTGCGGCTCATTCCCCCGAGACCGAGACTCACCCCCCGGATCCTGATGGCTCGCGGTGCGGACCTGAGGCAAGGAAGGCGACGAGTTGCGGAAAGGGCCCGGCTCCTGAGCGAAGGGCCCCGACTCTTGAACGTCGCGGGCACCCTCCTGAGCGAACGGAGC
>Ga0182018_10000136_pt1 | contig 92314 bp, 86 predicted proteins | sample 812P2MmetaG_FD_120490 | JGI IMG/M metagenome (GOLD analysis project Ga0182018, IMG submission 120490) | Permafrost microbial communities from Stordalen Mire, Sweden - 812P2M metaG | ecosystem: Environmental > Terrestrial > Soil > Wetlands > Permafrost | place: Sweden: Stordalen | collected...
CCATGATCGGCTCGATCTCGCGGTCGCAACCCGATGTCACCGCTCAACACGCTCAACACTGGCGATGCCCACAGCAAGGCTCAGCATTGCCCCATTGGCGGATACCGACCCACGGTCCTAGGGAACGGGCGACAGGGAGGCTCAAGTGCACCAAGGCGGCGGATTTAGGCGATGGGAATCCGAGGTCTGGTCTATCCGCACGCCTCTCATGGCCGTCTGAATGTCGCCGACAGAGTGACCCGGGGACCTGAGGCGGTGCTGGCTATCAGCGACCAGTTCCGGGCCCTGTCGCAGGACGCTTCCATGTGGATCTCGGAGAATCCGTGTCCTGTAACCGACCTCGCCGTCTCGTTCACCACGCTGGTCCAATCGTATGGAACTGCGGCTGACTCACTCGCGGCAGAGGCGAAAACTCCGAACAGGGCCGACTGGCCGGCCATCGATCGTGAGTTCGCTGGACTCCACGATGCTCTGGCCGAGGCACTCTCGACGATGAGCGAGCAAGCGGGGCAGTAGGCCGCACCCGACCCCCACGTCGGTCGAGGCACAGGGCCATCGTGTGAGAAGGACCAGCGATCTATGGCGTCCCTTGGTCCGCGTGTTTGGCAACTCGTCGGAGCTGAAGAATGCGACCGATTCCTACGATGACGACGATCAGCGCGCCTGCAGTGGCTGCGATGAGCAAGACCACAGACGTGGGAGCCTTGCCGTGAGCACCAAGAAAGTTGACTGATGACTGCTGGGTGTTCTGGCCGATGAAGATAACCAGCGCTACGAGTATGACGGCAGCCACTACCACGGCTGTCCAGGTGGCGCTTAGACGGGTAGGCGTTCGTTCCGCAGCCACCACGTGAGATTCACTCTTCGATGGTTCGCCGCCTGCAGCGGGAAGCGGATCAGTGAACTCTGGAGAAGACTCCGCAATATCGCCGGAGCCCTCTGCTGGCGGTTGGGATTCAATCGATTCGGCGCTCACTTCGGTCCTCCTGCATTGGCGTCGAAATCCGGTCCCGTGCTATCGAGCTTCCACACACTTCAGGAAGACACCGGCGGGGTCCTCGGAGCGCCATGGTGGGACGTTACACCGAGATGCGATCCGGCATTCGGAGGGAGCACCGCTCGCCGGCCTGTCCCTCCTCCGGCGACACGGTGCTGCGACCTCCACTCACCTTTGCGGGGGGGAATCCGCTTCGGCTACTTCCGTTCTACGCTCGACAGGTCACCAGCAGGTGTCGGGCTCATTACGGCTGCGTGAACGTGATTCGACGACCCGGAGCGCGACCGCCGGAAGCTTTGGCCCCTATGTGTTCAGTCAGGAAACAGAGCTCAGGTGCCGGATCTGGCCGCTGGTCGGCTCAGGCGGCTCCGGATCGAAGTTGAGCGCCCCTACTCCTTGTCCAGCCCCAGGACCGAAATCCGGGCCATCGCAACACACGGGCACATCTTCACTGTTAGGCGCGCAGGAACATCGGGGGGTTACTTGGGTCCAACAGTGTCGTTTGCTTGGGTTAGAAGCCGGCTAGCGGTGGCCAGGGGCACCGATACAGCCGTTGTCTGCATCCCAAGCGATTTCAGCTTGAGCGCGTGCTTTTCGACTGCCCACCAACTGGCCACGGCCAACGGAATGGTACAGACGATCGCCATTGCCGTATACGGGATGAGCCCCCATTTTTCGACTCCCCAGATCACCAGGAGCTGTGCGACCGGAACGCCATAGATGTACACGCGATACGAATAGTCATTTCGTGCTCCGATGCGATGAAGGGGCAGGTGTATCCCCAACCACAACAAGGGATACGCGACGAGGGGAACGAAGATGTCCGAGGTCGTGAAGTGTGTCGAGGGACTCTGCCAGTAGAGCGAGGCTACGTAAACCCCAGCACACATGAGTGCAAGCCAGGCCGAGTCGGGTATGCGCTCCCGATATAGGAAAATTACGGCTCCGATCATGAAGACCGAGGCAAATTTGAGCAGGCTGAAAGCAGCAAAGTTGTCGAACACACTGAACTTGTCATCCAACGAAGGGGTAAGTGCGATGACGGCAACGACTGCCCAAAGAGCCATAGTGGCAATGAGTACCACCCCACGACGACGGAGCAGACCTACGAGTGCGAGTGCCATGAGGATGAGATAGCAAAGGAATTCGGAGTAGAGGGTCCACAGCGAGCCGTTCCAATCCAATGGAAGAAGACTTCCTCTGGGAGTGCCGGCGATCGAGGTCTGATCGATGTGCAGAAGCAGGTTCTTGTAGACGTAGCTGTACGGACCGTTCTGCCGGGCATTGAAATAGCAGGAAAGACCGCAGTGAGCAACGGCTGGTTGGCTCAGCCAACCGACTACACCGAATATGAACGCCGTTACGAGTAGACAGATCCAGAATGCGGGAAAGATGCGCAAGAAGCGTTGCCATAGGTATCGCCCAGCCCGATTACGGGTCGCGCCACCGGCGATCAAGTAGCCACTGATGCCGAAGAACCCATAGACCGCAATCTCCGCAAAACCCGTGCCGTTGATGTCATCGACAACCCTGAACCCAGCGAGCAGAACAGCGTGCGAGACCAATACGATCGAGGCCAGGGCAAGGCGCAAGAAGTTCAAGCTATTGCGGCGAGGGTTGAACGACTCGCTGATTGTTCCCGCCATCGCCCTGCTCCGCGTCTCTCCATGCCGAGTGACCCTGTGTGGCCACTTCGCCCAGGTCACGCTAGCCCCGTAATGTAAACGACGACCACCACATCGATCTTCGGTCGTAGTTCCAATGCGGAAGCAAAGTAATCGAGTCAGCCCTGACAATCGATGCGCTGACAGTGGTCGGCTGGTCACACCCGACCTGAAGGCGTCAGACAACTGGGTAGGTTCGTTACTGGTGCCCGGGTTGCCTGCCCTCTTCCGCCAAGTCGAGTATTCAGCCTGGGCGCCTGAATGCGGAATGGCAGACTGTGAACGGCGATTCTTACGCCAGCTTCCTCAAGGTAGGTCCGCCGGCCGTCGATGGTCTGATGTCGGGCCCGGCTGGCGGGCAGGCCCCGGGCCCGACGCTTTGATCCGTCCCACGACCCTTTCAGTCCTCGATTTGGTACTTGGGTGCTCCCAGATCTTTTGCCCCGACTAGTCAGTCCATTCGTGTTTGCAATCGTGGCACTTACCAGCGAGCTTGTCCTGGGCTGCCCCGATCCCTGTAGCCTTGTAGACGACCCGGACGTTCCAGGCCCCACAGCTTGGACAGATGGGACTGCTGACGCTCACCATCGTCGATACCTCCGCTAAAGCGGTTCGGGAAACCCCTTGGTCGGAGCATCGAACTAGCACGCCCGACCCTACCCGTGTCTGCCGCTCAATGCCTTCTGGGTCTGTTGGTCGTCGTGAGAGTTCAAGGGTAGCGTGGCAGAGTTGGCTGCTGAAAGGTGGTCAGGTGATCAACGACAGTGGTGCGCTGGGAAATCTCCCACCGTGGGTGGTCGTGAGGGTGAATGACGAGGTCGACAAGGCCCTCGCCGATGTTTCCGCAATGGCGGTCGACGCAGGTGACGCGAAAGCCCTACTCGCCGAACGGGCGCAACGGTGTATGGAGATCCTCCTCAATGATCAAGAGATCCTCGAGGCGACCCGTGTGGTTGACCTCTCTCTGACGCCGGAGCAGCAGAAACGGATGTTGCCGGAGCTGAAGCGGCGACAGGCGGTGTATAGGTCGGTGGGCTTCCCTAACGCCGACTGACCGGACGCACGTAATCGAGGCGTTCTTCGAAGCCATTCCGGACTAGCGCCGGGAACTTTGCGGATCAGGCCCGCGGGTGTCCGAGGTCGAACAGTCTGAGTTCGGCCTCGGCCGCCTTCACAGCGGTCTGGAGCTTGCTGCGGCGTCCAGCAAACAGACCGCCAAGTTCCGACCGCTCAGGCTCTACCATCGATTGCCGGTACGCCTCTCGCGCTTGCCTCAGGGCCGTCATCTTTTGCTCACGCAGCATTACGACTTCGTCATTGGTCATGTCAGCCACGGACTGCCATCGTAAAGGACGGGCAGCGATCGGCCGGCACACTCCCATGCCGGGGCCCGTCGAAGCGCCCTTTTCGCCAGGGAGTCTCCCGACCTGGCAACCTAACGTCCAAGCCGGCCGTTTTAGGAGCACAGGGGCGATCGTGGGGCTACCGTTTGGGGCGATTCCTAGCGGGAGGAAGGTCCATGGTTACCGCCGTTATCTTCGCCCTCCCCTAGCTAGGCTCCGTCGTCTGGCTGGCCAGGGATCATCGGATCACGGCGGAACAGTATGGCGACGACTTCATAGGGCTCACCAGCACCCATTGGGTCTACGGATCGCTATTCCTGTGGCCCGTCTTCTTTCCTTGGTACCTCGTTATGCGCCCTGGCCCTTCCGGCCCTCCGCAGGACTACACAGACGAGAACGGGGTGCCCTGGCACCGTTCCCCGGATGGCTGGTGGTTTTACTGGGACGTGGCAACAGGGTGGACGAAGGCTCCGTGGGTGACCGATGCCGAGGAGTAAACGGCGGAAAGCGTGGCGGCGATCGTGGGACTAGCTTTGTCCTGTTCCAATAGTGAGGACGGCGGATGAGCAACATTGCGCATGGTCCTGGCTGGTGGCTCGCCTCGGACGGCCGGTGGTACCCGCCCGAGCAACATCCGAGCTTCCGGGCGCCGCCGCCCCCCTATGGCAGCGTTTCGACGCCTCCGCCCACCTATCGGGACGCTCCTCGCAAGCGGAAGAAGTCGGCCCTCCGATGGCCAGTTCGCATCCTCCTGGCTCTCCTGCTCGCAGTGGCGGGAGTCATTGGTGGAATCGCCATCCAGAAAGACAGGACGAACTCAGCGTCGGTCTCGAGCGGGATTCCTGGCACCACCATGACCATCTCGGAGCTAGACGCCTCGGTTCAGTCAGCGATCACCTCAACGCAACCCGGCAACTTCGGGATTAAGGGGATCAGCCGAGTCGTCTGCAACCCTCCGAGCACCTGGGGCCCCGGTAAGTCCCTTCAATGCTTCGTCTACCAGTCATCGGGGACGGAGCTCGGCGAATACGACGCCACGATCCTGCCGAATGACTCCTCTGGGACTCCCCAGTGGAATGGCACCTATCAGCCGGCGGGGTGATCGACTCCTGAAGGTTGCACAGGGCCTCCGACTCGTTCAGGACTTCTGCCCGAACTTCTGCCCTCCGACGCCTCCGGCCCCGTCCGAGCGGTCCGGACAGTCCGACGATGGGGGAGTGGAATCGCCCTGACCTGGGACTCCTCGGACAGCACTTAACCACTCGGACAGGATGGGAAGACTGGGGGTCAAGAGGTCCCGGGTTCAAATCCCGGCAGCCCGACGGAAGCAGGGGAAGTTCACGAAATCGGAGCGTTCGTTCGACTGCCCTTGGAGGTGTTCGACCCCCTCTCTTCACGAATAGGAGGGCTCACGACGAAGCCCTCTCCACTCTGGCACGGTCCCGCGGGTGCGCTGCAATGTAGAAGGATGTCCGATAGCAGCGTAGAAGTATCGGTCTTTTGTGGCGCTGCAGGTACGGGCAAGGCGCCCACCCTCTGCCAGTGGGTCGCGGCCTTCATGCTCGCGTCCTCGTGACCACGAGTATCGTTCACCGATCTATCGGGTGGCCCAATGCGTCTTCGTATGGGTGTTGCTGATCCATCAGGCGATAGGCCAGTTCAACCGCGTGACCTCACCTCCGGTCACAACCAGATCTACCGTTGGGCCCAAACCCGTCGGGATGCAGGGATCACCCGTTATCCTTAGTTCGTAGTCACCGGCCGGTAGCGAAGGGAACACGCCCGCGAAGGCGGTGACGTCGCCGAGATCGCGCTGTCGTATTGCGGTGTGGGTCCCTTCCCACGGTTCCCCGGCCTGCCGGATCTCGATCTCGGCCCCGACAAGGGAGGCCGGAGCAACCACCATGGCTGCTCCGATGTCCCCGCCGATGTCGAGAACCACGGTTCCGGGCCCGCTGGGCTCGGGACGCCGCTCCACGCTTATGGTGTCACCACTGACACCGGGGTGACGCTCGGGTTCGAGTAGCCGCTGTAGGGCAGACCCAGGTACGGGAAGGTTGACAGGTAGTGCTCTGTGCCCTTGGCCGTCAGATCGGTCCCGGTTCCGCCGTTGGTGAGACCAAAGTCCACAATTGCAGCTGCTGCATCGGCCGTGAACTTGGCGACATAGCCCAAGGTGGCCCCGGCGACCGCCCGCAACGCGATGGTGGCCACGTCGTCGAACACCCGCCGGCCATTGGGGTAGCCGGCCACGTCCAGGCCCAGCAACCCGAGGCTGTTGGGAGAGGACGCCGGTGGGATCGCGGTGTTCAAACGCAGCAGGTCGGCCTTGACGCCGGTTCCGTTGTAGTTGGTGAACGTCGGGGCCTGCGTGATCACACCCGCGGGGATGCCGGTGAGGAAGATGGCCTCGATATCCGGCCGGGTATTGCTCGGAGTACTGTTGTACTTGGCCAAATTCGGGAACACTCCTGGGTAGAGGCCGGGCAACAACTGCGGCAGCAGGGGTTGGGCGAAGTAGTGGAGGAATTGGTACCCGTCGGAAAGCGGCTGCTGGTGGTTCCAGGAATCCTTGTCGCCGATGCCGATGAGCAGTTCGTTGGTGAGAGGATTGCCGAGCCGCGACAACTGGGTCCAGGGCCCGGACCAGAACGGGTCCTGCCCGCCGGCTCCGTCGCCCTCAACGAACACGCGCTGACGACTGGCCGTCGTCCACACTCCGATAACGGCGGCTGGATCCGACGCGTTTTTCGGCGTGGCCCGAGTGAGCTGGTTGGCCGGAATTTGCAGGGCCAGCGAATGCACGTTGACATCGGCGGTCGAATTCACGCCCGGCATGCCGTTCATGAGGCCGACCCCCGGGCCACCTGCATGATCGCCCGCGAACGGTCGAAGGTCGCCCAGATCGAACAAGGCACCGAGATCGACGTAGAAACCCTCCGCCCGTTGGCCCGCGAAGACGGTTGCCGAGAACGGGCCGCCCGAGACAGAGTGGACGGCGGCGGCGGCCAGTGTGGTGTAGTTCGGCGTGGACAGCGGTCCGATGTTGCATGGCGGGCTGAGAAGCCCGGACCCGAGCACCGTGGTCGAACAACCCCACCGACTCGTTGGGTTCCGGTCGACTCGCGTCAGCGTGTAGGTCTGTTGTCTGTTCCAAGGGGACGAGGGCGAAGGGGGAGTCAAGGTCGTGATCGGTCCGTCGTTGTAGAGGAACGATGACGGAATATTGTTCACCGTTGTGAAACGGAACTGAAAGCTGATGTCAGCGACCCCGTCGCCAGTGTGATCGACGTGGATCTCGTAGAGGACGTCGTCGCTGAACTCGTAGAAGTTCGGGCCGCCGTCTGGTGCCTCGAGCGGTATGTAGTTGGCGATCAGAGTGATCGTACTTGGGGAGTCGGGGCTCACGAATGCGTAGAGGTCAGTTGAGTCGGCGACAGGATCCTTGGAGATCTCGGGCGCTTCACGATGGGACGACATGGCTTACCTCAGTTTCTTGTGGGAACGGATGGACGGTTGACGATCAATCGAGGGATTGCAGAAGGACAGCGTGCTCAACGCATTGCTCTCACAAGAGAGGCGGCGAGCTGGGGGTTGAGAACGGTCACTTCTCGGGTGCCCGAGAAGAGCCCAATCTCGCCGGTGCCAAGATCACGTATATGGGCGACGAGCGGTTCGCTCATCAGCCCGGACGATTCGGCCTCCGTAACGGCCGACTCGGTGGCCCCGACATCAACCGGACCTTGAGTTTCAGCCAGGCCTACCATTGCCGGGAGACCAGGGATGGACGAGATGGCTCCTGCAGCAACGACGGCGGCCGAGCCGCCCTTCAAAAACACACGTCTGCTAACTCCGCTCATCGAAACCTCCGGGCAGGGATCGGGTTAAGTGCCAAGGACGGATGTCCACACGGATTAATCGATGCCGCCCCCGGTGGCGGATGACAGGAATCTCAAGAATTCTTGAGTTTTTCTGTGTTGGTCACACGATGTGGTCATACGGCTTCGCGGTGTGAGTTCCGGCTTGAATTCAGAGTTCGTCGGAGCACGGCCAAGGGGTGTCGCAAAGAACGGCGTAACCAACGATTCTGGTTTGATGCCTGGACTCACTTGGTGCCGTTCGCTCAATCAGCCCAAGCCCGGTGAACTCAGCCCCACGGATCAACATCCAAGAGCGCCATCCACGAGCCAATTCCGCTCAATGTATGAACCGAGCGAAAGGGCGGGTGAGATACCTGGGGGTCAAGAGGTCCCGGGTTCAAATCCCGGCAGCCCGATGGAAGCAGGGAGAGTTTCCAAAATCAGGTCGCTGTTCGACCTTGCCGGATCGTCACCCGTGTTGACGACGGGCCCGCCTTCCGGCTCCTGGCCTGTTCATAACCGGCAGGGCCCAACCGTCACACAGTGGCAAGCACCGAATCGTTCAACCACGGTAGGCGGCGACCTCATTGCGGGTAAGGCTGACCAAGTTGCCGAGCGCGATGTTGACGTCGACCAGATGGAGGCCCCACGTGGGGCCGAGCGTCTGGCCCACGATCGTCCGTGGGTCGCCGACATGGATTGGGGCGCTCACCTGCAACCACGTCGCCCCGCCCTGCGTGAGACACTGGCCCGAATAAAGGTCCGGCTCAGTTACCCACGGCGTGGGAAGTGCAGGAGGTACCAGACCAGATAGTCCACCGAGCCCTTTAGCCGACGACTTAGTGGGAAAGTAAGGGATTAGGGGGGCGATCCCGCCGGAGGGGTCGGCCGGATTGACGCAGAGGACCTGCAGTCCAACCGTCGAGGTGCTGCGCGACAGCCGACTGACTCCGGTACCTGGCCGGCCGAAGAGTGAGTCGGGCGGGGGCGTCTCGTCGAAGCTCGAATAGGCAATGACGCAGCCCGTCTGCGTAGTGGTCGTACAGGCCGGAATGTGCTGGAAGCTGCCCCCGACGGTCTTACCCACCGGGACTGACACGTTGCCTCCGAGGATGATGGCCGACACCAGGCGATTGCGCACGGCGGGGTTGTTGTCAACTTGCTTTTGCAACAGATTGATGAGCATCGACGCGCCCTGCGAGTGGCCGATGAGGATAACGCCCCGACCTCGGTTGTAGTGGGCGAGGTAGTCCTCCCAGGCTGCCTGTACCGAACTGTAGGCAGCAACGAGATCGGAGGCGGTGACCGCCCCGGGGTCGGCCAGTGCATGCAGTGTCAGCTGACGGTAGACAGGCGCGTACACCTTGCAAACCTCCGAAAACCGCGAGGCCTGGGCCCGGGCCACCGCCGTCTCGGACGGGTCGATGTGGAGGTTGGCTATAACTCCTGATTGCGCGCTGACCGTAGGGTAAACGTAAAAGCAGTCGACACGGGGATTTGCCGCCGGCGAGCTGTGCTCCACCACGGTCGGGCCCGACTCCCGGACCACGGTACTCGTCAAGTCCGCCGAACACGGGTTGTCGAGCAATCCAGGTCGGCATAGCCACTCGACACCTGCAGCGTCGATTCTCGATGGTGCGGCCCCGTTGGCCACTGCGGCCTGAGCCGCCTCGGTCGGTATCGTCGTCGTGGGGGCGGTGCTCGATGAACTACACGCCATTCCAATCGCAGCGAGGACACACACGGCGGCTCCAGCCAGCGGTCGACCATGGGCGCCGATTCGTGCTCGTCGACGACATTCGAACATGCAGGCACCTCCGTGGAGAGCTTTGATATTCGTGCAGAGTTACTTCGATCGCAACCGCGGTGATGCTATGCGCCGAACGGTCGGTCGGCCAACACCATCGTCAGATTGCCGATTGCTCGGCGGATGCGCTGATCCGGCAGCATGGGAGACACGCGACACGTCGATTCTGCATCTCGGATCAATGCTTAATCGTGAGACAGAATCCAGGTCATTGTTCGAGCAGTTCCGGATCGGAACAGTCGACACCGGCCCACCAAAGACAGGACATCGACTCTTCGTCGGACATGGTGGGATCTTGTAGTTTCGGCATGACCGGGACCCGAGAGCCACCTTTGACGGGCCTCACATGGGGGCGGACCGGCTCTCCTCCGGAAGCCTTAACGGAGGTCCGCCGACCGGTCGTTTCACTGTACGGTTTGCCGGAAGGCACAAATGGGGACCGGGGTTCGGATGGGTCGAAAGCTCGCCATGACCCCGGTGGCGCCGGAGCTGTTGCCCGGAGGATCGAGATGAAGGTACGAAGGCTGATCATCGGCTGTGCCGTCCTGATCGCCGTGTGTCTGCTGCCGACATCGGAGGCAGCGGCGCATCCGATCATGTCGATTGCCGCGAGCGGCGACCACCTGGTCGACCACAACGGAACACCGGTCGTGCTTCGTGGTGCCGACACCTCGGGCACCGAATACGCCTGTGTCAGCGAGAACAGCATCTTCGACGGGACACAGGAGGCAAGCCCGTCGTCCGTCGCCGCCATGCGCTCCTGGGGTTTCAACGCGGCGCGAGTTGAGTTGAACGAGTCCTGTTGGCTCGGTGTGCAGGGGGTGAAGCCGGCCTACTCGGGCCAGGCGTACCAGCAGGCCATCGAGCACTACGTGGACGCCCTCAACGCTGCAGGGATGTACGTGATCGTCGACATGCACTTCTCCTCCACCGGGGGCGCCAGAAAAGCCAAGGGTCAGCTTCCGATGCCCGACGAACGCTATGCCCCCGACTTCTGGAGCTCGGTGGCCACGGCCTTCAAGGACAATCCGGCGGTCATCTTCGACTTGTTTAACGAGCCCTACCCCAACCACAACACCGACTCGGCGGCGTCGTGGACCTGCACTCTAAGAGGAAGTGCCGGTGGGACCTGCAAGGGGTTCCACTACCAGGCAGCGGGCATGCAACAACTTCTCGATGCTGTGCGGAGCGCGGGAGCGACGAACCTGGTCATGGTCGGGGGACCGCAGTACGCCGGAGACCTCGACCAGTGGCTCACCTACGCCCCGGTCGACCCGATCGGCCAACTCGCCGCCAGCATCCACATCTACTGGGACACCCCGGCCCACCCTGACTACTCCCCCTGCTACAGCTCGTCGTGTTGGGACGATGTCCTGGCACCCCTGTCCACGAAGGTTCCGATCATTGTCGGTGAGTTCGGCGAACTCGACTGTGGCGATTCGCTGTATCCACCCTTCCTCGATTTCGCCGACCAGCACGGGATCTCCTACCTGGGATGGGCGTGGTTCGTGGGTAGCTGTGCCAAAGGGCCTTCCCTGATCACCAGCTACGCGGGAACCCCGACCGCCTACGGCATTGGCTATCTGGAACACTTGACCTCACTAGGCCGGTGACAGTTGGTCGGCGACGCCTGGGCCGAGCCCGCAACCCTTCTTCCGCTGCCGGGCTACGGAAACACGGCACCACCCCATTATGCGGACTCCGCGAATCAACCAGTCATAACTGCGAGATATCGGAGCCTCCCGCGGTGCCGAGAACACCACGGACTCGTTCAGCTTGACGCTCGGCGACGTCCATGACGTCAGGCCACGGCCAGAACGCCTCGCGCCCCGAGCAGCAGGTGAGAAACAGGATGCAATCGATGGTTCCGCCCACGTAACGGGACAGGCTTGTTCCCGCAGCGTCGGTCGTCGACTTCTCGTAGACCCAGGTGTCGGAGACGCCCATAAGATGCTGGTCATCGACGCGCCGCTCACTGACAATCGTCTCGTCCGGTCGTTGGGCACCCACGAAATACCTTGGCACTTGCCGAAGTGACAACACGGTGTCATCGGCGGTCGCGTAGGGCACCACCTCTACCCACGCCGACCTCATTGCCTCGGTCTGCGTGAGCGATCGCCAGGCAGTGACGCCGCCGGCCTGAAGCGCCCGCTGACTCTTCTCACTGGTCGGGTCCAGCTGACCGGTTGGCCAGTGACGCTCTTCCGAGATCTCCCACCCGCGGCCAGGTAGGTCGGCCGGCCCGAGCAACATGGCAAACGACCGAACACCCCCGTTCGTGCATTCTCCTTGGTCAGAAATGTCGCGTTCCCGTCCGCTCGGTGACATCCCGCTCCTTCCTGAACGATCCCCATCGCTGGCCGATGCCCAATTGGCCTTCCACAGAGAGTCTCTCATCCAGCCTCCACCGCTGGTTGTGGAATCCTCGTGTCGATGGCCATCTACGACGATGTGGCCGAGTGCTACGACGCCACCAGGGGCGGTGAGCAGCGGGGCAACGACTTTGCCACCGAACTCCACCGTCGCCTGCCCGACGGTGATGGGCCGGTACTGGAGGTCGGAGTGGGAACCGGGGTTATCGCCCTCGGCCTCTCGAGCCTCGATCGAACCGTGATCGGCGTCGATGTCGCACCAGCCATGCTCGCTCGTGCCCAGGTCCGATTGGGCGCGGGCCTAGTCCTGGGGGATGCCCGCCTTCTGCCCATCGCCGACGCATCGATGGCTCACGCCCTGTCGGTCTGGGTCGTCCACGCTGTCGATCCACCCGAGGCACTCTTCGCCGAGGTGGCCCGAGTCCTGAGGCCAGGGGGCCGCTACTTGGTCTGTCCGACGAATCGGATTCGAGGTGATGATCCGATCGAGCCGATTCTCGATGCGATGTCGACCGGGCCACCCGCTTCCACCCCACGTGGCGCTGGAACCCAATCGGCGCTGGTGACATCGCCAGATGGGCGGCTCCGGCCGGTTTCGTGAGCCGCATCGAGACCTTCGAATCCAGATCGTGGAACACCATCTCGGCCGAACAGATCGACGCCATCAATGCCCGGGCATGGCCTGCCCTGCAGGGACTCGATCCCGACACCTTGCAGGCAGTCACCCAGCCCGCACTCGAAGCGTTGCGCTCCCTCTCTACGGGTCCGATCACCCGGCGGGCCGATGTCGACATCGCCGTGCTGGAGCTGGCGTAGACCGCCGTTTTCCCGACCTCGTCATCGGTAGTCAGCCTGATCCTCTCACTGACAGTCGCAATATGAACTCGTGGAGTGACCGTAGCGGATGGACTTCACGCCGCCGACGATTTCCATGAACATCGGGGCACTTCCAGCCGTATTCCTGATCGTTGGCGATACGCGCCCGCGATCCGACAGGAGGATGAGCCGATGGGACGACTGCGTAACAGGGACCTGACGAGTGACAATCCAAGGGGGAGCCGCCATCGCCGTCGGGTGGTCGTAGGGACAGGACTGGCCGGTGTCCTCGGCATCATCGGGGTTCTGGCCGCACCTGGCGCTGCGGTGGCATCCCCGGCCTTCTTCTCGCCCCCCTACCTCTCGCACTTTTCGACCGTTACTAATGTCGGATCTACCGTCCCCGCCAATGGGGACCTCAACCCCTACGGCATCACTGTGGTTCCCCAGTCGGTGGGAAGGCTGGTGAGGGGCGACACCTTGGTGAGCAACTTCAACAATGCCACCAACCTGCAGGGCACCGGGACCACCATCGTGGAGATCGCACCCTCGGGAGCGCTCACCACTTTCGCGGAGCTCACCGGAGCGCTACCGGGGCGTTGTCCCGGTGGCATCGGCCTCACCACCGCGCTCGCCGTCCTTCCGGGTGGATGGACCGTGGTGGGCAGCCTCCCGACGAGTGACGGCATGTCAGACACCGCCGGAGCCGGTTGCCTCATCGTCCTCAACAGCGTGGGAACGCCGGTCGAGACGTGGTCCGGTGGCAACATCAACGGTCCATGGGACCTGACCGCTGTCAGCTTGTTCGGCCGAGCGGCGATCTTCGTGTCCAACGTGCTGAACGGCACGGTGGCCAACAGCCGGTCGACGGTCAACGGAGGAACGGTGGTAAGGCTCGACGTCGTCCTGAACGACGGTGCACCCCCTCGACTGGTGGGCTCGACCGTGGTGGGCAGCGGGTTCGCCGAGCGGACCGATCCAAACGCCCTCGTGGTGGGTCCCACCGGACTAGCGCTCGGCGTCTTCGGGCAGCTGTACGTGGCGGACACCGTCAACAGCAGGATCGCCGTCATCCCCTTTGCCGCGTGGAGACAATTCCCGGCGACGGGCGGGGGGTTCACTGTCGCATCCAGAGGTGCCCTCGACGGCCCGCTCGGGTTGGTGTCGGCGCCTAACGGCAATCTCCTCGCCGCCAACGGAGGGAACGGGAATATCGTCGAGATCACCCCGTTCGGCCGCCAGGTGGCGTCGCCCCAGGTAGATCCGTTCGGGGCCGGTGGGGACCTCTTCGGCCTCACCATCGCGCCGAATGGAAGAGGCGTGCTCTTCGTCGACGATGGTGACAACACACTGAAGCTCTTCGGCCCGGGGAGCCCCGGCAGCTGAGCGATCCCGGACACGCGGGAGGGAGGGGCAACCCCCTTCCCCTTCTTCCCGCGTGCTCGGGTGTACGCATTCGCGCTGAACGTGGCGCACGGGCAGCGGGCCCAGTCGACGCCAGCGCCAGTGGAAGTGGGGGCAAAGGTGGACGCTGTCAGGTCTCCGTGGCGACCGCCGAAGACCACGCCGCTTGGGGCCGATCGCCCCGTGCGCCAGCCACCTGGCCACCACGCTGGTGGTTTCCGGGGTACATGGGCGAGTTGGTGCGGAAGGCCAGTGATCCAGGGGTTCCCGATCCGGGCATGGCCGAGCCCCAGGGGGTACGGTGCCGTCATGGGTAAGTGGCCGAAAGATTGGCGACCCGAGACTGCGAAAGACGCGCAGACGTACCTTGATGCCCATGAGAATGGTGCCGGAGACCCCGATGTGATCGAGGAATGCGAGCGCCTCGTCACGCTTGCCGAATGCCCGACTAGGTCGACCCGAGGCACACCTCCGGTTCACCACAATCCGCGCCCCTGAATCCCGAATAGCGCCCACCGAACTTCTGCCCGCCGATGCCTCCGGCTCTGTCCGGGCCATCCGAGAGGTACGGCGGGGGAGTGGCTGCAGCACCTGAACAGGGACGGGACGGACACCACTTGACTGCTCGGACAGGATGCGAAGACCGGGGGCAAAGAGGCCCCGGGTTCAAATCCTGGCAGCTCGACCACAGCACGGAACGTCCCCGAAATCGGACGGTTCGTTCCGCGTTGCCGGGGTCGTCTCCCGTGTGGACGACGGGGTCCGCGTACCGGCTCCTGGCCCGCCTCATATCCGCTTCGGGGGCACCCCCTTTCCGTCGACTCCACCCGTACTGGCAAGTACCTATGCCCTATCGGTGACGGGCGAGAATGATGCGCCGGAACGAGTGGCCGGTGCCACCGACACCAGCAGACGTGGAAGCGGACGGAAGAATGGACGAGGCGTTAGGGTTGCGAGTTCCCAATAGGTGGACCGGAGGGGCGGAGGACAATGGCAGTAAGCGGGATCTTGGGGGAGGAACCAGATGCTCGTTTCGAAGAGCCCCCGTCCTTTCCAAAGCGCATCGTCGACCGTTTGGACCCAAGACTCGTCAATGCCCTCACTGCTCTCGGGTTCGGCCTGCCGGTCGCCGGTTACTTCTGGTTCCTCGAGCTCTACAGCGTCAACGCTGTTGTCGGGGACCAATGGGACCTGATCTCGATGATCAAGCAGTCCTACGTCCATTTCTTCGATTGGGGCCCCATGTGGGCTCAGCACAACGAGAACCGCATCTTCTTTCCGAACATCATCCTGGACCTCCTCGTCCACGCCGACCATTTCAACGTGCAGGTGGAGGAGTATCTGAGTGCGGTGATGCTCTTTGCGGCCGTGGTGTTCATCGTGTGGGCACACAAGCGGCGCTCGCCTTCCACTCCCTGGCTCTACTACTGCCCGGTCGCCTTCCTCGCCTTCTCGGTCGTCCAGTACGGGAATACCATCTGGGGCTTCCAGTTGGCTTGGTACATGGTCCTACTCGCCCTGGCCGCAGCCATTCTTCTCCTCGACCGAGTCACTCTCACGTGGGTCACCCTCGTCGGTGCGCTGGCTGTCGCCGTAGTGGGAAGCTTCTCGTCCCTCCAGGGGTTGCTCATCTGGCCGACCGGCCTCGTGCTCCTGTACTTCAGGCGTCGCTCCTGGGCACACATCGGTGTCTGGATCGCCGGAGCCATCGCATCGACGCTTCTGTACTTCCGCGGTTACCACTCCGTAACCCCAGATCCTCAATTCGCAATCCACCATCCTGTCATTGCGCTCAAGTTCTTCCTTCTCTCCCTCGGCGACGTGGTGGGCAAGCCGATCACGGACGGAAAGTGGGGCTACGAGGACACCCTGGTGGTGGTGTTCGGGCTGCTTATCGTTCTTCTGGCAGTGGGCTCGGTGCTCATCTGTGGCGTCAGGCGTGATGAACATTCCGGCAGTCCCGTCGGCGTCGCGCTGATCTGCTACGGCCTTCTCTTTGCCGTCATGATCACACAGGGCCGCATTCTCTACGGCTACGAGGCTGCGAGCTTCTCTCGGTACACCACCTTCGACCTGCTCGTTCTCGTGGGCATCTACTTGGCGTTGCTTGGTCATCGTCAGTATGCGGATGACGCCGGCCAGTTGGCTACGAGCTCTGCGCGCTTGCAACCACCTTCTGGCTGGCCAAACCGCCAGCCACGAGATGGGTGGTTAGATCGAGTTCTCCTTCCCTGCGCGCGCGTTGCCGTGGTGTTGGCCATCGTCGTACAGATTCCATTGGGAATCTACAATGGGGTACACGGCGCAAGGTCCGATCATGCTCAAGACGTCGAGGCGGCCGCCGCGCTTCGAAACATCAATCACATCTCGGATTCTGAGTTGATCCGCGCCCTCATAGTGTCCAAGTCGCCGTCATGGATTCGGGAGCAGGCCGCGACGCTCGAAGAGCATCGTCTGAGTGTCTTCGCGAACCGGTAGGTAAAGCAGCCTCCGATGGTGACGCCCATACTGCGGACCCCTGGCCCCACCGGCGGCGCCACCAAGCCGGGACATCCGTTACCCGTTCCTTCTCACCAGACGACCGAAGAAGCGACCACGTGAAGCCGGGAGGACATCGCAGTGAGCAGTCAGGAAACCGATCGCAGGTACCGGACTCGGCCCCCTCTATGGATCGAACGTCCACACCTTCTGACAACTCGAGCACCGGCCTACCCACTCCCTGACGCCGGGCGTTCTCTTGAACGTGAGGAGGATCTCCACACTTCCGCATCCGGGACAGAGGTCGGGGGCTGTCACTGTTCCGCCATAGGACGACGCTACACCCTTGGACGCGAAGCACCCCGGGGACGGGACGGCTCCAGGTGCCATGGGACTGAAGTGCGTTCAATATGGGTAGGTTGTGGTGGGTGCCCGGGCTGCCTGCCATCACCTCCGCCAAGGTGAGCCACCGGTCCGGGCGCCCTCATGCGCGGGGCAGAGTGTGACGGTGGACAACGCTGGGCGGCGACCTCTCGATAGTGACGCCATTCCTCGTCGGTGGCTGTCATGCGTTTGCCGCTTCTTCTCGACGCGCACCGACAAAGCAGACCGAACTGCTGCGCTTGACCACGTCATACCCACTGGCCCTCACTACGTCGTACCCGCCGGGCCGGCGGTTGACACATGCCGATGATTCACCAACATCGTTGGACCGTCAAACTCATGGCCGCCGGCACGATCAACTGAGCGACGACCGGACCAGTGGGGGGGCCGACATGAGCGGCGAAGCCAGGAGTCATGCCGTCGACAATGGGTAGGTAGCGACCATGGCACCTGGGCATGGCCGACCGGTCGGCCAGGGACCGCGAGTCGCCGGCCCAGGCGCCATCGTCGCGGCCCGGCGGGGCCTGGGTTCGCATCATCTATTGGCCCCCCACCAGTGAGCGCGGCGCCGAGCGGGTGATTGAGTAAGTTGCGATCGTGTCGGCTGTGACGGGACAGACAATGAGCGTGCTCCGCAGCGCTGTTGGGGTGACCCTGATTCTCTGGCCCGAACGCTTCTTGCGCCTATCCGGTCGTGAATCTCCCACGGGTGCTTCGATCCTGCTCCTCCGCACCGTGGGGATAAGGGACCTGGCCCTCGGATTCGGTGGGCTGAGCGCCGCGAGGCGGGGTTCGGAGGCCGAATTTCGCCGTTGGACGGCGATGGGGGCCGCCAGCGATTGCCTGGATGTGGTTGCCAGCCTGGCCAGCACCACAATGATCGGCAGACGTGAGGCGGCGGGGGCAGCGCTGACGGCCGGGGCCTTTGTCGTCGCCGATTTCGTGGCCCTTCGCCGGCGGGTGGAGCCGCTTCCTTCCCGCGAGCAGTGACAGGCCTCGGTACTCGATGCCAAAAATGGCCAGCCACCAGGGGCTCCCGTTGTCGCCTCGGCCGCCGAGGGCGTGACCCCTCCTCGATGGCAGGGGCGACGGTCACTGGCCTGCGACTTCCAGGCGAGAAGTGGTTTGGATGCCCTGTAACCCGGGAATGGTGAGGATGGATGTAGGCGCCAGATCCGTCGAGCAACCTATCCGCCGAGGTGCTCCGGGTCTGGCGCCTATTCCGTTCGCCCGGTCCGATGGTTCGCCCGAGCGATGATCTCACCTGGGCAACGCCTCCCTCGTGGGTGCAGAGCCCTCGGCACTGGGACACCCCACCGGGTGTTTGTCGAGAGGCGCAGCGGGTAGTTTTCAGGCGGGAACGGGTTCCGGGCACTGATGCCGGAGGGCTCGTTCCAACGCTGGATCGATAGCCGCTACGAAGGGTGAACGACATGTCTGAGGCGACTGAGCCTGATGAGGGCACCGTCGAAGCCGAGCGGGCGGAATCCCGCCGGCAGCATGTGGCCGATCGGCCACCGACCTCCGAGGAAGAGGCGGAGGCGGAGGCCGCCCGGGTGGGTTCCGATGCCAGTGAGCGCAAGAGCGTCGCCGAGCACTACGAGGAGATGGCGGAGCTCGGGGCACGGGTCAAGGGCGAGGGCGAGATCAAGTAGTGGATGATCCGCTGGTCAGGACGGGGAGCTGACCGAGGTCGACCCGGCTTACAATCGATTGGGTGACCGCCAAGCGCGACGAGGCCGTGAACCGCTTGGAGGTACTGTTGAACGCGGTCGGTGACTTGGAGCAGTGCCTACAAGAGACCAAGGTCTCCTACGGAGTGGTGCTCGAACGGCTGGTCGCAGGGACGGCGGTTGCCGGCGCACTTGACGACGCCCATGCCGCACAAACACGCCAGACCCTGACCGCGGCCCTCGACGAGTTCGAGCAGCATCGTCACCGGTCGCGTCTCTCCCTGATCGCGGCGGGAATCGAAGAGGGGATGACCATCAACGCCGTCAGTCGGGCCTGGGGCATCTCGCGTCAGTTGGCGTCCCGCGACGCCAAGGAGGCCCGGGCGACCCCCGATGGTGACGGGTAGACCGCCGGCCGCCTGCGGATCAACGTCCGGCCTCCAAGCGGTCACGTCCCTCGAGTCCCGTGGCTGAGCGGGTGGGTGGCCTTTCGAAGGATCTCTTGGGTGTGGAAGCAGCGGATGATCATGACGAGGCCGCCTCGGCGCAGTGTCGCGTGGCCCGCTCCGGTCGAGCTGGTCGGCACCCGATGCCCGCTCCGATCCCGGGACCACCGACCAAGGCCTGTCGTCGGGGGCGTGCTGGTGACGGTGGTGGCCGTGTCCCTGGCGGCCTGCGGTTCATCGGCTCGGATCGCGTCGCCCCCGACCACGCCGACGTCGACAACGCCGGAGGGGGCGGGGGAGCCGCCCGCCATTCCCACCAATGGGCGCCTACCTGGGCGCATGGCTCCACCCGGTCAGTGCCACCGCCGGCTCCGCCTTTGCCGTCGAACAACAGACCACCCCTACGGTCACCGCGGTGGCCGGCCGCCAACTTGGCATCCTGCACATCTATTCGAACTGGAGTCAGCCGACACCGGTAACCGATCTGGCCGCGGTAAGCGCGGCGGGGTCGATCCCGCTGCTGGATTGGAGCTGCGGTGATGGCGTCCAGCAGGGACTCCGCAACGCCACCCATCCAGTGACCCACCACGGAAAGGATGCTCACCGGTCACGGGGACGCGGCCGGGGGCACTGATGGTCAGGTCGGACGTAGGGTGATCAGTCCTTGGACGTTGTCGAAGAGGATCATCCGGCGATCCTCATTGGTGAAGCTCTTCAGCTCGGACACGTACTCGATCGGTTCCGGCAACCCCTCGATGTGCGGCCAATCGGAACCGAAGATGACCCGATCGGAACCGATGCAGTCGGCCACCTGGTAGACGTCGTCCTCCCAGAACGGGTTGATCCACACGTGCTGGCGGAGGGTCTCGACGGGGTCGTTCTTCCAGTACCCGGGCATCTTGTTGGCAGTCGACCGGATCTTCTTGATCACGTCGGGGAGGTACTCGGCCCCGTTCTCCACCGACGCGATGCGGAGATTCGGGAACCGCTCGAAGTGGTTCTCGAAGATGAGCGTGAGGAGGTAGTCCCGGATCGCCTGCTCGATGGCGAAGCTCTTGATGGAGGGCTTCCAACCACCGCCGAAGGTGGCCGCGAACCCGTCGACGGCATACCCGTTCGACGACCCACCGCTATCGGCCGCGTGGACGACGACGGCGATGCCCGCCTCGTTGGCCAGGCCCCAGAATGCATCGAACATCGGGTCGAACGGGTTTCGCTGCCCCAGTGTCGTGGTGGGCGCGGCCGGGCGCATGACCACGGTGCGCGCCCCCGACCCGAGGGCCCACTCCAGCTCCTCGGCCGCCCAGGCCGGATCGGCCAGCGTGAGGTACGGGGCGGCGAAGATGCGGTCCCGGTAGTTGAAGGTCCACTCCTCGGCCATCCAGCGGTTGAAGGCCCGGAATAGGTGGCAGACCGCCACGGGATCGTGAGCGAGCGGTTCCTCGTAGATCATCCCGAGGGTGGGGAAGAGCAGGCACCCGGCCATCCCCTGCGCGTCGAGGGTGGCCAGTCTGGCCTCAGGGTCGCGGTAGGCGGGACGGATCGGCTCCCGCCGGGCAAGGAACTCCAGCGGGCTCCGGTGGTCCGGGTTCCCCCGGAAGTAGTCGTACATCGCCCCGGGGAGCGCTACCGGGTCGAAAGTCGGGTTGGTGACCGCATGGCTGACCCTCCCGCCGATCACGTGGTAGCGCCGGCCGTTCACCTCCGACCACTGGATCACCCGTGAGCCGAGGGCAGGGTCGAGGTGACGGGTGAAGGCATCGAGTGCCTCGTAATAGTGATTGTCGGCATCGAAGACCGGATGGTCGAGTTCGAGCTCACTCACGGCCTGCCTCCTCGTCGTCGCACCGGTCTGCAGCGGGCACATCCTAGTGGGGCAACGGTCGCCGCCCCGGTTGCGCCGCGGCCCGGGTCGGGGTCGGGGGTGCCATAGGGTCATCGCATGATCTACCGACTCGGCGACCTCGTCCCCGTCATCGACCCGGAGGCGTATGTCCACCCCGACGCGGTGGTGATCGGCGACGTCACCCTCGGCGCTGAGGCATCCGTGTGGCCGAGTGCGGTGCTCCGGGGCGACTACGGGACCATCACCGTCGGGGCCCGCACGTCGGTGCAGGACGGCACGGTCATCCACGCCGGGCCCGACTTTCCCACCGTGGTGGGCACCGGATGCGTCATCGGGCACCTGGCCCATCTCGAGGGATGCGTGCTCGAGGACGACTGCCTGGTGGGGTCGGGCTCGGTGGTGCTCCACCACGCGGTGATCGGGTCGGGTGCCACCGTGGGGGCCAACGCGGTGGTCCCCAACCGGATGGCGGTACCGGCCGGCGCGCTGGCCGTCGGCGTCCCGGCCGCCCTGCGGCCGGGCAAGTCGAGCCTGGCCTTGATCCAGTTCTCGGCGGCCGAGTACGTGGCCAACGCACGACGCTATCGAGAGGCCCTGGCTCGAGTCGACTGAGCACGCCGAGCGCGCCGAGCCTCGCTGACCGCGTCGCGGGGGCCCATCCACTCCCGGGCGGCGCCGTGGCGGCAAACTCTGGGCATGCAGGGCACCCTCACCGTCGACGGCGCCACCAGTCCGGCAACACGGGAGGCGATCGAACAACGGGTGGCCTCTGGCGGCTTCCTGTGGCTGGATCTCGACGGGGTGGACGACGAGGCCCACGACCTGTTGTTGAACGTGTTCAAGGTCCACCAACTGGCCGTCGAGGACGCCCAGAAGTTCGGCCAGCGACCGAAGCTCGAGGACTACGCCGATTTCATGTACATGGTGGTCTACGGCGCCTCGACGGACCAGACCGCAACCACCGAGGTGCACTTCATCTTCGCCGACCACTTCGTGGTCACCGTCCATCACGGATCCTGTGGCGCCCTCAACGACGTTCGCGCCCGGATCGGCCACCGGAAGGCCTCCGAGGTGGAATCGCCCCAGATCGTTCTCATCTATCTCGTCATCGACCAGCTGGTCGACAGCTTCTTCCCCGTGCTCAACCAATTCGACAACCAGATCGACGACCTCGAGGATGCCATCCTGGTCAAGCCGACCGAGGCTCAGCTGGGCACCCTGTTCGCCATGAAGCGGTCACTGATCACCATCCGCAAGGTGGTCACGCCCCAGCGCGATATGTTCGCCAGCATCTCCTCCGGCGTGACCGACCTCCCCGGGGTCACCGACGACGGCCTGCGCTACATGCGGGACATCTACGATCACCTCATTCGCATCAGCGATCTCATCGACGGCTACCGCGACCTGCTGAGTGGGGCCATGGACACCCACCTGTCCACCGTGTCCAACCGGCTCAATGTGGTGATGAAGCAGCTGACCATCATCGCCACGGTGTTCCTCCCACTGAGCTTCCTCACCGGGTTCTTCGGGCAGAACTTCTCCTGGTTGATCGCCAGGATCCAGGGGTGGTGGCCGTTCGCCATCTTCGGGTTGGGCCTCGAGCTGCTCTCGGCTATCGGATTGCTCTACCTGTTCCGCAAGCGGGGCTGGCTGGGAGGTCCGACCAACTGAGCCCGCCGGGAGCCATCGAGGACCGCGCCCCTGGAGCGGGAGGACATCACCGAGGCGAACGAGCAGAAGGACAGGAGCGAGGCCACACCCAGGCAGCTTCCGATCGACACCAGCGACGCCGCCGAACCGATCGAACCGATCGAGAGAACCGATCCGATGGAGCCGATGGACAGGATCGATCCCCTCGAGTTGACGGACAGGATCGAGTTGGTCGAGTTGATCGACCACTTCGAGGTGACTTCCGTGGGCTCCATGCCTCCCAGTCTGCCCGGCCCCGGTGGCTCATGCGCTCCCGGAGGTCTTGACGGCATTGCCCGACGGGTCGACCACGTACCACTGCCCGCCGGCATTGGTGAGCGCCTGGCCGTTGGCCTGGCCCGGCGCCCGGTCCGGTGGCCACAGGTACAGCGGCCACCCGTTGTAGGTGACCTGGGTGGTCCCGTCGGTCCGGGGGGCCGTTCCCAGCAAGCGGGGCTGGATCCCGGCGCCCACCATCGGTGCCGATACGCCGTGGGGGAGGGTGAGGGGCGGCCACTGTACTGCGCAGATGTCGGAGCAGCGGGACGGCTGACCCTGTTGATCGGTGCTGAAGAGGTAGAGGGTGATCCCCTGCCCGTCGACCAGCACCGGGCCCAGCCCTGCCACCGTGCGGACCTTCACCTCGTAGACCGGTCCGTGTTGGAGCACCGGCGGGGTGGTAGAGAACGGCGAGGTCACCGCCACGCCCGACCCGGTGCACCCGGCGGATGCGGCGGTTGCCATCACCACCGTGACCATGGCCAGCCGGCGGGCGAGTGCTCGGCGTCCCCGACCGGTCGAGCCGGTTGTCATGGGGCGGCCCTCGGCCGGGTGAAGGCCTCGAGCGGGGGAGAGGGATAGGGGCCGGTGCCCGGATGCCAGCCGGCGGCCAATTTCTGGTCGGCGATCCCGCCCTCGGCCCAGATGTGGCACGAGTTCCGAGCCCACGGGCTGTCGGGCCCGGAGAGAAGGTCCGTCACTTCGCCCCGGCTGACCGCCCGGGCCCGCCGCGACGTCACCGCCTGGACGACCAGCGGTCCGAGCGATCGCGCCAGCTGTTCGAGATGGGTGCACCCCCGCGGGCCGCCGAACCGCTCCTGCACCTGGCACGTGTAGCCCCGGGTAATGCTGAGTCCTGCCAGTCCGGCAAAGGCCGACACGATCGCCGGACACTCACTGTGGGGAAACGTGTGCATCACCGCGCTGGCCTCGGTGATGGTCATGTCGGCGGTCCGCACCGTCACCTGGAGCTCCATGTCGTGGACGGTGGAAACGGAGTGATCGACCTCGGCCCATGGGCGTACGTCGCGCAGTCTGCCCACGATCCCGAGCTCATCCCCCTTGTCGAAGGCCTCGTAGTCGATCGAGCGCCGATGGAGGGGTACCGGGTCGGGGGTCATTTACGGGAGGTCGACGATCTCGTACGACCACAGCTCGCTGTGGGCGCCCACCGGTGGGGCCTCACCTCCGGCCTCGCTCGCCCCGGGAGGGGGGCCCGAACGTTCGGCTTCACTGCGATGCCCGTGGGCAAAGGCGGGTGATGCCAGCCACGCGTTGAACGACACCTCGTCTCGCCATCGGGTGACCACCAGCCAGACCCCCCGTTGATCGGTGGGCCGGAAGAGCTCGAACCCCTCGAAGCCTTCGGCCCCGTCCACCGCACCCGATCGCCTGGCGAATCGGTGGGCCAGTTCGTCCCCCGACCCCTCCCGCACGGTGATGGCATTGATCTTCACCACGGTCATGCTCCGATCATTGCCGTCGGCCCGATCGAGTCCAAATCCGGCCCCCGCCGTCCCGGCTCCGGCCACCAGGGTCACACGCACGTAATTACGGTGGTGTGATACCGTAGAAGGGCAGGTTGACCGTCAGGTTTGGGGTTACGGTCAACCTCTGATCGAGGTGGAGGACGTGGCAGTGGTCAGCGACAAGGTGGTCAAGGAAGCCGAGGGGTTCCGCGGTTCCCAAGTGTGCACGTTGGTGGGCATCACCTACCGGCAGTTGGACTACTGGGCTCGGACCGATCTGCTTCGTCCGTCGATTACCGACGCCACCGGAAGTGGCAGTCAGCGGCGCTACTCCTATCGCGACGTGCTCGAGCTCAAAGTGATCAAGCGGCTGCTCGATGCCGGACTCAAGTTGCAGCAGGCCCGCCGCGCTGTCGAGTGTCTGCGCAGCGACCTCGGCGCCGATCTGGCCTCCTCACAGCTGGTCCTGATCGGGAGTCGGTCGGTGCTGGCCCACTCTGATGGTGACGTCGTCGATCTGCTGGCCGGCGGCCAGGGCGTGTTTAACATTCTTCCCCTTTCCGGGGTGGTCTCCGAGCTCGAGGCGGCCATCGTCGAGATCAATGCGGCCGACGATGCCCCTCGGCCCCGCGGTCATCCGGCGGCCGACTTCTTGGCATCCACCGAGGCTGCCGAGCGTTGAAGACACCGGAGACGAGCGTCGACGCGAATCCCCTTGTCGCGGTGACGCGATTCGCTCACGATTCCGAGCGACGATTTGCCCGGATCCTCGACTTCTACGGTGTGCAGTGGGAGTACGAACCGGTCGAGTTCGCGTTGGACTGGGAATCCAACGGTCATCCGTCCGCTGGATTCCGGCCGGACTTCTGGCTCCCCGAACCGGGGCTCTTCGTCGAGTTGACCACGCTCAACCAACGCTTGGTCACCAAAAAGAACGGCAAGGTGCGCCGCATGGCGCTCCTGTATCCCGACGTCAGAGTCACCGTCTTGTACCAGCGGGACACCCTGGCGCTGTTGGCCAAGTACGGCCTGGCCGGCGACGGGCTGGCTCCGCCCGGCATTGCCCGCACCGCCTGAAGTCCGGCACCGGTATCCTTTCGACGTGGACGACACCTCGACCGCATCCCGCGATCACGCCGCAGCCGAATCGGGGGAGCCGTTGCGCCACACCGCGCTGATCGATGCCCACCGCCGCCTGGGGGCCAAGCTGGTGGGCTTCGGCGGGTGGGAGATGCCGCTCTCCTACGGTGACGGCACCCTTGCTGAGCACCGCGCCTGTCGGCACGACGCAGTCATCTTCGACGTGAGCCATCTGGGCACGGTGAGGGTCGAAGGGGCCGAGGCATTCGACCGCCTGCAAGCAGCCCTCTCCAACGATCTTCGGCGGATCGGGCCCGGCCGGGCCCAGTACACCCACCTCCTTGACGACGGGGACGGCTCCGTCGTCGACGACATCATCGTGTGGTGGCTGTCCGACGGGGTCTTCGACGTCATGCCCAACGCCTCCAACACGTCCCGGGTGGAAGAGGCCATCGGGGGAACCGACACCACCGACACCCGTTGCATCATCGCCGTGCAAGGACCGCACGCCCGAACTCGACTGGCCACCATCGCTCCGCAGGCGGCCGCCGTACCGCGCTTCGGCGTCACTCCCTTCGTCTGGGAGGGCGTTGCCTGCGTGGCCGCCGGCACCGGCTACACCGGGGAAGACGGTGTCGAGTGCGCCGTCCCGGTGGATGCGGCCGACGCCCTGTGGACAGCGCTGCTGGGCGCCGGTGCCCTGCCCGCCGGTTTGGGTGCCCGCGACACGCTCCGCCTCGAGGCCGCGCTGCCCCTGCATGGACACGAACTGGGACCGGGTATCACCCCGCTCCAGGCCGGGCTGGGGTGGGTGGTGGGCTGGGACAAGGAAGAATTCCGGGGGCGTGAGGCGTTGGTGGCCGAGCGGGAGCACGGGGTCGACCGTCGCCTGGTCGGTCTGGCTACCGTCGGTCGCCAGCCCCCGAGAGAGGGATCGGCGCTGGTCAAGGACGGGGGCGCCGCGGGTACCATCACCAGCGGGAACTATTCGCCGATGCTCGGCCATGGGATCGCCCTGGCCTTCATCGACTCGGCCTTCGATCCGCAGCCGTCGATGGCCGTCGACGTCGAGCAACGAGGACGGTCGGTTCCTGCCACGGTGGTCACCACGCCCTTCACCCGGGCCGGGGAATGGGCATCATCGGCGTGACCGCCAGGCGGACATCACCGCTGGACGAACCCCCGTTCAGACACCGGACCCGAACACCAGACAGCATGCGAACCGAGGAGTAGCCGTGGGCACCTACATCCCGCACACCGACGACGAAGTGGAGAGCATGCTCGCCTTCCTCGGCCTGTCCTCGGTCGGCCAGCTCTTCGATGTGGTGCCTGAGGCGTTGCGGCTTCAGCGTGGTCTCGAACTGGCAGCGGGGGCCGGGGAGCCCGATGTGCTGGCGGCCATGGAAGGGTTCGGCGAGCTCAATCGGGCCCGATCGGATCGGCTGGTGTGCTTCGCCGGCGGCGGCGCCTATGACCATGAGATCCCGTCGGTGACCCGAGCGCTGGCCGGACGCTCGGAATTCGTGACGTCGTACACGCCCTACCAGCCCGAGGTGGCCCAAGGGGTACTGCAGGCCATCTTCGAATACCAGACGATGGTGGCCCGGTTGGCCGGCCTTCCGGTGGCCAACGCCTCGCTCTACGACGGGGGCAGCGCGGCGGTGGAAGCGGTCAACTTGGGGGTGGCGGCCTCCGGGCGCGAGAGCGTCTGGGTGTCGGGCGGGGTCCATCCCCACTGGCGCCAGATGCTGGCCACCTGCGCCGCCGGCACCGGGCACCGGCTGCGGACCATCCCCCTGTCCGACGGCCTCACCGACTGGCCCGGTGTGGACGACCCCGATGCAGAGCCGCCCGGCGTCGTCCTGGTCGGGTATCCGAACTACCTGGGCTGCATCGAGGACCTGGCCCGGGCCCGGGCGCTGTGCGACCGAACCGGTGCGCTGCTCGTGGTGGGCGTCGACCCGGTGGCAGCCGGGATCCTCAAATCGGCGGGGGAGTGGGGGGCCGACGTCGTGGTGGGGGAGGGCCAGGTGTTCGGGACCACCCTCGGCTTCGGGGGCCCGTACCTCGGACTGTTCGCCTGTGCCCAGGGGTACGTGCGAAGACTGCCCGGCCGGCTGGTGGGGGAGACGGTCGACGTCGACGGGCGGCGGGCCTACGTGACCACCCTGCGGGCACGGGAGCAGGACATCAGGCGGGAGAAGGCCACCTCCAACGTCTGCACCAACCAGACCCTGATGGCGGTCACCGCCGCCATCCAACTCGGATGGCTGGGCACCTCCGGACTGGCCGAGCTGGCCCACCGGTGTGCGCAGGCCACCCGCTACGCCCGGGATGCGCTCCTCTCGCTAGACAGAGTGGAGCCGTACGCCGACGCGCCGGTGCTCCGAGAGTTCGCGCTGCGCCTCCCGGTCCCCGCCACCGTGGTGGTGGACCGGATGGCTGACGCCGGTTTTCTGGCCGGCATCCCGCTGGGGGACGACTTCGACGGTGGGGACCACGGCCTGCTGGTCTCGGTCACCGAGCGGCGCACCCGCGTGGAGATCGACGCCTACGTCACCGCCATGGCCAAGGCGGTTGCGTGATGACTGAACCGACCACCACTGCGGAGCGTGGATACCCCGGGGGTAAGGCGACCAGTGCGCCGATCGTGGGACGGGAAACCGAGCCGACGCTCTTCGAGCTGTCCCATGCCGGGCGGAGTGCCTGGTCGTTCCGGACCACGGGAGTCCCCGAGTTGCCCGTCGACCAGCTGGTCCCCGAGGAGCACCGGCGCCAGGACCCGGTTCCGTTGGCCGAGGTCTCCGAACGAGACCTGGTGGCGCACTTCACCCGCCTCTCCCACCGGCAGTTCTCGGTGGACCTCGGGGCCTATCCGCTGGGCTCGTGCACCATGAAGTACAACCCGAAGATGTGCGACGCGGTGGCCACGCTGCCCGGCCTGTCCGGCGTCCATCCCGCAGCTCCAGCGTCGCTCACCCAGGGGTGGCTGGCACTGCTGGTCGCCCTGGAGGACGCCCTGTGCGAGATCACCGGCATGTCCGCCGCCACCTTGCAACCGGCGGCCGGGGCGGCCGGTGAGCTGACCGGCCTCCTGCTCATGCGGGCATGGCACCAGGCCCAGGGCTCGGTCCGCCACAAGGTGATCATCCCCGACTCGGCGCACGGGACCAATCCGGCGTCGGTCACCCTCGGCGGGTACGAGGTGATCACCGTCCCGAGCGACCACCGAGGATGCGTGGACATGGACGCGCTCAGGGCCGTACTCGATGACGACGTGGCCGGCATCATGCTCACCAATCCGAACACCTTGGGTCTGTTCGAAGAGGACATCGCCGCAATCGCCACCGCCGTTCACGACGTGGGCGGGCTGCTCTACTACGACGGGGCCAACCTCAACGCCATCCTCGGCGTTGTCCGCCCAGGCGACATGGGCTTCGACATCGTCCACATGAATCTGCACAAGACCTTCGCCACGCCCCACGGTGGGGGAGGTCCCGGGGCCGGTCCGGTAGCCGTGTCCGAGCGCCTAGTCCCCTTCCTCCCCGGACCGCGAGCGGTCCGGGTCGACTCGGGCGATCAGGCATCGGCCTACGAGTGGACGACCCCGCCTCGGTCGATCGGTCGGATGCACACCTGGCATGGCAACGCACTGGTCCTCGCCCGGGCCCTCGCCTACATCCAGGCCAACGGCGGGGACGGGCTTCGGCGCATCGCCGAGACCGCGGTCCTCAATGCCAACTGGATCCGTCAGCGGTTGACCGGCACCTACGACGTGCCCTTCGACCGTCCCTGTATGCACGAGGCTGTCCTGTCGGTCCGGACCATCAAGCAGGCGCACGGCGTCCGGGCCCTCGACGTGGCCAAGCGGCTGCTGGAGGAGGGGTTCCACTCGCCGACCGTGTACTTCCCGCTGATCGTCGACGAGGCCCTGATGATCGAGCCCACCGAGACGGAGAGCCCCCAGACGCTCGAGGCCTTGGCCGAGTCCCTCGAGCGGATCGCCCACGAGGCCACCACCGGGCCGGACGGGTGGATGACGGAGTTCCCCCATCACACCCCGGTGCGGAGGGTGGACGAGGCCCGGGCCGCCCGCACGCTCATCCCCACCTTCGACGCCCGCCCCTGAGCAGGGACGCGGCGCCGTGGACGGCATCTTCACCACCCGCTTCGTCGGACCGTATCTGCGGGCCCACAAGTACGTCTACGAGAAGTCAGCCGGGCGGGTCGGCAAGCACAGCAATCGAGTACCGGCCCTGTTGCTGACCACCGTGGGCCGACGATCCGGGTTGCCGCGCTCCAACGGGCTCACCTACTGCCGCGACCGAGGCGACATCATCGTGGTGGCCTCCAACGGGGGGAGCCACCGCCCACCGGCCTGGTTGTTGAACCTGCAGGCCAACCCCGAGGTCACGGTCCGACTGGGTCGAACCGTGGTCAGAGCGACCGCCCGGGTGGCAAACCCCGAGGAGCGGGCCCAGCTGTGGCCACTGGTGAACCGAAGCAATCGAGGGATGGCCCCTCTGTTCCATCCGGGGGTCAGCGGCCGGTACGACGTCTACCAGCGCCACACGGCGCGGGTCATCCCGGTGGTGATCATCTCGCCGGAGCGGCCCGCCGGCCCCTGAACCCGCCAGCGCTCCGCGAGGGGGATCACTCCAGGAGGTCGGGCTGCTCGCCCACGATGCGATCGAAGAGCGGCTGGAAACTGAACCAGCCGGCAAGGTGCGAACCGACCTGGCTGCCGGTGAGCTTGGCCATGTCGGGGTCGATGAGCACCGGGTCGCCTACCGAGGAAGCAAGGATCTGGGCCTGGCACGACCGCTCCATGGTGATGAACCACCACACCGCCTCGTCCACCGAATGGCCCACCGTCAACAGTCCGTGGTTGCGGAGGATGGCGGCCTTGTTGTCACCCAGCGCATGGGCAATCCGCTTCCCCTCCTCGATGTCGAGGACCACGCCGGTGTAGTCGTCGAACACGGCGTGGTCGTCGTAGAAGGCACAGACGTCCTGGGTGATCGGATCGAGGGTGCGCCCGAGGGCGGACCACGACTTCCCGTAGATCGAATGGGCGTGGGCGGCAGCGACCACGTCGGGACGGGCCGCATGGATCTGCGAGTGGATGGCGAAGGCGGCGCTGTTGACCGACCTGTCTCCGTGCACCACCTCGCCGTGGTGATTGACGAGCAGGAGGTCGGAGACCCGGATGTGACCGAAATGCATGCCGAAGGGATTGACCCAGAAGTGGTCGAGTTGCTCCGGATCGCGGGCGGTGATGTGGCCAGCGACACCCTCGTCGAACCCGAACTTGGAGAAGAGCCGGAACCCAGCGGCCAGACGCTGCTTCCGATGGAGCCGCTCCTCCTCCGGCGACGCGAACACCATATCGGGCGGGAGCTGCACGATCTCGGGCATGATTACCTCCTAAGCGGCACCGGCACGGCTCCGGCCTGCCGGCGACGTGTCTGTGGCCCCATCCTATGCGGTGGTGCTGGGCGGGGCCCGCGTGGTTACCCGTCACAGGGGATTCCGGCCGAGTGCAAGGCGGGGGCCAGCCTCCGGCATACCCATGGGGCGCCACGCCGATGGACGACCCAGAGGGCTTGCTGCCCATCCCTGGTCCTCACCGTGACGTCGGTCAACTGCACCGGCGGTCTGGCCCGACGTCCACCGCCCCGCGTCCCGAAGGAGACCAGGGTGCTGGCCTGGGTGCCCCCGAATTGCCGCTCGGTGACCTCCACACCGGCCACCTCGGCCAGGGGAAGGCTGTGGGTGAGGCGCAACGCACCCCATCCGATCCGGCCGGCGTTGATCCGGAGCGTTCTCCCGCGCCGTCCCAGCGCATCATGCCCGCCGCGGTAGAGGCAGCGCACCGGAAAGCCAATGGTGACGCGTCTGGAGTCCCCGTCTGCCACGGGAAGGACCGTACCGTGCCGGGCTGTTCGGCACGAACTGTGGTTGTGATGGTAGCCACCAAGGCAGACCGAATCCCCGGGGGGATAGCCTGCGGGCGTGCGGAGCAGACTGGCGACGGTCCTGGTGTTGGTGGTGGGGATGACCGTCCTCGGCACCGGGGTGGCCGAGGCCGTCGCTCCTGTCCCTCATCCAACTGGGTCGACCGCTCACCCCAGAACCGCTTACTACCTGGCCCTGGGTGACTCCGCGGCAATGTGGAACGGCGACCAGTCGTACCCCGACGTCATCGTGAGCAACCACCCACAGGACCACCTGCAACTGGTCGACATGGCGTGCTCCGGAGAGACCACCTCGTCGATGATCTCGGGTTCGACCTGCGCTCCGGGGGGCTCCCAGTACCAGAACGCGCTGACCTTCCTCAGGCTCCATCGTCGCTCGATGGCGCTGGTGACCATCGACATCGGCGGCAACGACGTTGTGGGGTGCATCGACGCAGAGGACCCGACCACCTGTTTCACCGACGGCCTGGCCACCATGCAGACCAACCTGGCCACGATCCTCGCTGGACTCCGCGCCGCAGCAGGCCGGCGGGTTCCGATCGTGGGCATGAATGTGTACGACCCGCTCCTGGGAGACTGGCTGGCACCACCCGGACCCGCGAAGACGTTGGCCACCGAGGCAATCGCCGGTCTCACCATCCTCAACAACGACATGGACGAGGTCTACGAGGCAGCGGCGTCCCCGATTGCCAATGTCCAGCAGGCGTTTCGGGTGCAGGACATGTCGACGATGGTCCGATCGAAGTGGGGGAGCGTGCCCCTGGCCGTCAGAACGGCGTGCACTCTCCTCGACATCACCTGCCACCGCGGGGCGGCCGAGGGATTCGGGGACGATCCGAACCTTGCTGGTGCCGTCGTCATCGCCCGCGCCTTTGACAAGGTCATCCGCATCCAGCCCAGAGGGTAATCGGGCGTCACACACTGGCCTGCGTGAGCAGTAACCGCCTTCGGCGCGGCCCCCGGTCCGGACGCGAGCACAGGACCTCCCGGCTCGGGCCGAATGGTCACCTACCAGGATGATCAGTGCATTTGCGACGAGCACGTGCCAAAATCTGCATACCGCGGCGGAACACTCCGACCAGGCGGACCAGGAGGTAACAATGAGTGAAGTCTCCCAAGGACCTGGCTGGTGGCAAGCCTCGGACGGGAAGTGGTATGCCCCCGAGCAGCACCCGGCTGCGCAGGCTCCCACCCCACCACCGGCTGGAAGCCCACCGCCAGCGGCGCCCGGAGCCGGCACCAGCCTGCCCGCGTTCTCCTTCGACCTCGGCAACCTGTCACAGTCCGAGAGGATCACCGGAGTCGCCACCCTGGTGCTGTTCATCTCGCTGTTCCTGCCGTGGTTCACCTACAGCTTCGGCTTCGGCTCGGTGTCCGTGGACGGCCTGTGGCATGGGTGGATGTACCTCGTCTTGATCATCTGCCTGGGCATCCTCGCCTATCTGGTCATGCGCACCGGCTACCGCCAGATGCCCTTCAAGCTCCCCATGGCCGACGAGCAACTGCTGTTGATAGCCACCGCGGTGAATGCGGTGCTCAGCATCCTCGCCTTCCTGTTCAAGCCCGGTGGTATCGGATTCAGCGGCATCGGGTGGGGGTTCGGCGCGTTCTTGGGCCTGGCGGCAGCGATCGTCGCCGCCGTCCCGCTCGCCGTACCGGCGATCAAGGCCAGGCGCTCCTGAACCCTCCCCGGCCATTGCCACCGCGCTGACCCTCAGCCACCGGCACGGCCGGCGTTGCCGGCGACCACGCGGAAGTGTTTCCGTCCCACGCTGCGAGTGGGACGGAAACCACGGGCGTGCCAACTTCAGGGTAGGGGGGTCGGCGGCCGTTACCTCTGCCGTCGGTGACGAATGAGCCGCGACCGCACCGTGGCGTAGCTGCACAGCAAGAAGAAGATGCACCCGGCGATCCCGATCGCACCACCGATGGCGTCGATCCCCTTGATCGAGGTCGGAAGACCACCCATCCAATTGCCGGCCATCCACACGGCGAAGAAGAATCCGCACATCTTCAGCAAGGCCCCCGTGCCCAGCCTGGCCACCAGGGCGTCATCCCAGCGCTGGTGGACCTGCCGGGGCACTTCCGATGGCCTCGCAGTGATCGCCGGAACCGCCATGTTCGAACAATCGGCACCCTCGGCCTGGGTCTTTAGTCCTTCCATATGACAGAACTGGCCGAGCCGTTCCTGGCCACGACCACCAGGCGCGGATCAAACGGGAATCCGCCCCGTTCGAGAGGGAGCCGGACACTCCCCGTCATCTTCTTAACTTGACATAATATACATTATCGGCGGTTTTCCAGAAGGGGCTCAGTGCCGCACCTGCTCGACCGCCACGTTGACCAGGTCGCTGGCCGCCTCGTAGAGATGGTCGAACGCCTGGCGATAGGCCTTCGTGCCGTGGCTGGCGGCCAGATCCGCATCGACATCCTCGATGACCGACTCCAGACGGTACAGGCGGTCGTGCAATCGTGACAGGTCATCCTCGGCCACGATGACCTGTCCGACCGGGAGATGAAGCAGGTCGGACCACCGCCTGGCTTCGTAGGCCCGCTGGCGATGCGAGCGGCAGCAGAATCGTCGGGGGCGACCGGCGCCGGGCGTTTCGGCCATTGGACGGTGACACCACCCGCACCGATCACTATCGACTGATTTCGTCACGGTGACGATATTACTGTTGGGAGACCTTCCCGTCGGTGGATGGTCCTCCCGAACCGAGATCGTCTACTGGCGTTCGAGCGCCACCACCGGGATGACCCGGTCGGTCTTCGCCTCGTAATCGGCGAACCCCGGGTAGCGGCTCGCGTGTTCGGCATAGATCCGGTCGCGCTCTGCCTTGTCGACCGGTGTGGCCACCGCCTCGAAGCGATCGGTGCCCAGCTCGACCGTGACCGTGGGATGGGCCACCAGATTGTGGTACCAGTCCGGGTTGGTCGGAGCGCCCCCCTTGGAGGCGAACACGTAGATCCGGTCACCCTCGGCCAGATACATCATCGGATTCTCCCTTGTCTTCCCCGACTTGGCACCGGCGGTGGTGAGCAGCAGCACCGGTGCCCCTTCGAACTGGCCGCCGACCTTGCCCCCGTTGGAGCGGAACTCCTCGATGATCTTGGTGTTGAAGTCGTCCACGTCAGCCATCATTCACTCCTTCGGCCATCCGGTTCCGGTGACCTCTGGCTCATGGTACGCGCCCGGAGGTGTCCCCAACCCGTCGCCCTTGTCCCTCCTCCAAACGGTAACCTGAGGGCAGGAGCGACCCATTGGAATTCGACGCTGACGACCTGAACCTCGACGAGTACTACGACGACGAGGCCTTCTTCCGCACCTGCGGCAAGTGCGGGACACGCACCTCGCCTCGATGGTCGGAATCGGCCTGCCTCGAGGAGGCACGCCGCTACGGCTGGCGCAGGGTGGCGGCGTCCGACCGGCCCGGCGCTCGGCGGATGGACCTCTGCGGCCTGTGTGCGGAGGAAGCAGGGTTCGGCCCTCCGCTCGCCCGTTGGGGGTGGTGACACCGCCGGCCGGGTGACGTCGACTACACCCGATACGGGACCGGATAGGCCGGGCGGCGCCGGACCGACCCTAGGATCCCCGCCCTGGTCCACCAGGCCCTGGGGCCGGCCGTGACGGTGCTCAGCGTGGGAGCCGGTGCCGGGTCCTACGGAGCGGTCCGACTGGTGGTCGGCGGCCGCTGATCCTGGACCGGCGGCGGACCGCCTCGCCCGCCGGCTACCGGGCCGGTGCGGACCCGAAGGGATGCTCGCCGTCGTCGATCACGGTGACCAGTTGGCTGAGGTCGGGGCGCTCCGGTGCCGACCGCTTCCTCCCCGGCTCCGCCGGGGTGCCGAGGTTGATCCACCCCATCAACCGCTCGTGGTCGGCCAGGCTGAACAGCGCCCGCAATGGCTCGGTGTCCAGGACGGCGGCACTCTTCCAGACCGCCCCCAGCCCGAGCGTGGTGGCTGCCAGCACCAGCGCATACCCGGTGCACGACGCCGAGGAGACCTGCTCCCACACCGGCACGTTCGATTCCGGATGGGGCGAGGCGATCACCACCACCTTGCAGGGTGCGGCGAAGGCCTTGCCCCGCATCTTGGCCACCATCGCCTCGGGAAGGTCGTTCCCCCGCATACGGTGGAGCCCCTCGACCAGCGCATCGCCGAGCCGGTCCAGGCCCGCGCCGCTGACCACGGCGAAGCGCCAGGGCCGGAGCCCGCCGTGGTCGGGAACGGTGGTGGCCAGCTCGAGAATCCGGGCCAGCGCTCCCTGGTCGGGAGGGGCACCGTCCCGTGCCGGCTCGGGCCGTGGCGCGGCCAGTCCCTCGAGCCCGGGTCCCGTCGCCTCATGGTCCATGGTGGTCACCTGGTGGCGCCTCCCCGCTGTCTTGTCACCAACCCAACCGTCAACTACGAGCGTAGAGGCACCGAAGCACCTCCCCTGCCCGACCCGGCCCCCGCCGTTGGGCGGGACTCACCCCCCGGATGGCTGCTGCTCCTGGGCGGTGGAGCCGAGGACGGCGGTCACGGTCATCTGGGTCTGGCCCCGGTACAGGCCGATGGTGACGTGCTGGTCCGGCTTGTCGGCCTGGATGGCGGAGCCCAACTGCTCGGCGCTGGTGATGGCCGTCCCTTCCAGGGAGGTGATCACGTCGCCCTCCTCCAGCCCGGCGATGTCGGCGGGTGAACCACTCTCCACCTGGAGCACTACCGCTCCCTGGGTGGGAACGAAGTTGTAGGCGCTGCGCAACTGGCCGGTCAGCGTCTCCACCTGCACACCGAGGTAGCCGGATCCGATCGACTTCTCCCGGAGTTTGGGCAGATCCAGTTGGATCCGGTTGGCGGGGATGGCGAAACCGATGTTCTCGGCCTGCGCGGTGTCGTTCTCATTGGCGGCCACCGCGGTGTTCATGCCGATCACCTTGCCCGAGCTGTCCACCAACGGACCGCCCGAGTTCCCCGGGTTGATGGCGGCGTCGGTCTGGAACATGTTGCTGAGTGTCTCGGTGGTCTGGCCGGTGGAATCGGTGGCCTGCACGGTCCGCCCCGTCGCCGAGATGATCCCCTGGGTCACCGTGGGCGACCCCGCCTGCAGCCCGAGCGCGTTGCCGATCGCCACCACCGCGTCGCCCACCTGCACGTCGTCCGAGTTGCCGTACGACACCGTCGGCAGGTTCGACTGCCCGTTGATCTGCAACAGGGCCATGTCGTTGCTCGGGTCGGTGTCGATGAGCGTCGCCGGAAGCGCCTTGACGCTGCCGAACAGCGTGACGGTGATGGTGGTGGCACCGGCGATGACGTGGTTGTTGGTCACCACTTCGCCACTGGCGGTGATGATCATCCCGGTGCCCTCGTCCTCCTGCTGGCCGGCGCTTGCTCCGCCGCCGAACGGCGACTCCGATGCCGGCACCGGACCGGTGGCATCGATCGACACGACGGCTGGCAGCACCTTGGCGATGACCGACTCGATATCGGTGGTGCCATTGAGCAGGGCCGGCCCGGCGGAGATCTCCTTCACCGTCGTCGACGACGGGTCGTGGGTGGCGGCAGCCACGATCCCCCCTCCGATCAGCGCGCCGAACAGGGCGGCGACCAGCGACACGGCGGCCCACCTCCAGCCCGGGGCCGGGCCGCGGGCCGGTTCGCCACCGGTGGGGACGGCGGCAGACGGAGTGATCGGCCCCCACACCGGGACTACCGAGGTGGCCGACCCTGCGGCCGGGACCGGATCACTGGGCTGGGGAGGGCGAGCGTCCGGTCCCGCGCCCGGGGACGGCGTCGACGCCTGCCAGTGCCGAGGGAGGAACGGCGCTGCGGGTGCCGGGGAGGGTGCCGCCCCGGCCGACACGGCCACCGAGTCCTCCTCGATCGGGTCGGCCCCGGCCGGGCTCCCGTGCTCCGCGGCACGGCCGTCGGCTTCGGGGTGGTCCATGGGGTCTGCCTCCTCGATGCGGACTCCACCGTGCGTGTCCTGCATCTACTCCCGGGCTCGGTCCGGGGATGTCGCCCCAATGGTACGGCGGGCACATCGGAGCAAACCCGCATTTCAGGGGGTTCTTAGCCCCTTCTTAGACCCGGGCCTCGCCCCGATTGCCCGGGCGGGCCAGTGGCGGCAGTAGCCTTTCGCCCGGAATGGCCCATCGCATCGAAGTCGAACTCACCAGCCAGTCCGGGGACGCCACCTGGACGTGGCGGGCAGCCGGGGCCAAGCAACCGCGTGGGACGGTCGACGCCTCGCTGGTGCCCGAGGGTTCCGCCGTCGGCTCGGTGCTCCGAGCCGAGGTGGAGACCACGCTGGACGGGACCACGGTCACCGCGCTCCTTGCCCCCAAGGGCAAGGGGGATAGCCGTCCGGCACAGCGGATCGAGGTGCTCGGGACCCCGCAGCGTGGCCCTGACGTCAATGTGGTCCTGGCCTCGAAGTCCAAGCGGCGGCGGGAGGAGCGGCCCGACGGGTCCCACGACGGATCCCGCCGCCCGTCCGACCGACGACCCCGGTCCGACGGTGCCGATCGCGGACCGCGTAGTGGCGATGGCAAGCGCAGTGCCGACAGCCACGGCACCGACGACAAGAGGAAGCGGCACGAGTCGGGCGCACCGGGCTCCGACGGAGGTCCCCGCCGCCAGGGCGGACCGGCCCGGGCCGGGGGACGGGAGTCCGGCGGGCGGGACAATCCCCGCCGCCTGGCCGCCTCGACCACCTACCGCAATGCGGCCCTGGCCACCCTCAAGCCCGAGGAATTGCCGGTGGCGGAGCAGCTCGTCCGCGGCGGCATCCCTGCCGTGCGCCAGGCCATCGACGAGCAGAATGCCCGGGCGCGCGCCGACAACCGACCGGAGGTCACCCCGGGCCCCCTGCTGGCCATGGCCGAACAGCTCCGGCCGGTCATCACGCTGGCCACCTGGAAGGACCGGGCCTCAGTGGCCCGCGCCGCCGGCAAGGACGTCCCCCTGCGTGAGCTGCGGTCGATTGTGGCATCCGCCTCGACGGTGACCTTGGACGAGGAGGCGACCGAGATGGCCGGCGCCCTGCGCACCGCCTTGGACCAACGGGTGACCGCCTTGCGGGACCGCTGGGTCGAACGGATCACCGCCGCCCTGGACGAGGGCCGGGTGGCTGATGCCGTCCGCGCCTCGATCCGACCACCCGAGCCGGCAACCAGGCTGGCCTCGGCGTTGGCGGTGCGGCTGGCCGAGGCGGCCAGCGCGGCCATGTCCACCGACACGCCGCCCGATCAGTGGCTGGCCCTCCTCGAGGTGGTGGTCGACTCACCGGTGCGGCGCACGGTCAAGCCTGCCGGCCTCCCGGAGGGCGCCGACGAACATCTGTTGGCCGAGGCCCGCAAGGCGTCGGGGTACGTGCCCGAACTGGCACGGCTGATGGGCATCCCCATTCCCCCACCGCCCGGACCTCGTCGTCCGGTCCCGGCCCGGTCGTCCCCGAGCCGCCGCGCCTCCTGACCGATCCCCGCACGCGCCGCCGAACCGGGCTCAGTCGATGTGGCGGTGCATGGTGAGCAGGCGCGCCTTGAACCCGGCCGACTCGTAGAAATTCTTGGCCCCTCGGTCACCGGGGAGGGCGAACCCGTCCATCCCCTTGCCCCCCTGCTCCTCGAGCCAGGCGACCACCGTGTCGAGCAGGAGCCGACCCACCCCCACCCCTCTCGCCCCCGGCTCGACGAAACAGGCGTCGAGCACCCCGCGGTAGGGGCGGATGCCCTCGAGATGACAGACGGCGAACCCGATGACCACCTCGTCGAGCGTGCCCACCAGGGCCAGCGTCGCCTGGTCGGCGAGACGTTCCTCCACCCAGCCCCGGGCCACTCCCCCGTTGCCTCGACCCTGCTCGGGGTCGATCAACAGCCGGCCACCCCGTTGCGAGACGATGGCGGTGCCGAGCTCCTCTGCCAGTTGGCACAGCCGGGGGGCGTCCTCGGCCGTCGCCGTCCGGACCGCCTCGGTCGCATCGCCGTCCACCGAGGTGCCCGGTGGTCGAGGATTAGGACCGCTCATCGAGAAGCTGATCCACCCGATTGAGGATGGTGCGGCGACCTCGGGTGGATGCTTCGTAGGCGCGGACCGACACCAACTCCATCCGATTGAGTCCGTCGAGACGCTGGACGACCTGGGAGGCGGACAGGGTGTCGAAGCCAGGGATGGAGAGAGTCGACACCGCGGGAATGTGACCGTTGCCCTGCCCCCGCATCGGGACCGGCGGAGGGGGGGACGACCGGATCGGTCCGGAGCCGGGCGACTCACCGGCCGGGCCGGTCGATCGCTCACCCATCGGTTGGCTCCGGGGCGTCGAACGGTCACCGGCGCGGTGGAGCAACGATTCGGACCGGCGACGGAACTCGTCGGCGCCCGCTTTGACCGCGAACCTCCCCACTGCTCGTGCCGACGACACCCGCACGCCGAGGCGGTCCCGGCCCCGTTCGGCCAGCTTGGGCAACTCCTCGACCACCGTCACCACCAATCCGGCGGGGACGAACACCAACAGGTCCACGATGCGCTCGTTCAGCGAGACGCCCTCGGAATGATCGTCATGTGGATCGGCCATGGTCGACTCCCGGTCACACGCAGTCGCGGCAGAGCATCTTCTTCCGGTCCGCCAACTGATTGGGATGCTTGACCAGAAAGCAGGACCGGCAGACGAATTCGCCGGGTTGTTTGGGGAGCACCCGCTCCACCCCGTCGCCGGTGCGATCCTCCGGCTCGGGAGTGTCCTCGTCGTCCTCGACCTCCTCGACGACCAACCGTTCCTTCAGGATGGTGTCCAGGCTCGCCTCGACGTCCTCGTCGTCGGGCTCCTCCTCGTCCTCCTCCTCCGACTCCTCGCCGGCCTTGGAGGCCACCTTCGCCCCGACCTCGGGAACGACCGCGGCAACCTCCTCGTCGTCGACTTCCACCGCCACCACCACGGCGTCGTCCTCGTCGGCCAGCGCCAGGTCGTCCTCGGCAATCAGGTCGTCGTCCACCAGCTCATCGAGGTCTCCCTCGATGAGCTCATCGGGCCCTTCGACTTCGTCGAGTTCTTGTGCCATCTCGGTCTTTCCGTGGTGAGTTGGGCGGGAGCATAGACGCTCTGACGCCGCAACCGATCACCGGCCCAGTTCCGCTCGTCCTGGTCAAAGGGCCGGGTCTGTCCGGCCTGCGGGCCGGCTGATCGCCGGCTGGTCTCACCGGGGAGCCCGACCCCACCGGTTCCGTCCGATTGGTGACCACCGCCACTGCCCGACGAGGTCGTCTCGGACAGCGGCAGGCGGTCGGACCCAGGGGTCTTTGGCACCACCTCCCCGCTACCTTCGGCATACACCGCCGGTGCCGGGGAGATGTTTTCTACTCGATCCCCTGGGCCTCCCTCCGCCTCTCACAGCATCCCCCCCTCGGGCCGTGCCTCCCGGATGAAACCGTTCGGCGCGCCTTTCGGGGCGACTGGGACTGGGCGAACGATAGGCCACGCACACGGCAGTTCGTCAAATGACATTCACCCCGCTCCACCTGGGAGGTTGTGCAACTTCCCAGGTCAGGGCTTTGCAGTATTTCCGGCACTCGACAGCGAATTCCGTTTGTCCTCGGCGCGCCGTTCTGCGTGCAACCGTTCGAGTTCTTCAGAGCCGAAATCCACGTGCGTCATGGCCTCGGCCAACAGCCGGTGCCCGGCGTGGTCGGCGATGAGACGGTGCATCTCGTGGGCCACCCAGCGATAGCTCGGATGTCCCTGCGGGCCCGACCGCAGTTCGACCAGATGCATCGCCTCGCGGGCATTCATCTGCATCGAGTAGCGGATCCGGTAGGCCAGGGCGACGGCATAGGCGCATTCCACCGGAAAGCTCGGGGCCAGCGCCTCGGACAGTTCCCGAGACCGCTCCAACGAGGCGACGTAGCGGTCGGACAGCCCGGCTTCCTCGACCACGTCGGGGACGTCGTAACCGAGGGTGGTGCCGAGCGGCTGCCATTCGATGGTGAGCATTCGATGGCGCTGCAGATCGCGGAAGGCGCCGTAGTCGGTCACCACGTCGAACCGGTAGCCGGTGCGTTCGAAGGCCCGTCCCGGTCGGTGCCGTCGATTCGAGCGATCCCCGGTGTACGCCCGGAGCAGTGCCCGCTTCTCTTCGGCCCCGAGCAGGTCGACCCGGCGCCGAACCTCCTCCTCCGGGCGGTCGGTGAGCGGGACGCAGATGGCCGCGATTACCTTGGCTTCCCCATCCGGATCGAAGTCGAGCAGGGTCACGCTGGGTTGGCCAGAAGGGCCACCGACCGGCTGGTCGGCCGGGGCCACCAGATCCGGGAACAGCTCGTCGACCAGCTCGCCGGTCCGCTGTCTGGTCTCCATCAGGTACTCCGACCACACGCCACCCCGATCCGGTCGGTCCACCCGCTGCAGGAAGGACGGGATCACCTTGCGCAGCTCGCCGAGCATCAGCTCGGCGTAGCCGCGGGCCTCGGGGAGCGGATGCGACCGCATCCGGAGGAGCAACATCTCATAGGACTGGCCGGTGCCGTAGATCCCCACATTGGATAGCGAGGCGGCCGGCAGGAGGCCCCGGAGGGCGTCGAGGGCCTTGGCCCGGACCGCCTGTCGGTGCACGAAGTCGGAGTCACCCGCCCGGCGGGGGTGGCGCACGGTCAGCCAGGCCTGGGCCTCCTCGAGCAGCTCCCCGTAGGTGTCGAACATGCGGTCCATCTCGCCCACGTAGCGCGCACCGAGCGGCGAATCGAGCAGGCCCGGGCCTCGGTAGTAGCGATAGTGACCGGAGGAGAGGCGTTGGTTGTAGACGATGTAGCGGGTCGACTGCTCGAGGTAGGCCATGAGCCGTCCCCGTTCGAGGATCTTGGTCAGGACGTTCGAGGCCTGTTCACAGGCCAGATGCACACCGCCGAGCTGGGCCACCGAGTCGTCGCCGTACTCGAGGAAGACTCGCTCATAGAGCTCCTCGGCCCGTTTCAGCCCCACCGTGGCATCGACCGAGGCGTCCCCGGAGATGTCCAACTCCCCCACGAACTCGTCCAGGAACAGCCGCCGCAGGCTCTTGTGCGAGCGCGAGTACCGGGCAAACAGGGCGCCCTTGACCACTTCTGGCAGGTTGACCAGGGCAAAGACCGGCTGATCGAGGTTGGTGACATACCGGCGCAGGACGTCCTCCTCGTCAGCGCTGAACGTCTCCACGGCGTAGGGGAACATGCCCGGATCACACTAGGACGGCGTCGGCGGTGCAGGCGCGGACCCCACCGCGGCCGGATCGTCCGCTCCCACCACGCCCCGCCGGAGGAGCGCCACCGCCTGCCCGGCCGCTTCCCCGGTACGCCGGTCCGGGGTGGCCTGGGCCAGTTGGCGGAGCAGGTCGATGAGTTGGCGGACGTTCCGGACGAAGTCGCCGGGCGCGATGTCGGTCTCCCGGAGGACTGAGTCCAGGGTGGCCCCGGTGGACCACGAGATCACCGCCCGGGCCAGTCCCGGGTCGGGCCGCCGGGTCCGCCGGAGCCCGACCCGCCGTTCGTCGGCCCGGAGCTCACCGGCCAGCGTGCCCAGCTGCGCCAGGCGCTCGATCACCGTCCGCTGGCCCGGTTCCGGGTCGTCGCCGGCCCGGCGGGACTCATAGGTGAACGCCGAGACCACCCCGGCCAGCGCACCCGGGTCCAGTCCGTCGAACAGCCCGCCGCGCAATGCTTCGGTGACCAGGAGGTCCGACTCGTGGTAGATCGAGGCCAGGACCAGCCCGGCCTCGGTGGTCCGCCACCCCTCGATGTACTCCCGCTCGCCGAGGATGGCCACCCGGCGGTCGAGTTGGGCGGCCAGGGAGAGGGAGCCCGGCGGCGCCTGCCATTGGCCGTAGGAGGCGGCCAGCAAGTCGTGCGCCTCCGCTCGCGACCACCGGCGGACCAGGTTCACCGCCAGGTTGTAGGTGGGATGGAAGGACGAGACCAGGTCTGGGGGTGGGGCCAGCGCCGTGCGGGCCACCAGCCCGAAGGGGGTGGACGGCGACCACAGGACCAAGGCGTGGCCGAGGGTGTCGATGCCCCGCCGTCCGGCACGCCCGGTCAGCTGCTGGTACTCCCCCGAGGTGAGGGCAGAGGTGTCCGATCCGCGGAATTTGGCGAACCGCTCCACCACGACGGTCCGAGCCGGCATGTTGATGCCCAGGGCCAGCGTCTCGGTGGCGAAGACCACTTTCAACAGGCCCTCGGAGAAGCACTGCTCGACGGCCTGGCGGAAGGCCGGGACCAGCCCGGCGTGGTGGGGGGCGATCCCCGCCTCCAGCGCCGACGACCACGGTCCGTATCCGAGGGTGCGGAGGTCGTCGTCCTCCAACCGCACCACCGCGGCCTCGGTGAGCTCGCGGATCCGAGCCCGCTCGTCGGGCGAGGTGAGCCGGATGCCGTCCTCGAGGCACTGGCGGGTGGCATCGTCACATGCCGCCCGCGAGAAGATGAAGGTGATCGCCGGCAGCATGTCGGCCGCGGCCAAGTACTCGATGACCTCGGTGCGTCTCGGTACCCGGTAGCGGTGTCGGGGATTCCGGCGGCGGCGGTCGTCCACCACGGCACCGTCCGGATTGGGGGCGGCGCCCCGCAGGAGGGGCAGCACCACCACCCCGTCCCTGCCGCGCTCGGCGATCGCAAAGTGGTGCTCCAGCCGCACCGGCCGGTGCTCTTCCACGACGACCCGGGTGGCACCGCGTACCGAGGTCAGCCACGCACCGAAATCGGCGGCGTTGTTGACGGTGGCCGACAGGCTCACGAAGGTGACCCCTTCGGGCGCCAGGACCAGGACCTCCTCCCACACGGAGCCCCGATAGGGGTCCTGGAGGTAGTGGACCTCGTCGAGCACGACGACCGCCAGCCCGTCGAGAAGGGATGACCGGGCAAAGAGCATGTTGCGGAGGACTTCGGTGGTCATGACCACGATCGGGGCACGGGCTTGATACGACACATCCCCGGTGAGCAACCCCACCCTCGGCTCACCGTACCGTTGGGACAGCTCGGCGAACTTCTGGTTGGACAGGGCCTTGATCGGAGTGGTGTAGAAGGTCTTTCCCCCCGCCTCGAGGGCCCGGGCGGCGGCGAATTCGGCGATCAGGGTCTTGCCCGAGCCGGTCGGCGCCGACACCAGCACCGACTCCCCCCGGTCGATGGCCTCCATCGACCGACGTTGGAATGGGTCGAGCGGGAACCCGAGCCCCTGCCCGAAGGCCTCGAGGAATCCTTCCGCCCCGTGGCCACCGTCGTCCCTGGCGGTTCCCCGGACCGGCCGGGGGCTCATCGGCCGATGATCCTCCCCACGATGATCGACAGCTCGTAAAAGACGTACAGGGGGATGGCCATGGCCATCATGGAGAACGGGTCGGAACTCGGTGTCACCACCCCGGCCACCACCACGATGACCACTATGGCCCACCGCCGCCACGACGAGAGTTTCTTCGGGGTGAGCACGCCGGCGATTTCCAGCGACACCAAGAGGACCGGGAACTCGAAGGTGAGACCGAACACGGTCATCAAGAGCACGATCAAGCTGAGGTAGTTGATGGGGTTGAGGATCTGGGTCAGGCTCGGCCCACCGATGTGGTCGAGCCAGTTCAGAGCGTGGGGGAAGGTGAGGTAGGCCACCAGGCACCCGAAGGCGAACAGGGTGATGGAGGCGATGATGAAGGGGATGGCGTACTTCTTCTCATTCCGCTTGAGTCCCGGGGTGATGAAGCGCCAGAACTCCCACAACAGCACCGGGGAGGCCAGGAACAACCCGCCGTAGGCGGCGATCTTGACCCGGAGACTGAGGCCGTCGAGGGGACTGGTGACATAGAAGCCACAGTGATGGGGGGAGATTTGACAGTACGGGTGCTGGAGGAAGGAGAGGATCCACGGATAGACCAGGAAGGCCACCGTCGCCGCCACCACGAAGGCCATGGCGCACACCAACACCCGCCGGCGGAGTTCGGTCAGGTGCTCGACCAGGGTCATCGAGTCCGGTGTGGGCCGTGCCTCGCTCCGACGCTTCAGTGAGATGGCCATGGCTCCTGAACCCCAACGTAGCCGTGCGCTGACCGCGGTGGCGGCCGGGTCAGTTGAGCCCGGGGTCGTCAGGCACGACCCCACCGGATGAACGGACCTGGTGGACGATGCCCCCAGGGTCGGTGATCATCACCCCGGGGATGGCCGGTGTCTCCTCGGACGCATGCACGGTACCCGCCGGTCGATTCGACTCGGCCGACGGTTGCACGGCATCTCCGTGCCCATCAGATGGTTCGGAGCCGTTGACCAGTCCGGATGTGCCATTCTCGGCGCTGTGGGAGTCGGCCAGCCGATCGAGGAACGACAGGGGTGACCGGACCGCCTGGGCGATGGTATCGGTGGAGGGAAGTTCGGGGAAGGTCCCCCGCACGTCGGACTCGAGCCGGTCGCGGAACTTGCGGAAGTCGCCCCAGAACCCGCCGATCTGCTTGGCCACCTTGGGCAGCTTGTCCGGACCGAGCACGATCAGGGCCACCACCAAGATGACCAGGAGCTTCGCCGGGCTGAGAAAGGGCACGGATTCGAGTGTACCGGCGCTCGGGCGCCAAGGGCACCCCGAACGACGATCGCGCCTCCCGGGGTGCCGGTCAGGTACGGGCCGCTCCCGGCGGTCCACGGACCGGCGGTCCGGTAGCCCGCATCGTCTCCCTGGGTTTCTGCAGCGCCAGGAGGAGCAGGACCAGCACTACCAGCGCGACCACGGACAGCACCACCATCCAGCCGGTGTCGCTGAGGGGCCATACCTCGAATGCCATCTTCCCCACGATGAGGTTGCCGGCGATGGGGCCGAAGTAACGGCTGTCCTCGGAGTCGGTGCGGTTGTCTCCCATCACGAAGTATTCGCCGGCCGGGATGGTATAGGGGTGGTTGAGGCTGAAGCCGTCGGGGAGGGGGCTGGGCGAGGTGACGGGCAACGGCTGGGGAAGCCACGGCTCGTCCAGCGGCTTCCCGTTGATGAACACCCGTCCGTGGACCGATGAGATCGTCTCACCGGGCAGACCGATCACCCGCTTGACCAGATCGGAGTAGTCGGCCTGCTCGAGCGGTGGCCGTCGAAAGACGACGATGTCCCCGCGGTGGACGCCATGGAGGTGGTAGCTCAGCTTGTCCACTACGATGCGTTCGCCGATTTGCAGGGTGGGCTGCATTGATCCCGACGGGATGAAGAACATCTGGGCCACGTAGGTCCGGACCCCGACGGCCAGCAGCAGGGCGGCGGCCAGAACCACCGCCCATTCCAGTACCCACCGGCCCGAACCGGAGGTGACCGTGGCCGGCGACGGCACGGGGATCGGGTCCAGGCCGGGCACGTCGGCCGGGCCGCGCACCGAGGCGCTGACCGGCTCGGCCGTCCCGACCGGAGGGCTGTCTACGTCGGGGAGCACCAGGGAGGCAGGCTAGCCCACCACTGCCGCGATCAGGCCGTCACAGCCCCTTGATGTGGCTCAATGGCCACGCCACGAACTCGGCACGCCCGACGATCAGCGACCGGGGTATCGGACCGAAGAACCTGCTGTCCTCGGAGTCGGTGCGGTTGTCCCCCATCACGAAGTACTCACCGGGAGGTATCTTCACCGGCCCGGGCAGATCGAACTGGGGGTGGGCGTCGCCGGGCAGGGCGCCGGTGTAGCTTGCCGCCCCTGGCGGGAGCCACGGCTCGTTCAACCGCTTGCCGTTGATGTAGACGTGTCCATCCTTTGCCGAGATGGTCTCGCCCGGCAGTCCGATCACTCGTTTCACCAGGTCGGCGTATTCCTGATCCTCGAGGGGCGGGCTGGCGAAGACGACGATGTCCCCCCGTTGCACCCCATGGAGGTGATAGCTCAGCTTGTTCACGATGATCCGGTCACCGACTTTCAGGGTCGGATACATCGACAGGGAGGGGATCGAGAAGGACTGCACCACATAGCTGCGGAGCAGCACCGTGCAGAGCAAGACCGCTATCAGGATGATCGTCCATTCGATCAGCGCCCGGTAGCCACGACCCTTCTGTGGCTCCGGCTTCGGTTCATCAGCGGGGAGGTCCGACAAGAGGTCCGTTCCGGCCGTCGACGACGATCCGCCAGGCGATTCACTCATCACAAACAGGGGACGCTAGTGCACCGACGGTCGCTGTCCGTGTCGTGGGGTCCCCCACCTCGGGGTCCGGACCACGGACGGTCACAGGCCGGCGATGAGCTTCTCGACCCGGTCGTCCTTGGATTTGAACGGGTCCTTCAGGAGCACGGTGCGCTGAGCCTGGTCGTTGAGCTTGAGATGCACCCAGTCCACGGTGAAGTCGCGCCGTCGCTCCTTTGCCTTCTTCACGAACTCGCCCCGGAGCCGGGCCCGCGTGGTCTGCGGCGGCACGGTCATGGCCGAAGCGATGTCCGCATCGTCGCAGATGCGGTCGAGCTGGTCGTGACGTTGCAACCGGTAGTAGATACCGCGGTTTCGATCCACATCGTGGTATTGCAGATCGAGGAGTGACACGGCCGGGCTGTGGAGGGACAGGCCGTGACGGTCGCGGTAGCGGTCCAGGAGCCGGTACTTGGCCACCCAGTCGCACTCCCGATGAAGCGACAACGGATCGGCCTCCAGACCCTTCAGACAGTGCTCCCACATGTCGAGGGCGCGGTCCTCCTGGGGGGAAAGGCCTTGTCGATCCCGGTAGCGGATGGCCCGTTGCAGGTATTCGCCCTGGATGTCGAGGGCGCTCATCTCCCGTCCATTGGCCAGGCGAACCGGCCGTCGGCAGGTGATGTCGTGGCTGATCTCCCGGATGGCCCGGATCGGGTTCTCCAAGGTGAGGTCGCGCATGACCGTCGATGGATCCTCCAGCATCCGCAGGACGATGCTGGTGGCCCCCACCTTGAGGAAGGTTGCGTACTCGCTCATGTTGGAGTCGCCGACGATGACATGGAGCCGCCGGTATTTCTCGGCGTCGGCGTGCGGCTCGTCGCGAGTGTTGATGATCGGTCGGCTCCGGGTGGTGGCCGAGGAGACTCCCTCCCAGATGTGCTCGGCTCGCTGGCTCAGGCAGTACACCGCACCCCGTGCCGTCTGTAGGACCTTTCCGGCGCCGGCATAGGCCTGCCGACTCACCAGGAACGGGATCAGCACCTCGGTGTAGTGGGTGAAGTCGTCCCGTCGGCTGGTCAGGTAATTCTCATGACAGCCGTACGAGTTGCCCGCCGAGTCGGTGTTGTTCTTGAACAGGTAGATGTCGCCGCGGATTCCCTCTTCACGCAACCGGGCCTCGGCTCCCTCCACCAGGGAGGAGAGGATCCACTCCCCCGCCTTGTCGTGGACGACCAGCTCGGCGAGGTCGTCGCACTCGGGAGTTGCGTACTCGGGATGACTGCCCACATCGAGGTACAGCCGCGCACCGTTCTCGAGGAACACGTTGGACGACCGACCCCAGCTCACCACCCTGCGGAAGAGGTAGCGGGCCACCTCGTCGGGGCTCAGCCGTCGCTGCCCGCGCAGGGTGCAGGTCACCCCGTACTCGTTCTCCAAGCCGTAGATACGCTTGTCCATTACTCTCACGGTACCGTGAGGATGGCCCGAACCCCACGAACCGGCACTGCGGGCCGGTTCCCTGGTCGGCTCGTTCAGCCCAACAGGGCGTCCAATTCCGCCTCGACCAGACGACGGAAGGCGCGCCTTCCGTTGCCGCTGGACAGCACGGCGACCTCGAGATCCTCCCCGGCCAGGGTGCGATCCGGACCGGCCAGGGCGCTCACCGCCGCCTGCAGGGCCGCGGGTAGGTCCCAGTCACTCGTCCATCGCTCCTCGAGCCGCTCGGCGATGGCCTCGGTCTCGCCCCCGAGCACGGCGTAGCGGTCCTCGTCGGTGATGGTTCCCTCGTAGGCGATGTGGTACAGCTGGGGTCGTCCCGATCCGGTGCCCAACTCCGCCACCAGGATCTCCACCTCGAGCGGCTTCATCTCGTGGGTGAAGACCTGCCCGAGGTACTGGGCATAGAGATTTGCCAATGAGCGAGCATCCACGTCCTCGCGGCTGTAGGCATAGCCCTTGGTGTCGGCATGGCGTATTCCCGAGACCCGCAATTGGTCGAATTCGTTGTACTTGCCCACACCGGCGAAGGCGATCCGGTCGTAGATCTCGCTGATCTTGTGCAGTGACCGTGACTGGTTGTCGGCCACGATGGCGATCCCCAGGTCGTAGGTGGTGGCAATGAGCGACCGGCCCCGGGCGATGCCCTTTTGGGCGTATTCGGCCCGGTCCTTCATGACCTGCTCGGGGGCCACGTAGTACGGCATGGTCATGGCTGACGCCCCTCGGCTCGGCGGCGCTCGATCAGCGCCGCGAAGCGCTCGGCCACCTCCTCGTCGGGCACCGGCGCGAACCCGTCAGCAGTGACGGTGGCCACCAGCGGGTAGATCCCCCGGATGAGGTCGGGCCCACCGGTGGCCGAGTCCTCATCAGCCGCCTCGTAGAGGGCCTCGATGGACAATTCGACGGCGTCGTCACGCGCCATGCCGGAGCGGTAGCCGAGCTTGATGGTGGTCCGGGCGTCCCGACCGCCCGACCCGGTGGCGTTGTGCTCGGACTCCTCGTAGTGCCCGCCGGTCACGTCGTAGGTGAAGATGCGACCGGTCCGCCGAGTGAGGTCGTACCCGGCGAACAGCGGAACCACCGCCAGACCCTGCATGGCCATGGGGAGGTGCTCGCGCACCATCTGACCGAGTTGGTTCGCCTTTCCCTCGAGGCTGAGCACGACACCCTCCACCTTCTCGTAGTGCTCGAGCTGGGTCTGGAAGAGCCGCACCATCTCCACCGCCGGCCCGGCGGCGCCGGCGATGGCCACCGCCGAGTAGCGGTCGGCCGGGAACACCTTCTCCATGGAGCGATGGGCAATGGCGTGCCCCTCGGTCGCCCGCCGGTCACCGGCCATGACGATGCCGTCAGCGAATCGGAGTGCCGCCACGGTGGTGCCGTGACGGAACTCCTGGGAGCTCTGGCCACCGGCAGCGCTGGCCGCTCCCCCGGTGACCGACATCATCGGGTGCACCGGAACCTGCAACCGACGGATCAGTCCGGCGAAGTCAGGCCCTGGGTCGTCCGTTGTCGAGAAGAGCGGAAGCGGCACCGGGGCTACTCGCCGCCCTTCTGCACGTAATTGCGCACGAACTCCTCGGCGTTGTCCTCGAGCACTTCGTCGATCTCATCGAGGAGGTCGTCGAGCTCAGCCTTCAGTTTGTCACCGGCTGCTGACGCTGCCGGGACCTCTTCGACCACGTCGTCGGTCCGCTCCGTGGTCTTCTTCTTCTTCTGCTCTCGTTCAGCCATCCCCTACTCTCCCTAGCTGCTCAGTCGATCCAACAGCTCGGACGGACTTGCACATGCCATCAACAATTCCTCGACGTGCTCGGCCGTGCCCTTTAAGGGATCCATCATAGGGACCCGCCGCAACGGGTCGGTGCCCAGGTCGAATACCAGCGAATCCCAGTTGGCGGTGACCACCGCGGCCGGCCATTTCTTCAGGCATTGGCCCCGGAACCAGGCACGGGTTCCTCGTGGCGGCTCGGTGACGGCGGCGGCGACCGAGGCCTCGTCGACCATTCGCTCGGTGTCCAAGCGGGCGAAGAGGGACCGCGACGGCCGAAGGTCGTGATACTGGAGATCCAATGCTGCCAATCGGTGGTCGTCCCACTCGCATCCGTGACGGTCCCGGTAGGCCTCGATCAACTGCAGCTTCGCCACCCAGTCCAGTTGGCGGGCGAGGGACATCGGATCGGTCTCCAGACCATGGAGCACGGCCTCCCACCGAGTCAGCACCTCTTCCCCGATGTGCTCGTCTCCCATGCACTCGAGGCCTTGATCGTCGGCGTACTTGCGGGCCAAGGAGAACAGCTCCCACTGGATGGCCAGGGCGGTGGCCGTCGAGCCGTCGGCCATCGGGAGCGGCTTGGTGAAGGTCCGGTCGAGGGCCACCTCGTGCATCGCCGCCACCGGATCGGCCAGGGCCAGGCTCCGGCTCCCCGAGACGTCGTCCTCGATCATGGCCAACACCAGCGAGGTGGTGCCCACCTTCAAGAAGGTGGCCACCTCGGCCAGGTTGGCATCGCCGACGATGACGTGGAGCCGCCGGTACCGGTGGGGGTCTGCATGGGGCTCGTCCCGGGTGTTGACGATGGGACGCTTCAACGTCGTCTCCAGGCCCACCTGCTCCTCGAAGAACTCCGCCCGCTGGGACAACTGGAAGTCGACGTTCCTCCCGTCGTGGACGGGGGTCTCGGCGCCGACCTTGCCCGATCCGGCGAAGATCTGGCGGGTCACGAAATGGGGGGTCACTCCGGCCACGATCCGGGTGAAGGGGACGGCCCGATCCATCAAGTAGTTCTCGTGGGCGCCGTAGGAGTTCCCCTTGCCATCCGAGTTGTTCTTGTAGATGACCACCCGGGAGCCGTCGTGAGCGGCCGCGTCGGCCGCTTCCATCGAACGGGTGAGGATGAGCTCGCCGGCCCGATCGTAACGAAGGCACTCGAGCGCGTCCCGGCACTCAGGGGTGGAGAACTCCGGATGGGCGTGATCGACGTAGAACCGGGCCCCGTTGGTCAGGACGGTATTGACCAGATGGGTCTCGACCTGAGGTGGCATCGATCCCTCTCGGGCAAACCCCCGCGCGTCGTTCCCCGGGGCCTCGTCCTCGAAGTCCCAGCCGGTCTGCTGGCGAGCGACGTCATGCGCGTACGCGTTGATCAGCACCGACGAGGCCGCGATCGGGTTGGGATCGCCGTGCACCACCTGGATGCCGTACTCGGTCTCGATGCCGCAGACCTTGGGGATGGCCATGAAGCCGACCCTAACCCGACCTGCGCTCAGAGATACTGACCGGTGCCCACTCGCTCAATGGACCGACCACCCTTGGTCTCATCGGTGTCGCTGATCAACGTCCGGATGTAGACGATCCGCTCCCCCTTCTTACCGGAGATCTTCGCCCAGTCGTCGGGGTTGGTGGTGTTGGGGAGGTCCTCGTTCTCCTTGTACTCCTGGCGGATCGACTCGACCAGGTCGGCGGTCCGGATGCCGCGGGATTCCTCGGCGATGGCCCGCTTGATGGCCAATTTTTTGGCGCGGCGCACGATGTTCTCGATCATCGCCCCCGAGGAGAAGTCCCGGTAGTAGAGGACCTCCTTGTCCCCACCCTGATAGGTGACCTCCAAAAACCGGTTCTCCTCGTCGTTCCGGTACATTTCGGCCACCGTCGCCTCGATCATGGCCTGCGTGGCCTTGGCCGGGTCTCCCCCACCCAGGGTGCGCACCTCCTCGGCGTCGAGCGGCAGGTCCGGCGTCAGGTAGCGGGAGAAGATCTGAGAGGCGGCCACCTCGTTGGGCCGCTCGATCCGGATCTTCACATCGAGCCTCCCCGGGCGCAGGATGGCAGGGTCGATGAGGTCCTCCCGGTTGGAGGCACCGATCACGATCACGTCCTTCAACGTCTCCACGCCGTCGATCTCCGCCAACAGTTGCGGCACGATGGTCGATTCCATGTCCGAACTGATTCCGGTTCCCCGTGTTCGGAACAACGAGTCCATCTCGTCGAAGAAGACGATGACGGGCACCCCCTCCTCCGACTTCTCCCGCGCCCGCTGGAAGACCAGTCGGATCTGCCGCTCGGTCTCCCCCACATACTTGTTGAGGAGCTCTGGCCCCTTGATGTTCAAGAAGTAGCTGCGAGCGTTGTTGTTCCCGGTGACCTCGGCCACCTTCTTGGCCAAGGAGTTGGCCACCGCCTTGGCGATCAAGGTCTTCCCACACCCCGGCGGACCGTAGAGCAGGATTCCCTTGGGAGCCGGAAGGCGATGCTCCGCATACAGCTCGCGGTACAGGTAGGGCAGCTCCACCGCGTCGGTGATGGCTTCGATCTGGTCGTCGAGCCCACCAACGTCGGCGTAGGTCACATCGGGGACCTCTTCGAGCACCAGCTCCTCGACCTCGGGGCGGGCCAGCTTCTCCACCAACAATCCGGTCCGGGACTCCATCAAGACGGTGTCACCGGCGCGCAGCTTGACCCCGATGAGAGCATCGGAGAGCTCGGCCACCCGTTCCTCGTCGGCCCGACCGAAGACCAACGCCCGGGTGCCGTCCTCGAGGACCTCCTTCAGGACGACCACTTCCCCAGAGCCCTCCCCCTGGCGGGCCAGGATCACGTTGAGGGACTCGTTGAGCACGACCTCGTTGCCCCGTTGGAGGTCCTCTGGCTCGATGTCCGGATGGAGGGACACCCGCATCTTGCGGCCCCCGGAGAAGACGTCCACCGTCCCGTCCTGGTTGGACCCGAGGAACGTCCCGTAGGCGGCCGGGGGCTGCGTGAGCTTCTCCACCTCTTCGCGGAGGTTGGCCACATGCTCCTTGGCCGTCTGCAGGGTGAAGGTCAGTTTTTCGTTCTGCGAGATGGCCTGAGCAAGCTGACCCTTGGCCTCGAGCAGCTTCTCCTCGAGCGTCTGGACCCGGCGGGGGCTCTCTTGGAGCCGTCGGCGGAGGATGGTGACCTCTTCTTCTGCGGCCTGCGCCCGTATCCGCAACCCGTCCAGGTCGTTGTCCATCGAATCTCCCGGCCGGTGCTCGTCTGCCACGTCGTCGAAATCAACCGTTTGAATCACCTCGCTCGCGTTGCTCCCCTGTGGGCGACCCTACACCGGCCCCTGTGGATTCCACGCGCCATTGCCGGTCCCCCCAGTCCGGAAATTGGCCCTTTCTGACGGAGCGTCAGCCATTGTGGCTACGGTTGCCGGTAGCATTGACATAAAGCCGCAGGGGCCCCTGGTCGGTTGGCAGAGCGGAGGTGGGCCTCGACGGTACGTGTGGGCCACCTGCGACCGGTGGGGCCGAGCGCGCCGAACGAAACCGATGTAGGAGTGAAGTAGCTGATGAAGGTCTGGATTGACCAGGATCTCTGCACGGGGGACGGTCTCTGCGAGGAGATCGCGCCCGCAGTGTTCACCCTGCTCGACGACGGTCTCGCCTACGTCAAAGAAGGCACCGACGTCAAGAGCGAGCCGGGCGGGTCGGCGGGCATGGCCGGGGTCCCGGCCGAACTGGAGGACGCCGTCGTCGAGGCCTCCGAGGAGTGCCCCGGGGAGTGCATCTTCATCGAGCAGAGCTGATCGCTCACCCCGGTTGGTGCCGGCCGCCGTCGGGTAGCCCTCCAGGGTCGGGGTGAGAACGGTCGTCGAAGGGCAGGAGTAGGCGGGCGGTGGTGAGGAAGCCGGTGTGGCCGACCATCCGGTGGTCGGGCCGGACCGAACGGGCCTCGACATGCCACGTGCGGTGCAGGATCTCGAGGGTGCTGGCCATGCCGAAGTCACTCTGGTCCATGGCGCTTCGCAGTTGGGAGGTCTGGTTGATCGAAGGGAGGTAGGCGCACAGGATCCCTCCCGGACGCAGGGCCTTGATGGCATGGGGAAGCACCTGCCATGGCTCGGGCAGATCGAGCAGGATCCGGTCGAGGCCCTCCTCCTCGATTCCCAGGTAGACGTCTCTGATCTCCACCCGGTAGCGAGCGTGCTTCCCGACCATGGCCTCGACGTTGGTCAGGGCCCGTTGGGCGAAGTCCTCCCGCAGCTCGTATCCAACCACCTCGGCACCGGCCCGCAGCAGTGTCATCGACAGCGCTCCCGAGCCCACCCCCGCTTCGAGGACCCTCATGCCGGGGGCGATGTCCGCCTCGATCAGGATCGCCCCCAAGTCCTTGGGGTAGATGACCTGGGCCCCTCGGGGCATCTTCAGCACGGCGTCGGACAAGGTGGGACGCACCACCAGAAATCGCCGGCCGGTGCTCCCGAGCACGGTCGAACCCTCGGGTACCCCGATCAAATCGTCGTGGTCGATGATGCCGACATGGGTGTGGAACGAGGCGCCGGTGCGTAGCGTGATCAGGTAGCGGCGCTCCTTGGCATCGACCAGCAGCACCCGGTCCCCGGCGCCGAGGAGGCTGCGGTCCTCATCGGCCCCCACGTCGTTCAGCGGCCGGAGGTGGTGGAGGAGGATCGGGCGCTGGTCTTGACGATCAGGCGCTCACCGGGTTTGAGTTCCGTTCGATAGATGACGTCGTCCTGGTGCCGGGCCCGGTTGAACATCCATAGCGCCACACCGACCACGAGCCAGGCGGAGTGGTAGCCGCGCAGCCCCCGGCCGAACGCCTTCACCTGGATGTAGTGCAATACGGCGTCCACCGGTCAGAGCCGCCGAACCTCGACAACGGCGGAGCGGCGACGGCCGTTCCGCCTCCCGATCAGGAACACCACGGCCACGAACGCCACCCCCAGGGCCAGTCCCACCGTCACCGCCTGCGACCGGGTCGACTGGACCTCGTCGGAGACCTCGCCGGTCAACTCCCTGAACTTCGCCTCGATGTCGTCGCGGGTGATTCGCTCCGTTCCCGGGCTCATGAGGTCTCCTTGTCGGGATTGGTGGCCGATCGGTCCGGCCCCTTGGTGACCCGCCACACGGCCACCGCCGCCACGGCCACCACCGCCACGGCACAGATCAGGTACGGGATCCAGGACAGATTGCCGGTGAACGCGGTACCCGTCTCGGTCTGCAGCAGGCGTAGGAAGGCCACCGACAGGATGACCAGCCCGATGGCCAGGGCCACCGACCCGGCCATGCCGAACACGATGAACCGACCGAGGCCCTTGAGGGGATCGAGCGTCTCTTGCTTGACGTAGTCGATGATCAGCTGGAGTGTCTCGCCCCCGGTCGACCGGAGACCGCTGAGTCCCCCACCTGTGCCACTACGACCTGAGGCCACCGTTCTCCTTGATCCGTGCGGGGGCCTCCGTGCCCTCGCACGGCCACCACCTGTTCGTTACTGGTCCCCAACTATAGGCAGCACCAGCCCGGGCGCTGGTCCGGTGCTCCACCGATCCGGCCCGGCCGGCGACGAGGTCAGTCCCGGGTGGTGAACAGATAGGTGGAGCTGGCCCGTGCCACCGTCGTCCCGCCATCGTCGACCACCTCTGCCTCCGCGAAGGCGACCCGGTGGCCGCCCGACACCACCCAGGCGGTGCACTCGAGCATCGAACCCACCCGTACCGGGGCCAGGAAACTGGTCTTCATCTCGACGTTGGAGGAGAACACCTTCCTCCCCGCTTCCCGGGCGAAGGTCACGGTGGCCGAGCCCATGGCCGAGTCGGCCATGGCTCCGACCAGGCCGCCCTGGACGATCCCCGCCGGATTGGCGAAACGCTCGTCGGCCCGCATACGCCACACGGTCCTCCCCGGTGCGGCCTTGTCGGTGCAGACCATGCCGAGGGTCAGCTCGCAGTTGGGAGGGACTTGGATCCGCTGATCAGGCACCGTGTGACGCTACCTCCCCCCCGCTCGTCGATACTGGAGGAATGGTGAATCGAGTCGACCACCCAACGAGCCCCGCCCTACTGGTCGGGGAGGTCACCGAGGACTGGACCGGGGATGCCGTCTTCTACGAGTACTCCGCTGCCGTCGACCCCCTGGCGGCCGGGGCCCTGGCCCCGATCGCCGCCCACCGGTTCCCACCCGGGGTCCATGCCGGGGGCCCATCCCGGATCGTCCCGCTCGACCTCGCCGATCGGCTCGGCGTGCCCTCGCCGGCGACCACCCCCGGCCTTCTTGCCTCATTCATGGTCATCCTCCCCGGCGACCAGCTGGTCACCGGCGCCGATGCCACCAGCGAGCTGTACTACTGCCTCCGGGGCGGAGGCCACAGTGCGTTCGGCCGGGCCACGACCGGCCATGCAGCCGCCTCCGGACGGATGACGTGGCGGGCGGGCGACTTCATGACGCTGCCGGCGGGATGCACCACGGTGCACACCTGCGCGACGTCCGACCCGGAGGGGGCACTGCTGTACCGGGTGACTGATGCCCCGCTGCTCACCTACCTGGGTGTGGTCCCCAGCGAACCGCGCTTCGAGCCGACCCGCTTCGACGGCAACCAGTTGCGGGCCAGGTTGGACGAGGTGGCCAGCGATCCCGAGGCCCCACACCGCAGTCGGATCAGCGTGTTGCTGGCCAATGTGGCCACCCCTCAGACCCTCACCATCACCCACACGCTGTGGGCCATGCTCGGCGTGCTTCCGCCCGGCCGTGTCCAGCGACCCCATCGCCACCAGAGCGTGGCCCTCGATCTGATCACCGAGTGCGCGCCCGGGTGCTACTCACTGGTGGGCACCCAACTCGGCTCGGACGGAGCCATCATCGACCCGATCCGGGTGGACTGGGAGCCGGCCGGCGCCTTCGTCACCCCACCCGGGCACTGGCACAGTCACCACAACGAATCGGGCCGGCCCGCCTACCTGGTGCCGATTCAGGACGCCGGTCTCCACACCTACCTCCGGTCGCTCGACATTCGTTTCTCCGTGGCGGGCGACTGAGGAGCCGTGCCCTTCGCCAGCTCCCTGTCGGAGCACCCGGTGGCCTCGCAGGCCACCGGCGAAGTGGCGGGAGCGGTGCTCGAGTCGCTCGGCGAACGCCCCGACCTGGTGGTGGTGACCGCCACCCGGCCCCATGCCGGGGTGATGCCGGACATCGTGGCCACGGTCGCTGCCGTGCTCCATCCGTTGGCTCTCGTCGGCGGTGTCGCCGAGTCGGTGGTGGGCACGGGACACGAGATCGAGGAGACCCCGGCCATCAGCCTGTGGGCCGGCCGGGTTGGCCCGCTCGCCCCGGTGCAGGTGAGCGCCACCCGCCTGGCCGACGACACCTGGCACTTCGCCGGTTGGCCCGATCGGATCGGCTTCGATCCCCGTGCCCTCCTCCTGCTTGCCGATCCGTTCACCTTTCCCGCCCAGGAATTCCTCGCCTGGCTCCACCACGTACGACCCGGTCTCCCGGTCATCGGGGGGAACGTGTCCGGAGGGCGTGGACCCGGGGGAACCACGCTGGTCGTCGGGGAGCGCGTGGTCACCGCCGGCGCCACCGGGGTCATCCTCGGCGCCGGGGTGGACGTCGAGACGGTTGTCTCCCAGGGGTGCCGGGCCTATGGCAGCCCCCTCACCGTGACCCGCTCGGACCGCAACGTCATCCATGAGGTGGCCGGGATGCCCGCCATGGAATGCATGGTCGACCAGATCCGAAGCAGCCTGGACCCGGCCGACATTGCCGGCATCGAAGCGAACGGGCTGTTCGTGGGCCGCCTGATCGACGAGTACGTCGAGGATCCCGGCCCCGGCGACTTCCTCGTCCGCACGGTGGTGGGGGCAGATCGAACCACCGGAGCGGTGGCGGTGGACGACCGGGTGCCGGTGGGCAGCACCGTCCGCTTCCACCTACGGGATGCGGAGACGGCCGATCGCGAGTTGGCCACCCTCCTCCAGGGGCGTCAGGCCAACGCCGCGTTGATGTTCTCCTGCAACGGACGCGGGACCCGGTTGTTCGACGATGCCCATCACGACGCCCTCATGCTGTCGGGCGCCGTCGGGCCCATTCCCCTGGCCGGGTTCCTGGCTGCCGGTGAGATCGGACCGATCGGGGGGCAGAACTTCGTCCATGCCTTCACCGCGTCGGTGGCGTTGTTCCGGGACCGCTGACGGTTCGGACCCTGCCCGCCACTGCTTCGCCCCAGGCCCACCCGACCGGTAGGGTTGCCGCGATGACCGAGCCCTTGCTGCACCGTGCCGACTCGACCGTCGACGGCGACCTCGAGCAACTCGGCATCAACGTCATCCGGGGCCTGGCCATGGACGCGCCGCGGGCGGCCAACTCCGGCCATTCCGGCACCGCCATGGCTCTTGCGCCCCTGGCCCACGTCCTGTTCACCAGGGTGATGCGCCACGACCCGGCCGAGCCCCATTGGCCCGACCGGGACCGGTTCGTCCTCTCCAATGGACACGCCTCCATCCTTCTCTACTCGATGCTCTATCTCACTGGCTACGGATTGACCCTCGACGACCTACGGGGGTTCCGGCAGTTCGGCAGCCGCACACCAGGACACCCCGAGCTGAACCGAACCCCCGGGGTCGAAGTGACCACCGGTCCGCTCGGACAGGGGGTGGCCGACGGAGTGGGCATGGGGATCGCCGAGCGCTGGCTCCGAGCCCACTTCTCGCCCGAGGTCTGCGACCACCACACCTATGTCATCGCCGGAGACGGATGCTTCGAGGAGGGCATCTCCCACGAAGCCGCCTCGCTGGCCGGCCATCTCCAGCTCGGTCGGCTGGTCTATGTCTACGACGACAACCACATCACCATCGACGGCCCCACCGAGCTCTCCTACACCGACGACGTGGCGCAACGATTTTCGGCCTACGGGTGGTCCGTCGACAACATCGGTGAAGTGGCCAACGACCTCGACACGCTGGAGGCCGCCCTGCTGCGGGCCAAGGCCGACGAGGATCGACCGTCGTTGATCATCCTCCGCAGCCACATCGGCTTTCCCTCGCCCCACCTCACCGACACCGCCAAGGCACACGGGGATCCCTTCCCCGAGGACGAGATCCGCCTGACCAAGGAGCTTCTCGGGCTGCCCGCCGACCAGACCTTCTGGGTTCCCGACGACGTCATCGAGATGTACCGGGCCTGCATCCCCCGGGGGGAGGCCCACCGTGACGCCTGGGAGGCCCGTTTTTCGGCCTGGACCGGCGACAAGGCCCGGTGGGACGCGGCCCAAGGAGGGCACGGGATGCCCGGCTGGGAGTCGGCACTTCCGACCTTCCGGCCCGAGGACGGCCCCATGGCCACCCGCAAGGCGGTCAAGGCGTGCCTCGACGCCACCGCGTCGGCGATCCCCGGGGTGATCCCCGGTAGCGCCGACCTGACCGGCAACACCGGGATGGCCCTGGCCGACGCGCTTCCCCAGTCGATCGAGCATCCCGGTGGGGACCTGATCCACTACGGCATCCGTGAGCATGGAATGGCCGCGGTGATGACCGGCATGGCCGCCCACCGGGGCACCGTCCCGGTGGGCGGGACCTTCTTCGTCTTCAGCGACTACATGCGCGGCGGCGTGCGGGTGGCCGCCCTCTCCGACGTCCACGTCATCTATTCGTGGACCCACGACTCGATCGGCCTGGGACAGGACGGCCCCACCCATCAGCCCATCGAGCAGCTGGCCGCCGTCCGGGCCATGCCCAACCTCCGGGTGATCCGCCCCGCCGACGCCAACGAGACCGCACAGGCCTGGCGCATCGCCGTCGACAGCGACGGTCCCACCGCGCTGATCCTGTCCAGACAGCCGGTCCCCGTGCTGGCCGGAACCGCCGACCGCTCCGAACAGGGCGTCGGCCATGGTGCCTACGTCCTGTCCGACCCCGGGGAGGGCCCGCCGCGGTTGATTCTGGTCGGCACCGGCAGTGAGGTCCACGTCTGCCTGGCTGCAGCCGACCTGCTGGCATCGTCCGGGGTCGCCGCCCGAGTGGTGTCGTTCCCCTCGTGGGAGCTCTTCGCCGGCCAGGACGACGCCTACCGACAAGAGATCTTCCCCCCGGGTGTGCCCCGCCTCGCCGTCGAGGCGGCCTCGTCGTTCGGCTGGGACCGGTACGCGGAGGCGACCGTGTGCATCGACCACTTCGGGGCGTCGGCCCCCGGGGATGTGACCATGGAGAAGTTCGGCTTCACCGCCGAGAACGTCGCCGCCCAGGCAACCGCGCTGCTCGGCTCAGGCCCGACCTCATGACCACGCCGTCCCGTGCCTCGATCGACCAGCTGACCGGGTACCGGCTCGGTGGAAAGGAATTCGATGACCAGACTCACTGACCTCTACGACCAGCAGGGCCAGAGCCCGTGGCTCGACAACATGCGCCGGGATTGGCTGCGCGACGGCACCATGGCCGGGCTGGTGGCCAAAGGCATCCGCGGGATGACCTCCAACCCGACCATCTTCGCCAAGGCCATTTCCGGCCAGGACACCTACGACGACGAGTTCCGGCAACTCATCAAGACCACGTCGGTGGAAGACGCCTACTGGGACCTGGTCATCGACGACATCAACGCCGCCCTGGCCGTTCTCCGTCCCGTGTACGACTCCTCGGACGGCGGGGACGGCTACGTGTCGGTGGAAGTGGCACCGGCGCTGGCCCACGACACCCATGGCACCATCAGCGCGGCCCGGTCGCTCCACCAACGCATCGACAAGCCCAACGTCCTGGTCAAAATCCCCGCCACCCCCGAGTGCGTGCCCTCCATCCGCCAGATGATCAGTGAGGGGCGCAGCATCAATGTCACCCTCATCTTCAGCATCACCCGCTACGACGAGGTGATCGAGGCGTACCTGTCCGGCCTCGAGGCCCTGGTGGCGTCGGGCCACGACGATCTCTCCCACGTGGCCAGCGTGGCGTCCTTCTTCATCAGCAGAGTGGACACCGAGGTGGACCGCCGCATCGGGACGGCCGCGGCCGGCCATGGGTCGAAGGAGGTGCTCTTGGCGCTGCGCGGCCGCGGCGCTGTGGCCCAGGCCCAGCTGGCCTACCGGCTGTTCGTGACGCGGTTCTCCGGCCCACGGTGGGAGGCGCTGGCGGCCAAGGGGGCGCGGGTGCAACGCCCGCTGTGGGCGTCCACCTCGACCAAAAACCCCGCCTACCCCGACCTCGCCTACGTCGACACCCTCATCGGCCCCCACACCGTGAACACCATGCCGGACGGAACGGTCGCCGACTTCTTGGACCATGGAACCGTGGCCCGGACCGTCGACGTCGACGTGGAGGCAGCGGACCGGGTGATCACCGAGTTGGCCGAGGCCGGCATCGACATGGAGGACGTGGCCCAGGTACTCGAGACCGAGGGTGTGGCCTCGTTCGCCAAGTCCTTCGACGAGCTCGTACAGTCGCTGACCGACAAAGCGAACGCGCTGGCCGGCTCGTAGCCGGCCGAGCCCTCGCCTTCCCGCCACCAACCACGCCGCGGCGGCCGGCAACGAGCAGTTACAACACCCCGGTAGTCACAACAGTCCGACGAGACAGAGGAGAGCATCATGAAGATCGCCATGGTCGGCCTGGGGAAGATGGGTGCCAACATGACCCAACGACTCATCGAGCACGGGCACCAGGTAGTGGCCTTCGACCTCTCCGAACAGGCCCGTTCGTCGGCCGCGGCCATCGGGGCCGAGCCGGCCGCCACCCTCGAGGAGCTGGCGTCCAAGCTCTCCGCGCCCCGGGTGGCGTGGGTGATGGTGCCGGCCGGGGAGGCCACCAATTCGACCATCACCACGCTGGCCGGCCTGTTCCACTCCGGTGACGTGATCATCGATGGCGGCAACTCCAACTACAAGGAGACGGCGCCGTTGGTGGCCCAGCTGGCCTCGGAGGGCATCGCCCTCGTCGACGCCGGCACGTCGGGCGGGATCTGGGGCCTGAAGGAGGGATACTGCCTGATGGTCGGGGGAACCAAGGAGGCGGTGGCCATCGCCGAGCCCGCCTTCCTCGCCCTCGCCCCCGAAGGCGGGTACGCCCACGTCGGACCGCCCGGGGCCGGGCACTTCGTCAAGATGGTCCACAACGGCATCGAGTACGGCCTCATGCAGGCCTACGCCGAGGGATTCGAGATCATGTCCGAGGCTCCCGAGTTCGACCTCGACCTCCACCAGATCTCCGCCATCTGGCGCTACGGGTCGGTGGTGCGCAGCTGGCTCCTCGAGCTGGCCGAACGGGCGCTGCGCCCCGAGTCGGGATTCGATCAGATCGAGGGGGTGGTGATCGATTCCGGTGAGGGTCGCTGGACGGTCGAGGAGGCCATCGATCGGGGCGTGTCGGCGCCGGTGATCTCCTCGGCCCTGTTTGCCAGATTCGCGTCGCAGAAGAAGGATGCCTTCGGCCTCCGCCTGGTGTCGGCGCTCCGCAATCAGTTCGGCGGCCACGCCTTCGTCACCACTGGGGGCAATCAGGGCGGGGAGACCTTCACCCCCAAATGAGCGCCAACGCGGACACCGACGGCTCGGTAGCCCCTCCGGCCGGATCGAACACAGCCAGGACCAGCGCAACGGGCAAGAAGCGCTCACTCCCCCCGGTGCTTTCCAAGACCCCACCGGCGGCGCTGGTCATCTTCGGTGCATCCGGGGACCTCACCGCCCGCAAGATCCTGCCCGCCCTGGCCCGGCTGGCCGATCGCGGTGTCCTCGACGACGGGTTCACGGTGATCGGGGTGGCCCGCACCCAGTGGACGGACGAGGAGTTCCGCGCCCATGTTGCCGGGGCCACTCCCGAGGGTGGCCCCAAGTGGAAGGCACTCACCGAGCGCTTCAAGTACGTCACCGGCGAGTACGACCACCCGGACACCTTCAGCCGTCTGAAGGATGACCTCGACGAGGCCGATCGCCTTGACGGGACCGCCGGCAACCGGATCTACTACCTGGCCACCATCCCAAGCGTGTTCGGCCTGGTGGCCGGGGCCCTGGCCGACCATGCCTGCACGCGCCCGGCCGAAGGTGGCTCCTTCGTCCGGGTGGTGGTGGAGAAGCCCTACGGCCGCGACCTCGAGAGCGCCATCGCCCTGGACCAGAAGATGCACGCCGCCTTCGACGAGAGCCAGATCTTCCGGATCGACCACTACATGGGCAAGGAGACCGTCCAGAACGTCCTGGCCCTGCGCTTCGCCAATGCCATCTTCGAGCCGATCTGGAACCGACGCTACGTCGAGCAGGTGCAGGTGACCGTGGCCGAGAGCCTCGGCGTCGAGCATCGCGGCGGGTTCTACGAGACGGCCGGCGCCTTGCGGGACATCGTCCAGAACCACATGATGCAGGTCCTGGCGCTCACCCTCATGGAGTCACCCACCAGTACCGACGCCGATCGCATCCGCGACGAGAAGGTCAAACTCCTCCACGCCATCGACATCCCCACCCCCGACGAGGCGGTGGACAAGTCGGTGCGGGGCCAGTACGCGGCCGACATCGTCGACGGCGAAGCGGTCGTTGGCTACCGCCAGGAGCCCGACGTCTCCCCCGACAGCATGACCGAGACCTACCTGGCCCTGCGCCTGCGGGTGGAGAACTGGCGATGGGCCGGGGTCCCCATCTTCGTGCGGACCGGCAAGCGTCTGCCGGCCCGGGTCACCGAGGTGGCACTCACCTTCCGCCAGGTCCCGTTCCTCCTCTTCGACCACCGGACCAGTCGCGATCTGCGGCCCAACACGCTGATCCTCCGGATCCAGCCCGACGAGGGGATCAGCCTCGAGTTCGGGGCCAAGGTGCCCGGGGAGAAGTTCCACATCCGCTCGGTGGCAATGGACTTCTCCTACGCCGAGGCGTTCGCCGGGGTGGAGGCGGCCGACGGCTACGAGCGCCTCATCCACGACGCCCTGGTCGGTGACGCCACCCTCTTCATCCGCACCGACGAGGTGCAGCAGGCCTGGCGGATCGTCGACCCCTACCTGCAGGCGTGGTCGGAGCCCGGGGGTGCCATGCACTTCTACCCGGCTGGCACCTGGGGGCCCCACATGGCCGACCTGCTGGTGGAACGGTCCGGGGACGAGTGGCGCAACCCGGAGATCGACCTCGAACTGACCGGTGGTCGCCTCACCGAACTCCCCCAGTGAGCGGACTGCCATGACCGGCCGCTTCCAATTGGTGGAATCGGTCACCGACGCCTTCGCCGAGTTGGCCGCCGGCCTGTTGGCCGGACCACGGGAGGGCCGGTTCTCCTTGTGCCTGTCCGGCGGGCCCACCGCCGAGGAGGCATACCGGCGTCTGGCCGAGCGCACCGAGGCGGGCGGCGGCGAGAAGCCGGTCGACTGGACGACCGTTGATGTCTACCTGGGAGACGAGCGGTGCGTGCCGCCGGATCACGCCGACTCGAACTACAAGATGATCACCGAGGTGCTCCTCGACCAGGTCGGGCCGATCGGCTCGGCGCACCCGATGTACCGGTCCGGCCCGCCGGCCGAGGCCGCCGCTGCCTATCAGGCGGAGATCGAGCCGCTGGGTGCCTTCGACCTGATCCACCTCGGGCTGGGCCCCGACGGCCACTGCGCTTCGCTCTTCCCCGGCTCCCCCGCCCTGGCCTCCTCGGATCCCGACGTGCTGGTCATGGACAACCGTGACCAGCGCGGCAACAATCCTCACGACCGGATCACCCTCACCCTCCCGGGCATCGCCCGGTCCCGGTTGGTCGTGTTCACCGTGTCGGGGGAATCGAAACGACAGGCACTGGCGCAGATTCGAGCCGGGGCCGACCTGCCCGCTGCTCGGGTCACCGCCCCCGAGGTACGTTGGCTGGTCGATGCCGCCGCCGCAGGTGACACCGACCTCAATGACGGGAGGCGGTGACCCGCCCACCGGCCGTCTGGCAGGACTCCTCCGGTAAGGTGTCGCCGATGCCCGCCGACCTCGGCTTCCCGCTCCTGCCTGCCGTTGACGCACCGCTGTCGCAGGCGAGCGCCGATCAGCTGATCCGATCCCCGGTGGACACGCTGCAGGCCGCGGCCCGCCAGGTGCGCCACTCGTGGCACGGGAACCGGATGACCTTCTCGCCCAAGGTATTCATCCCGCTGACCATGCTGTGTCGGGACCGGTGCGGCTACTGCACGTTCGCCAAGGCGCCGGCCCGGGTCGAGTCGCCCTACCTCTCCATCGACGAGGTGCTCGACATCGCCCGCGCCGGGCGGGCCGCCGGCTGTCACGAGGCCCTCTTCACCCTGGGCGAGGGTCCCGAGGACCGCTACCCGGTGGCCCACCGATGGCTGGCCGAGCACGGCTACTCGTCGACGGTCGACTACCTGGTCGACGCCTGTCGTGCGGTGGTCGAGGAGACCGGCCTCCTCCCCCATGCCAATGCCGGTGCCCTCGACGGCGAGGACCTGGCCCGGCTCCGGACCGTCACCGCCAGCCAGGGAATGATGATCGAATCGGTCAACCCCGACCTGGCCGCCCACCGGTCCGCCCCCGACAAGACCCCGGAGCGTCGCCTGGCCACGCTGGAGGCGGCCGGGGTGGCGCATATCCCCTTCACCACCGGGCTGCTGGTGGGCATCGGCGAATCCCGGGCTGACCGCCTGGACACCCTGACGGCCATCGCCGCCAGCCACCGGCGCCACGGTCATGTGCAAGAGGTGATCATCCAGAACTTCCTGCCCAAGCCGGGCACCTCGATGCACCTCGCCCCGCCCTGCCCGACCGATGAGTTCCTGTGGACCATCGCCGTGGCCCGACTGGTGCTCCCACCGGACATCCACCTGCAGGCGCCACCCAACCTCTCCGACGACCTGGCTCCGCTGATCGATTCGGGCATTGACGACTGGGGTGGCGTGTCCCCGGTCACCGCCGACCACGTGAACCCGGAGCGGGCGTGGCCCGCCCTCGGGATCCTGCGACGGGCCACCGAGGCCGGTGGGCTCACCCTCGCCCCCCGCCTGACCCTCTATCCCACCTACGCCCTCGACCCCGACCGGTGGGTGGCCGACACCATGCGCTTTCCCGTGCTCGACGCCTCGGACGCCGAGGGTCTGGGCCGCGATCACCCGTGGTGCTCGGGCGGCGAAGTACCCCCTCCCCGCCTGCTCGACACCGGGGCCGACACCAACCCCGATGCCTCCGGTCGGGCCGATCGTCCCCCGGTGGTGACGGTGGCCGGCGGCGGGAGCGCGGTGGGCGATGTGCTGGCCGGCGTGGCCCTCGGCCACCCGGTGGGTGAGGACGAGATCGTCACGTTGTTCGCCGCCCGCGGACCCGAGGTTCGAGCCATGGCCGAGGTGGCCGACCAGCTCCGCGTCGACGCGGTGGGCGATGAGGTGACCTACGTTGCCAACCGCAACATCAACTACACCAACGTCTGCACCTTCAAGTGCAAGTTCTGCGCATTCTCCAAGGGCCCCCTCTCCCTCAACCTCCGGGGCACTCCATACCTGCTGGAGTTGGAGGAGATCGCCGACCGGGTGCGCGAAGCCGAGGAACTGGGGGCGACCGAGGTCTGCCTCCAGGGTGGGATCCATCCCAAGTTCGACGGGGGCTACTACCTGGAGGTCATCCGGGCGGTACGCGAGGCGTCGGCCTCGATCCACATCCATGGCTTCACCGCGCTGGAGGTCACCGAAGGGGCGCGGCGGTCGGGCATGCCACTGGCCGACTATCTGGTCCTCCTGCGCGACGCCGGCCTGCGGACGCTGCCGGGCACGGCGGCGGAGATACTGGACGACCCGGTCCGGGCCATCCTGTGCCCAGACAAGATCGACACCGACGAGTGGTTGTTCGCCCACCGCACCGCCCACGGCGTCGGGCTCCGGTCCAACGTGACCATCATGTTCGGGGCCATCGAACAACCCCGCTCATGGGCCCGACACCTGGTTCGGACCCGGGCGCTGCAGGCGGAGACCGGGGGCTTCACCGAGTTCGTACCCCTGCCCTTCGTGCACATGGCCACGCCCCTCTACCTGCAGCGGAAGGCACGCCGAGGGCCGACGTTCCGCGAGACGCTGCTGATGCATGCCGTCGGGCGCATCGCCTACCGGGGGTCCATCGACAACATCCAGGTCAGCTGGGTCAAGATGGGAAGTGACGGTGTGCGCCAGTTGCTCCAGGCCGGGGTGAACGACCTGGGGGGCACCCTGATGGACGAGAACATCTCACGGGCTGCCGGTGCCCGCCACGGTCAGATGATGGACGCCGTTCGATTCGAAGCCATCGTGGCCCCACTGGGACGGAGGCTGGCCCAGCGGACCACCCTGTACGGACGGGTCGACGGGCCGAGCGACCACGCCGCCGCTCTCGCCGCTGCACGCTGAGGTGAGCCCGGCACGAGGGGAGGACCGTCCCCCGATTGACCCTCCCCCGGTCGACGGGGCGGCCACCGCCGTCGGCCGACTGCTGGACACGTTGCGCACGTCGGCCATGTCCTCGAGCCAGGAGCGCCTCTACCGCTCGATGCTGAAGACGGTGACCAGCCTGGCGGTGGCCGGCACCGAAGTCATCGACCTCAAGGTGGCCGACTCCGCCCTGGCCGAGATGGCCGAGGCGTTCCGGGTCTTCCAGCCGTTCCGCAATCAGAGGAAGGTGACCATCTTCGGCTCGGCGCGCACGGTGCCCGATCACCCCGCCTACGTCTCCACCCGGGACTTCGCCTCTTCGATGGCCGGCGCCGACTGGATGGTGGTCACCGGAGCCGGCCCCGGCATCATGGCCGCAGGCATGGAAGGGGCGGGTCGGGACAAGTCAATCGGGGTGAACATCCGACTCCCCTTCGAGCAGGGGGCCAACGCGTTCATCGCCCAGGATCCCAAACTGGTCGAGATGCGGTACTTCTTCACCCGCAAGCTGATGCTCATCAAGGAGTCCGACGGCTACGTGGTCATGCCCGGCGGGTTCGGGACCCTCGACGAGGGGTTCGAGCTCTTGACGCTGCTGCAGACGGGAAAGGCCGAACCGGCGCCGGTGGTCATGTTGGACGTGCCCGGGGGTGACTACTGGCAACGGTGGAACGAGTTCCTCCACACCGAGGTGGAGCCTCGTGGACTGGTGTCCGCCGATGACCGCTCCCTGTATCTGGTCACCGACGACGTCGAGGCCGCCACCGCCGAGATCCTGGGGTTCTATCGCAACTATCAATCCTGCCGATGGGTCGGCGACCTGTTGGTCGTCCGCCTGCTGGTGGAGCCGGACACCACCCAGCTGGCCGAGCTCAATCGCCAGTTTTCCGACATCGTGGCCAGTGGCGCCATGCGGATGTCCAAGCCCCTGTCACCCGAACGCTCCGACAACGACCGGCTCGACTTGGCTCGCCTGGTGTTCCGCTTCGACAAGATCCACTACGGGCGGCTGCGCCAGCTGATCGACGTGCTCAACCAGATGGGGTGAGCGGATCAGTCGTCCCGGTCGAAGGCGCCGGGGGCCGGAGGGTCACGGTGACCGGCGAGGGCTCCGGCAACGCCAGGTCGCCGCTTCCTTGGAGCACGGCGCGATAGCTGCCTGCGGGCAGCGGCGGGGGGCCGCCGTGCACACAGGCCGGCCCACCCGTCGGCGGGCGCCCGCTGGGAGGGCCGCAGCTCGGGTAGGTGGTGAGGACGGCGCTGGGAATCCGGTTGACCCCGGGGGCGATGGTGAACGGCTCCGACGAGCACACCTGGGCAAAGGCGATCCGATACACGCTGGCTCCACGGGCCAGCACCACCGCGAACTGCGGCCGGCACGTCTTGGTCAGGTTGATCGAGGTGGAGGCGCGGCTGGTCACCATCAGCACCGCATCCACCGGGGTGCCGGCGCGCACCGAGGAGGTGGCCAGCTCGATGCGGTCCTTCAGGTGGGGGTTGGCGGGCACCAGACCGAGTGAGGCCAGGGCGACGGGAACGGTGGTCGTCGGAGGCCGGGATGATGACGTGGCCGGCGTCGAGCCGCACGCGCTCACCGCCCCAACCACGGCGATGAGCACGGCGGAGGCCCCCACCCGCACCGTCATGAATCGGACAACCATGGCTCGAGCTCGCCGGTGTCACCGCCGGTGACGGTCAGGGTCCGTCCTCGACGAAGCCGGCGCTGCCGGCCCGTGGCCCGGCCAGGAGCAGCACCGCCTTGTCCACCGCCCGGCGGGCCCGGGTGATCCGCTTCTCCTCGGCGGTCAGTTGCGGATCGGGATCGCTGCCGTGGCGCACCGAGTCCGCCGCCTGGCGGAGCCGGTCGAGGGCCAGGTCGGCCAGCTCCTCGCCGATGGCGGACAGGCGCTCGGCGATGTCCACCGGATCGGTTCCCACCGCGATCAGCGCGCCGTCTGGATCTCGACCTCGATCACGTCGAAGGCGCCGTCAGCGAACTGGGACCGGAGCACCTTCTTGTCGAACTTGCCGACGCTGGTCTTCGGCACCTCCTCGATGAACACCCACCGCTCGGGAAGCCACCACCGACTCACCCGGTCGGTGAGGAAGGCGACCAGCTCGTCGGCGCTGGCGGGCGAGTCCGCCTCGAGGACCACCGCCACCAGCGGTCGCTCGCTCCACCGCTCGTCCGGCACGGCGATGACGGCCGCCTCGACCACTCCGGGGTGGGCCATCACCTCGTTCTCCAGCTCCACCGAGGAGATCCACTCGCCCCCGGACTTGATCACGTCTTTGGTCCGATCGCTGATCTGCATGAACCCCCGGTCGTCGAGGGAGCCGATGTCCCCGGTCCGGAGCCACCCGTCATGGAACCGCTCCGGGGCGGGCTCGTTGTAGTAGGAACCGGTGATCCATGGGCCCCGGGCCTCGAACTCGCCGACCGAGTGCCCGTCGTTGGGAAGGATCGACCCGTCCTCCGCCGCCACCCGGATCTCGACCCCGGGTACCACCCGGCCCGTCTTGGCCCGCCATTCGATCTCCTCCTCGGGTGGCGTGCCTCGGGGAGGGAAGGCCAACGAGCACAGGGGACTGGTCTCGGTCATGCCCCATCCCTGGACCATCTCGATCCCCAGCTCGTCCCGGAACCGCTCGATGAGCTGTCGGGGCACGGCGGCGCCGCCGGCGGTGATCATCCGCAGGGAGGAGAGGTCGACCGGGTGGGTCTGGGCGTAACGGAGGAGGTCGCTCCAGATGGTGGGGACACCGGCCGACAAGGTGGGCCGGTGGTGGCCGATGATGGCGGTCAGCGGTTCCGCCTGCAGGAACTGCTGGGGCATCACCAGGTCGGCACCGACCAAAAAGGCGCCGTAGGGCGTCCCCCAGGCGTTGGCGTGGAACATCGGGACGATGGAGAGCACCCGATCGAGCTCGTTGATGCCGAGCGATGACGCCGAGGTGATGGCCATCGAGTGGAGGAACGTCGAGCGGTGGCTGTAGACGACGCCCTTCGGATTGCCAGTGGTGCCCGAGGTGTAGCACATGGCCGCGGCCTGGCGTTCGTCGAACATTGGCCAGGCGTAGCCGGGCTCCGCGGCGGCCAGCATCTCCTCGTAGGAGGAGGTCTCCCCGAGGGCACTGGCGTCCCCGGCACCGGCCACCACGATGTGCTTGACGGTGGTGAGCTGGTCCTTGACCCGGGCCAGCAGAGGCACCAACGAGGCGTCGACGATGATCACCTTGTCCTCGGCGTGATTGATCACGTAGGCGAGTTGCTCGGGGAACAGGCGGAGGTTCAAGGTGTGCAGGACCGCCCCCATTCCGGGGATGGCCAGGTACGCCTCCAGGTGGGTCTGGTTGTTCCACAGGAAGGTGCCCACCCGATCGCTGTCGCCCACCCCGATGGCCTCGAGCGCCTTGGCCAGTCGCTCGGCTCGCTCGGCCACCTCGGTGAACGAGGCCTGGGTGAACTCGCCGGCCGGGCCGGTGATGGTGATCACCTGGCTGTCGCCGTAGACCTGTTGGCCGTGGCGGAGAATGCCACTCACCAACAGCGGCGCATCCTGCATCGTACTCAGCACGATCGTCCCTCCCCTGTCCTGCTCCGGACGTCGGAACCGCCGGATGAACGAGCATACCGACCTCCTCGCCCGGTCACCGGGACAACCCTTGCGCCGGGCGGGTGTCGATGGTGGACTGTGGGCAGCGTCGGTGCCGGCCCTCCGTTCGGCCCCCCACGGCGTCGGCCCGTATCGCCGACGCCTCTCTGAGCGTTACCGCTCACCACGTCCGCCCGGTCCGAGTGGAGGTACGGCCATGGGCAAGGTCGTCGTGGCGGCCGCGGCCGCGGTCATCGTGTTGGTGGTGGGTCTGGCCTCGGTGCTGTCGGTGGCCACTGGCTCTGGCTCCGGTTCCTCGGCCGGCTCCACCAGCGGCGCCCCGGGATCCGGCGGGCTCCAGCCCGGTGCCGCCATCCCGTCGGCCTGGCTGACCCTCTACCAGCAGGCGGCCGCCATCTGTCCGGGCCTGGCATGGTCGGTAGTGGCCGCGGTGGGCACCGTCGAGTCCAGGAGCGGACAGTCGACCGCACCCGGGGTGTGGTCCGGGGCCAACAGCGCCGGGGCCGAGGGGCCCATGCAGTTCGAACCGGCCACCTTCGCCGCCTACGCCACTGTCGGGCCCGGTGGTGCCCGGCCACCTTCGCCGTACGATCCGGTGGACTCGGTCTATACGGCGTCGGCGCTGCTGTGCGCCGACGGTGCTGCATCCGCAGCCACCCTGCGGACCGCCATCGACGACTACAACCACGCCAGCACCTACGTCGACACCGTGCTCACTCTCGCGCTCTCCTTCCAGCAGGACCCGTCCACCTCGGGCACAGTGGTCGCCGCCCTCTCCTTCGCTGCCCAGCAGCTCGGCACCCCCTATGTGTGGGGTGGCACCGGAGACGGTGGCTTCGATTGCTCGGGTCTGGCCCAGGCCGCCTACCGGACCGCGGGGATCACACTGCCCCGGGTGGCCCAGGACCAGTTCGACGCCGGGCCCGTAGTCCCTGCCGGAGCGGAGGTGGCGCCCGGGGACCTCGTCTTCTTCGGGAGCGGTCCCACCGGCGTCGAGCACGTCGGACTCTATGTCGGTGCCGGCGAGATGATCGACGCCCCGCACACCGGCGCCCTGGTGCGGTTCGACGTTGCCGACCAGCCCGGACTGGTCGGGGCTACCCGGCCGGGCTGAGGGAGGGCGTCCAGGGAGACCTACCATCTACCCCGGACGACGACGGGAACGGGAGTGCCGTGGAACGTGGATCACGAGGGGAGCGGACCGTGCTCCACCGTCGCCCGAGCGCATGGGCCTCGGTACTGGCCCTGGCCGTCGTTTGTCTGGCCGTCTCTTCGTGCTCGACGGCGGCGTCGTCCACCACCACCGGCTCCGGATCGGTGCCCACCGGTTCGGGCATCGCACCACCCGCCTTCCTCCATGTGGTCCAGCCCGGTGGTGCCGGCCCCGGGGCCGCCACCGGGCCGGGAGGCACAGACACCGCCTACCTGGCCGATCCGCAGGGCCGCCAAGTCCTGCTCCACGGTGTGGACGTGGTTGGCATCCAGGACAACTTCTACGCCGGCGGTGACGGGAAGCCTGCCCTCTATCCCTACGATGCGTCCGCCTACGACGGCCGGTGCCCGTCGGACTCCTCACGCGAGGACGAGTTCCCGGTCTGCGAGGTGGACGCGTCCAGCGGGCCGTGGGTGTCCACGGCTCCGGGGAGCAGTAACGATCTGGCTCAGATGCGCCAACTGGGATTCGACGTGACTCGTCTGGCGGTGAGCTGGTCGCTGCTCGAGCCCACCCCGGGGCGGTACAGCACCACCTACATCGACCGCATCGCCCAGTACGTGTCCTGGGCCCGGCAGCAGGGGATCTACGTCATCCTCGACATGCACCAGGACCAGTACTCCCGCTATGTGCTCCCGGCCAAGGGCCAGGCCCTCCCCGCCGGGTGCACTCGGAGCACCGGCAACGACGGCGCGCCGGCCTGGGCCGTCTTCACCGCCGGCAAGCCCGCGTGCGCCCTACTCGGCGAGTCGGCGCTCAATCCGGCCTCCGCCGCGGCCACCCAGGCCTTCTTCCAGAACCAGACCGTCCCCGGGCCGCAAGGGCAGTCGCCGGGCCGGGGCCTCGAAGACCACTACATCGGCGCGCTGGCGTCGCTGGCCACACGGTTCAGCAACGATCCCACCGTGGTGGGCTACGAGATCATGAACGAGCCGCCGGTCGGCAGCGAGGCAGCCCTGCCTCTGGCCGATCTCTACACGGCCTCCTCCACACAGCTCTACCCGTTCTACACCCGGGTGATCGAGGCGCTGACCGGTGTGCGCGACGGCCGACCCACCTGTCCGGTCGATCAGCCCACCAGCTTGTCGGGGTCCTGCGCCTACCCGGCCTTGGCCCACGTCGATCGCCAGTCGATGTTCTACGAGCCTCTCGGCTTCCGTAATCTGTTCGACTTCTCCCCGCAAGTCAGCGCGCCCTTTTCCTCGTACCCGAACCTGGTCTACGCGCCCCACATCTACACGCACGTCTTCACCGCCGACGCCAGCTTCCTCGGCATCCCGCCGGGGACCAGCCCGTATCCGCCCACCTACGACTTCGGCTACGCCACTGCCCTCTCCGAAGCCCAGGCCATGCACTCGGCCGTGTTCGTCACCGAGTTCGGCAATCCCCCCTCCGAGGACTCGACCGTCCTGGCCGGCATGACCCAGGCGCAACAGATGGCTCTGGTCGGCGGCAGCCTGTGGGCGTGGTCCGGCAACACCACCGACAAGACCCTGGGAAGTTGCTGGGCGGTGTACTGCCGCTACGTGGGCCGCTCCGATCTGCCCGGCCACGTCCCGACCGCCGCCGAGACCCTCCTCTCCAGCCGGGTCACCTACCTGTCGCGGGTCACACCCGAGCTGACCGCCGGCACGCTCCTGTCCTACTCGGATGATCCGACCACCGGCTCGTTCTCGATGGTCGCCTCGGACCCCGGGGCGGTGACCAGAGGGGACCGGTCGGGCGAGACGGTGGTGGCGGTGCCCCCTCGGGTGCACGGGCCGGTGGCTGTCGCCGGGCGGGCCGTCCTCGACACCGTGGTCACCCGTCCCGACGGATCCCGGATGGTCTACGTGGCGCCCACCGGATCCCTGACCGGCTCCGCATCGTCCGGCCCTCGGTCCGATCGGTACGAGATCGCGGTGGGATCGCCTCCCGGCAGCGTTACCACCAGGGCCACCCAGCAGGCGGCAGCACCCCTGCCGCCGATCGCCGAGCCCGAGGCCAGAGCCCAACTCGAGTCGGCCCTGGCCACCCTGGCGGCGTCGGGCAGCGTCGCCCAGCGCGGCAAGGTCGCCGAGGCCACCGCGCTCCTCGGCACCCTGTTCGGTGCCGGCCCGGATCCCAACGGGACGGGCTGAGAAGGATCGGGGCCCCGGGTCGGGCTCCCTGGCCCGATCTAGCGCAGGGCGAGCTGGCCGGGGACGATCGGTGCCGGCAGCTCGGTCTGGCCCATCAGGAAGCGGTCCGCCGAGGCGGCCGCCGAGCGGCCCTCGGCGATGGCCCACACGATCAGGCTCTGGCCCCGGGTCATGTCCCCGCAGACGAATACCCCGGGAACGTTGGTCGACCACGAGGAGTCGGCGGTCACGCTGCCCCGGGCGTTGACCTCGAGGCCCAACTCGGCCACCACGCCGTTGCGCTCCGTTCCGAGGAACCCCATGGCCAACAGCACCAGCTCGCAGTCCAGCTCGAACTGGGATCCCTCCACAGGAAGGAATTCGGGCCGGCCGTCCGGGCCGTAGGCGACCTCGACCTGTTCGCCGCGGAGGGCCCGGACATGACCGGTGCCGTCGTCGAGGAACTCGGCCGTGGTCACCGAGAAGATCCGCTCGCCGCCTTCCTCCAGCGCGGACGACGTACGCAGGATGAGCGGCCAAGTCGGCCACGGGTTGTCCCCGCTCCGGTCCGGGGGCGGTTCCGGCATGATCTCCAACTGGTGCACGCTGAGGGCGCGCTGGCGATGGACAGTGCCCAGGCAGTCGGCCCCGGTGTCCCCGCCCCCGATGATCACCACGTGCTTGCCCTCCGCCGACACCGGCGACGACTCGGCCAAGCCCTCTTGGACCAGGTTGGACGGCTTCAGGTAGTCCATGGCCCGGTGGATCCCGGCCAGCTCCCGGCCCGGCACCGGCAGGTCACGGGGCAAGGTGGCCCCGCCGGCCAACACCACGCTGTCGAATTCGTCCACCAGGTCCTGGGCCTTGATAACCGTGGCCTGCGCCGCCAGGGCCCCGCGCACGTCGGGATCGCACGCTCCCACCGACACCCCACACCGGAACACCACTCCTTCGGCGGTCATCTGCTCGAGACGGCGGTCGATGACCGCCTTCTCCATCTTGAACTCGGGGATCCCGAAGCGGAGCAGCCCGCCGGGCTTCTCCGCCCGTTCGAACACCACCACCTGGTGGCCGGCCCGGGCCAGCTGCTGGGCTGCGGCCAGCCCGGCGGGGCCGGAGCCGACCACGGCCACCCGCTTGCCGGTGGTGACCGAGGGCTGTACCGGCGCCACCCACCCCTCGGACCAGGCCCGTTCGATGATCTCGTACTCGATCCGCTCGATGGTCACCGGGTCGTCGTTGATTCCCAAGACGCACGCCCCCTCGCACGGGGCCGGGCACAGGCGGCCGGTGAACTCGGGGAAGTTGTTGGTGGCGTGCAGTCGCTCGACGGCCTCGGACCAGTCGTCCCGGTAGACCAGGTCGTTCCATTCGGGGATCAGGTTGCCCAGCGGGCACCCCTCGTGGCAGAAGGGGATCCCGCAATCCATGCACCGGGCCCCCTGCTGCTGGGCCACCTCGACCGGAAGAGGCTCGTAGACCTCCTTCCAGTCGCGCAGGCGAACCGGTACCGGCCGGCGAACCGGCAGCTTGCGCGGGAACTTGAGGAACCCGTGGATGTCACCCATGGGCCGCGGCCATGACCGCTTCCTCCACCGACCGCCCTTCGGCCACGGCCAGCTCGGTGGCCTCGAGCACCCGGCGGTAGTCCTTGGGCATCACCGTCACGAACTGCTCGGAGGTTCCGATCCAATCAGCCAGCACGGCGCGGGCCACCTCGGATCCGGTCTCCTCCTCGTGCATCATGATCCGGTCCTTCAGCCACACCCGATCGTCGTGCCCCAGCGGCTCCAGATCGATGGACTCGGGATTGTAGACACCGGCCAACAGACCGTGGGGGTCGTAGACGAAGGCCATCCCTCCCGACATCCCGGCGCCGAAGTTGCGCCCGGTGGGTCCGAGCACGACCACCCGGCCGCCGGTCATGTACTCGCAGGCGTGATCGCCCACGCCCTCGACCACGGCGATGGCCCCGGAGTTGCGGACGCAGAACCGCTCGCCGACCTGTCCCCGCAGGAAGACCTCCCCGGAGGTGGCACCGTAGAGGATCACGTTGCCGGCGACGATGTTGTCCTCGGCGGCGAACGGTGACTCCTCCGGGGGGCGCACGATGATCCGCCCGCCCGACAGCCCCTTGCCCAGGTAGTCGTTGGCGTCGCCGACCAGTCGCATGGTCACTCCCCGGGGCACGAAGGCCCCGAAGCTCTGCCCGGCCGAACCGGTGAACGTGAGGTCGATGGTCCCCTCGGGGAGGCCCGATCCCCCGTAGCGCCGGGTGATCTCGTAGCCGAGCAGGGTGCCCACCGTGCGGTTCACATTGGTCACCGCCAGCTCGGCGGTGACCGGCACGGCGCTCTCCAGGGCCGGCATGCACGCCTCCAAAAAGTCATGGTCGAGGGCGCGGTCGAGGCCATGGTCTTGCTCGTTGATGCAGTAACGCACCGCCCCCTCGGGGAGATCCGGCTGTTCGAGGATGGGGGCGAGGTCCAGGCCCTTCGCCTTCCAGTGGCCGATGGCCTCGGCGGCGTCGATCAGGTCCACCCGTCCGATGGCCTCCTCCAGGGAGCGGAGGCCCAACGCCGACAGGTACTCGCGCACCTCCTGGGCGATGTACTCGAAGAAGGTCTCCACGAATTCCGGCGTTCCCGAGTACCGGGCCCGGAGCTCCGGCTTCTGCGTGGCAATCCCCACCGGACAGGTGTCGAGGTGGCACACCCGCATCATGATGCAGCCCGAGACAACCAAGGGTGCGGTGGCAAAGCCGAATTCCTCGGCTCCGAGCAGGGCGCCGATGACCACGTCGCGGCCGGTCTTCATCTGGCCGTCGACCTGCACCACGATCCGATCGCGGAGATCGTTGGCCAACAGGATCTGCTGGGTCTCGGCCAGACCGAGCTCCCAGGGGATCCCCGCATGCTTCTGCGAGGTGAGCGGGGTGGCCCCGGTTCCACCGTCGTGCCCCGAGATGAGCACCACGTCGGAATGGGCCTTGGCCACACCGGCCGCCACTGTGCCCACCCCCACCTCGGCCACCAGCTTCACGTGCACTCTGGCCGTCGGGTTGGCCGACTTGAGGTCGTGGATGAGCTGGGCGATGTCCTCGATGGAGTAGATGTCGTGATGGGGGGGCGGCGAGATGAGGCCCACCCCGGGGGTGGACAGCCGGGTCTTGGCGATCTCGGTCGTGATCTTGTAGCCCGCCAGCTGACCGCCCTCGCCCGGCTTGGCTCCCTGGGCGATCTTGATCTGGATGTCGTCGGCGTTGACCAGGTACTCGGAGGTGACCCCGAACCGGCCCGAGGCCACCTGCTTGATGGCACTCCGCCGTAGGTCTCCGTTGGCGTCCGGCACGAACCGGTCGGGATCCTCACCGCCCTCACCGGTGTTGGAGCGACCGCCCAGTCGGTTCATGGCGATGGCCAGCGTCTCGTGGGCCTCGATGGAGATCGATCCGTAGGACATGGCCCCGGTGGAGAACCGGGCCAGGATGGCCGGGGCCGGCTCCACCTCCTCGATGGGGACGGCCGGCAGCGTTCCGGTCTTGAGCCGCATCAGGCCCCGAAGGGTGGCCAGGTTGGTCGACTGGTCGTCGACCGCCTTGGTGTACTCCTTGAACACCTCGTAGCGCTTGGACCGGGTGGCGTGTTGCAGCTTGAACACTGTCTTGGGGTTGAACAGGTGGATCTCGCCCTCACGTCGCCACTGGTACTCGCCGCCCACCTCCCGCTCGCGGTGGGCCAGCTCGCTGGGGCGGCTCAGATGGGACATCCGGTGGCGGATGGCCACCTCGTCAGCCAGGACCTCGAGGCCCACCCCGCCGATGCGGGACACCGTGCCGGTGAAGTACTCGTCGATGACATCGGGGGCCAGGCCCACCGCCTCAAACACCTGGGCCCCGGTGTAGGACGCCACCGTCGAGATGCCCATCTTGGACATCACCTTGATGATCCCCTTGGACGCTCCCTTGATGTAGTTCTTCTGCGCCTGGCGGGGTGTGACCCCGGTCAGGAGCCCCGAGGCGATCATGTCGTCGATGGTCTCGAAGGCCAGGTACGGGTTGATGGCGGCTGCCCCGAACCCCTTGAGGAGGGCCATGTGGTGGACCTCACGGGCATCTCCGGACTCGACCACGAGCCCGACCCTGGTCCGGGTCTTCTCCCGAACCAGGTGGTGATGGACCGCCGACACCAACAACAGCGACGGGATGGGGGCCAGCTCCGCCGTCGAGTTGCGATCGGACAGCACGATGATGTCGGAGCCGCCGGCGATCGCCTCGGTGACCCGCGTGCGCACGTCCTCGATGGCGGCACGCAACGCCGCTCCCCCACTGGCCACCTCGAACAACCCGTCGATGGCGAAGGCCCGGAACCCGGGCGTGCTCCCGTCCTCGTTGACGTAGAGCAGCTTGGCCAGGTCGTCGTTGTCAATGACCGGCATGGGCAGGACGATCTGCCGGCACGACGCCGCGGTGGGCTCCAACAGGTTGGCCTCGGGGCCGAGGGTGGACATCAGCGAGGTGACCAGCTCCTCGCGGATGGCATCCAGGGGAGGATTGGTGACCTGGGCGAAGAGCTGGGTGAAGTAGTCGTAGAGCAGCCGGGGCCGTTCGGAGAGCACGGCGATGGCGGTGTCCGTGCCCATGGACCCGACCGGGTCGACACCCGATCGGGCCAGCGGTCCGATGATCAGCCGCAACTCCTCGTTGGTGTAGCCGAAGAGCCGCTGGCGACCGATCACCGAGGCGTGCTGGGGGGTCAGCATGGTGCGCGGGGGGAGGTCCTCGAGCTCGATCTGGCCGGCATCGAGCCACTCGGCGTAGGGCAGCTCGGCAGCCAGCGAGTCCTTGATCTCGTCGTCGGCGCAGATCCGTCCGGCGGCGGTGTCCACCAGGAACATCCGCCCCGGCTGGAGGCGACCTTTGCGCACCACCTTTTCGGCGGAGACCTCGAGGACACCGACTTCGCTGGCCAGCACGACCAGGCCGTCGTCGGTGACCCAGTAGCGGGCCGGCCGCAGCCCGTTGCGATCCAGGACGGCGCCGATCACCGTCCCGTCGGTGAAGGCCACGGCGGCGGGGCCGTCCCAGGGCTCCATGAGGGCAGCGTGGTACCGGTAGAAAGCTCGCCGGGCCGGGTCCATGGTCCGATGGTTCTCCCAGGCCTCGGGGATCATCATCAGCACGGCGTGGTGCAGGGGCCGGCCGCCCAGGTGGAGCAGTTCCAGCACCTCGTCGAACGAGGCCGAGTCGCTGGCTCCCGGGGTCACGATGGGGAAGGCCCGCTCGAGACCGGGGATCAGCTCGGTGGCGCAGAGCGCTTCGCGGGCCCTCATCCAGTTGCGGTTGCCGGCCAGGGTATTGATCTCACCGTTGTGGGCCAGGTAGCGGTAGGGATGGGCCAGCGGCCACGAGGGGAAGGTGTTGGTGGAGAAGCGCGAGTGCACCAGGGCCAGCCCGCTGATCAGCCGCTCGTCGGACAGGTCGGGGAAGAAGTCGGCCAGCTGATGGGAGGTGAGCATCCCCTTGTAGACGATGGTGCGGGCGGAGAGCGAGACGAAGTAGCAGTCGTTGATCTCGTGCTCGGCCCGCTTGCGCAGGACGAAGGCCAGGCGGTCGATGGCCAGGGCGGGATCGTCCCCGGGCACCGAGGTGCCTGCCGACGGTGCCACGAAGAGCTGGTGCATGGACGGCATGGCCGCCTCGGAGATCGATCCGAGCGACGCGTCGTCGACGGGCACGGGGCGCCACCCGATGACGTCGAGGCCCTCCTCCCCGGCCAGCTTCCCGATCGCCGTACGGGCGTCGTTCGCCTCCCCGGCCAAACGGGACAAGAAGGCGATGCCGGTGGCGTAGTGGCCGCGCCCGGGCAGGGTGAAGTCCACCTGGTCCACGTAGAATTCGTGGGGGACCTGAATGAGGATCCCGGCGCCGTCGCCGCTGTCCTCTTCGCTCCCGGTGGCTCCGCGGTGGGCCAGGTGCTCCAGTGCCGAAAGGGCCTGGCGGACCAGGGTGTGGGTGGGGCGGCCCTGCAGGTCGGCCACCAGGGCCACGCCGCAGGCGTCGTGCTCGAACCGCCCATCGTAGAGCCCGCCGGTCGGGGGCCGGGGTGGCTCGGCGGCACCGGCGGCTCGGCGCCGTAGCGGCCCCACCGCGACCGCGGTTCGAGCAACGGGGGCGTCAGCCGGTCTTCGTTCGAATGTCGTCATCGGGTCGCTCCAACCAGGGAATTGGATCCATCCACCCGGGACGACGTTGGCCCATGCGTGGTCCATAGATTGTACACGAGCGGGTGGCATTCTCGACATGATCCGCTGCCGCCGGCGCCCCCATCCTGTCGGTGATGGACCACCCGTAACATGGGCTGATGGCCACCCTGGCACCGCATGACGTCGTGGTGGTGGGCGGCGGGGTGATCGGACTGGCCGTCGCCTGGGAGGCGGCACGCGCCGGCATGACCGTCACCGTGGCCGACCCGCTCCCCGGTCGGGGTGCCACCTGGGCGGCCGCCGGCATGCTGGCGCCGGTCGGCGAGGCCAATTTCGGCGAGGACCGCCTCGCCGCCCTCAACCTGGCCGCGGCACGGGCCTGGCCCGCCTTCGCCCGTTTGCTGGAGGAGGCGTCCGGTCGATCGATTCATTTCGTGGACGACGGCACCCTCTTGGTCGCGGTGGACCCCTCGGACCGGGCGGCCACCGACGACGTGCTGGCCTACCGGGCCACGCTCGGGTTCTCTCCTCGCCGGCTCACCGCCGCCCAGTGCCGGGCGTCCGAGCCGCTGCTGTCCCCGGGGATCCGGGGAGGAGCCGACCTGGCCGAGGACCATCAGGTCGACAACCGGCGCCTGGTGGACGCGCTGGTGAGTGCCTGCCGAGCGCAGGGCGTGGCCTTCGTCAGCGAGGAGGTCACCGAGGTCGAGATCCGCGGCGGGAGCGTGACCGCGGTGGTGCTGGCCGACCATGGCCGCCGAGCCGCCGGCGCAGTGGTGGTGGCGGCCGGATGCCGCTCGGGGCGACTGGGGGGGATGCCGGATCGGGTACTCCCGCCGGTGCGGCCGGTCAAGGGCCTCACCCTCCGTCTCCGGGTCCCCGACGGCGTCCCCACCCTCCGGCGGACGGTCCGCGGGCTGGTGCACGGGCGGAACTGCTACCTGGTCCCTCGCCCGGATCGGGCGGTGGTGGTCGGCGCGTCCGTGGAGGAGAAGGGGTTCGATCTCTCGGTGCAGGCCGGGGCGGTCGGGGATCTCCTCGATGACGCACGCCGGCTGGTCCCCTCGCTGGAGGAGTACGAGTTGGTGGAGACCACCACCGGGCTGCGGCCGGGGTCACCGGACAACGGCCCCATCGTGGGGGAAACCGGAATCCCCGGACTGGTGATGGCCACCGGCCACTACCGCAACGGAATCCTGCTGGCACCGTTGACCGCCACCGAGGTGACACGCGTCCTCAATGGCGGGGGGACCTCGGGGGACGCCGACGATCAGCGCCGGGTGTTCGCGCCGTTCGCCCCCGATCGCTTCCACCCGGCACCGACCGGTCGCCCGGTCATGGCGCCGCCGGCTGGGGGACTGGCCCCGGTCCGGCCGTGACCCCCATCGTGGTGAACGGCACACCGTGGAACGGACCCAGGGGGGCGACGGTGGCCGACCTGGTGGTCCAGTGGTGCGCGTCCCCGAGGGGAATCGCTGTGGCCCGCAACGGCGACGTCATCCCCAAGAGCAGCTGGGAGACGACCCCGCTGGCCCCCGGCGACCGGATCGAGATCGTCACCGCGGCAGCCGGAGGGTAGGGGTCCGGACCTGCGCCGGCAGGGCGGTACCGTGGGATGCGATGGACGCTCGCACTCCCCACGGTGACGGCACTGGTGGCGGCTCCGCTGCCGTCACCGTCGACCCCCTGGTCATCGCCGGACGGCCGATCTCGTCGCGGCTGCTGCTCGGCACCGGGGGCATGGCCAGTCCGGACTCCCTGCGGGAGGCCCTCCGGGAGTCGGGTGCGGTCATGGCCACGGTGGCGGTACGCCGGGTGGACCCCACCACCCGCCACTCGCTGGTCGACCTCCTCGCCGAACTGGGTATCGAGGTGCTGCCCAACACCGCCGGATGCTTCACCGCCTCGGAGGCCATCCTCACCGCCAAGTTGGCCCGTGACGCCTTCCAGACCGACTGGGTCAAGCTCGAGGTCATCGGGGATGACCGCACCCTGCTGCCTGACATCGTGGAACTGGTGGCTGCGGCCGAGGCCCTGGTCGACGACGGGTTCGTCGTCCTCCCCTACTGTGCCGACGACCCGGTGGCCGCCCGGCGGCTCGAACAGACCGGCTGCGCCGCGGTGATGCCCCTGGGATCGCCGATCGGGAGTGGCCTCGGGATCCGCAATCCCCACAACATCGCCCTGATCGTCGAGCAGGCCGGGGTGCCGGTGGTGCTCGACGCCGGCATCGGCACCGCCTCGGACGCCTGCCTGGCCATGGAGCTCGGGTGCGACGCGGTACTGGTGGCCTCGGCGGTCACCCGGGCCCGCCATCCGGGCCTGATGGCCCGGGCCATGCGTGATGCGGTCCACGCCGGCCGGGCGGCAAGGGAGGCGGGACGGATCCCCAGGCGGTTCCACGCCGAGGCGTCCAGCTCCTTCGAGGGTCTGATCGACCGGTGAGCCCCGCCGGCCCGCCGGTGGCGCTCACCATCGCCGGTTCGGACTCGGGGTCGGGGGCCGGCATTCAGGCCGACCTCAAGACGATGGCCGCCCTGGGCGTGTTCGCCGCCACCGCGGTCACCGCGGTCACCGCCCAGAACACGGCCGAGGTGCGCGAGGTGCACCACCTGCCGCCCGGTTTGGTCGTCGCCCAGGTCGAGGCGGTCATCGACGACCTTCCGGTGGCCGCCGTCAAGACCGGGATGCTCGGGACCGCTGCCGTCGTCGACCAGGTGGGGCGCCTGGCCGGGTCCGGTCGCCTGCCCCGGCTGGTGGTGGACCCGGTGATGGTCGCCTCCAGTGGCCGGGTCCTGCTGGACGACCGGGGCATCGACGCCTACCGGCGATCCCTGGTGCCGGAGGCACTGATGGTCACGCCCAACCTGTGGGAGGCAGCCCTGTTGGCCGGGGTCCCACCCGCATCGGTGGGCGACGTGGATGCCATGGCCCACCTGGCCCGGACCATCCACCGCCTCGGGCCGACCTGGGTGCTGGTCAAGGGCGGGCATCTCCCCGGCGTGGAGTCCCCCGTCCCTGGCCATGCCCCCGATGAGGTGGCCGACGTGCTGTTCGACGGTGACCAGGTCACGGTGGTCACCGGGCCCTGGGTGGACACCCCCAACACCCACGGGACCGGCTGCTCGCTGTCCGCGGCCATCGTGGCCCACCTGGCCCGTGGCGCCGATGTCCCCACCGCCGTCGACTCGGCCAAGGCGTACGTGCACGGGGCGCTGCTCGGTGCCGCCCGGTGGCGGCTGGGATCGGGGCACGGGCCCCTCGACCACTTCGGGTGGAGCATCGGCGCGCCTCCGGGTGGCCCCGTTCGGCGGTGACGTCGCCGTCGTTGGACGCGGAAGTGGCCGGGTCGTGACGACCCGGCCACTTCTTCTCGCCCCCCACAGGATCCGTCTACTGGTTCAGGCACCCCTCCGCATGACGAGCCACAGGTGCTCGGCGACGCTCAGAGCATTGTGAAGGATCAACCATCAGATGTAAACCGCCGCTGACCAGGCTGTTTCACGCTACGCATCCGTACCGATGCGTTCCGTGCAATTTTGCTGCCCGCCGGCACCCGGCGACGACGGCGCCTACCGCCCTCATCCCCGACGCCGGTGCCCCTGCGGGGTTCGTCCCCATCCCCCCGACTGGGGGCAGCCCGGCGCCGGCCGGTACCATGATTGGACCATGGTCAGCACCACGCCGGGTCTCGCGTCACCGCCCCCCGATGGGGTGGAGGACGTCGATCCGGAGAACCGGACCTACCAGCCCATGTCCGTCCGGGGACCCGCCCTCGTCGTGCTCGGCATCGCCGTGTTCATCGTCGTCGTGGGCACGGTGGCCTCGGCGCTCGACTCGGGAAGCACGCCGACCCTGTCCCTCCAGAGCGTGACCGTCGCCGGTGACACCGTGGTCCACCTGACGCCGGCGGCCACGGCCATGAAGTCGATCGTCGCCGCCGGCCAGCCCCCGGCCGACATTCTGGGCAACATGGCCGTGCCGGCGGGGAGCAGCGTCGTCCGCACGCTGAACATCGACCAGGGCACCACCCAGTTCGACCGGACCGTCTACTTCACGTCGGAGCTCTCTTCCGACGAGGTGGTCGATGCCTACCGGGCCTTCCTGCCCCGGCTCGGCTGGAAGGTCATCTACGTCGGCTCGGGCGCCCAGCGGAGCGGGCAGGGGACCGAGGTGCTGGCCAAGCGGGGCAGCGGCGACGGGTACTACTGGGAGGTGGGCACGGTGGTGTCCCCGACCACCTCGGCGGGTATCACCCCGTTCTCGGTCGAGCTGTTCGAGCTCCCCGACGACAACTGATCAACGCCGGGCTCAGGGGTGGCTGGGTGGAGACCATCGTGGTCCCGCTCCCGCCCCCCGTCCGCCATCTGGGCCGGATCGTCGGCTTGGCGGAGCATCCAGGCCCAGACGAACAGGTTGATCGGGTACAGCAGGTAGCCGACCCGGGTGGCCGGCGCCAGCAGGATGGCGATCAGCATCACCCAGCCGGTCAACCCGGCCACCTGGGCGGCGTTGCCGGGCGGCTTCCTGATCAGGTGGCGGACCAGGACGGCGCCGCCCACCACGCCGGCCACCACCAGGTAGGCGCGATGGGCACCTGGGAAGGTGGCCACGAAGATGTGGCCGGGCATCGCGCTGGCCGCCGGGGATGACACCCCGGCCAGCCCGAGCGGGAACCGGATCACGTTGTCGACGAAGGCGGACGGGTTGCGCAGGGCCACCGGGAGCACCACCGGGATCACCACGATGGCCACCCCGGCCAGATACCGCCACACGGCCCGGTGGAGCCGGAGGTCCCAGGCGGCCCAGGCGGCCAGCGCCACCAGGGGCCAGGCCGTGAACTTGAGCGACGAGGCCGCACCCAGCGCCAGCCCGGCCAGGACCGGACGCCGGCGTTGGAGGGCGGCCAGCCCCAACAGCAGGAGGGCCACCACCGGCATGTCGTCCCCCCCGGTGGCCAGCGGGAGGGCGGCGGTGGGCAGGACGGTGAGGACCTGCAGGGCGCGGGCCCGGGCGTCGGTCGAGGGTCGGAGGCGGCTGAGGGCGATCAAGGCGATCACCGTGGTGAAGACCAGGAACTGGATGCGGGCATCGGTCAGGCGGGCCTCGACCGTGTTGCCGCTGGACCGGCCGCTGCTACTGGAGAATCCGAAGAGCACCATGCCGGGCAGATAGGGGTAGTACAGCTCGTAGACGGGCTCGGTCTTCTCGTGGATGACGATGTGACCGTCCCGATCGACCACCCGGTAGGGGTCCCTCCCGTGAGCGGCCCGCACCCCGGCCTGTTCCACCACCAGGACCTCGGGTTGAACGTGCAAGGCGGCGTTGCCCTCGGAGGCCCAGACCACCTCCAGGGCCAGCGGGACCACGGTGGCCCCGAACAGGACGATGAGGAACGCCATCAACCGGAGCACCTTCCACTGATGCTCGACGGCCACGGACCGCTCCGGACGCAGTCCATCGCCAGGGGGGGCCAGGTCGGCGCGCCGCGTCCCGATCCCCATCCGCCACCCCACCACTGCCATCAGTGCTGCGGCCACCAGGTAGGGACCGAAGGCCATCTGGCCCCACTGGCGGTAGAGCGGGATGCCGGCGGCCAGCCCGGTCACCCCGGCGAACAACGCCGAGCAGCCGTAGAGGAAGGCATCCCTCCACTGCGGCGACAGTCCCTGCAAGAAGCCGAGGGCTCGGCGAAGCGGAGCCGGATACGAGTCCCATCGGCGTTCGCCGGCTGACGGCGAGGAGCCACGGTGCGTCCGCAGGCGGTCGCTCAGCACGATCGAGGGTACCACCGGGCTGCCGGGCGATCGACGACCGGGCCCGGTCACCCCGGGCCGTTGTCCGGCGTACCCGGGGCGCCGAAGACGGATTGGTAGAAGGCCAGCTCGGCGGTGAGGCTCGCCTCGATGGTGCCGGCCTGGCGGAAGCCGTGGGACTCCCCGGGGAACACCGTCAACCGACAGGGGACGTGGTGTTCGCCCAGCCGCTCGGCGAACCGGCGCGCCTGGTCGGCGGGCACCACCGGATCGTCCGCACCCTGGAGGAGGAGCACCTCGCCCGACACCCGATCAGCGTGATGAATCGGTGAGCGGGAACGGTACCGGGCCGCCGCCTCTGGCCAGGGACCGACCAGCGAATCGACGTAGCGGGACTCGAAGGCATGGGTGTCGGCCACCAGTCCCTCCAGATCGGTGACGCCGTACCAGGCCGCAGCGCCGGCGAACCGTCGCCAGCGGATGAGGGCGCCGAGGGCGGTCAGCCCACCGGCGCTGGTGCCCCGGATGGCCATGCGGGCGCCGTCGACCCACCCGGCCTCGGCCAGGGATTCGGCAAAGCGCGCACAGTCATCGATGTCGGCCTCGCCCCACAGGCCGTCGAGTGCTCGGCGATAGGCGCGGCCATAGCCGCTGCTCCCCCGGTAGTCGACCACGGCCACCGCCAGGCCTCGGGAGGTGAAGAACTGCACCACCGGGTCGAACCCCGGCTCGGCGGACGAGGTCGGGCCCCCGTGGCAGAAGACCACCAGGGGTGGCCTCGACCCCACCGGACCGCGGAACCGTCGGTTGGTGGGTGCGAAGAACAGCCCCGGGACCGGACCGGCCACCGTCGGGGCGGTGTACGGCGTCGCCCTGGCCACGTCCGCCGGGGAGACGGCCGCGCCGGGTTCGGCGGACACCCGTGGCGCCGCCCCCCCGCCAGTCAACGAGATCTCGTAGACGCCCTGGGCCTCGGTGGCCGTCGAACCCAGCACGCACACCCGGTCGGCGGTGCCGGCCACCGCCACCCCGGCGATGCTCACGCACGGCTGGTCCACGACCTCCATCGACCACAGGCGTGGCGATGACCCATCGGTTCCCCCGTCGGTGTCCCCGTGGGCACGGTCCGGGGGCCGCAGCCGGACCACCCGGTCGCGGCCGGCCTCGTGCATCCGGCAGACGATGGAGCCGTCGGAGAGCTCGGCCATGGTCGACTGGCCCACGACCCAATCGGGCGCGTGGAACTCACACGGCCGGTCGATCAACGCCTCCGCCTGACCCCCGGCGGCCACCTCCTCGGCCGCCATCCGATGCGGCATCCACCAGCCGCGGTGGTCGTCGACAAAGAGCAGGCTCCCGTCCCGGCACCACCGGGGTTGGCCGACCGAGCTCCCCATTCCCCCCGCCACGCGCCGTTCGCCGCCCAGGACCGGTGCCGAGCCGGCGTCGTCCATGCGGGCGACCCAGACCTCGGAGCTGTCCCAGGGCATGGACGGGTGGTCCCAGGCCACCCAGGCCAGCCACCGGCCGTCCGGGGAAAGCCGCGGCGCGGCCACGAAGTCCCGCCCCTCCACCAGGGGCACCACCGCCAGCGAGCCGTCCACCGCCACCGCCACCAGGCGGTGCTCGGTGGCAGAGGCGGAGACCCGCTCCTCGATCGATACCAGCCACCGCCCCGACCGGGTCAGCCGCCCGTCGGCGTAGCGGAGGGCCGGACCGTCGGCCGGCGACTCGGGGGTGAGGGCGATGGCGGCCGATGCCCCGTCGATCTCCCACCGATACCACCGCTGATCGGCCTGGTCGACGTAGAACAGCACACCCCCGGCGACGGTGGCCGCGCCCCCGCCGTATTCGTGCACCCGGCTCCGCACGCTCACCGCCGCCGGGGTCGCATCCACAGGGGGGAGGCCCGGCTGGACCCGCACGACCACCTGGCGGCCGCCGTCGTCGGGACGGCTCTCGGACCAGTAGAACGAATCACCGTCGGCCTGCAGTCCGCCGCGACTGACCTTTCCCGAGGCCACGACCGCGGCCGGCCACGGTGACACCCACCGGCCGTAGTCGGCCTCGACCGGATCGACGGTGACTTCCTCGGTGCCCGATGCAGGCTGGCCCCTCATGGAATCAGTACGGTACCCGCGATGACCACTCCTCCTCCCCCATCCCGACAGGAGCCGGCCGGGCCGGGGACCGGCTCGCTCCTAGGTGCGTTCTCCGCCTACGTGGTGGCCCGGGCCGGCGACACCATCGATGCCGGCATCCGGACCCTGGCCACCGCCGACCTCGGTCCCGGAGACGTGACCATCCGGGTCGAGTGGTCGGCGGTCAACTACAAAGACGCCATGGTGACCCGCCCGGGCAACAGGGTTGCCCGCATCTCCCCACTCATCCCCGGCGTCGACCTGGTGGGAACGGTGGTCGCCTCGGCGGATGCCACACTCGAGGCCGGCCGGGCGGTGATCGCCCACGGGTACGACCTCGGCGTGGCCCACCACGGGGGGTTCTCCCAGCTGGCCCGGGTCCCGGCCGGCTGGGTCGTCCCGCTCCCGGTGGGGATGAGCCGGCGTCAGGCGGCCACCTTCGGCACCGCCGGCTTCACCGCCGCGCTGTCGCTCCATCGGCTGGAGCACGATGGGCTCCATGCCGGGGACGGGCCGGTGCTGGTCACCGGGGCGTCCGGCGGGGTGGGCAGCATGTCGGTGGCGCTGCTGGCGGCGAGGGGCTACGAGGTGGTGGCGAGCACGGGAAAGACATCCGAGCGGGACTACCTGATCGGCCTGGGTGCCTCGGCCGTCATCGATCGGGGCGATCTGGTCGCCGATCCGCAACGGACCCTGGGCCCCGAGCGGTGGGCCGGCGCGGTGGACTGCGTGGGCGGGTCCACGCTCACGGCCGTGCTGCGGTCCCTGCGCTACGGGGCTGCAGTGGCCGCCAGCGGGCTGACCGGCGGGGACCACCTCGAGACCTCGGTCTTTCCGTTCATCGTACGCAACGCCTCGCTGATCGGAATCGACACCGTGCAGACGCCGATCGACGAGCGACGACGCATCTGGAGTGAGATGTCGACCGACTATCCCGCCTCCCTCCTGGAGGAGATGGTCGAAGACGAGCTGGGTTTGGCCCAGTTGGGACCGGCACTCGAGCGCATTCTGGCCGGCGGCGTCAGGGGCCGGTTGCTGGTCGATCCGACCAGGTGATCAGGCGCTGGGCGGTGCGGTGGTCTGACTGTCGGACCCGGTGGCTGCGAACACCGGTGACACCACCATGGTCCCTCCCCCGCACGGCGCCATGGTGGCGGCGATGACCAGATGGTCGGTGGCGTTGGGAGGGGTCACCTCGACCGACGCCGAGCTCGGACAATGGGTCTCGCTGCCCACCGGCACGTCGGAGTATCCGATGTTGAAGTACGTCGACTGGCCGGGCGCCAGCGTCACCGTCGCCGGGGTCATCGAGGTAAAGCTGTAGTTCCCCTTGCGGACCACGGTGGTGGGCAGGGCGGCCCCGGTCGAGCTGAGCAGTAGCAGCCCGGGATAGCCACCAAGGACGCAGCTGGTGCTGGCCGTGCTCTTGAGGGCGACGGTGGTCTCTATGGTCCCCGCCGCGCCGCTGCTGCCGGCGACCGACCCGCTCAAGGCGGCCGTCATACAGCGGGCCGTCCCCGCCGAGGTGGATGAGGTGGTCGAGGAGGGGGTGGTGCTCGAGGTGGTGGGCCTCGAGGTGGTGGGTGCCGGCCGGCTGGTGGACGTCGTCGTAGATGAAGTCGTCGTCGACGAGGAACAGGCGGCCAGTGCACATCCACCCACCATGCCCAGGACCAGCACGAAACCGGATCGACGCCTCACGTCCGCCCTCCTCCGTTCGAGGGGCACCAGCGGTGCCGTTGCTGGAGGATATCCGCCGTCCAGGCCTGTCCCCTGGGATGCCTGCCGACCTCGATGGTCGCCCACCGGGGTCGGACCGCGCTCAGGAGGAGAAGTCCTCCGGGCGGATGGAGTCGAGGAAGTTCCGGAATTCGCCAACCAATTCGTCGGGATTGGCACTCTCGTCCTGGTCGGTGTCCTCGTCGTCGTCCTCGTCGACCGCCAACATGATCCCCTCGTTCTCCATGAGATCGTCGGCCACGAAGAGCGGTGCCCCGGTACGCACCGCCACGGCGACCGCATCGGACGGGCGCGAGGAGACCGGCACCTCCCGTTCACCGTGGCGAAGGACGATTTCGGCGAAGTAGGTGGCGGTCTTCAACTCGGTGATGACCACGCGGACCACGTCGGCGCCCAGGGCATCGAGGAGATCGCGGATCAGATCGTGGGTCATGGGTCGGGGTGTGTCCATGCCCTGCAAGGCGAAGGCGATGGCGGTGGCCTCGGGAGCGCCGATGAAGATCGGCAGGGTTCGACCCAATCCCTCCGACTCCTGGAGGAGCAGCACGGGCGTGTTGGACTGGAGGTCCACACGCACCGCCCGCAGCCGGACTTCGACCATGGCAGCAAACCTACTCGGCAGCGGGGAGAAGTGCGATCAGGCCGACGGCGCCGATGGGCGGAGCGAACCCGTCAACCAGGCGGTCACCGGGGTGCCGGTTTGATGCCGGGCTGGTGCCGGTCAGCTGTCGAGCAGGGCCTTGAGGGCGCCGCGCAGGAGGACCCCTCGAAGCTGCTGACCGAGTCGGGCCAGCTCGTCGACCTGCTCGTGGGCCCGGGCCCGGGCCTCAGGGTTCCTCTGGCGGACCAGGGGAAGCACGATCTGCTCCACGAACCCGGCCTCCCGGTCGGCGGCGTTCTTGTACAGCCGCAGATGGCGGGGCTCGACTCCGAACCGGGCGAACTGAGCAGCCACCGTGGCCACGGCCAGGGCTTCCTCGTCGAAGTACTCGATCCCGGCAACGCTCATGGAGTGGAGGAGGCCGTACTCCTGGAGCTCGGCGACCACGGTGGCGTCCAGGCCACTGGCGGCGGACAGTTCGTCGACCGACAGACTGACCCCGTTGAGGTCGACGGGTGGTGGGTCGGTCGGCCCCCGAGTGGCGGGCGCCCCGCCCCCCGCGGACTTCTTCGCCGGGTTGCCGCCCGCCGTCGGCGGATCCCCAGTTCGGGTCTCCGACTCTCCCCGGCTGGCGGTCGAGGGTCGTGGCCGCTTGGGCGGGACGGTCGACGAGCCGCCGGTCGAACCGGTCGGACCGG